>Ga0209668_10001250_pt1 | contig 10814 bp, 12 predicted proteins | sample FrelakmetPLP11PL_FD_187150 | JGI IMG/M metagenome (GOLD analysis project Ga0209668, IMG submission 187150) | Freshwater lake sediment microbial communities from the University of Notre Dame, USA, for methane emissions studies - PLP11 PL (SPAdes)... | ecosystem: Environmental > Aquatic >... | reverse complement strand
GCCGAACCCGCTGCGCGTCGGCACAGGCGGCGCAGCGGTCGCGTCGTTCGCCTACACGCTGGCGCGCGACGGCGACGTCGAGCTGGCGGTCTACGACCTGCGCGGGCGTCGCGTCGCGGAGCTCGATCGCGGCCTGCGCGGCGCGGGCGCGCACCGCGCGCAATGGAACGGCCATGACGCGACAGGGTCGCCGGTCGCGGCCGGGTTGTACTTCGTGGCGGGCACGCTCGAGGGGCGCCGCGTCGATGGGCGGATCACCGTCCTGCGCTAGGCCGGGGTCGTTCCCAGCGCGTGGTCGATCGCGACCAGCATCGTGCGCTCGCCCTCGCTCACGCGCTCGCCGCCGATGCCGAGGAAGCTTCCCTCCTTCGCGGCATGGGCGACCTTGGTGCCGAGGCCGTGGATGAACGCGCGGTAGGCGGTGACGTCGTCGCCCGTCCCCTTCGCGGTGACGATCTCCATGGCGTGGCGCAGCACGGCGAGCGACATCATGCGCACCTTGTTCTGCGCCGTGACGAGGTCGCCCGCCTTCAGGTCCTTCAACTTCTCCTTAAGTCCCTGCTGCGCCAGCATCAGGTCGTCGCGCGTGCAGATCGCGCGGATCAACGCGTTCTCGCTCTTCATTCCCTCGACCAGCGCGGACGTCGTGCCGAATGCCTCGGCGATCGTGCCGAACAGGCCGCTCGAGCCGGCGATGGTGATCGCCATCGCGACCAGGGCGGGCGCCTCGCACAGCGTGGTCCACTCCTCGGGTGTGAACGTCGTCTTGTCGGACATGGTCGCATCCCTCCGTGTTGCCTGCGCCGCGCGAGACTACTCCGCCGCCGGCCCGCGCGCGAAGCGCATCGTGCCGCTATCCGCGAAGAGGTCGACGTAGAGCGTGTCGCCGCGGAAGAAGTAGTGGGCCGCGGCGTTCAACTGTTGCAGGTACTTCGTGTCGAGCGATCCCGGGGGGCACATCGCGCGCGTCAGCGCCGCCGGCCCGATCTTGAGCGCGCCATCGGCCGTGGACGTGTACGTGCCGCGACCGCGGTTGCAGTCGGCGCGCAGGACAGCCGAGCCGTCGGCGTTGAACTGGATCGTGTACAGCGACGGGTCCGCCGGCGCGATCGACTCGACCGGCGTCTGCGTCGCCACCCAGTGCCACGGGTTGCCGAGGATCGTCTGCGTCGCCGTGGCCGGCGTCGCCGCGGTAGAGTCCTCGCCACTCGGTTGCGGCGTCGAGGAGCAGCCGAAGAGGCCGCACGAGGCGGCAATGGTGACGACGGCGACGATGAGCGGCAGGGAGACGCGACGGAACATGGCGGAAATCTCCAGGGGGTGGGCGACGGACCGGGCATGGCGCGGAGGGAGGGAGCAGCGAGCGCCACGGCCAGAGTAGGGCGCGGGCCGCCCGCGCGCAAGCCGGACGCCGAGCGCTCGTGGTATGGTCGATGTCACGGAGGGTCTTCCATGAAGGCGATCATCAGGCGCTTCACCAAAGGCGAAGTCACCGTCCCCTGGCACGCGGCGATGGTCGTGGTGATCGCCGCGCTCGCCGTCGGCGATACGCTTCCGGCGCTGCGCGGCCGCGACCTGACCGGTCACGGTGTCCGCCTGCCCGACGCCACGCGCGGGCGCGTCACGCTGCTGTCGATGGGCTTCACGTACGAGTCCCGCTTTCCGGTCGAGGCGTGGACCAACCGCTTCCGCGCCGACTTCGGCGCCGATCGCCGCGTGAACTTCTACGAGGTGCCCCTGATCGGCGGGATGGGCAAGCTGGCGCGCGGGTTCATCGACGGCGGCATGCGCAAGTCGACGCCGAAGGAGCTGCAGGACAACGTCGTCACCGTGTACGACGAGGTGAGCGACTGGAAGAAGCGCATGGCCGACCCCGGTGGCGACGTCGCGCACGTCGTCCTGCTCGACGCGAAGGGCCGGGTCGTCGCGCGCCACACCGGCGCCTTCGACGAGGCGGCATACCAGCGCGTGGCGGACGCGACCCGGCGGGTGCTCGCGGAATAGCCCGCCGCGCCCGCCCTGGCGGGCCCCCGGCCGGATTCAAGTCCTTGTCCGGCCTGCCGATAACCCCCCAATGAACCATCTCCCCGAAGATCGACCATGAAGAGCCCGCTGCGCCTGCGCATCCTGCTCTTCACCGCCGTGCCGATGGTCGTGCTCACGCTGGGCGCGCTTTGGGTCGTGCACGGCACGGTCTCCCGGCGGGTGCATCAGGCCGTGGAGCAGGATCTGCGCCGCGCCTCGCTCGTCTTCGAGGACATGCTGGGCCAGCGCGCCGAGCAACTGCGCATCGCGAGCGCCGTGATCGCGCGCGATCCACGGTTCTTCGCCGCGCTCACGCTGCCCGGATCCCACCGCGACCGGATCTACCGCGACACCGTTGCCGGCGTGGCCCGGGACTTCAACGCGATCACCGACGCCGACGTGCTCGAGGTCTTCGATGCTGGCGGCAAGTCGGTCGCCTCGGTCGGGCCCGATCACCTTCCCGCCGGGACGGCGGTCGACCTGGTCGCCGGCGCCCGCAAAGGCGCGATGGACTACGGCGTAGTCGCGGCAGGCGACCGCCACTACCAGGTGACCGCCACGCCCGTCGTCGCCGCCGGCCAGGTCGCCGGCGTGCTGGTGGTCGGCGCGAGCATCGGCTCGCCGCTGGCGGCGAAGCTGCGCGAGCAGACACGCAGCGACGTGAGCTTCATCGCCGGCGGAACCCTGTCGGGGACGACGCTGACACGGGATGCCGATCGCGCCACCCTGCTCCGCGCGGTCGCTGCCGGCGCGGGCCGCGGGGCCGGCGCGCTCGTCGAGCTCGACGCCTCGGGCGACACGTACCTGACCCTGCTTCGCCCCCTGCCGGGCTCGCGGGCACGCGACGCGCAGGCATACGCGATCCAACGCTCGCTGAGCGCCGAGACGGCATTCTTGCGTGAAGTGCAGACCGCGCTTGCGCAGCTCGGGCTGCTCGCCGTGCTGCTGGCGATCATTGCCGGCCTGCTCGTCTCGGAACGCATCACGCAGCCGTTGCAGCGCATCGTCCGCGCGGCCGAGGAGATCGAGCAGGGCAACTACGACTCGCCGCTCGCGACCGATGGCGCCGACGAGATCGGCTACCTGGCGCGGCGCTTCGACGCGATGCGCCAGCACGAGCGTGCCTACGTGCACAGCCTGAAGCAGGTGGCGCGCCTCAAGAGCGAGTTCCTCGCCGTGGCCTCGCACGAGTTGCGCACGCCGATCAGCGTCATCCGCGGCTTCCAGGAGCTGCTCGCCGCCCACGCCCTGGGGTCGCTGACCGACGACCAGACGATGGCCGTGCGTGCCATCGGCGAAGGCACGGTGGCACTGGAGAAGATCGCGGATGACGCCACGCGCATGGCCCAGATCGAGGGTGAGCGGCTGGTTCTGAACCTGGAGGAGCACGACGTCGCGCAACTGGTGAGCGCCGCCGTCCGCATCGCCACCGGCGAGGCGCGAGGGCGCGACGTTCGCGTCACCGTCGATGTGGGTGCGGACGTTTCGCTGGCACGGGTCGACGGGCCGCGGCTGACCGAGGCGCTGGCGAACCTCGTGCGCAACGGCCTGCGCTTCACCCCCGACGGCGGACGCGTCGACGTGCGGGTGCACTGGGTCGGACCCGAACTCGAGATCGTGGTCGAGGACGACGGCGTCGGCATTCCGGCCGAGCGCCAGGAACAGCTCTTCGAGCGCGGGGCGGTGGCTCGCGACTCGCTGAACCACCACTCGTCGACGACGCTGGAGTTCAACTCGGCGGGACTCGGGATGGGCCTGGCGATCGCCCGCGGAATCGTCGTGGCTCACGGCGGCACGATTGCGGTGAGCAGCGAACCGGGCCGCGGAAGCCGATTCGTCGTGCGCCTGAGGCCCGACGTGGTGGAGACGCTCACGAAGGCAGCATGAACCGCCGCTGCACCTGCTCCTGACGATAGCCAAAGATCCGATCCAGCTGCACGCGCACGACCGGGTGCATGAGCTCGCCGAGCGGCCCGAACGGCAGCCGGTAGCGCACCTCGTCATCGATCGCCGTCCCGCCTCCCGGCGTGTCGGTCAGCGTGTGGGTGTGGATCCACTGCGCGTACGGCCCCGCGATCTGCTCGTCGACGAATCGATGCGGCGGCTCCCACAGCGAGATCCGCGTGCGCCACCGGATCGGCATCCCCCACAATTGCAGCCGGTACTCGATCAGCGTGCCCTCGTGCATGGCGATGGGCAGCGGCGTTTCGATACGAAAGCGCAGCTCGGGCGGAGTGATCGCCTCGAGGTTCGCCGCGTCGGCGAAGAAGTCGAAGACCTGCGCGCGTGGCGGCGACAGGACGAGGTGGGTGCGGAGGATGCGTTCTCTTGCGGTCATGCGCGCGGGCTCCCGGTCTCGGAGGCGTGGATTGTGAAGCCGGGAGGGAGACCGAGCTTTCGCGGGGGTGCGTACGTTTCGTACGAACCGTACAACGAGCCCTGGCCGAAGGCCCGTTTCAACTGGTCCCGGGACCAGTTGAAACCGCCCTTCGAGCCTGTGAGGCGCGGGGTGCCGGGCCTCGGGCGTCATGTACAGTCCGTACGTTTCGTACGAAACGTACGATCACCCGCCAGGGACACCCCGGGCCGCACGGCGATCGCCGCGGCGACTACGGCGCGTGGTACGTCGGTCCGCCCGGTCCACCCGGCGTGCCGGGCGCCTTCTCGTTGGTCGCGACCTGCGGGAACTTCTCGGCGCCGCCCTCGAGGTCGACCCAGCGCACGCCCTTCGAGCACGGGCACACCGACTCGGCGCGGCGCTTCATGACGGGCGACTTCATCGCCGCCTCTTCCTTCGTCACTTCGCCGGCCGCCACGCGACGGATCAGGTCGCGGTACTGCACCATGTCGCGGCTCGCCAGGTAGGCGTGGGGCAGCACGTGCGCCAGGTGCTTGATGTACTCCTCGACGTCGGTGAAGTGGTCGCCCTCGACCGAGACCATGCGGAATGCGGGTTCGCCGCGACGGCGGAAGAACTCGCAGTGCGGCATCTTGAGGATCTCGTTGTACTGCGTGCCCTCGACCGCGGTGCGCTCGCGCAGGATCGAGTCGAGCATGCGCTCGATGTCCTCGGGAGAGCGCATCGGGTAGCGCGCGCGCAGGAAGCGCAGGTTGAGGTCGTGCAGCATCTTGGCGACCTCGTTCCAGTACTTGAGCTGCGCCTCGCCGTTCTTCATGTCCTTGAAACCGAGCTTCATGTTCTTGTCGCCGCCGCGCTCGTCGCCGAACATCTCGAGACCGCGCGGGATCCACTTGTTGATCGACTTCTGGATCTGCTCCGGCGTGATGAACCCGTCGCCCTGCGCGGCGGCCTCGAGCCAGCGGCGCATGGGGACGACGCCGGTGGCGAGGTGGAATGCCTCCTCGCGCAGCATCGGCGGCATCGACTGCGCGAACGGGCGGTAGGCGCACACCTTCTGCATGGTGAGCTGGTACTTGCCGACGCGGTCGATCACGCCCGCGAACACCACGTTGTCGATGAATGAGTCGTACGGGAGGTTGAACGCCTCGAGCACGTGCGTGCCCGTCTCCATCTGCAGCACGTCCTCGACCATATCCTCGGTCTTGACGCCGCCCGACAGGTGCTCCCAGTTGCGGCTCGTGAGCATGTGGAACATCTGGTAGCCGTGGCGCAGCTCCTCGGCCATGACGCGCAGGACCCAGAACTTGTCCTGGTCCGACGGAGAGCGCTCGAGCGTCACCTGGTGCTGCTGGATCGAGCCGAACTCGGTCGAGGCCTGGGCGCGGATGATGCCCAGCATCTGGCGCGCCTGCTCCTCGGACAGCTCGGTCGGGTCCTCGGCCTTGGGTTGGCCGGCGTGGTCGCCGACTTCCTGCGTGCGCGAGGTCGACAGGTCCATCTTGGCGCACAGGCAGAACTTGTCGTCCGACGGGAAGTACTTGTCCCAGTACTTCTCGAGGATCGGCAGGTCCTCGAAGTTGTGCTTCACCCAGTGCGCGATGGCGTCTTCGTACTTCTTGGGGACGTTCGTGGTCTCGATGTTCACAGCGTCATCTCCAGGGCCGTCAGCCGGCTGGGCCCGAAGCCCAGGGCCGCCAGGAAGTTGGCGTTGTCCGCCTGCGATGCGTCCACGAACGTGCGCAGGCTGTGCGCACCCGTGCTCTTCATGTGGGCGGCCAGGGCGTCGAACAGGTGCCGCCCGATGCCCTTGCCGCGATACGCCGGGTCCACGCCGAAGCGCTCGATCCAGCCCGAACGCTCCTCGAGGCCGAACTCGCCGCCGCGGATGTCCCCCAGCATGAACCCGACGACCTGGTCGCCGATCAGCGCCACCCGGGAGCTCTCGGGGTCGCGCCTGAGGTAATAGGCCACCCGGTCTTCCCAGAAATCGGGGCGATAGACGCCTCCGACCTTCTCGTCGATGCGGGTGATGTCCTCGATGTCGGTGTCGGAAAGGGGGCGGACGAAGACGTTCGGGGCCTCGACGGCCATGGGCACCTCCGGCAATGACGATGGGAATCGGAACCCGTTCAAGGTACCACAGGGCGTTCGCGGGACGGGAGGGGCCGCCCCCCCGACTTCCCCCTTGCGGCCTCCCGGCGTGGAGGGCTAACGTTTCCTTGACCGAGGGAGTGGTGTCGGCGGCTCCTCCGCAAGCCACCGCGTCCCGGGCCCCTACACCGAAGGGCCTGGAGCCACCCCTCGTTCTCTTTCCCCACGACCGCCAAGAGTCGCCATGACCGATCCCCATCCGACCTCCGCCCTCGTCAACGTCGAGCGCCGCGATGGTGTCGCGTTCGTGTCGGTGGACCGCCCGCCCCTGCACATCCTCGACCTGGCGACGAGCCGCGCGCTCGCAGCCGAGCTGCGCGCGCTGGTCGCGCCCGATGCTGCGGCCGGCCTGCGCGCCATCGTGCTGGGCTCGGTCGGGGGTCGCGCGTTCTCGGCCGGCGTGGCGATCGAGGACCACACCCGCGAGAAGGTCGCCGCCATGCTCGCCGCGTTCCACGACGTGTTCCGCGCGCTGGCGGTGTCTCCCGTGCCGGTGCTCGCCGCGGTGCGCGGCGCCGCGCTGGGCGGCGGCGCCGAGCTGGTCGCGTTCTGCGACGCGGTCGTGGCCGAGGAGACGGCGACGTTCGGCTTCCCCGAGATCCGCCTCGGCTGCTACCCGCCGGTCGCCGCGCTCGTCCTGCCCGGCGTGGTCGGGCGCACGCGCGCGGCGCACCTCATCCTCTCGGGCGAGACGATCGGCGCGCGCCACGCGCTCGAGATCGGGCTCGTCACCGAGGTGGTGGTCGACGGCGCGCTCATCCACCGCGCCGCGCTCGACGCGTTCGTCGCCCGCTACGTCGGCCACAGCGGCGCCGCACTGGGGCTGGCCCGCGAGGCGATGGCCGGCGGCGACGGGCGCGGCCCACGCGGCGCGGCCTTCCTCGCCGCGCTCGACGCGGCCGAGAAGTTCTACCTCGAACGCCTGATGGCGACGCACGACGCGAACGAAGGCATCGCGGCCTGGATGGAGAAGCGCACGGCGCAGTGGAAGGATCGTTGAGCCTGTTCGCTCCCGGCAGCACCGTGACGATCCGCGCGCTGCTGCTCGGCGAGCGGATCGACCTGCGTGGGCTCGAGGCGGCGCAACGCCTGGCCACGAACCCGCTGGTCATCACGGTCGGCGACGGGCACTATGCCGCGCTCTTCCGCTACGGCGCCGTCGTCCTCTTCGGAGTCAGTCCCCTGCAGGAAGTCGCCTTCGTGGACCAGCTTCGTTCCCTTGTCGGCCAGCCCTACACCCGGCGCGAGACCGAGGAGACGCGCCTGCGCGTCGACCCCGCGGGCGAGGAGCGGGCCGAAGGGGGCGAGATCCACCTGCGCGAGGCCACCGTCGAGTCACTGCAGGTGATCGCCGACGTGCTCGCCAAGAGCGTCGTCCTCGCCTACTACGAGGCGAGCCTCGCCGCGGTGTTCGACGCCGTCGAGCCGTTCGCGCTGGGCCTGAAGGGCGGCGGACCGGGCGCGCCGAAGGACCGCGACCTCCTGCGCTACATCGGCGACACGCTGCTGACGCAGCACAAGATGGTGGGCCGCGTCGAAGTCGGCGAGAAGCCCGAGGTGCTGTGGGATCAGCCGGGCCTCAACCGCCTGTTCCTGCGTCTCGAGGACGACTACGAACTGGCCGAGCGGCGGCTGGCCGTCGAGCGCAAGCTCGACCTCATCTCGCGCACCGTCGGGACCCTCGTGGACCTGGTGCAGAACAAGCGCGCGTTGCGCGTCGAGTGGTACATCGTCATCCTGATCGTGATCGAGATCGGACTGACGCTGTACCAGCTGTTCTTCGCCCGCACCTAGGACGTCGATCGGAGGTTTCATGGAGCGTGTCACCGGCATCGGCGGCATCTTCTTCAAGGCGAAGGACGCGGCGGCGCTCACGGCGTGGTATCGCCGGCACCTCGGCATCGACGTGCAGGAGTGGGGTGGCGCCACGTTCCGCTGGAACGAGCCCGCGACCCCGCACGGCGTGACCATCTGGTCGATCTTCCCCGCGACCTCGAAGTACTTCAATCCCAGCCCGGCTCCGTTCATGGTGAACTACCGCGTGGCCGACCTCGCCGCGCTGCTCGCGGCTTTGCGCGCGGAGGGCTGCGCGGTCGACGAGCGCATGGAACTGAACGAGCACGGCAAGTTCGGCTGGGTGACGGATCCCGAGGGCAACCGCATCGAGCTGTGGGAGCCGCCGCCGGGGCGCTACGCGGGTTAGCGCCCCGGCGACTCGTCTACGACGCGCGCGCTGCTCGCGATCGACGCGCGTCGGCATCGCGCCGCGGCTTCACCGGCTTGATCTTGCGGATCGCCTTCTGCTCGGCGCGCAGGGCGTGCCAGACGTCCCAGTGCAGCTGGCCGTTGAGCCAGAACTCCACGCTCATGCCAAGGTAGCGCGAGAGGCGGAGCGCGGTGGAGGCCGTCACCCCGCGACGCCCGTTGATGATCTCGTTCACTCGCTGGTACGGCACGCCGATTCCCTTCGCGAGGTCTCGCTGGGTGATTCCCATCGGCTTGAGGAACTCCTCGAGCAGCATCTCGCCCGGATGTGTCGGTTCGCGGTGCGTGGGGAGAAGGATCGAGAGATCCACGTCAGCCGTGGTAATCAACGATTTCGACCTCAAGTGCCCCTCCGTTTCTCCAGATGAAGCAGACCCGATACTGGTCGTTGATGCGGATGCTGTGCTGCCCCCAGCGACTCCCGACCAGCGGCTCGAGACGATTGCCTCGTGTACTGGCGAGTGCATCGAGAGTGGTCGCCCAGGGCAGCTCGTCCCGCCTCCGTACAGCGACTTTCCACAGCCAGACCGGACACGTCCGCCGGGCTGCCTTCGTCGACCGGCCGGCAAAGATGTCCGCGGTTCCCCGATCCCGAAAGCCGCGGATCAAGTGTAGCACGATAGCACGGAACCCATGCTATCCCCTGCTGGGAGGGCTGTCTGCGAAGGATGACGCGGGCGCTCGCCCGCCGTCAATACGTAACGCGTGCCCCTACCGTCGCGCCACCCACGCCACGCCCATCGGATCGCGGCCGACCACGACCGAGCCGATGACCTGCATCGTCTGCGTGTCGATCTGCTGCACGACGCCGTCGCGCGACGAGGTGATGAATGCGCGGTCGCTGCTGGTCGAGACGGCGATCGCGCTGGGGTAGAGGGCGACGGCGATCGCCTGCAGGCGGGCGCGGCTGGGGGCGCCGAACACGGCGATCGCGGACTCGCCGGCGACGACGACCAGTGCCTTCTGCCCGTCGCGCGTGAACGCGACCGCGACCGGAGCGCGGCCCGCGATCAGGGTTCCCTGCACGGCCAGCGTGACCGGATCGATGAGCGAGATGGTGCCGTCCTCGCGGTTCACCACCCAGACCGCCAGACCGTCGGGAGAGATCGCCAGGCCCTCGGGACCGCGGCCGACGCGCGCCTCGCTGATGGCGCCGCCGGCGAGGTCGATGGCCCACAGCGTCGAGCTGACCGGGTCGGTGACGAACAGGCGCGTCTCGGTGTTGTCGAGCGCGAGCTGTGACGGCGCGCCGCGCGGCAGCGTGAAGACGCGATCGACGACGCGCGACAGCAGGTTGAGCTCGAGCACGCAGCGGCCCAGCTCGGAGGCGACGTACATGAACGTGCCCGAGCGCGTCATCGCCAGGCCACGCAGGCCACCGTGGGGCGACAGCTCGATGCGGTCGACCTCGCGTCGGTCGGCCAGCGAGATCACGGAGATCGATCCCGTCCCGTAGCGATCGCCGGCCGAGTTCGCGATGTAGACGGATCGTCCGTCGGGCGCGCTGACGAGCGCGCGCGGAGCCCAGCCGACGCCGGCGTAGGCGAACGGCCGCCCGGTCTCCGGGTTGACCAGCGCGACGGCCCGGTTGCCCTCGGCGGTGACGGCGAGGACGCCGGGCAGCGCGTCGACCTCGGCCTGGGTGAGCGGGCGGAGCGGATCGAGGCCGGTGGTGTCGACCATCTCGCCGCCGGTCTGGCCGGGGCTGAGGGCCGGCGCGTCGCCGGGCGACTGGGACGACGGGACGCACCCCGCGAGCGCGACGAGCGCCGCCACCAGGGCCGCGGACGCCGCGAACAGCGCAAAATGCAACGCGGCGCGGCAGGGGAATCGCGTGGAAGCGGTCGAGGAGGTCATGGGATGGAGTATACTCAATGTCCCGCAGGCGTCCGCGCGCGACACCCGCCCGGTTGTCGCTCGTCGCGCGGTCGAGTAGATTCCCTGCGTCCGCTCCGCAACCGGAGCCGCCCCTGACGAATGCGGACCGCAGTCCATCGCGCCTGGCCAGATC
>Ga0209668_10001248_pt1 | contig 10817 bp, 10 predicted proteins | sample FrelakmetPLP11PL_FD_187150 | JGI IMG/M metagenome (GOLD analysis project Ga0209668, IMG submission 187150) | Freshwater lake sediment microbial communities from the University of Notre Dame, USA, for methane emissions studies - PLP11 PL (SPAdes)... | ecosystem: Environmental > Aquatic >... | reverse complement strand
CTCGGCGTGGCCGGGGCCGCCTGGGCCACGGTCTTCTCGGCGGTGTTCTCCGTCATCGCCTATTCGGTGCTGATCTTCAGGCCGGGATACAACCGGGTCTTCCATACCTTAAGCGGCTGGCGGCTGGACCGGACCAAGCTGTCCGCCCTGCTCAAGTACGGTTTCCCCAACGGGGTCCAGTTCTTTTTGGACATGAGCGGCTTTACCTTTTTCATCCTGTTGGTGGGACGGCTGGGCAGCGACAACCTGGCGGCCACCAACATCGCCTTCAACGTCAACACCATCGCTTTCATGCCGATGATCGGGTTCGGCATCACCGCTTCGGTGCTGGTGGGCCAGTACCTGGGCCAGGACGACCCAGAGACCGCCCAGTACAGCGTATACTCCGGGTTCCACATGACCTTCGTCTACATGGCGGCAGTGGCCCTGCTGTATTTCTTCTGGCCCCAGGTCTTCCTGATGCCCTATGCCGCCCATGCCGATCCCGCCCGGTTCGAGGCCATCCGCCGGACCACCATCATCCTGCTGCGCTTCGTGGCGGTCTATTCGTTGTTCGACGGCTTCAACATTATATTCTCCTCAGCCATCAAGGGGGCCGGAGACACCAAGTTCGTGATGTACATGCTGCTGATCCTGTCCCTTTTTACCCTGGTCGTTCCCAGCTACCTGGCCCTCGCCGTCTTCAATGCCGGGATCTATACCGCCTGGACCATCGCCTCGGCCTATGTGGTGATATTGGGACTGGCCTTCTATTTCCGGTTCCGGGGAGGCAAATGGAAGGGGATGCGGGTGATAGAGCCGCTGGCCCCGTCGCTGATCATTCACCCGGAATCGCCGGCGGTGGAGTGAGGCCGGCTATTGACAAAAGTGTTAACTAATGTTATAATTTGTTAACAAATGTTAACAAAGAGGAAAACCATGAAAACAGCAGAAGCACAAGTGATGCTGGGGGTCCGGGTTCCGGCGGAGCTTAAGGGAAAGTTGGCCGGGTATTGCGAAAAAAGCGGCATAAAGTTAAGCTACCTGGTAACCCAGGCCATCAGGGAAAAGCTGGAGGAACTGGCTGAGGAGGAGGCTGATTTGAAATTGGCGCTTAAAAGAAGAAATGAAAGCGCTGAAGCCCGGAAGGGCGATTATATTACCCTTGAATCCTATGCCAAGAAAAGGGGCATTAAAATATAATGAGTTACCTGGTAGTATTGCCTACGCAAAGAAAGAGGGCTGCTGAAAAGCAGCCCTCTTTCTTGTTCTTTATAGGCAACCAACTATAGTTTATTACAATTTGCACAATATTCGGGACATTCAGAGTAATGCCTAAATTCACTAAGCTTGGTTGTTCTATCTATGTGTGAGCCAGAAATACAAGCTGTGCCCTGGGCAAATGGCGGCGCATGTTGGTCGTCAAACAAATTTATTTCGGGGCAAACATTATGAAAATAAAAAACATCGTTGCTTTTTGAGCAAGTTGGTTCTTCACCTGACAAGGGTAAACAATTGTTTATGAAATCAATTGGCAATTCCTCATCGCTAAAAAACGTTATTGTTTTTGCTCTTCGCATACATTTTTCTAAAATGGGGCACCGGCAGGGTAAACCCCTTTGTAAGCCGATTTTGGTATATTCAACTTTGTTCATAATAAAACCTTTACTTATAAATTGTTTGATTAAGCTACTGCCAACTGGGAGATAAGACCTAATAAGTATTTATCTAAGGATTATCAACTTTTTTGTGGCTTGATCTTGTGCGGACTTCAATCTGACAAAATACACACCAGCCGAGATATTTGATAAGTTGCAATCATATTGGTGCCAACCAGCACCTTGTTGCTTTAAATCAACTGCCTTCACAAGCTGGCCGATAGAATTATACACTTTGATGCTGACATCTGACGGCTTAGATAGCTGATATTTTACCATAGTATAATTCTTAGTTGGATTTGGGTAAGGGTCACTAAAAGCGAATGATATATTTTCGTTAATGTTGCTTTCTCCTTCAACCCCGGTTACAAAACTGGGCTTCATAACATACGGATATTTCCATGTTGTTGAATAGGCATAGCCATAAACAAATATGTATATTGCACCAGTATTAACAGTAGTATTTAGAGTCACCGTTGAAGTAGAAATAGCGGAGCTATCAATAATAACATAACTAGAATTACATATATAAACCCAAAAAAGTCCACTATTTGCAATAGAGGTTCCCCCAATAATTGTTTTTAAAACTCCGGGGCTGCTACAAATCACTTTATATGCATCACAGTCATAATTGTTGTCACCCCCCGCCCATGAAAGGGGTTTATTTGCTGGTTGGCTAGTTATGAAACCACGTATTGTTCTACCGAGTTTTAATTCGTATGCCCCGTTTCCGTAATAAGGCTCATCAAGCCCGCGAATAATTGAATAATAGTCGCCGGGTTCTAACGTATGATACTTGTCCGTCAATAAAGTGTCGCCTTCATACCATAGGTATTGTCTGTCCAAACTGACAATACCATCATCAAAATTAGTATTATAACTTGAAGTAATCCAGGTATAGTCAATATTCCCGGGTAGCGGCATATTTGGGTTTGAGGCACCATTGTAGTCACCATCATTTATACCATCAATGGCATCACCGATATAGCCATTGCAATTTACATCTTGATTATGAAAAGACGTAGGAACATAGGTTTCAACACCACCAAAAAGATATACACCATCATCAAGGGACGGATTGGGCGCATGTCCGGTCAAATCATCATAATCGTACCTTAAATCTCTTATTGCTTCAGAATAAGGGCTTGGTATTTTGCCATTTTTTAAATTCATATAATTTGACCCAAGGTGCGGTGTGCCAATTGTGACTACTCTAGCGACCCTGTGCCCGTCTGCTGCCGTCGGGTATAACCACCATTTATGCTGGCCCCCTTCCTGCCTTTGTAAATATTCTCGTATCGCCAAGCCACCCATAGAATGACCCACTAAAATAACTTTTTGAGCGCCGGTAACAGACAACACCTTTTGTATCATTACTTTTAGCGCATAACCTTGTTTATATATAGACGATTGGTTACTCAGCGATTGGTTGTCGCCCAGCGGTGTAGCTGCGTCGTATAGATAAATTGCAGGAAGGGTCCAATCCCAGAAGTTTTTAAAATTTACAGCAAAAATACTACCATTCGCAATGTCCGATGTGTAATATTGAACATCATCATCTAAATCACCCAAAACATTATTATTGCCTTTATAATTTGTCACATCATAACCATATTCTTCGCCCCAGGCGTTTAGAACAAAGTGCCCCACACTATTGCTACTATAAGGAGAAGCTAAATATTTAGCGAGAGTATCCATGGTTTGTGTCCAAGTTGAGTCATAGCTGTCTAACCCATGTACAAAAATGATCGGGTATGGGGCAGAACCTGTTTGCCCTAAAGCTGGCAACCATAATAGGAACAACAGAAAAATCAGACCAAACAATTTTGTGCGCATAGTTTATCTCCTATTGTTTTTCTCTTGTTTTTTCATTGTTTCACGCAAAATGTCAGTAAAAAACTCTTTTAACGTTTCCTGCAATGCTTCCTTGAAAGCTGCTTTCAGAAGGTTTTTAAACTCTTCAGATGATGTAACCGAAGCTGGCAGTGTTTGTTTCATATGATTCTCCTTTTGTTCCATTAAAGCATAGCAAATAAGCAATAACCTGTCAAGTTAAATATGAATACAATATAGCCGATATGCTCTTTTTATACACCTACGGCTTTTGTTAAACTATATGCATGAACGCTTTATTAAAACAAGTCGGACTAAATGTCCGGCAATTGCGCAAAAGCAGAGGTCTTACCCAAGAGCGATTGGCAGAATTGGCTGGCGTACACCCCAGTTATATTGGGCGCTTGGAGAGAGCCGACATAAATACTTCTTTAGACATGATAGATGCGATTGCGAAAGCGCTGGATGCCCCAATCTACCTCTTATTTATCGTTAAGTCTAAAGACAAACAAAAAGAACTTGCGTTAAATGAACTAAATCATACATTAAGCTTACAATCGGCTCAAAAACTGCAAATGCTCAAAAGGGTGATAAATGAGATATTGTACAAGGGCTGCTGAACAAAGCGGCTTCCTTTTGATTTGACACCCATAAAAATTTATGGTAAAATCAAAATTCTGTGCTAAGATTACACGATGTTTATTGTGTAATCTTCTTTTTTGGTTACAGGGGCTTCCCCACGAAATACACGCCACCGCCGTTGGCGGGGTGCCGCTGAAGCGGCAAAACAATCCGAAATAATTTCAAGGTTATTTTAGCGTCTTTTAGTGCTCCTTCGACTCGGCTCAGGACAAGCTTTAGTGGGGCGGTCTCCTGGATTCCCATTCCCCGCTTTCGCGAGGACAAGTTTCATGGGAATGACATTCGCAATCAACATTACAGGTATAAAATGAACATCATAGTTTGTATCAAGCAGGTGCCGGACACCACCGATGTCCGGATAGACCCGGCCACCAACACCCTGATCCGGGAGGGTGTGCCGTCCATCATCAACCCCTTCGACATGTATGCCATCGAAGAGGCCCTGAGGATCAGGGAGAAACTGGGGGGCAAGGTCACTGTCATCTCCATGGGGCCGCCCCAGGTGATCGAGGCCCTCAAGGAAGCCATTTCCATGGGGGTGGACGAAGCGGTGCTGCTCTCCGACCGGGCCTTTGCCGGGGCCGATACCTGGGCCACCAGCTACGCCCTGTCCATGGGAATCAAAAAGATCGGAGATTACGGGGTGATCCTCTGCGGCAAGCAGGCCATCGACGGCGACACCGCCCAGGTCGGTCCCGGGGTGGCCGAGTTCCTGGACATCCCCCAGGTGACCTATGTCAAGAAGATAGAGGAGATCAGCGATAAGAAGGCCAAAGTCTGGCGGATGACCGAGGACGGCTACGATGTGGTGGAGACCAGTCTGCCGGTGGTGTTCACAGTGGTCAAGGAGATCAACGAGCCCCGGCTGCCCTCGCTTAAAGGCAAGATGCGGGCCAAGTCGTACCAGACCACCATCTGGAAGGCGGCCGATATCGGGGCCGACGAGAAGAACATCGGGCTTAACGGCTCGCCCACCAACGTGGTCAAGATCTTCACCCCGCCGGCCCGGACCGGGGGAGTGCTGCTGCAGGGCGATGTCAACGAAGCGGTGGCTGCCGTGGTCAACGGGCTTAAGCAACAGCAGATAATTTAACGGGACACGGATTTACACGGATTAACGCAGATATTTTATTCAAGGCTTGAAATACGGTGATTAACGGGCTTAAGCAACAGCAGATAATTTAACGGGACACGGATTTACACGGATTAACGCGGATATTTTATAAATTTAACAGGTACTTATGAATACTGTTTCAACGTTAAAACATCAGGAGCTTTCCGATAAGATCATAGCGGTGTTTTTCAAGGTTTATAATACCTTGGGATATGGTTTCCTTGAGAAGGTGTATGAAAATGCTCTGATGATAGAGTTCAGAAGGGAATCCATAAAGGCAGTTGCTCAGTCCCCGATCAAAGTAAAATATGAAAACGAAATAGTCGGTGAATACTTTTCCGATATTTTAGTTGACGATAAAATTATCATTGAAATCAAAGCGGCATCGGTATTGACCAAAGACCATGAGGCACAGTTATTGAATTATTTAAAGGCAACCGATATAGAGGTAGGGTTGCTGGTAAACTTTGGACCAAAATTAGAATTCAAACGCAAAGTTTATGACAACGACAAGAAAATCAGTAAAAATAAATCCGTGCAAATCGTTTGATTGAGTTTGTTCCAGTCGTATCCAATAAAAACCAAATGAGCAATAGGTTGGCATTGGAAATTAAGAAAAGGCCTGCAAAAGAAAGTAATGGTAAAAAGAAATCCGTGAAAATCCGTGTCCTATAAGAAAGCAAGGAGTAAAATGAGCGATATAGAGATCATCCAAGACAAATGCGTGGGCTGCGGGGCCTGCCTGTCATCCTGCCCCTACGGGGCCATCAGCTTAAAGGACAATCTGGCGGTCATAGACGACGACAAGTGCACCCTGTGCGGGGCCTGTGTGTCATCCTGCGGGTTCGACGCCATCCTGCTGCGCCAGGACAAGGTGGAGAAGGCCGACATCAGCGGGTATCACGGGGTCTGGGTCTTTGCCGAGCAGAAGGCCGGAGTGGTCCAAAGCATAGCCTACGAACTGCTGGGCGAGGGCCGCAAACTGGCCGACACCCTGGGGGTGGACCTTTCGGCCGTCATCCTGGGTAATAATATCGAACCGGCCTGCCGGGAGCTGGTCTTACGCGGGGCCGACAATGTATATGCGGTGTCCCATCCGTCCCTGGAGAACTTCTGCGACGAGCCCTACTCCATCATCCTGGCCGGCCTGATAAACCAGCACCAGCCGGAGATCGTGCTCTGCGGGGCCTCAACCATCGGCCGGGCATTGATCCCCCGGGTGGCCATCAAGGTACATACCGGGCTGACCGCCGACTGCACCGCTTTGGCCATCGACGAGGAGAAGAGGATACTGCTCCAGACCCGGCCGGCCTTCGGGGGCAACATCATGGCCACCATCATCTGCCCCAACCACCGGCCCCAGATGGCCACCGTCCGCCACAAGGTGATGAAGGAGGCCGCCCCCGACAGTTCCCGGCAGGGCAAGGTGATCAACGTTCCCTACGACCAGAAGATGCCGGCCTCCCGCACCTCGGTCCTGAAAGTGGTGGAGGAGCTTACCAGCATGGTCAAGCTGACCGAGGCCGACATCATCGTCTCCGGCGGCCGGGGGATGAAGGGTCCGGAGAACTTCAAGCTGATAGAGGCCCTGGCCAAATCTTTGGGCGGGGCGGTGGGCGCCTCCCGGGCGGCGGTGGATTCCGGCTGGATCCCCTATTCCCATCAGGTGGGCCAGACCGGGAAGACGGTGGCCCCCAAGCTCTACGTGGCCTGCGGCATAAGCGGGGCCATCCAGCACCTGGTGGGCATGCAGTCGGCCGACTGCATCATCGCCATCAACAAGGACCCCGACGCCCCCATCTTCAAGGTGGCTAATTTCGGGATCGTGGGCGACGTGTTCGAAGTGGTGCCGGCCCTGACCAAGAAGCTGCAGGAAACCTGCGGCAAATAAAAGAAAGGCAAAAATGTCGGATTTTACCGGAATGGGCGGAGCCCTGACCGTCTGCGTGATCTCCCAGAGCATAGTCTTCATCGCCCTGGCCATAATGGCCGGGGTGATATATATGGTGGGCGCCGCAGCTGGCCGGAACGACAAGCCGGTGGCCCATCCCCTGGGTGGTCCGGCGCCTGAAATCCCGGCAGTCTATGTGAATGAGGCCGGGGAAGAGGAGGAGCTGACTGCCATAGTAATGGGAGCATTGTCGGCGGAGCTTGACGTCGAACCCGGATCCGTTGCCATCCCCCAACCGGACAGGAATGCCTCCGGCCCGGAAAGCTCATGGCGGATAGTCTCGCTGCAGGAAGCGGCCCAAAGGAGCAACCTGAAATGAGCATCATTTTTGAACACCTGTCAAAGCTGATCCAGATGTCCGGGATGACGAACCTCTCCCTGGGCAACGGCATCATGATCCTGGTCTCGCTGGTGCTGGTGTATCTGGCGATCTTCAAGGGCTTCGAACCGCTGTTACTGCTGCCCATCGGTTTCGGGGCCTTTTTGGCCAACCTGCCGCTGTCCAACGTGGTGGGGCCCGAGGGGCTGCTGACCATGATCTACAATGTGGGCGTTTCCACCGAGGTGCTTCCCACCATGATGTTCATGGTGATCGGGGCCCTGACGGATTTCGGGCCGCTGCTGGCCAACCCCATCACCTTTCTCTTGGGCGCGGCCGCCCAGTTCGGAGTGTTCGCCGCCCTGCTGATCGCGGTGTCGCTGGGTTTCAGTCTGCCCGAGGCGGCCGCCATCGGCATCATCGGCGGGGCCGACGGCCCCACCGCCATCTTTACCGCCGGCAAGCTGGCCCCGCACCTGCTGGGCCCGATCGCGGTGGCGGCCTACACTTACATGTCTCTGGTTCCTCTGATCCAGCCGCCCATCATGCGGCTGATGACCACCAAAAAGGAGCGAACCACCGAGATGAAGCAGCTGCGGCACGTCAGCCACCGGGAGCGGATCGTGTTTCCCATCGCCATTTCCATCATCACCGCCCTGCTGCTGCCCCAGGCCATCGCCCTGATCGGGACCATGATGCTGGGCAACATCATCCGGGAGAGCGGTGTCACCGAGCGGCTTTCCAAGACCCTGCAGAACGAGATGTGCAACATAGTCACCATCCTGCTGGGGGCTTCGGTGGGGTCCACCATGGAGGCCGCCAATTTCCTAAGCCTGTCGACCCTGAAGATCGTGGCCCTGGGGCTGATCGCCTTCGGGTTCAGCACCTTCGGGGGGATGCTGCTGGGAAAACTGTTCTACCTCCTGAGCGGTGGAAATATCAACCCCCTGATAGGCTCGGCCGGGGTCTCGGCGGTGCCGATGGCGGCCCGGGTGACCCAGGTGGAGGGACAGCGGGAGAACAAGCACAACTTTCTTTTGATGCACGCCATGGGGCCCAACGTGGCCGGAGTGCTGGGTACGGCCATGGCGGCCGGGGTGCTGATCTCGCTGCTAAAGTAGACGGAGCCTTGGCGGAACCAACCACAGAGTGCCTTCGCTGAAGCTATGGCACTTGAAGAAGACATGCAGGTAGCGCAAGCGAAAACACGAAAATTATGGAAGCACGGATTAATCCGCTTAGCGCTTTAGAGTTCGAACATTCTGTGTTTCAGTGGTAAAGTATTTATAACATCTAATCATAAAATAAATAGAAGGGCGAAACAATGTCTCACGGAAAAGTACGGTTCAACACCCTGGCGGTGCACGGGGGCGGGATGCAGGACCTGAGCAAGATCAAGCCGGTCTCCATGCCGATCTACCAGTCCTCGGAGTTCGTCTTTAATTCGGCCGAACACGGCGCGGCGGTGATGTCCGGGCAGGAGCCGGGCTTCGTTTATTCCCGGCTGGGCAACCCCACCTGCCAGGATTTTGAAAAGCGGCTGGCCCTGCTGGAGGGAACCGACGACGGCCTTTCCTTCGCCTCGGGCATGGCGGCCATCGCGGCCATAGTCTTCACATACTGCCGTCCCGGAGACAACATCATCTCCTCGGCCCCCATCTACGGCGGCACCTTCGGGCTGTTCAAGGACCTGTTGCCCAAGATGAACATCGAGATCATCTACGTTCCGGCCAACGACATCCACAACCTGCTGGACAAGAAGATCAACGACCGGACCAAGCTGGTCTACCTGGAGACCCCGGCCAATCCCACCCTGGACGTGGTGGACCTGGTTGAGACCATCAAGGCGGCCAAGGCCCGCAAGATAACCGTCGCGGTGGACAACACCTTCGCCACCCCCTGCCTGCAGAAGCCGATCCAGATGGGAGCCGACATCGTGATGCACTCGGCCACCAAGTACATCTGCGGACACGGCGACACCACCGGAGGAGTGGTGGTGGCCTCCAAGGCCGAGATCGACAAGATGAAGCCCATCGCCTACAAAAACCTGGGCGGCAGCATGGCGCCCTTCACCGCCTGGCTGATGTCCCGCGGCCTGCAGACACTTCCCTTAAGGGTGGAGCGCCATTCCCAGAATGCCATGATCATCGCCCGGTTCCTGGAGAAGCATCCCAAGGTGGAAAAGACCTGCTATCCCGGCCTGGAGTCCTGTCCTTCCCACGCCGTGGCCAAGAAGCAGATGAGCGGCGGTTACGGCGGGGTGCTGGCCATCGACATCAAGGGCGGGCGCGAGGCCGGCCGGAAATTCCAGAACAACCTCAAACTCTGCAAGCTGGCGGTCAGCCTGGGCAGCGTGGACACCCTGGTCACCCACCCGGCCTCCACCACCCACCTGTCCTATTCCGAGTCCGACCTGGCGGCGCTGGGGATGACCCCGGGTTTTGTGCGGATCGCGGTGGGCATCGAGGACCCCCAGGATGTGATCGAGGATCTGGACCAGGCGCTCTCTAATATCTGAAGCTCGGAAGGTTAAGAAGGTGGGAAGGTGGGAAGGACGTAAATTCAGCAGATCTTCGTAAGTTCAAAACTTCTTATCTTCTAGTAAAACGCGCCTGTAGCTCAGCTGGATAGAGCGTCGGACTTCGAATCCGCAGGTCGCCCGTTCGACTCGGGCCAGGCGCACCAAGACTTAGGAAACAGGTGACCGGGAATTTATTTTAGGGAATAGATGATTAGGATCGGGTAGGCGGCAGAATTCGTTGTTGGCTTAGATCCGGTTCGGGTTGAAAAAACGGCATAAAAAATGCTGACCAATCCAACTTTGGTATTGACTTTTCGTGGATTTTTGATATAATAATCATTCTTTGCCTTAAAAACATGCCCCCAAGTAAAAAGTTAAAGCCTTGGGGGTAGGGGTCTATTATTCTTTTTTTGGTTTAAAGCCCACCTAGCTCAGTCGGTAGAGCGCGTCCTTGGTAAGGACGAGGTCACCAGTTCAACCCTGGTGGTGGGCTCCACTTTTCAAATTCAAAACAACCCCGGCAGAGCTGAAAAACAATATTCTTAAAACAGGAGTTTAAAGAACCATCATGGCCAAAGCAAAATTTGAGCGTAAGAAGCCGCACGTCAATATCGGGACGATCGGCCACGTGGACCACGGCAAGACGACCCTGACCAGCGCGATCACGAAGTATCTGTCGGAGCAGGGTCTGGCCCAGGCGAAGAGCTACGAGGAGATCGACAACGCGCCGGAGGAAAAGGCCCGCGGAGTAACCATCAACGTGCACCATGCGGAGTACGAGACGCTGAAGCGGCACTATG
>Ga0209668_10001247_pt1 | contig 10821 bp, 5 predicted proteins | sample FrelakmetPLP11PL_FD_187150 | JGI IMG/M metagenome (GOLD analysis project Ga0209668, IMG submission 187150) | Freshwater lake sediment microbial communities from the University of Notre Dame, USA, for methane emissions studies - PLP11 PL (SPAdes)... | ecosystem: Environmental > Aquatic >... | reverse complement strand
TTCCGCGGTGAACCAAGTGGTGAAGCAGGGCAAGGAGCGGCTCGCCTCCGGCATGGGTGTCGTGGTGTACCCCGAGGGCACCCGCATGGCGCCCGGCGAGACTCGCAAGTACGGCGTCAGCGGCGCACTGCTGGCCAGGGAAGCCGGCGTGCCGGTCGTGCCGATCGCGCACAATTCAGCGTACCTCTGGCGACGGCGCAGCCCGCTCAAGCGCAAAGGCACCATCTACGTGGTGATCGGCAAGCCGATCGACACGGCCGGACTCGACCCGCGCGAGATCAACGAGCGTGCACAGCGCTGGATCGAGGGCACGATCGCCGAGATCATCCGGCGCCCGGGCGGCAACCCCGGCGGCCTGCCTCCCCCGCGCCTCTAGCGCTTCCAGGCCGCGAGCACCTGCGCCTCGCGTTCAGGCGACAGCCCGGCCTTCAGGTCCCGCCGCTCCGCTTCCGGCCGGTCCAGGAACCAGCGCAACGTGTCGGCGACGGTCTCGGCCATGGGCCGGATCGTGAGTCCGGCCGCGAGCGCGCGTTGCGCACTTACGAGCGCGAAGCCCGCCTCCTCGCCGGTCGAGGGCGCCCAGACAGGCATGTCGGACCACGGCGCCACGCCCTGCGCCTCGAGGAACGCGGTGGGCAGCCACGCCGCGACCGGAGGCGGCGACGGCTTCGCGATCGCAACGGCCGCGCGGATCGACTCGTCCACCACGTCGCCAATCGTGAAGCGGCCCGGCGGCGACAGCGTGTTGAAGGTCCCCGCGGTCCGCTGCTCCACCGCGGTGATCGCGAAGCGCGCGAGGTCGCGCACATCGATCACCTGCACCGGATCCTGCGGGCTGTTCGGCGCCACGAAGCGGCCGCCGCGCGCGGCGCGCGCCGGCCAGTAGGTGAAGCGGTCGGTGTTGTCGTCCGGCCCGACGATCAGCCCGGGCCGCAGTACATTGGTGTGCTCCGGTCCGTAGACCGCGAGCGCAGCGGCTTCGCACAGCGCCTTGAGCGGCCCGTAGGTCGTGCCGTCGATCGTCTCGACGCCCGGGTCCGCGAGCGTGCCGACCGGCGAGTCCTCGTCGTTGGCGTGCGCGAAACTCGCGTACACCGACACCGAGGAGATGAACATGTAGTAAGGCACGCGCTCGTGCAGCAACGCGGCGCTCGAGCGCACTTGCCGCGGCAGGTAGCCCGAGTTGTCGATCACGGCGTCCCAGTCCCGGCCGGCGAGTCCCCGCAGGTCGCCGTTGCGGTCGCCCTGGATGCGCTCCACGCCGGGCAGCACGCCGGGATTGGTCTTGCCGCGGTTGAAGAACGTGAGCGAGTGGCCGCGCGACATGGCGTACTCGGCCATGTGCGGGCCGAGGAAGCGCGTGCCGCCGAGGATCAGGATGCGCAACCGGCGTTCGCTCCGGGCGGGCGCGAGCGGCGCGAATGCTGTCGCAGCGGCGAGCCCGAGCGAGGAGATCACGAAGTCGCGTCTTTGCATGTCAGCGCCCTCTGGCGGAAGAAACGTCCGCTGCGGCGACGCCGTCGCGCGGCCACAGCACCCACATGCGCAGCGGCTGTCGCATGCGCCCGGCCTGCTCGGCCGCGTCGCCGCCCCAGCCCCAGAAATAGTCGGCACGCACCGCGCCCGTGATGGCGCTGCCGGTGTCCTGCGCGAAAACGAGCCGCCGCAGCGGCGCGCCAGTGAGCGGCACCGTGGTGTCGATCCACACGGGTGTCCCGTATGGAACGCTCCTCGGGTCCACGGCGATCGAGCGCCCCGGCGTGAGCGGCACGCCTTGCGCGCCGCGCGGCCCGATGGCTGGGTCGGGCAGCGGTTCCTCGCGGAAGAACACGTAGCGCGGATTCGCCCACAGCAGTTCGTCGAGGCGCGCAGGGTTGCGCCGCGCCCAGTCCTTGATTGCCGGCCACGACGCCTGCCCCGCCCGCAGTTCGCCCTCGTCGATCAACCAGCGGCCGACGGAGCGATAGGCGTGGTCGTTGTGACCCGCGAATGCGAGCCGCACCACGCGCGCACTGCCGTCGGACTCCGTGATGCGCAGTCGCCCCGATCCCTGAATCTGCAGCACGAGCACGTCGAGGGGATCCGCGACGTAGGCGATCTCGCGGCCGCGCAGCGATGCCCGCGCGGCTGGCACCGTGTCGATCTGCTGGCGCGTCCAGTACGGCTTGCGCGTCGTGAGGTCTGCGGGCGGGCCATACAAGGGATGGCGGTACGGCCCGCCCGGGCGGCGGCGGGCGTCGAACATCGGTTCGTAGTAGCCGGTGATGAGTCCCGCGGTCGCGCCGTCGTGAGCCTCCACCTGATAAGGCTGCAGGTTCTGCACCAGCCAGGCCCGTTGCGCGGCGCCATCGTTCGGCGGGACCTTCTGGGCACCGGCGCACAACGCGCTCCAGCCGGGCGGCGGCCGCAGGCAGTTGCGCAGCAGCGCGGGCCAGGCCTGCTGCGGCGCGTCGGCGCTCCAGCCGGGCAGGTCCTGCCATTTTGCCGGCACCCAGCGCGATTGCTCGCGCTGCACGGCGCGGTGCGTCTCGAGCGGCGGCGTGCTGCTGCAGGCCGCGAGCAGCACGAGCACCGCGAAGGCGTGCCAACGCCGGAACGGCGCTCGGTGCCGGCCGGCGCCGAGTCGCGGCCCAGGACGATTGTCGAGCTGATGGTGCATGCGGTGGGGCGCGGGAAACCGCCGCGCAGTGTATGTCAGCGGCGGGCCGGCCGGGTTGTCGCCGCCGTAGCGTGACAACCCGGCACACCGTACGATAGCCGCACCTCTTCCCGGCCGGATCCAGTGAGCGAGCACAGCGGCGCCGAACGCAAGCCTGGCCAGCGTGCAGCCGGCACCGGTCGCATCACGCACTTCGTTGCGGAATTGCGCCGTCGCCGCGTCTTCTCCTTCACGGCGGGCTACGTCGTCACGGCCTGGGTGCTGATCGAAGCCGCCAGCGTCGTGCTGCAGGCCTTCGACGCGCCACACCGCATCCTGCAGTGGCTGATCATCGCCGTGGTGGCGCTCGCGCCGGCCGCGATGGTGCTCGCGTGGTTCTACGACTTCACCTTCCACGGGCTGGTCTACACCGACAAGGAAGACTGGAAGCAAGGTGGCGGTGATCCGGCGGCCGACGCGACTGATGCAGCGGCGTCTGTCCCTGCGGCCGTGCCGCCCGCCGCCGCGAACCCGGCCGCGTTCGAGGCGCCGCCACCAGGGGCCGCCGAGCGACGCCTCGTGACCGTGCTGCGCTGCTCCGTGTGGGCCGCCGGCGACGACTCCGGCGACCGGCAGATCGAGGACTTCCGCAGCGAGATGCCGTCGATCGCGCGCCGCTTCGCCGAGATCGTCGACGGCGTGGAGGGCCACCTGCTGCCGGCCGAGGGCGAGGTGTTCACCGCCTACTTCGGCGTGCGTGTCGCTCACGAGGACGACGCGATGCGGGCCGTGGTCGCGGCGCAGCGCATGCTGCGCCACGTGGCCGAGCGCAACGGGGCGGCCAGCGGTCCCGCGGCGCTGCAGGTCGCCATCGGCGCGGGCCTGCACTGCGGCTTTGCGGTGATCGAGGAGCTGCCCGGTCGCGCCGTCGAACAGTGGGTGAGCAACATCGGGCCGACCCTGAACGGCGCGGCGGCAATGCAACTTGCGGCCAGCGACGGCGAGATCCGACTGAGCCAGAACGTGCGTGCCATGCTCCACGAGCGACTCCCTTGCGAGTCCGCCGGCCAGCAGTCCCTGCCCGGTTCGTCCGGGCCGGTCAGCGTGTACCGCATCGTCGGCACGGACGTGGCGCCACTCGCCTCCTCCGCCGCTTTCGTCGGCGACATGATCGGCCGCGAGCAGGAGCTGGCGCTGCTCGGCGAGAAGTGGCGGTCGGCGCGCGACGCCGAGGGCGGCGTGATCCTGCTGCGTGGCGAGGCCGGGATGGGCAAGACCCGTCTCGTGGCCCGCTTCCGGGAGATGGTTGCGGCCGACGGCGACGCCAGCACCATCGTGCTGCAGTGCTCGGCGTACCACGCCCACTCCCCGCTGTTCCCGGTGCTGCGCTACGTGGAGCAGTGCGTGCCCGGCTACTCGGCGCAGGATGAGGCCGCGGTGCGCGAGCGCAAACTCGCCGACTGGCTGGTGGCGCTCGGCGTGCCCCATCCGGAGCTGCCGCGGATCCTCGGCGAGACACTGTCGCACAACCTCCAGTCAGGCGCCTCGCAGGTCGAGCCTGGCAAGCAGAAGGAACTGCTGCTGCAGGCGCTGCTCCGCGTGCTGCTCGAGGGCGCCGCCAGGCGGCCCGTGCTGCTGCTGGTCGAGGACCTGCACTGGGCCGACCCGACGTCGCTCGAGCTGCTCGGCCTGATGGTCGGGCAGGTGCCGTCGCTCAAGGCGCTGCTGCTGCTCACCGCCCGCCCCGGCTTCCGCGCGCCGTGGGCCGAGCAGTCGGACGTGCAGCTGGTGAGCGTGAACCGCCTGAGCCGCGCGCAGTCGCGCGCGATCGTGGCGGCGATCGACCGCGAACGCTCCATCGAAGAATCTCTGGCCGACGCGATCGTCGCCAAGGCCGACGGCGTGCCGCTGTTCATCGAGGAACTGACACGCTCGGTGATCGAGGCCGCGCGTCGCAACCTGCTCGCCGGCAGCCGCGACCCGCTGACCATCCCCAACACGCTGCAGGAATCGCTCGCCGCGCGCATCCAGCACCTCGGCGCGGCACGCGGGCTGCTGCAGCTCGCTTCCGCCGTCGGCCGCGAGTCCAGCCTCGCCTTGCTGCAGGCGGCCGCCGGGCTGCCGGCGGAGCGGGTCGAGGAACTGATGGACCAGCTCGTGGATCGCGAGCTGGTGTTGCGGCGTGGCGTCGGCGCGGACACGAACTACGCGTTCCGCCACGCCCTCATCCAGGAGGCCGCCTACGCCTCGATGCTCAAGTCGCGGCGCGAGGAGTGCCACCTCGCCGTCGCGCAGGCCCTGGAGCACGACGGCGCCCTCAGCGTGCAGGGCGAGGAAGTGCTCGCCTATCACTACGGCGCCGCTGCCGACACACCCGAGCACGCGCGCCGCGCCGTTCGCCACTGGCTGGCCGCCGCGCAGGTGGCCGTCCGCCGCTCCGCCAACCTGGAAGCGGACCACTTCCTCGACAGCGCGCTGCAGCAGCTGCCGCGCCTGCCTGCCGGGGACGAGCGTGACGAGACCGAGCTGCGCCTGCAGGTCCAGCGCATCCCGGTGCTGGTCGCCCTGCACGGCTACTCGTCGGAGCGCATGGCACGGGCCACGCGGCGCGCGCTCGATCTGTGCGAGTCGGTGCGCGCCTTCGACCTGCGCTTCATGGCCCTGTTCAGCGTGTGCATCTTCGAAATGGTCGCGGGCAGGCACCGCGAGTCGTTCGATTCCGCGCGCAGGCTGGCCCGACTCGACGCAGAGAACGGCGGTGGCCTGCTGGTCGAGACCGAGATGCTGCAGGGCCTGACCTGCTTCTTCCTCGGGCAGCTCGAGGAAGCCGAGCGGCACCTGTGCGCAAGCATCGCGGCCTACGACCGCGAACAGCACGGAGCGCACGCCTACACCTTCGGCCAGGATCCCGAGATCGTGGCCATGAGCTATCTCGCGTGGGTGCTGTTCTGCCGCGGCGAGACCGGGCGCCTCGCCGCCAACGAGCAGCGGCTGCTCGAGCGCGCCCACAGCCTGAACCACCCGAACTCGCTCGGCTTCGCGCTCGCCTGGGCCGGCTGGACCCGCGTGCTGGGCGGCAACCACGCGGGCCTTGCGGAGATCAGCGCGGAGCTCGGCGCGCTGGGCGCACAGTACGGCCTCAACTCGTTCACGGTGCAGGCACAGGTGCTCGAGGCGCTGCGCCAGTGCCGGCTCGGCAATCATGCAGCCGGGCTGCCCGCGCTCGAACAGGGTATCGACGCGTGGCGCAGCATCGGCTCGCGCTGCTTCCAGGTGTGCTGGGACGTGCAGCTCGCCCGCGCCTGTCTCGACGCGGGGCGGCCGACGCGGGCAGGCGAGGTGCTGGCTCGCGCCGCCGCAGCGATGGCGGCCACCGAGGAACGCTGGTCGGAGAGCGACCTGCACCGCTGCCTCGCGCGATTCGCGCTGCGGACGGGCGACCGGCCCGGGGCGCTGGTGCACGTTCGCGACGCCCTTGCGGCCGCCGAGCGGCAGCAGGCCTGGGGCTGGTACCACGCCGCCGCCTGCGACGCTGCCGAGATGATGGCGGCAAGCGAGCCCGACGCGGCCCGCACCCTGCTCGACGGCGCCACGGCGCGCCTGCCCGGGCCGCCGCCCGGTGAGTTCCTGGAGCGCGCGCGCACCGTGCGGGCGGCTCTCGCTCAAGACTAATCAACAATCACGGGAGAGCCTCGATGTCCGCACAGGAGTTTGGCGAGTTCTATTCGCGCCGCCGACAGGCGGTGGGCGCAGCGTACAAGGACACCGAGTTCCTGTACCCCAACAACGAACCGTGGCCGGAGCAGTCGTTCGACTACCCGTACGGGCAGGCACCCACCGTGTCGAACATCCCACCCGAGGAGGCGGCCGACTGGGCGCGGCACGTGGGCCGCTACTACACCGAGAATGCGCTCGGCACGAGCGCGCACCCGACGCCGTTCGGCTTCAAGAGCGCCGAGTTCGCGCGCGACAACTTCGCGCAGAACGGCATCAGCGGCTACGGTCCGGTGAGCGACGAGCTGTTCGTGCGGCTCATCTGCGAGGGCCTCTACAGCAAGTACCTGAGCCGTCTGGACGTCCAGGATCGCGACCTGTTCGGCGTGCAGGACGACGCCGACTGGGAGTACCTCAAGTCCGACCAGGGCTGCATGCGGGTCGTGACGACGCCGTGGCCGGGCGAGTACGTCGCTCCGGGCATCGCGATCGTGCGCCGCCGCAAGGGGGCCACGGGCGAGGCCCGCTTCGCCTACGAGCTGGTCGCCATCGCGCTCGCGCGCAAGAACTCGACCGGCGCCTATGAGTACGCTCAGGACCTGGTGTTCCGCGCCGACCGTCACGCCTCCACCTCGGCGTGGTGGCTGGCGAAGTACTTCATCCTGCAGGGCGCCATCCACCGCATCAACCTGGTGGATCACATCAAGGTGCACTTCCCCGGCGACACGATCAACGCGATCACCAAGTCGGTGCTGCCGCGCTGGCACCTGGTGCAGCAGCTGCTGCTGCCGCACTTCCGCCTGACCCTGCCGGTGAACAACACCGTGCTCGAGGGCCAGCGCTCGATCATCAACCGCGACACCTGGTACCCGTGGAGCCCGGTGACCGCGCGCGGCGACGTGATCCGCCGGCTGATCCCGCTCGCATGGGCCGGCAACGAGTTCTACGGCCTCGAGCGCAACAGCTCGTATCCGAAGTATTACTTCAGCGTCGATCCGGCCACGGTGCCGGACCCCGCCGACCCGGAGCACGGCAGGATCGAGACCTTCATCGGGCTCGGCGCCTCGCGCTACGGCCAGTTCCTCGCCGACTACCATGCGCCGATCCTGGACTTCGCACGCAGCGTGATCGCGCTGCTGCCCGACCCGGCGCCGACGGCCGCACAGGACGGCATCGAGTGGCTCGAGATCCAGCGCTGGGCGTTCGAGATCGCGAAACTGGTCCCCGGCTTCCCGGACCAGGACGGCATCCGCAGCAAGGAGGCGCTGGCTCAGGTGTGCGCCACCGTGATCTGGAACGCCGCCATCATGCACTCGGCCGATCACGCCACGCTGCACATGATGATCGACAAGTACGCGGTGCCGTTCATCCTGCGCGTCCCGCCGCCGGCCAGCAACGCGGCCGTCGTGCAGGAGAAGGTGAAGGATCTCGTCGACGAGAAGAACCTGCAGTACGTCACGGGCGCGATCAAGGGCCTCGAGAACATCGTCGGCAAGGCGATCCGGCAGAAGGTCGAGGAAGTCATCGGCGACCGGCTTGGCAAGCTCGGGCAGTTCCTCGGTGACGAGGCCGTGAAGGTCGCCGACGCGGTCATGGACTCGCTGACGAAGGACATCGGCGAGCACGAGCTCACCGAGGGCTCCATTCCACTGTGCTGGCCCACCGATCTCGTCTACTGCAAGATGGCCGACCTGCTCTTCTACCGGCCGCACAACAGCAGCCTGCTGTGGGATTGCGACTACCCGTTCTTCCAGAAGCAGACCGCGGCCGAGCTGGCGCTCGAGGAGACGTGGCGGGATGAGGGCCTCGATCGGCCCGTGCTGAGCGAGACGCAGCGCGCGGTGCTGGCGGGAATCGTGGCGCAGTTCCGCGACGGCCTGAAGGCTGTCAACGGCCGCTACTACGACAACGAGACCGGCCTGCCGAAGCAGGGCCCGCCCACCCAGGCCCCGGACAGCGGCGGCGTGCTCAACGAATACGGGTTCCCGAAGCTGCTGCCCGGCACGGCCGACCTGGGCAAGGACGACCCGCACGGCAAGGTGGCGCGGATGGAGTGCTGCTTCGGCGCGGGAATCCAGTACTGACCGTCGCTCAGGATGCGGCGTTGCCGGCGGCGCGCGACGGGACGAGCGCGCTGCCGAGCACGCGCAGCAACACGTCCGGCAGCAGCAGCGACCCGATCGGTCGCGCGAAGTGGATCACCTGCAGGAAGCGCGTCTGCACCACTTCGCTGCTGCCCGACAGGCGCAGCACGCGCGTGATGTACCAGCCTGCCAGCGTCGCCCACGCCGGGCGCGGACCTTTCGTCTCCGGGTACAGGAAGTCGCTGCCCGCGCCGAGCAGCCAGGCCGTGTCCACTGCGCCCGCCACCTGCCGGAAGTAGTCCCGCGCCAGCGCCGCGTCCGGAGCGCGGCCTTGCTGCTGTGCGAGGCGGCGATCGAGGATGCCGGCCTCGAGCGCGCAGAGCGTCATGCCCTGGCCGTAGAGCGGGTTCAGGCTGCAGATGCTGTCGCCGAGGTAGAGCAGCCCGGCGGGAAAGCGCTCGAGCCGCTCGAAGCGCCGGCGCATCTGGTTCGCGTAGCCGATCAGCCGCACCGGGCCCTCGGGTTCCGCATTGCGGATCGCCTCGTACAGGTCCGGCTGCTCGAGGCTGGCGGCGAAATCGAGGAACGCCGCAACATCGTCGCTGCGCGGGTAGTGGCCGCGCAATCCCACCAGGGTCACGATCCAGCGATCGCCCTCGATTGGAAACACGACGCCCAGGCGGTGCGTGCGCGGCGCCGTGGTGTACACCGCCATGCACTTCCAGTCGCGGCCATCGTCGGGCTGGCGGAAGACCCGGGTTGCGTAGCCGATGTCCACGCCGATCGATTCTTCGACGGGCTTCGCGTAGCCGAGCTTCTCGAGCTGGCGCAGCGTGGCCCCGCTGCGGCCGCTCGCATCCACCACGAGTTCGGCGTCGAGGCGCATCTCCTCGCCTCCCTGTCCCGTGCCGCGCACGACGACGCCCGTGATGCGTCCGCCGTCCGCTGCAGCAAGCAACTCCTGCAGCGCGTGGCCCTCGAGCAGGCGCACATTCGGCTGCTCCAGCAGGCGCCGGCGCAGGCAGTGCTCGAGCAGCGGGCGGCTCTGCGAGTGGATCCTGAGTCCGCTTTCGTGGCGCAGCTTCCACACGCCGTGGTGGTACCAGCGCATGTCGCTGCCGTTGTCGAAGCGCGTGCCGCCCGCGGCCAGCAGGTCGTCAGCGATGCCGGGGAACAGCCCTTCGATGACCTGCATGCCGCCCGACCAGAGCAGGTGGATGTGGTTGCCCTGCGGCACCCCCTTGCGCGCGGCGATCTCGCCGCCGCACACATCCTTCTCCACGACGGTGACCGCGTCGAAGTGCCGGGCCAGCACGCGCGCCGCGAGCAGTCCAGCGACGCTGGCCCCGATCACCACCGCATGGCGTGACATCGTCGGCGTTCTCCTTGCTGCGTTCGCGGCCACATCCGGGCGGACGCTGTCGTTTGCGGGCATCCTCGCAGAATTCCGGCGGCCCGCAAGCGGCGACGCTCAGGGCGCGTGATCGCCCGTCGCTGTCATGCCGAGCGTCGCCGCAACCTCGTCCGCGATGGCCAGGCACGCGGTGAGTCCCGGGGACTCGATCCCGTAGAGATTCACGAGCCCCGGCCAGCCGTGCGCCCGGGGTCCCTGGATCAGGAAGTCCGCGGCCGGCTCGTCGGGACCACTGAGCTTTGGACGAATTCCCGTGTAGCCCGGCTGCAGGCGTGTCTCGTCGAGTTCCGGGTAATAGCGGCGGATGGCCGCGGCAAAGGCGGCGCGGCGCGCGGCGTCGGGTGTGTAGTCGATCCGCTCGACCCACTCGACGTCGGGACCGAAGCGCGCCTGGCCCGCGAGATCGAGCGTGACGTGGATGCCGAGGCCGGCATTGCCCGCCACCGGGTACACGAGGTGACGAAACGGAGCGCGGCCGTGCAGCGTGAAGTAGTGGCCCTTGGCGAGGTGTCGCTGCGGGATCGTGGCCGGATCGAGGCCCACCGTGCGGCGCGCAACGTCCTGCGCGCGGAGTCCCGCGGAGTTGACGAGGATCGGGGCGGCCAGCTCCGTGGTCGCGCCGTCCTGGCTCACCGTGACCCGATGGGCGTCGCTGGCGAGCTGCACGCCGGTCACCTCCGCGCGGCAGGCGAGCACGCCGCCCGACGCCTCGAGGTCACCGAGCAGCGCCTGCATCAGTGCGTGGCTGTCGACGATGCCGGTGGACGGCGACCAGAGCGCGGCCGCACAGCGTACGGCGGGCTCGAGCTGCGAGACCTGCGCAGGCGTGCGCCACTCCAGGTCAGTCACCCCGTTGACCCGGGCCGTATCGAGGTAGCGCTGCAGGGTCGCGCGCTCGGCATCCTGCGTTGCGACGACGAGCTTGCCGCAGCGTCGATGCGGCAGGCCCCGCAGCCGGCAGTAGCGGTACA
>Ga0209668_10001246_pt1 | contig 10824 bp, 8 predicted proteins | sample FrelakmetPLP11PL_FD_187150 | JGI IMG/M metagenome (GOLD analysis project Ga0209668, IMG submission 187150) | Freshwater lake sediment microbial communities from the University of Notre Dame, USA, for methane emissions studies - PLP11 PL (SPAdes)... | ecosystem: Environmental > Aquatic >... | reverse complement strand
CGCGGATATCCTGCACTTTTTCCCAACCCAGGTAGCTGACAAAAGACCCGTGCGGAATCAGGATGGCATTTTTCTTGATCAGTTTATCTTCCAGCTCAAAGAAGTTGGAGAACTCGTCCAGCAATAGGATTTCGTCGGCGACCCCGTAGTTCTTATAAAGATTTTCCTGACCCTTGCGGCAGATGCAGATCGTCTTGAAGCCTTCGTCATGCGCTCCTTTCAGGATTTGAAGAGCGGTGTGGCTCCCCAGTGTGGCGATTTTATAATCGGAAATTTTGGCCATTTGTATGCGAAAAAATAGGTTTCTATAAGCATACGAATAACATGGGTTTTTGTCCAGCTGATTTTTGACTTCAAAAGTCGGGGCGACTTCAAAAGTCGGGGCGACTTCAAAAGTCGGGGCGACTTCAAAAGTTTAGATACAGCAACGCGAAACCAAGCACCACCCGGTAAACTCCGAAGACATGCAAAGTGTGCTTCTTTAAGAACCGCATCAGGAAAGCGATTGCCGCATATCCGGAAATGAATGAAGTCGCGATGCCGGCTGTCAGCAGGTCAAAAGACGGCAGATTTGCATCACCTTTGGCGACATTGAATATCGCCAGAGCTGTCGCCGCCGCAATCGCCACCGCCCCCAATAAAAAGCTGAATCTGGCGGCGGCCTCTCTGCTTATCCCTTGTGCAAGCCCCGCGCTGATGGTCGCGCCGGAACGGGAAACCCCCGGAATCAGCGCGCACGCCTGCGCTATGCCAATCAGGACGGTATTTTTTAGCGAGTATTCGGAGCGGGCAATTCTTGCGGCCACGAATTCGGCTACAAAAAAGAGAACCCCCATGACTATCATCGCCACCGCTACGGAAAATGTATTCCGAAAAATCGCGTCCAGGTAATCGCCGAAGAAAAGTCCGACCAGAACGGCCGGCACGGTTGCGAAGATAATCCAGCCGGACAGTTTGGCGCCGTCTTCATGTGTCGCCCCCGCGCCGTCCCCGCCGGAGCGCCATGCGCCCCCCCTCGCCCGATTCTCGCCGCCCGCCGGAGCGCCATGCGCGCCCCCCCGCCCGATTCTCAGTTTTTGCGCAACGAACCGCAGGCTTCCCGAAATCAGCATCAGAAAATCCTTCCGAAAATAAATCAGGATCGCCAGCAGAGTTCCAAAATGCACCGCAATATCAAAACTTTTCATCGCCGTTACATCAAGTTTCAACCAACCTTCCACGAGCACCAGATGCCCGGAAGAGGAGATCGGCAGGAATTCTGTTATGCCCTGCAGTAAGCCTAAAATCAATGCCTGTGTCAGATTCATTTGCGAAAATAAAAATCATTTCGATTTTACAGCGAGCGGCATTGGCCGTAAATCAAAAAGAAAGGGCATCAATGCCTGAAAAACCTGACCCCGGTAGTCACCATCACCAGTCCAAGTTCGTCGGCGCGCTTGACGACCTCTTCGTCCTTGACCGAACCGCCCGGGTGAATCACGGCTTCTATGCCGTTTTCCGCCGCCATCTCTATGCCGTCGGGGAATGGAAAGAATGCGTCCGAAGCCATTACCGAGCCTTTGGCGCGTTCCGCTCCGGCTTTGTAGCAGGCCAAATGCACCGCGTCCACGCGCGACATCTGACCCGCGCCTATGCCCATTACGGTTTCACCTTTTGCAAGAACAATCGCGTTTGATTTGACCCGCTTGCAGACCATCGCGGCGAAAAGCATCGCATTTATTTGTTCGGGCGTCGGTTGTTTTTTACTGACAACCTTCAGGTCTTTTTCGGTGACGATATATGTGTCCTCGGTCTGTATTAAAATCCCGCCCGCCACTTTTTTGATGTCCCTGCGGTCGAAATCAATCTTCAGCGGGCCGACCTCCAGCAGGCGCAAATTTGGTTTTTTCTTTAACAGGGTAAGAGCTTCGGGTTCAAATTCAGGACTGATGATTATTTCCAGAAACCATTTTTTTGAATTTATATACTCAACCATTTTCAGCGTGCAGTTGCGATTAAGCGCCAGCACCCCGCCGAATGAGGACATCGGATCAACCCCGTGCGCCAGTTCCAATGCTTCTTCAATGGTCTCCGCGGAAGCGACTCCGCAGGGATTGTTGTGCTTGATAACGGCCGCGGTCGGCCTTTCAAAAGACTTCACCAGCTCCAGCGCGCTGTCTCCGTCCACCAGGTTATTGAACGAAAGTTGTTTCCCGTGGAGTACTTTTGCGTTTGTAATATTGGAATCATGGTTTTCCGGGTTGCGGAAGAATGCCGCTTTCTGGTGCGGATTTTCACCGTAACGGAGACTGCAGACTTTTTCGTAGTGCAGGTCCATAAGCTCGGGTTTACCGAGAATTGATCGGAAGTAATGTTCAATCGCCTCGTCGTAGCGGGAAGTCTTTGAAAAGGCTTTAAGAGCAAGCTGGCAACGCATTTCAATGCTTGTGTCCCCGGTTTTTGCAATTTCATCAAGAACCGCCGGATAATCTTCAGGAGAAGTAATGACTGTAACAAAAACATGGTTCTTTGCCGCGGAACGAATCATGCTTGGTCCGCCGATATCAATGTTTTCAATAATTTCTTTTATGGTCGCTCCTTCCCTGGCCGATACCTCTTCAAACGGATAGAGATTGACAGCCACCAGGTCAATCTGACCTATGCCGCTAGTTTCAAGCGCCTGCACATGAGCGGGATTGTCGCGAATTGCCAAAAGACCGGCGTGGATTTTTGGATGCAGGGTCTTTACGCGGCCGTCCAGCATCTCCGGGAAGCCGGTATATTCCGCGACTTCCGTGACTTTAATCCCGGCAGACTTAAGAGCTTTGACGGTTCCCCCGGTGGAGAGGATTTCGACCCCGGCTTTAACCAGGCCTGCGGCGAATTCAACCACCCCCGTCTTGTCCGTAACGCTGATCAACGCTCGCTTTATCATTTTGCAGTTGTGTTATTAATTGTGCCGACTTTTGAAGTCGCGGCGACTTCAAAAGTCGAATTAGACCGGATCATCTCCCCCTTTGCTGAAGGGATTGCATCGCAGTACTCTCCATGCCGCCTTCGGCACGCCTCTAATCAGTCCGTATTTTTCAATGGCCGTATGCCCGTAATCGGAGCAGGTGGGATTGAATCTGCAGAATCCATACGGAAAAAGAATCTTCAACGGGCCATGGTCGAATGAAAGGGTTTTCTGGTACAGCCTGATCAGAAGGAGGAAAGGAACACGCGGTAGAATCAGTATTTTTTTTAGCATTCCGGCAGGCCTGTTAGGTCGCAATTAGAATGAAGACCGCAAACAAGTTTATCTGTATTAAAATCACCTGTAAATGCCAAATAGTGGCTAAAGAAAAAGGAAAAACTCCTACGAAAAAAACCGGTCGGGACACACGTGTACAATTTTCGGATAGGAATTATCCGCCCGCCTCCTAGTAATAATCTCCTGGAACCTTTTTCTTGCCGTTCTGGATGACTTCCCAGTGCAAATGGATGCCGGTTGCTCCTCTTACATTTCCGCTTCTGCCCATTTTCCCGATCACCGTTCCCTGCGAAACCTGGTCTCCCACGGCCACATCAATATATTCCATATGCCCGTACAGTGTCGTGAGGCCGTTTCCGTGGTCTATGACCACATGGTTTCCGTAGCCTCCGCCGCAACCGTGGGAAACTGTTGCGCATCCGCTTACGGCTTTAATCACTTTACCTTCACCGGCGGCCCAAACAGGAGGCTGTGACCTGTCACCGATGTCATATGCGTAATGTCCGGAGTGGTATCCCTGGGTCAGCTTGCCCCTCGTCGGGAAAATAAAGACTTTGCCGGGACTTGGAGTGCTGTCAGACCTGGAAAGGATTGCTCCGCCTTTTGCCGCGGTTCTTGAAGATGTGCCGGCGCGGGATGGGGTTGTCCTGATCGTATCTTCCGTGACCAACGGCTTGCCTCCGGGGATAAATATTTCCTGCCCGACCGTTACGGACGATGCCGAAAGGCGGTTTTGCTTGATGATAACTTCGCTCTGTACTCCGTAGGACTTGGCAATTTTAGACACATCTTCACCTTTTACGACTTTATGTGAAATGCCGTCAACCGGAGGAATAAGCAGTTTTTGTCCCACTCTGATGCTGTTTGCGTTGCTTAGTCCGTTATCCCACAATACCGTTGTTGACTTCAGTCCGTATGATTCCGCAATCGTTGAAACCGTTTCACCCTGTAGAACCGTATGTATAAGATGGTCGTTCATCATGCTCCTGTCGCTGACGCCGGTTTGGGGGTTGATCTTGGTAAGATATCCGTCGCTGTCCGTGAGCATCGCGAATTCGTAACCGCTGTTATCAATCCCGGCATCCATCTGGTAAGCGTAAGCATCTTCATATAATGCTCCTGAAGGGGCGATTGTGCCGATCACAAAGAGCGCGGCCACCGCGAACGCGTACCTCCGGAAAAGTTTGTTGGCCGCGGAACCGGAGCTGACGGATTCATTTCTGCGAACATTCAAATAAGGGCTGAAGATGCTCTGAATAGTCCGGCCGCCGGATATGCCCGCAAGTCTTGCGAACGCCAAACGCGTAGTGCCGGTAAAAACCCTTTTATGCCTTTCCAGCCTGGCTGATTGGTTGACCTCTGATTGTGTGAGAGCTGTACTAATAGTTTTTTAGTCTATTATGATTACATTCCCGCTGTATCCTCCGTAGATTGATTTGTGTGAGGGAGCCCGTCTGGATGAGTTTTATAGCCTGACTGTATGCTCCATCTATCAAGGTTACATGAGCACCAAAAGTGGTGACAAGTCCTTCAAGTTGACCGCGAAGAGCCTATGTTGTTTGGCTTCACTTGTAAAGGGTATTAATACAAATAGGGGAAAATCGCTTACAAAAGACAAAAAATAAGAATAATAAGGCTACGGCACAACCCGCCGAAGTGTTAGTCAACGAGGGGTTGACTTCCGTGGCAACTATACAGGAAATAGTTTTTTCAATAACCTTGATTTGGAGGGGTATATTTGATAATCTCCTCAGGCATGGCGCTTAAAGCCTGCAAAAACTTCTTTCTGTTCCATCACGAGATGGTGGAACTTAAGTCATTATCACTTAACCCATAGAAAGATATGACAGAAGAACATGTCCGCGAGGACGCAAACAAGTACGAACTGATGGTAATCATTAATCCCGATATCGGGGTTGATGCCATCAAGAAAAGGCTGGATGAGACCCGCAAGCTTCTTACAGCTGAAAAAGGCGGAGTTGCCGGGGAAATCTTTTTTGAAGATGTCTGGGGCACCCGCGACCTTGCGTACAAGATTAAAAAGCACGACAAGGGATATTACGCGGTTTTTGATTTTGTCACGGACCCATCGATGATCCGTGAAATGGAAACAGCCCTTGGGCTGGAGACGGAAGTTATCCGCCATATGATTGTAAGATTGCCCGGAGCATATCAGTCTTTGAACTACGCGGCATTGCTTGAGAAGCAGGCCATCGAAGAAGAAGAAAAGAAGGCGCTGAAGCTGGCCGCCAAAAACAAGAGGCCTCTTCGCCCGGGAGAAAAACCGGAAGCGGTAAGGGTTCCTGCAAAGACGGAAAAGGTTGCGGAAAAAACGGTTGAAAAGGAATCCGCCAAGTCCGAAGAAAAAGTCGAAGCCAAAGATGAAGTGAAAGAAGAGGTAAAGGAAAAGCCGAAGAAGAAAGAAACCACTCTGGAGGATGTTGATGCCAAACTAAAGAGCATCATTGATAACCCGGACATAAACTTCTAGTCACCGGTACGGGGTGTTTTCAAACACCGGGCACCACCAGATTCACTAATTAAAACTTAATTTAGAACTATGGCTAAGAATAAATACAACAAAGATTGTCCGTTTACGGAAGAGCAGGTCAAATACATTGATTACAAGGACATCAACTTGCTTAGAAAATACATGTCCCAGTATTCCAAGATCGTTCCACGCTACTACACCGGAGTTAACCTGAAATACCAGAAGGCGTTGGCGGTTGCCATTAAGAGGGCTCGAAACATGGCTCTTCTTCCGTTTGTGCGCCGTGGCAGGTAACTCTAGAGCGAAGCGAGAGAGTTACCCATATGAGAAAAAGTTTTACCGAAAGGTAAAACACAATTAAAATACAACCATGAAGGATCTTCCTGATTTTGAAAAACTTTCCGACCAGGATTTGAAGAAAATCCTCAAGGAAAACAGCATCGCTCTGACTGCTGACGAAGCCAGGAAGGTAGAAAAGGTCCTCAAAAGACCGCCCACTCTTACAGAGGCGATTCTTTGGGGGATCCAGGGTTCGGAGCACTGTTCATACAAGAGCAGTAAGCAGTATCTGAAGACTCTTCCGACTGTCGCGCCGAATGTCATCATGGGGCCCGGAGAAGATTCCGGAATAGTTGAGTTGGCCGTGGTAAAAGGTGAGAGATACGGCATCGTAGTAAGTCACGAAAGCCACAATCACCCTTCGCAGATTGTGCCGTTTGAAGGAGCCGCGACGGGTATCGGAGGATGCGTGCGCGATGTCGCCTGCATGGGAGCCAAAGTGATCGCGGTCATGGATCCGTTGCGTTTGGGGGATTTGAAAAAAAACGAATCGCGTCGGATCGCGGGCGGAGTCGTAAGCGGAATCGCGGGTTACGGCAACCCGATTGGCGTTCCCAATCTGGGCGGCGACGCTTATTTTAATGAAGGATTTGACGACAACTGCCTTGTGAATGTGGTTTCTTTCGGGCTGATCAAAGAGTCGCAGATTATCCATTCGTTCGTTCCGAAAACCGCCGCAAAGGAGCAGTGGGACATCATCATTGTGGGAAAACCAACCGACTTTAGCGGCATGGGCGGCGCGTCTTTTGCGAGCGGAGTGCTTGATGAGGCCGAAAAAGAAAAAAACAAAGGCGCGGTGCAGGAACCAAATCCGTTTTTGAAGCGCCATCTGCTCGTTTCCAGTTATGATCTTTTTAAGATTTTACAAAATGCAGACCTGCTGAAAAAAGTGAGTTTCAAAGATATGGGCGCCGGCGGGATTACCTGTTCCACTGTTGAGCAGGTTGCAAAAGCAGATCTTGGCGCGGAAATCGATTTGGGAAAAGTGAATGTTGCTCTGGACGATTTGCCGCCCTCGGTAATCGCCTGCGCAGAAACGCAGGAACGGTTCACCTGGATGTGCCATCCGAGTCTGACGCAAAAAATCCTGGACCACTACAACATTAAATGGGATTTGCCTTCGGTGGCGGAAAACGCGTGCGCCTGCCTTGTCGGCAAGGTCAAGGAAGGTAATTTTGTGCTGACATACCGCGGTGAGCAATATGTAAACGCCTGTTCAACGGACATCACGGAAGGACTGCAGTACGACCGTTCTTTTAAGCCTGCAAAAATCATCGCAAAGGAGCCGGTACTTGCGGAACCAAAAGATTACGGACAGACGCTTTTGGGGCTTCTGGCCAGCGAAAACATCGCATCGCGCAGGCCGATATATGAGCGATATGACAAGCAGGTTCAGGGATTTACGGTCATTGAGGCGGGAGAAGCCGATGCCGGGGTGATGGCTCCGTTGATGGATGAAGCGGTGGACGCCAAAAGCAAAAAAATCGGAGCGGCTTTTTCTACGGACGGCAACCCGAGGTATGCGCAGATTAGCCCTTATTACGGCGCGGCGATGGCGGTGGTTGAATCAATGCGCAATGTCGCGGCGGTAGGCGCATATCCGCTCGCTATTACAGACTGCCTGAACTACGGCAATCCGGAAAAAGAGGACCAGATGTGGGAATTAAAGGAAGGCATCCGTGGAATCGCCGACGCCTGCAACGGGGTGAAACTGAAACACCATCGCAAGGCTCCAACGCCGGTAATTTCCGGCAATGTAAGCCTTTATAACGAAAGCAAAAACGGACATGTGCCGCCATCCGCAATCATTTGTTGCATCGGAAAAATTGATGACTGCGACAAAGCGGTGACGATGAAACTGAAAAAGGCGGGAAATAAATTATATCTGTTGGGCGCGCGCAAAGACGAACTTGGTGGATCCGAATATTACAGGTTGCGCGGGCACCTCGGCGCCAATGTGCCGAAGCCGGATTTAGCGGGTGTGGCCGCGGAGATATACGCGGTTACCGACGCAGTTGCTTTGGGCCTGGTTGAATCCGCGCATGACATCAGCGAAGGCGGCTTGGCGGTGGCGGCCGCGGAAATGGCGTTTGGCGGGCGTGGGGACGGTGAAATCGGGGTGTTGGTGGATTTGGGGAGCGTGCCCGGGGCGGCGGGAGCGAGCACTTGCGATTGTTCGGAAGGCAACGATTGTTGTGATTCTGAATGCCTCTCCGACGACAAAAAACTGTTCTCCGAAACCGGAGGTTTTGTTTTGGAAATCAGTCCTGCGAACGAAAAGAAATTTTTGGCCGTATGCAAGCAAAACGGCGTACAGTCTTACGAAATCGGCATCACTACCAAACAGCAGCGCATTGTTTTTGCGGCGGTTACCGGCGGCCGGGGCGCGCGTGCATCAGGGGAATCCGGATGTTGCGGCACGGCGAAAAGTGCACCGGCCTGCGAAGATGGTTGCGGTTGCGGCGCGAGGACCGGCTCGCACTCGGGCGTAATCGGTCGCAAAAAAATCATTGATCTTTCTCTGTCGGAAGCCGCGGACAAATGGCTGAATTCCCTGCGGGAAAAGATGTAGGAAGCGCCGGGCAAATGGTGACGGCGGGTTGTTCGCCATGCGCGCGTTGTTAGAAATGATAGCAAAAAGATATCATTTCTGCGAGTGCCGAAAAGAGTTCAACCCCACCACTTGTGTCGCTCTGGCTGGTCGGTTGAGTACAAGAGAATAAAAACGCTAAAAGGTCAACGCCTAATTGGCAAAATCCCGGCTCCCTTAATTGAGAAAAAGGCCATTTTCTGCTAAAATATTAAGATTTATTAAACAAAAATTAAACAAAAAAAATATGACAAAACACAAAAATCACACCGCCACGGACGACCAATCTGCGGCACTCGCGCCCCACGCCCCAAAAGACCACACCGTAATCAGCTGGAACGCTCCGGAATATGTCAGCCACCGCAAAGGCATCCGCTGGTACATAACCGCGGGCGTGGTCGTGGCGCTATCACTGGTTTATTCGGCAATCTCGTTCAACTGGAGCATGGGGCTGGCGGTAATCGTTTTTACCGCGGTCTACCAGTACACGCACATTTATCATCCTCCCAAAATCATCAGAATTGACCTGACCGAGCTGGGTGTAAGGGTTGGAAATGTGTTTCACCCGTACAGTCAGATTCAAGCTTTTTGGCTTTATTACAAGCCGGGTCTGCAGACCCTCAACCTGCGCGTGGCAAATAATTTCTGGACGGATGTCATCATCCAGCTTGAGGATCAGGATCCGGTCGCGGTGCGGGCGCATATGGTGGGGCAGGTTCCCGAATGGGAAGGCAAGGATGAAAGGCTGGGCGAGCTTATTTTACGCATGTTAAAACTCTAGTTTATGGGATATGGCGATAAACCACAGGTCAGGGGAGATGAGCCGACAAAAGGCCCGCTGGGCGCCGCAAACGGCCCGCAAAAAGCCGCTCAACAGGGCTCAGGAACGGGCAATGCCGAAGTCTCCGCGGATTTTGACGAAAGAAAAAAGGAAATGGTGGGAAAAGTGGAAGATATTTTTAAGAAACATGTATCCGCCGCAAATCCTGAATTGAAGGAACGGGGCTTTCCGGAGCTGGAAAAGATGAAGCAGGGCTGGGTTGCGGATATTGAAAAACTGTTTAACGACCGCAAGAAAAAATACGAAGAGATGTCCGCGAAAGTGGCTATGAATATGCCGGCGGACAGAATGGCTTTCTTAAGAGAAATGCTGAATGGCGCGACCGCCGAAGCGGAAACAAAAATCAAATTGATTGAAGGAGCAATCGCAAAAACAAAAACGGGGGAACAGGTCGGCTCCGCGGACGCGGGCAATGTGGAAAGGGCGGTCAAGGGCGTGGAAAAGCTGATGAACGCGAATCCGGATCTTCAGGAGACGGGGCTGAAACTGGTTGAACATAAAGAACGCGCAGACGACCTGACTCCGCGCGATTACTTCAATGTAATCTCATTGTTGAAACCGTATGATATTTCAAGACAGAATACGGACGCCAAAAGCTTATTTGAGGCGACTTCCGCGGGTACTTTGATCGGATTGATGAGCCCGGAACAGCGCTACCGGCTTATGCAGACATTGATGACAAGCGAAAAGAAAAACGAATCGGTCAAAGTCATGGATGGATTATTGCTCGTCGGGCTTTTGAGCCGCGACCAGGGCGAATCTCTGATGAAAGAGGCCATCGCCAAAGGCTTGATGACGCAACGGCAATATGACGGCGATTTTAAGACCAAATTTGAACAGGGATATTACGACGCTGAAGTCCAGAAATACCGCGAACTCATCAAGTCCGAAGATATGCAAAAGTATTCGGGAGTGTATTCCAAAAACATCATGGAGAGAGTCGTCGGCCGTCCGCTGGTAGGTGGACTTATGGCTTTATGGGGCTTGATTCTGGTTACCCTGAATGTTGCCGCCAATTGGAAAAACAAGAAAGAACTGCTGAAAAATCCATACATTTACGCGGGTGCGGCCGGGTTGCTGGCGGGTACGGAAATCGCGACCGGCACGCTAAGTCCGCGAACTCCATGGTTTGGGGCGGGAGTGGTTTCAAGGGGAATGGACAAGATTGGAGGAGCGGACGATGAAAAGAAAACTTCTTTTGAGATGGAAACGCGGGGCAAAATCGCAAATATACTTTTGAACGCTCCGGCGCCTTTGGTGGCCTACCTGGATAACGGCGGCTACGCGACGATGCTGGAACTAAGGGCGGAAAAATCGCAGAAAGGCGAAAA
>Ga0209668_10001244_pt1 | contig 10828 bp, 6 predicted proteins | sample FrelakmetPLP11PL_FD_187150 | JGI IMG/M metagenome (GOLD analysis project Ga0209668, IMG submission 187150) | Freshwater lake sediment microbial communities from the University of Notre Dame, USA, for methane emissions studies - PLP11 PL (SPAdes)... | ecosystem: Environmental > Aquatic >... | reverse complement strand
TGATAGCCTTTAACATAATTAATACGACCGGTTGATAATACTATCCCTCTCCAGTCTTTTATGCTTATATTCCAATCTTTATAAAATAATTCTGGGTTACCTGGCTCGTAAAAATTATCACTTAATGCATCTGCGATAACCGTTAGTTTAGATTTTTCGACATTAAATCTCTTAATGAATATTTTTTTTTCTGAGTTAACAAGTACAATTATTTTATGTAACTTTTTTGTGAACCATCTGCCTAAAGTAATGTCATGAAATTTTACCGCAAACTCTAGTTTTCGCGATCTCGTTTTGGTAGGAAAAGGGTTGTGTGTAGTTAGAATGACTTTTTTCTTTTTTATCCACGATACAAAGAGGGCTATATATGTTTCAAGAGTTCGAAACCCGTGTACATGAAGTACATCAAAGTCGTTTTTAAATAAATAGAATAGCAATCCGGGATAAAATTTGCGGTAATAACTTATACTAAAAAGTGTAAAAAAACGTTTGATTTTAATTCCTGATATTGTAGATGTTCTTTCCTTAAGTCTAGGGCCTGTTTTAGTAGAATCAGAGCATAATACCTCAACATAATGACCTTTTTTTATCAATTCCTGTGCTAAGTCATGAACATGTGTCTCAACCCCACCAGTTACAGGATGAAAAAACGTAGTAATAAGAAAAACCTTCATCTCTATTTACGGGTTGTAAAAATAAATTCATCTTTAAAATCAATACTTATTGTATCATCTTCCTTGTAAATGCCGCTTAATATCTTGTTAGATATTGGGTTTTCAATTTCTCGTTGAATAATTCTGCCTAATGGTCTAGCTCCAAATTGTGGATCAAATCCTAGTCTTGCAATTTCGTTTATTGCTGATTGAGTAATTTCACATCCGATATTTTGAGCTTTTAATAATTTAAAAGTCGAGTTCAACAGTAATTTAACAATATTAGTAAGATCTTTAAATGAAAGTGATTTAAATATTATCACCTCGTCAATTCTATTTAGGAACTCTGGTTTAAATGTCTGCTTGAGCAAGGCAATAAGTTGTATTTTTAAACCATTCCATTCATCCTCAGTTAATTCTGTATTCTTTTGCTTCATCCCTCTCATTTTTATAAGTCCGCCCTGTTTTGGCTTTATACCTGTCGGAATAGATTTCCTGGCAGTTTCCTCAATTTTAGAGAGTTTATCCAACAGTAGTTGGGAGCCTATATTACTGGTTGCAATAATTAAGGTATTCTTAAAATCGATCGTTCTTCCCTGCCCATCTGTAAGACGGCCATCATCGAGTATTTGTAGTAATGTGTTAAAAACGTCCGGGTGAGCTTTTTCAATCTCATCAAACAATATTACTGAATATGGATGACGCCTAACCTTTTCGGTTAATTGCCCGCCTTCTTCGTAACCGATATATCCTGGAGGAGCACCAATAAGACGTGCGACAGTGTGGCGCTCCATATATTCACTCATATCAAGGCGAATAATAGCCTCCTCATCGCCAAAAATTACCTCAGCTAAAGCTTTTGCCAATTCTGTCTTTCCAACACCTGTTGGACCGAGAAAAATAAATGATGCTATTGGTCTGTTCGGATTCTTTAAACCAACACGGGATCGCCTTACAGCCTCGGAAACGATTTTCACGGCTTCATCTTGGGCAACAACTCTTTCATGCAATTTGACTTCAAGATTTAGCAGACGGTCCTTTTCCTCCTCATTTAATTCGGTTATTGGTATCCCTGTCATACTAGAAATAACCTCATGAATATCACTGCTCATTACTTCTGGGGTTCCAGTACCAATTTTCTTTTTCCATTCATATTCCAATGGGTTCATCTCCTCTCTTTTCTTCTCGATTTCTACTTTAAGTTCTGCCGCCGCCTTGTGCTTACCGGCACGACTTAAGGATTCACGCTCTCTTTCGAGCTTTTCCATAACTAGCTTTAATTGGCGTAAATCTTCTGGTTCTGCAGTTACTCTAAGTCTAACCTTGCTTGATGCTTCATCAATTAAGTCAATAGCTTTGTCTGGGAGAAATCTATCTTTTATATACCTCTCACTTAAGAGTGCAGCAGAGACAATGGCTTCGTCGGAAATTTTTAATCTATGGTGCGCTTCGTACTTATCCCTAATTCCTCTTAAAATCTCAATAGTTTGATCGACGGTAGGCTCACCTACAAGGACAGGCTGGAATCTTCTTTCTAATGCAGCATCTTTTTCGATATACTTTTTATATTCATTAATTGTAGTTGCTCCAATTACTTGAAGGTCACCGTGTGCTAGGGCTGGTTTTATCATATTTGCTAAATCTAACCCACCTTCTTGAGCGCCTGATCCAACAATAGTATGGAGTTCATCAATAAATAAAATGACTTCTCTTTCAGAATTCTCCAGTTCCTGAATAAACTTTTTTGCTCTTTCCTCAAATTCCCCTCTAAATTTTGATCCTGCCATAAGCATTCCCAGGTCTAAAGCCTTAAGCTTTTTGCCTTTTAAAACGTCGGGGACATTTCCAGTAATTATTCTTTGTGCCAAACCTTCAACAATTGCTGTTTTCCCTACTCCTGGCTCACCAATTAAAACTGGATTATTTTTTTTTCTTCTTGCGAGAATTTCAATTACACGAGTGATTTCATCAGCCCTTCCAACAACAGGATCGATCTTACCTTGTTTAGCTACGTCCGTAAGATCCTTTGAGTACTTATTCAGCTCGGGAGTTTGTGAATGAGATTTTATATTTGAGCCTTCTTTATCTCCTTCACCTACTATTTTGATTACAGCCTGTTTGATATGCATTAACGTTATACCGTATTTTTTTAGAACTTGAGCTCCAAATCCTTCTCCCTCGCGTATTATTCCAAGCAGTATATGTTCTGTACCAATATAGTTGTGTCCTAGCTCTCTTGCTTCTTGGAAAGCAAGCTGTAAAATTTGCTTGCCTCTGGGTGTTAGTCCAATATTTGTTGATTCGTTGGTGCCAACAGTCATCTGTGTATCAAGATAGTTAGATAAATCAACCTTATTCACTCCTAGGTCTTTAAAGACTCTGTCCATTATTTCGTCATCCTTGGCAAGAGCATAGAGTAAATGCTCACTATCAATGTTTTTCTGCTTTTTGCTTAAAGCAAATTTTGCAGCTTCCATTATTAATTGTTTTGTTCGTTCAGCAAAAAGCTGGGTTATATCTATTTTCTCTGATGGACCTCTGTAACTCGAGAAGTTGTTAAATGGATCGTCGTTTTCTCCAAATGGATCCACAGGATTAAAGCCTCCCATTTTAATCAACTAATAAATAATTTACTCAATGCCACTTAAGACATCATCAAAAAAATATCCTTTTACAACTATTTCTTTAAATTGGTTTTCTGCGATTCTTTCTACAACACGAATGTCATCATCAACTGTTGGGCAGATAAGCTTGCCACCAATTTTAAGCTGATTTGAAATTGTCTCGGGAACCTTTTCAAATGCGACCGAAATATGGATTCCGTCATAAGGAGCCTTTTCTTTTAGTCCTACTGACCCATCTTTTAAAAATATGTTTACATTTTTAATGTTAGGATACTTTGCTAAATTGATTGTGGCTAAATCAACTAAAAATTGAACTCTTTCGAGTGAGTAAACCTTTCCATTCTCGCCTGCAGCAATACCTAGCAAAGCAGCAATATAGCCAGAACCTGTTCCAATATCCAGATATGTTCCATTCCACGCAGGCTCCATTAGAGAGAGCATTTCGGCTATAACTGTTGGTTTGTTCAACAGGCAGCCATAACCCACATTAATGTCTTTATCTTCGTATGCGCTTTCCTTCATATTTACTGGTACAAAATCTTCTCTTTTAATGGTTTTAAAGGCTGTCATTAAATTCTGTTTTTTTAAAATCGGACTTTTACCGGTAGTTAGTACCTGAATGAGATACTCATGAGTCCATTTAAAAGTGTTATAACTTCCGAATTTATCTAAATTAATCATAGTGATATATAAAATAATTATAATTTAATATACCAGATTTTTAAATTGATTTTTCTTATATATAGTATAAAATATTATTATGAAAATCCAAAGCTCTGAAGCCTTAATAATCAATAGAAGGAGAAAACTGCTAAAAACAGCAATGCTATATTTAATTTTGTTTTCACTTGGGGTCATTATGTACTTTGGAACTAGTGGAAACGCACAAATTTTTGAGAGAATTTTAGGTAACTATACAGCAGGAACTACACCGGCACTCGAACCACTTCCAAAAGATATAAAGAAAGCTCTAAATAAATTTGCAACATTAAAAGCTGCTGATGATGCAAATTTGCCGTCGTGTGAGAACTATATTATTACCACTAATTTTGATGGCTCTACGGGAAATAAATGTCTTTCGTCTCCTTGCCAGGCTGCAGCAAAAGATGGTTCGATGTCTGGATATATGAAATTGTATCTTTGTCAGGAAAGACCAAATATGAATCTGGGTTGCACACAGGATAGTTATATGGGTGCGATTGTAGATACATTGGGTGTTAAGGAGTTCCCAATGCTTGAGTTTTTAAGTCAGACTAAAATAGCAGAATTAATGGGAGATAGTAAGGATAATAATCCATTTAAAACAACACAGCCATTTTGTTTTTACAATATGTTTAGAAGTTTTGGATCTTTTAACGCAGAGAGTAATCCCTTATCATTTTATACTGATTTTACAGGACCCGTCTATTTTAATAGTGACACATCAAAAATCGCAGTAATTCCATATGAAAGGCTTGGTACTGCAGCCCAGTGTTGGGGTATTGATTGGGGTGACTTTGATAGAACTGCAAGATTTGACGTCAAAGCTTTTTATAAGGAATTTATTGATACGGGACTTACAGCAGGATTAAGTTCAGCCAAACCAGAATCTGAACAATCAAAATTAATTGATAAGTATAAGAGTACATTTAAAGCAAATATGATTGATTTCCTTGATATAAAAAAAGTATCCGAGATACCTGACATAGTTAATAAAACTCAAATGTGTGATAACTTACCTGGCGGTCCTATTAAACTTTTAAATGAATCAAAGAAGATTTATTCGCAAAAGGAGTATGAAGTAACAAGGAAAATTTTTGAATTCACAAAAAACGAAATGTGTGAAATGTATTTGGGTGGTGATCCTAAATTGCTAGGTGTCACAGGCTGTGTTATCGATGATTTAACCATAACTCTTGGTAATAAGGGCTTTCCTATGGGTGATTGGGACTGTGTAGATACCGATCATGATCCATCAACTCCTTGTGAAAGAGTTTGTGATGAGAAACCTGCTTGTGGTAAAGATTTCGGATGCAATAGTACTATACAAAACGCTTACGATTACTGTTTAACGCAGGGACCTGTTGATTCAATTCTGGGCAATAATATTAGGTATAAGGTCCAGGGTGATGGATTCCCGTTTATTAACATACCTAATGGTAGAAGATTGCTACAATACACGTATGATATGGAACAAATAAATTCCGCATTTGCAATAAAGTATGGTGAGGATAGTAGTGGTATTAAAGTTAGGATGTTAAGAACGCTATATGATGCAAATGAATGTATGGGAACATGTACTTACGGCCAAAACCTAAAAACCAGACCAGATGAAATGACTTTTGATCCAATTGATCCATTAGGTACAGGGTTAAAGGATTATATCAGTTTAGAAACCAAGAATCCTTATAGCATTGTTTATGATGATGGTGGGACAAATTTAATACCAGTAAGTTCAGAAAGGAAGAATGTATCTAGATCGGAACTGTATTATTTCATACCACATATCGGAAATATTCCAATAATGTTAGAGAGAATCTCGACATACTTAAGTAATGAATCAAATGAAGATACAAGTAAAAACTTTTGGGATTGGCTTTTTCAATATATTCCATTACCAATTTTTAATAATGATAAATTAAAAGATGTTACACCACTTACTTGTGAAGAGGAAAAAGGCCAAAAGGACTGCTTATATTTAGATAGTATGCCGAATATTATTGTAACTCCTCCTCCAGTAACAATTATTGGTGGTGATGGGATAGATGTAAGCTATTATCAGTTAAATATTGACTGGCAAAAAGTAAAAGATTCCGGCATTAATTTTGCAATCATAAAAGCAACCGAAGGAACTTCGTGGGTTGATCCTAAATTTGCATATAACTGGAGAGAGGCTAAAGCTAAAGGAATTCCTAGATCTGCATACCACTTTTATATTCCTGATTTTAATGGGGTGGAGCAAGCACAGTTCTACGTTAATACACTTAGGGCGAATGGTGGATTAGATCAAGATTTTGAGTTGTCTGTTGACGTTGAGGTCCATTTTAGATATCCAGTTAAAAATAAAGGACAATCAACATCTAACCTGCTGGCAATGTTAAAGGAGCTTGAGAGATTAACTGGTCAGAGACCTATGGTATATACAGGTTTGGGTGCATGGGACGCGATGACAACACATCCGAGTTGGGCATCAGATTATAAGCTTTGGGTTGCGCATTATCCAGGTGGCGCGGATGGTTGTACACCTGGTCCTGGAAAGCCATTATTACCTGTAGGATGGACAAAATGGGTAATTTGGCAGTGTACAAGTTCAGGAACTGTACCTGGTATTACTACAAGGGTTGACCTGGATGTAGCTTTTGAATCTGCAGGGACAGGTACAGGAACACCAACAGTTTCACCGTTGCCTTCTGTATCGATTTCGCCACCTGTACCAAGCGTACCTCCATTTGGAAACACAAGAATGACAGATCATGACACATTAAGGGAATATTTAGCTGCAAATATATACACTCCAAATTTTACTACTTTGTATGATTCGAGTGTGTTCCCAAAGGGTCCAGGTGTAACTTATTGGCCACCGGAGCCGACAAACACACCAGGGCCAAGTCAGCCACCTATATCTCAACCGCCAATAACACCAATTGTTATTGATGGAGATTGCCCAATAGTAAAAGGTGACAAAACATCTCCTGCGCTCAGATGTTCACAAGGACCAGATTCTAATAGCTCATGTTCACACGCTGGTGGTCTAATGGCATTGGATATTGCAGAACATAGTGGCAATTATGCGGTTGCGCCAGAAAATGGTACTGTTAGTTTCTACAATGATGGCGATAGTGGTTACTCATGTGTTAGATGTGGTGGAAAGTGCCTAGCTACAGTAACATTTAATGGTGATAGTGGTACTGTATATAAGTTCGGACACACCTATCTTTCAGGAGTATCAAACGGTAGTTCTGTTCAAAAAGGTACTATTATTGGAGTTGCAATAGTTGGTGCTTCGCGCTGTTCTAGTGGTACACATATACATTTTGAGATTCTTGTCGGTGGTTCTGCAATTCCTTCAGTGGAATCAGAATATGAAAATATGTGCGGACAGCTATATTACGAAAACAACTCTCATGGTTGCGATAAATCTTGTCTTAAATAGACTACTTAATAATCTGAATAGACTCAGCTCCCACCAAATCTCCATCTGCGAACTTCTCCCCTGCAGTAACCTTGATCCTATCATCAAATAAGACATCAACTCCTTGGCCTAAAAGCTCATTATATTTTGCTACAGCCTTTTCTTTAATATCCTCTTTATCCATATTTATAGCAATGATTTCTACTTCGAATGGTGCTAGAGCTTTTGGCCACTTAATAGATTTTTCGTCACCATAGACCTCAACTGCTGCAGCTAATACTCTTCCAATTCCTATTCCGTAGCAACCCATGTAATAGGGCTTTCTTTTACCATCTTTATCTGTGAATAAAGCATTTTTCATTAATTTTGTGTAGTGGTATCCAAGTTGGAAAATGTTGCCAATTTCTATACCTTTTTTCACTTTAAGTTTTCCTCCAACTAAAGAAGCGTATCCATCCTTTGCCATGGCAATATCATAAAATTTGTCAGGCTCTGGAATATCTCTACCAAAATTTATATTTATTGAGTGGTAGTTGGTCTTATTAGCTCCGCATTCAAAATTCACTCTACCTCGTAGTGAATCGTCCATTATTATTTTTACAGATGATGGAAGATTAAGTATTCCCGCATAACCGACTTCTGCACCTGTCAATTTCTTCACAACATCAGGACTTGCAAGTGTTAAAGAGATACAACCTAATACTTTTTTTAACTTGACCTCATTAACATCGTAGATACCATTTACCGCAGCGGCGACAATATCTCCTTTTTCGGTTTCAAACAATAGTGTTTTGGTTGTTTTTTCTGCAGGAATTTTTAAAAATTCAGCTAAAGGATAAACACCGATCAGTCCTTTTCCTTCAACATCTTTCCGAGGCCTTATATCCTCTTTACCATAATCTGAATATTTTTTAAATACTGCAACATCCTCATGTGCGCAATAACTCCCATCTTCATTAACAAAAAATTTGCTCTCCCCTGCTTCGCTTTCTACCACAAATTCGTGGCAATATTCACCCCCAATATAACCATTATCGGATTCAACGATAAATGTTTTTAAGCCAAATCGCTCAAAAATCTTAATATAGGTTTGCTTCATTTTCTCATACTCAATTTTAAAGCTCTCTTCGTCCACATCAAACGAGTATGCGTCCTTCATAACAAATTCTCTTACGCGCAGTAAGCCTCCTCTAGCACGCAACTCATCGCGAAATTTGGTGGAGAACTGATACAGATTGAACGGCAAATCTCTATAACTTAATTGGTATTTTCTTACCAAGTCAACAAACATTTCTTCAGCTGTTCCGCCAAGAGCAAAGTCGCTTCCGCGTCTATCTTTTAAGCGCATTAGCTCAAAGCCTGCTTGATTAGTTCTGTTAGTCTCTTTCCAAAGATCGAGCGGATGCAAAGTTGGAGCGATCATTTCTTGAGCACCAGCTTTATTCATTTCTTCCCTTACAATTGCAATAATTTTGTTAAATATCTTCCAGCCTAAAGGTAATAGGTAGTATCTTCCAGCTGTAGATTCGCGGATATATCCACCCTTGTAAAGTAATTTGTGTGACTTGGACTGAATATCAGCACTTATTTTCTTTTCTGTTTTACCGAACAGTTTTGAGTATCTCATAATTTATAATATTAAAATGGGAGATCATCTGGGTTAATCTCACTATTATCTTCAATTGGCTCGCTAGGTTTTGCAGCTGATTGTCCGGGAGATGAGGTTACACCTTGGTCTGGCCTATTCTCTTGGCCGGCAAAAGAGCCTTTATCGTATCTATCAATTAAAATTGCTTTCTCGGTTACTATTTCTGTTTTATAATTCTTTTTGCCATCTTTATCATCCCAGGTTCTTGTTTGCAATCTTCCCTGTATATAGATTCGTGTTCCCTTTTTTGCTCTTTGGGATAAACCTTCAGCCAAACCACCCCATACGACAATGTTATGAAATGTAGCCTCGTCTTTCCATTCACCATCTGGACCGTTCTTATATCTTCTGTTTGTTGCGAGCCCAAAATTGGTTACAGCTTTTCCATTGGGTGTATACTTGATTGTAATATCATTAGTGATATTACCCATTAACTCAACCTGATTTATATCTCCGAACATAGAATTAAATAATAATAAATTAATTTATAAACTCATTTTTATCTTTTCTAGGAAGCTTTGCAATAAAAAACATTCCTACAAATATTATAACACCTGGTAGAATTGCCCAAGGTGAACCGTCTGCAAATAAGCCAAAAGTAATAAAGCCATAACTCACCAGATGAGGTAATAAACCGAGAAGAAAGCTTATTGCAAACTGCGCGTAGGATACATTCGATATACCTGCTACGTATGATGCCACGTCAAAAGTAACTATCATAAACATCCGTAAATATGTAAGCTTTGTAATTGCGTTTCGGCTATTTATTTTTGAAATCAGTTTTTCAGATTCAGGAAATTTTTTAATAATGTATTCTTTTCCAAGTTTTTTTGCTACAAAGAAATGAAAATTCCCGGCAATAAACATTCCAGTAAAGATAATTAATCCACCTAGCCATGGACCGTATAAGAGCATTCCTATTGCTGTCAAAAAAGCATCAGGAACCGGGGTCATTGAGCCTATAAATTGAACAAAAAACAGAGCTAGCACAGAATAAGCTCCAAATTGATTTATCCAATCATGTATTTTTTGCTGATTTATGTCGTATCTTCGAAAAACATATAGAAGTATCGAATAGATAATAATGATGAACAATAGCATTAATATTATTGATCGATATCTTTTTATGAATTTCCCAGCCGACATACAACAACTATAAAATATGTTAAAATGACTTATATTATAGTTAAACATTATACAAGAAAGAAAATAGAATGCTAAGAGTTTTAAGAATAATTCCCCTAGGTGGAGTAGAAGAGATCGGGTTTAATGCAACACTCATTGAATACGGAAACACCCAAATTTTAGTTGACGCTGGCTTAGGTTTCCCCGCTGGTGATATGTACGGCGTTGATTATATAATTCCAAATATTTCATATATAAAAAAAAGCAATAAAAGGCTAAAGATATTTATAACTCATGCGCATTTAGATCATATTGGTGCGTTGCAATTTATACTACCTGCGCTTAACTTCCCTGAAGTTTATTGTTCTCCAATTGCGCGAGAATTAATAATTAAAAACTTTGATAGAAATGGCTTAAAATACGATAAGATCAATTTTAAGGTAATTGGTTTAAACAGTAGGATAAAATTTAATGATTTTTCGGTAGAGTTTTTTGGAGTAAACCATAGTATACCCGAAGCGATTGGTTTGATAATAAAGACAGATCAAGGAAGTATAATAATGACGGGTGATTTTAAATTTGATAAAACTCCAGAACTTAATAATCAAACAGAGTTTTATAAACTGGAGAAGGCTGGCGCTGAAGGTGTTCTAGCACTTTTGTCCGA
>Ga0209668_10001243_pt1 | contig 10834 bp, 11 predicted proteins | sample FrelakmetPLP11PL_FD_187150 | JGI IMG/M metagenome (GOLD analysis project Ga0209668, IMG submission 187150) | Freshwater lake sediment microbial communities from the University of Notre Dame, USA, for methane emissions studies - PLP11 PL (SPAdes)... | ecosystem: Environmental > Aquatic >... | reverse complement strand
CCGCGTTTCCCGCCCCGCCCGCACCCCCACCCGCACTATCCACCTTCCATTCAATCACCGCCGACGGGACATTGACCGGCTCCCGCTTCCCGTTCCACAGCGTCCCGCCGCCCCGCTCCCAGATGACCAGGTCTTTTCTCACGAGCCCTTTCCCGTTTGCCCCGGATAATTGCCTTACGGACACTTCGATCCCGATTCTGGATATATCCAGATGTTTCGCCAAAAACGCATGGGCGAACAGGTTCACCACTTCATTTTCCCGACCGTACCAGTCCGTCTTTTTCAGGTAAGCATCGAGCTCTTTGAGGGCGGTTAAATGCCAAACCCCAATTTCCATGATATAATAAAAAGAACTCCAATAAGTTCACCCCATATCAAATTCACCGCATGTCTAAACACAGAAAACTATTCAAAGTCAGAATCCCGCCCTATTCATACCCCAGGAACGCGTGGCGGAAACTGATTAATAAAATTGTGGCCGAAAAGGCGGAGAAGGCCGGAATCAAATTCGCCAAAAACGATAAACTGGAGGTGCAGGTAAAACTATATATGGAAAAAGCCCTCCTGAAAGCTAACGATGTGGATAACCGCCTGAAAGATATTCTGGATGCCATACAGGGCAGAGCCGGAGGCTCCAAAACGATCCATAAGCTGAAAGCGGTGGTCCCCAACGACAATCAGATTTATCGCGCTTCAATCGAAAAAATGGCGCCCTCTCCGCAGAGCCACGAATTGGGCCACCTGATAATTAAACTGTTCAAAAAAGAGAAATAAGAGTTTCAGCGGGAAATCCTGATGGAAGGATATGCTTTCGGGCGTATATCACCCCACCGGCTTGCCAGGAGCAACAGTCTCGGGAGTATCAATGCCGATCAGCCTGATTCTTTCCTTGGTCCCGTTAAGATCAATATCAATCGTATCGCCATCAACCACTTTCACGACCTTATAAGAGGGATTCGCGATTTGAGTGACCTGCGTCTCCTGCGTAACGCTCCGCCTGGCCGTGAGGGCCGACAAGTGGCTGGCATTTGCTTCCAAAACAACCCCCAGGCCATTTGGCAGGAGCAGTAGGGCAGAAAGAAGCAAATTAGCTGTCGCGAGACCGAAAAGAACCAGTCGTTTTTTCATTTTTGTTTTTGTTATCATATTATTTTAACATAATTTACCATCATCGACAACCGCAAGGCTTTAGTAACACATCTTGTACATATGAAATCGGCTTGCTACATCAACAAAAGGCCGTTACAGAAAGCCATTTCTGTGATACAATAATAAGATTAAAAAAATAAAAAAATGCCTCAACCAAAAAATCTTCGAGAACTAATTGCAAAATTCAAGGCAATAAAAGACCCATCAGAACTTAACGAGGCAACTGTTTCTAATAATTTTATTGGACCTCTTTTTGAATTACTAGGATGGGATATTCATGATTACCATCAGGTTTCGATCCAACCACGTATTCATAGTGGAAATAAAAGTGAAGCACCTGACTTTGGCTTTTGCAGCAAACAAAATAAATATGCTTTCTTTGTTGAAGCAAAAAAACCCTCCATAAATATAAAAAACTCATCAGACGCAGCTTTTCAACTCAAACGGTATGCATGGACAGCTGGATTACCAATCAGCATATTAACTGACTTCGAAGAATTATCGATTTATTATTGTTTAACAAAACCTGACAAAAACGATCCTCCATCAAAAAACCGCATCGCATATTTCCGATATTCCGACTACGAAAAAAATTGGAACGAAATTTATTCAAAATTTTCGTATGAGGCAGTACTAAAGGGATCTTTAGACGAATACGCTGAAGCAACACAAAAAGAACGTGGAACACAAAAAATGGACGAAGAGTTTTTACATGAAATTGAATCTTGGAGAATTAAACTAGCAGAAGCAATTGCCTCAAACAATCTTGGTATTACTAGTAATGATCTCAACGAAGTAGTTCAAACAACAATTGATCGCATTATTTTCTTACGTATTTGTGAAGGTAGAAACATCGAATCATATGGTGAACTAAAAAATATTGCAGAAAATGCTAACGTCTATAAAAACTTACTAAATTTATTCAAACAAGCTGACACAAAGTATAATTCTGGGCTTTTTTACTTTAACCAAGTCGCAGCCAGAAAAGAAAAACCGGACCTAGTAAGTTCCAAAATTCAAATCAAGGACAACGTACTAAAACGAATCATAGATAATCTATATCCTCCGAACAGCCCTTATGCCTTTTCCGTTTTCCCTTTAGACACCTTAGGTCAAATTTATGAGAAGTTTCTAGGAAAGAGAATATCACTTGCAGAAAATGGCAAGATAATCATTGAAGAAAAGCCCGAAATTCGGAAAGCTGGTGGTGTTTATTACACACCAACATACATTGTTGATTATATTGTAAATAAATCTTTAGGTTCAGCCTTACGGAACAAAGACCCTAAGGGAGTGGCTGAAGTTAAAATTATTGATATTGCCTGTGGTTCAGGGTCTTTTTTGAATAGAGCCTATGATTATTTATTAAACTGGCATGAGAACTGGTACCTAAATAATCAACCTGATAAATATCCTAAAGCTATTTCTAAAGACATAAATAACCGCTGGAATCTCTCTCTCAATGAAAAAAAACGAATACTCTTAAACAATATTTATGGGGTTGATATTGATAAAAATGCAACTGAAGTAACAAAATTATCACTTTTGCTCAGAATACTCGAAAACGAAGATGAAAAAAGTCTTAGTGATCAATTACATACAAACGAATCCGCACTTCCAGACTTGGGCGAAAACATTAAATGCGGCAACTCGATAATTGAATCTGATATTGGAATTGCAGGCTTGAATGCATTCAATTGGGCTGAACAATTTCCAAAGGTGATGAAGAGATCAAATCATGGTTTCGACATAGTAATTGGCAATCCACCATATGCAAGAATTCAAACATTACGCGAAACACAATCTAAAGAAGCACTTGATTATTATCAAACACATTATGAATCTGGAAGTTGTGGTTCATATGATGAATACGGAATATTTATCGAAAAAGGTTTTAATTTATTAAATACAAAAGGGATCCTAGGCTATATAGTTCCACATAAATTTATACAAAGCCAATTCGGTTTACCTCTGAGAAATTACATAGCAAAAAACAGAGCAGTTCATGAAATAGTTCATTTCGGTTCTGAACAAATATTTGAAGAAGTAACAACCTATACATGTCTATTGTTCCTAACTAAGGGACAAAATGGAAAAATCATTTATCATAAGATAGATGATTTAGGAAACCCAAGAAAATTCATCTCAAATATTGCATCGGAAAATGATTTATATCAAAGTCAAGGAAACCTAATAGATCAAGTAAAAGAAAATGAAATATGGCTTTTGGTTAAACCCAAAATAAAAAGAATATTAGAAAAAATCTGTAATAAAAATAAAAAACTCAGTGAAATCACCTCAAAAATATTCCAAGGTATTGCAACAAGTGCTGATAAAATCTATGTACTTAAAAAAATTAAAGAAAAGAACAAAATATATATTTGTTACTCTGAACATCTACAAGAAAATGTCGAAATCGAAAAAGGTCTATTGAAACCATTTTTAATGGGAAAAGATGTCAAAAGATATCAAAAACCATATGAAAAAAACATGGTTATATTCCCCTACACATTAAAAAATAATAAGGCAGAAGTAATGGATGAAAAATTTATTAAAAATAATTTCCCAAAGGGCTGGGAGTATCTTCTAAAAAATAAGAATGACCTTATAAATCGTGAAGGTGGAAAAAAAGAAATAAATCCATTTTATGGCTATATTTACCCAAAGAACTTAACTGTATTTGAAAAAAGAAAAATTATTACACCTGAAATTTCACGTGGATGCAATTTGACAATTGATGAAGAGGGAACAAAGTATCACACTACCAAAGTTTATAGTTTACTTATAAAGGAATCCATTCCATTAAACTTGTATTTCTTTTTAGGAATATTGAATTCCCCTGTAATGTGGCTTTTTCTAAAGGCAACCGGATATATTTTGCGAGGAGGATTTTTTACATTTAAATCTAACTATTTAAAGCCTTTTCCTATTCCTATACCAAATCTTAAAAATTCTAGTGAAAAAATTCTCCATGACAGAATGGTTGAAATGGTAAAAAGACTGCTTAAACTTAATAAAGAATTGAGTAAACAATACGATAAAAACCTAGCAACAGAGCGCAATAATCTGGAAAATAATATCAATAAACTAGTTTATAATCTTTATAAACTCACCCCAGAGGAACAAGCAATAATAAATCAAGAAACACAGAATGAAGTGAAATTAAGCAATTATTATAAAGACAATAAAAAGAAACAAATTCAAATCCTTACTACAATTCTCACGCCACAAACAGCAAAGTCAAAAAACTAACAAAACAATATGGAAATATATCATGTACCAAAAATGCTGCTTAAGGTCTACAGAATGCGCGGCTTAATAGACCTAAATCCCGGATACCAAAGAGGAAAGGTTTGGTCAAAAGAGAAAAAAAAGTTACTGCTAGACAGCATTTTCAGAAAAATGCATGTCCCGGCAATATATTTTAGAATACTTGATAATGGGTATTATGAATGTGTGGACGGGCAACAGAGATTAACAGCTATTTTTGATTTTTTTGACAATAAAATATCACTTTCTCGAAAAATTACCCCAGAATACGGAAATAAATATTTTGAAGAACTACCACAGGACATTAAGGATATTTTTGAAGACCATGAAATAATCATTGTTGAACTTAATAAATGCCCGGATGAAGAAATAAGAGAAATGTTTGACAGGTTACAAAGAGGTATGCCTCTAACTGCAGGAGAAAGACTAAATGCCAAATTAGGAGCAATGCACGATTTTATAAATACTTTGTCGAACCATCCCTTTTTTAAAAATGTAAATATTCGGGATTATAGAGGGGCTTTTCATCAAATAAGCGCACAAATAAGCGCATTAGAACTTTATGGAATAGCCGATGTAAAGTTCAAAGATCTTGAAAAAATGTACGAGAATAACAAGATTTTCAATATAAATTCAAAAGAAGCCTTATGGATTAATAAAGTGTATAACTTTCTTCAAACAGCATTTAATGAAAAAACGCCAGAATTACATACAAGAGCAGGTATCATTACTTTGTACCTGCTGACATCTGAAATACTGAAAAATTATGCAATGAAAGACAAGGAGAAAATAATCCATGATTTTATTATAGAATTTGAAAATAAACTCATTGAAGCAGAGGAAAATGAAAATGACCTTGAACTTCTCAAATATTTAAATGCAATAAGCCATTCGTCTGATAGTGCAAAGTCAATCACAACAAGACAAGAAATAATTAGAACTTCCTTCCTTCTTTATGCCAGAGAAATAGAACCATTAGACATTAATAGAGGGTTTACTGAAGCCCAAAGAATAGCCATTTTCAGGAAAGACAATCAAATATGTCAGATGTGTCATAAAAAGACCGCTTGGAACGATTATCATGCCGATCACAAAATTCCGCATTCACGTGGTGGAAAAACGACAGTAGATAATGGCCAAGTGCTTTGCTCAAAGTGCAATCTTCAAAAAGGCGCAAAATAAGCTTAAAAGTCAGCAGCCGTTTGCGGACACCCCCCTTGCCCCATCCCCTCTCCTATGCCATAATCACCCCGCTTTCATCGAGAGACGGCGAGAGATTTGGCTCCACGACCCGTCAGCAACCTGCCCCGCGGCAAGGTGCTAAAACCAAATGATGAACAGGCGCACCCGCGCCACCCTCGGTGAAGGTAAGAATCATTTCTTAACCTTCATTTTATGAAGAAAACAAATGGGGCAAACCCGAAAGTCCCGGCGGGACTGAAACGCTGCCGCAAATGCGGCCATTTTAAGGGCAAGTGCATCCAGGACGGGAAAGAGTGGGGCATCACCTGCAACTGCAACCTCAACATTTGCGACCGTTGCAACACTCCGGTCCACGAGCACAGGATCGGCACCAACGAATACAACGAACAGGCCGGCCTATGTTGGCATGTCGGCGTCATTTGCGCCTGGTCGCACAAATGCCCGGACGGTTTCCGCAGACAATCGGAAAACGCCTTCCTGATCGATCCGCACACCGGGAAGGATTTGCTGGCGGGGGCGAAAGAGCGGGGGCGGAAAAACGCCAAAAAAATAACTTAACTTTCTCCATGGACCAAAAAATCCTCGACAAATATGACGGCAAACTCCCCACAAAAAAGTGGTGCGAGTGGGCCTGCAAGGTAACCGGCAAGCCCGAATCGGAATACTGGCTCCAAGGCGTTTTCATGCTGACCGAAGCGGAAAATTTCTCCCCGGCGGAAGCGGATGAAATCATGCGATACCATTGGGAGAGGTAGAACGGGCGGGGTTGTGCGCGCTGGCGCCGGGCACTACACACCCGCGCCCGGGCAGGTTTTGCGGCCACCACGAATCTGTGCTCGCAGGCCTCGCTACAACACTGTGCCCGGGCACACTTTTCTAACACCCCGATGCCTTATTTAAGCCATTTTTCGGGGCAAAATCTGTGCACGTGAACACGCAAGTGTAATGATTTGGCGTACCCGTCAACCGCTAACGCCACCCACCACCGAATTTATCGTGCGGTTAGAAATATTTAATGTCGGTTTGGTAGGGTGTGGGTTATCCGAATTATCAATAACCCCAATCCCCCATGCCAAACAGCATTTTTGAGCAAATCAGGAAGGTAAACAAATATGGCGCCGAGTACTGGACGGCGCGATCACTGGCGGAAGTATTGAATTACAGCGATTACCGGAATTTCGAAAAAACCGTGGAAAAAGCCAGGATTTCATGCCTTAACAGCGAACAGAAGCCCTCAAACCATTTCGTTGACGCCAACGATATGGTCGACATCGGCTCTGGAGCCGGAAGAACGGTCCCTGACATCCACCTCTCCCGATACGCTTGTTATCTCATAGCCCAAAACGGCGACCCAAGAAAAGAGGAGATTGCGCTCGCCCAGACATATTTCGCTATCCAAACCCACAAACAGGAAATCCATGAACAACTCCTGGAAGACCATAAGCGCCTGACCCTGCGCGGCGAAATGACCGAACACAACAAGAAACTTATAAAGGCAGCCAAAGAGGCCGGTGTCACAAATTACGCCAATTTTCAGGACTCGGGATACATGGGCCTGTACGGCAATTTGCGACAAAAAGACATCCACGCGCTGAAAAAGCTGAAACCGAAAGAGAAAATCCTGGACCACATGGGCAGCGAAGAACTTGCCGCCAACGCCTTTCGCGCCACGCAGACCGAAGCAAAACTCCGCCGGGAAGAGATCTTAGGCGAAAACAAAGCCAACAAGACTCACTTTGAAGTCGGCAAGAAGGTGCGGCGGACAATCCGGGAACTGGGAGGGACAATGCCGGAGAAACTGCCGGCGGCGGAGAACATTAAGAGAACAAAACAGAAATTGAGAAGGCATGATCACTTATTGAAGCCGTAAAATCGAAACAAATCTATGCGCGGACAAAAACCGCCCCTTGCCCGTACTTGCCCAAGGTGATACACTTTAGATACACCTACCATGTACACCCATCTTATGGCCACATCAAAAAAGCGTATCAACATCAGTCTTCCCAAAGATCTGGAAGAGGTTTTGTCCGAGCTTGCCGGGCGCGATGATGTACCACAAGCAACCAAGGCAATCCAATTGCTCCGCCTTGCGGTGGAAATAGACGAGGACGAAGTCTTCAATCAGATCGCGCAGTCCAGGGATACCAAAAAATCAAAATTCGTCTCCCATCAAAAAGCATGGAAATAAAGTTCCGTCTGCAATACGAGATCTCGGTCGTAAAAGAAGACATCCCGCGTCTCTCGCATCCCGCCAAAAAACAAATCAAAAAAGCAATCGAACAAAAACTTACGACTAAGCCGGAAGTTTTCGGCAAACCTTTAAGAAGGTCGCTCAAAGGCTACAGGAGCCTGCGCGTGGGCGATTACAGGGTCATTTTCAGGATTTGTATTGATGAAGATTCTGCGGTTAGCGGTGCAGATACCACTCGTAGCAAAAATACCGCCGGAGGCGCGGTGAAAATCTTCGCAATCTTGCACAGATCGGTCGCCTACAAGGCAAAGAGGCTAAATTAATTTCATGTACAGCATGTATCTGCGCGCGGGCAAAAGAGTATACTTCAGCCATATCCGTTAATCCCCTCGTTATGACAGCAATCTACATCGCGAAAATTGCGGCGGTTCTTTACCTGTGCGTTGGTATCGGCGCGCTGATCAATAAAAACAATCTAAAAAGAGTCGTGGAAGATTTTATCAAAAGCCCGGGAGCGACATACATTGCCGCCATTTTGGCCCTGATTCTCGGTTTCGGTTTACTATCCGTGAATAGCGCCTGGACAGCAGACTGGACGGTCATAATCACTCTGATGGGCTGGGGAGGAATCATCAAAGGCGCGTTCGGACTGATGTTTCCGGAATACACGATCAAACTGTCCGGATATTTTTCACGGATGAAAAACCTCTACCTTGTAGCCGGCCCTATTTGCATTATCCTGGGACTTATCTTTGGATACTACGGATTTTTGGCGTAGGCCAAAGCTACCCCACAATCCCCTGCACCGTCCGTAAAATCCGCACCTCCGCATAAGTGTCGCGACAGCAATATTTCAGAAGATCGCGACGCATTTTTTTCGTCGCCGCGACCGACATTCCACCGGAAACAGACAGATACCACTTCCGCCCCGCGTCCGAGCCTTCCTGAATTTCCAGATCCTCATATGACACTCCCCCTCCAAGCACGGGTAAAACATACTTAAGAGAAGCGCTACCCCCAAAATCCGCATCGACATAGTTCTTACTGCGAAAAGGGACCGCCAGGTCATACATCCTGTCGTTCAGTGAATCCAGAAACTTCTTATATTCGGGCATCATCGCGGCCATATTGTTATGGCAGTTTTTTTCATAAGTGGTCCAGACGACAACGGTTCCACCCTTCGGTCCGATGTCTCTTTTCAACTGTTTGAGCAGAGCCGGCACCGGATTTTCCGCACCTTCCGGAAGGAATTCATAATGCTCCATCGCGCCCTCTCCATACTCGGACTTCATAATATCCTCCGGATTCCGCGCAACATGCAGTGAATACTGGAATGGCACCTGCTTGTGCGGCGAAGTCCCTTCCCATACGGGAATCGCCATGCCGATGGTCTCGTAATCCAGAAAATATAGCGGATATTTCAGGCCTTTAAGGGCCTCCCGCAGTTCTTCCTTCTCAATCACCGGTTTGCTCGTTTTCACCGCTTTGATCTGATATAACGATTTCTTTTTATCGAACATCCCTTCCGGAACATCCTTGATTTTCACGATGCCCATGTCCAGCAGCGCCACCAGTTTTTCCGCATTGGCGCCCGACAATTCATAAATCGAATACTCGGGAACATTTTTCCAACAATATTCGGTAAACGGGCAATCGTAAGGATTTTTATAACACTGGTTGACGATACGCACTTGCACTTCGTCCTTTTCTTTCAGCACTTTTATCGCAAGAGGGATAGCCGCGAGCACCTCCGGTTCCATTTCTTTGACCAGGTCGGATATATCCTCGATTTGAATCAGCTTTTCCGGATCTATCGGCCCTTTTTTCACAAATTCCTTATTTAAGTGAGCCAGGTAAGTCTTGTTGATTTTATATCCGGCCCTCTCGAAAGTTATTTTCTGGAAAGCCACATCCGGGTAGTGATGGTTTTTTACGCTATTGGTCGCTTTAACTTCATACAGATCCCAAGCTTTTGCTTTGGAGTTGTACCTGATGATATCAGCGCGAACCAACAGAAGGTCTTTTACGGCGCCCGACTTTGCCTTTGCAACTTTTGCCGCACCCGGAGCCTCCGCAATCGCGCTCGCCTGGAAAATTAATTTTTCACCCTTCTCCACCATCTCGCGGGTCTTCTCTTCCATCACAAAAGGCTTGTCGTACTCAACGGTCACTCCTCCCTTAAAAAGCATCTCCGCAAAATCTTCCACCACATAACCCATCTTAAAAACGCTCTCCTGTTGCTCACTGGTCTCCGGCTTCAGGTCCGGCCTGAATTTTTCCAACCACAAATACTTCCCGCACTGCAGGAATTTAGTAAAATCGGATTTTGAAAGCATCTTGGCCATCTATAAGTATATTTTAACATATTCCGCCTACACGCACCAGCCCGCTCCATGCACCACACCAAAGAACAGTACAATTTTCGGTATCCGTTCAGCCCACACTGTGTGGGCTCAAAAGGCACCGAAAAACACAGTGCGCAAAAACCACCCCCCCAACCCGGTTCCACCCGGTCAAATTCCACCACGACAAATTCGGCCGAAAAAGCCACATGATCCGCATATATTAAAACCGTCACGAGCCCGTCCTGAACCTTTTCGCGAACTCCTCAAATTCGTTCGTGGCCAAAAACTCATTCAGCTTGAACAACAACACTCCCAGCATTCCGGGCATATCGTAGCGGTCCGCTTTTCTGCATTCCGAAAGCAGTACCATCAGGTTTTGGATCACCGGGGCATCATCATAGTTAACGATATCCCAGGTTGAATCATTGTGAATTTTCAAAATGGCCTTATATCCTTTTTCGCCAGCCTCAGCTCCAAGTTCATCAACCAATCCCAATGATGCGGCTTTTTCCAATATCTCTTTTGTCTGGAAAACCATATGGTCATCGGCATACCTGAATACCGAGTCGGTCATAAGCGCAAAATGTTCCACCAGATCCCTGCGCATGACCCTGCGACCCGGCACACTTTCGCTTCCCGCATCGCGAGAATCCGGCCCACACCCCGTTTCCGTTTC
>Ga0209668_10001242_pt1 | contig 10839 bp, 3 predicted proteins | sample FrelakmetPLP11PL_FD_187150 | JGI IMG/M metagenome (GOLD analysis project Ga0209668, IMG submission 187150) | Freshwater lake sediment microbial communities from the University of Notre Dame, USA, for methane emissions studies - PLP11 PL (SPAdes)... | ecosystem: Environmental > Aquatic >... | reverse complement strand
CCCTGGTGGCAGTCAACCCCGGCATTCGTTACGCCTCGCACTTCGTCGACAGCCTGATTGGCAACTACGTCGCCCGTCACGACATGACCAGGAACGAGTACCAGGCGGAGAGCAACGTGTGGACTGTGCCGCCCCATTCTCTGAATCCGCTGGTGGTCCAGGCGGGCGGCGCCGGCAGCGCCACCCGGTACGCGGCGATCTGGGTGAAGCGGGAATCTCCCATCCCTCGCGAGTTCCACGCGACGGGACCCGTCGCCAACAAAGGCATCGACGACGTGTTCCGCGACATCATGCAAAACACGCCGGTTCGTCACATGTCGGTGGCCATCGTCCACAAGAGCAAGCTGGTCTTCGCCAGGGGGTATACCTGGGCGGAGCCGGACTACCCGATCTGCCAGCCCACCACGCGCTTTCGTCTTGCCAGCGTTTCCAAGGTGATCATGTCGCTGGCGATCTACCAGCTAATTGAGAAGAGGGTTCTCGCATTAGAGGACTCTGTTCAGGACATTCTGAAGCTCAAGACTCCGTCCGGCGGCAATCCGACGGCCAGCAAGTTCAAAGATGTCACGATCCAACATCTGCTGGAGCATTCGAGCGGGATAGATGCGAATGGATACCGCAACGAGAGTGCCGTGCGCGATGCCTGGACGACGGCCAAGCCCAACGACAGTTTCCCGCTACCGATGAGTGCGGCGCAGACCGATGCCTATATCGCCAGCCTTGCTCTGGGTCCCGGTCCCGGCGATTCGGCGGACTACAACAACTGCGGCTACTACCTGTTGGGACGCGTGCTTGCGACGGTACGAAACAGGACAAGGGCCATTGATGCGCTGGAGGACTTCCTCTTCAAGCCGCTCGACATCACGCGCATCCGGCGTAGCCGATCACGGCTGGAGGACCAGGCATCCGACGAGGCCCGGTACCGGATCAACGCCCAGGGCAAGAAGGACAACAATGACTTTCGCCTGAACATCGGCATTGGCTCAAGCGTGATGGAAGACGATCAGCCCTGGGTACCGCTGGGTTACGGAACCGAGCACTACGAGAAGCAGGAGGGTTCAGGTGGTCTTTCGGCCGCTGCCCCCGACCTGGGGCGCATCCTGGCGGTTCTGCTTTGGAAAGGCGACACCGCCGCCTTGAAACGCGACACGGTGGAGTCGATGCTGAACAACGGCCTCAAGTGCCAATCGGAATTCGGTGGCCGCGCCGGGCATGGCTTTGATGGCGTGGCCACACGGAGCAACGGCCGGTTCTACGGACAGAAAGGGGGCTCGCTCGATACCTCCGGGAACACTTTCCAATTTGACGGTGATTGGGGTTTTGCGTGCAACGTCGCGGGCAAGGGCGCCCGGACGTCGGATGGAAAGGGCATCTACCCCGACTTCCCGTCAATGATGGACATCGCGAAAGCCACCGATTGGGGCACCGGCGATTTGTTTCCGCAATACGGTATGCCCTCATTCATGCAGTTCACTCCGTTGCCTGGTCCGATCGGCCCGCGGACGCGGAGTGCCGGGACGAGAGTCCGACGTCGGAAGACCCGAAGGCCTTGACCTTCGCGACGCGCGTCGCTCGCAACGCACGCGCCAGGAACAACCCAAGGTGCTCGAGCGCGGGACCAGGACCCTGGTCCCGCCCGGCATCTCCCACGGTCGTATCTACGTGCGCACCGGGATCACGTTAGTACTGTTTTGACGGCACGGAGCGCCGGCGCGGATTCTCGAGAGAGGCTGTTCCTCTGACAGGCCGCGGTCGTGCCGTCCCCGTTCACGGATCGTGCGACGATGGAGCGGCGCCCAGGGCCGAATGGCAAACAGCGGCCGGCCAGGTCCGCCGTTGACGATGACCGGCATCCCCCCGGGGCGCGATCCGCAGATCTGCGGCCCTGACCACGAATTCGGCTCGGGCGTCACGGAACGATGCGGAAGGCGACCAGCGCTGACGCCGGCGCCGTCGTTGCGCGGCTGGCGATCTCGACGAGATAGTCGCCGATAGCGAGGGGCGCGAGCACAATCTCGCCGGTGACGTAGCGGGTGCCGTTCTCGTGGCGTTCGCCGAGCGTCACGGGCACCGCGAGCGGCAGGCCGTTGCGGCCGAGCAGCGCCGCCGTCATCGACTCGAGCGCCGAACCCGTGGGTACGTCGACCCGGAGGCGATCCGCGCGCCTGAATCGTCGATCCGACGTCGGTGCGTACGAGGGGCCCGTCGCGGGACCGCGGCGGAAGATCAGCGGCCGGCCGAGCGCGCCCTCCTCGGCCGGCACGACTATCCGCAGCGAGTCGGACGCGCTCTTTCCCCGCGACGAGACAGCCGCCCGAATGGCGTAGGTTCCGGGGCGGACGGGCGGGCCGGCCAGACCCACCAGCACCACCCGAGCGGTCGCCGGAAGCGTGGTCTTCGCGGCGGCGCCGGTTTGCCGGCCCTCGGCATCCTGCACAATCACCGTCACGGCGCGCTCGCCCGCCCAGTCGTCCCCACGGGCCGCTCCGCCGTCGAGTTCCACCACCAGTGTGACGAGCGCCTCGCGCGCGCTGCCGATGCCGCGCAGGACCCATGACGCGTCGACGAACACCTCGCGTCCCCGGTCGAGCCGCTCGAGGTCGGCCAGCGCCGCCGCCACGGCCTCGTCTCGCGGGGCGCGCGGCGGGACCGGGGCCGCGCCAGGGCTCCCGGCGGCGGGCGCCGGCGGCGCCGAGTCGGCCTGGGTCGGCGCCAGGTAGCCGTTGCGCGCGCGCACCGACGCGCCAAGCCGCCTCACGCGCACCGTGATCTTCCTGAACCGCCCGTCGAGCTTCGTGTTCGTCGAGTAATACCCCAGCAGGTAATACGACGACATGTCGTCGGCGATGCGCCTCATGCCGCGCTCGAAGTCGTTGGTGTCGATGACGGCCAGGCCGTCGGTGGCGGAGGCCAGGTCGTAGAGCATGGCCCGGCGCCGTTCCAGGGCATCGTGTTCGGCCGCGGTCGCCACCGCCACCAGGCCGCGAGGGTCCACGGGGTAAATGCTCACGTTGACGCGGTTGGCGGCACCCGCCAGGCTGCGGAAGTCGCGCTCGTGTTCGATGGACGCCAGCGCCAGCCGGTCCTTCTCGCACTCCTGGAATGCGCCCTCCAGGCGGTCGTCACCGCGGGTGGTGCCGATCCGGCCCGTCGGGCCGACGCCGATCCGGCCCTGGCCTGGCAACGGACGGTTCGGCAGCGGCTCCGACAGCTTCGCGTTCGGCCCGAAAAGCGTCCACCCCCCGCCGACGAGAATCACCGCCTTCCGATCGTCGCGGAGATTGCCGAGCCGTCCGACCAGCCCGTGGAGCGTGCTGATGACCTGCCGCTCGCGCTTGCGGGCGATCATCTCCCCTATGACCCACTCCTCGCCCAGCCGGCTGTAGCACATCTGGTAGAGCCGTTCGATCGAATCGTGGCCGTCGACACGAACCTCGCGCATCCAGCGCTCGCGGAGGAAGTCGTCGATGGCCGAGGTCCGGCGCGTGAAGGTGAGCGACTCGATGTCCATCTCCGGCGTCATGAACGCGACGACGTCATCCTGGCCGATGAGCGATCGCAGCCACATGCGCAGGGCCTCGCGCGCGGGGCCCTGGTCGACGCCTTGGAACATCCCTGGGAGGTGGTACGTGTCGAGGTAGAGCACGAACACGCGGCTGCGGGGATCGGCCGCGATGCGGTCCGAGTCGCGCAGGTCTGCCGGCTCGGCGCGCACCGGCTCTGGCACCGGCGCCCGGAACGTCTTCCGCTCGAAGAGCGCAACGCGCTGGGGCACGCCGTCCTCGAGGATCTCGAATTCGTTCTGCGCCAGGTCGACAATCGGCGCGCCGCCGGCCGTCGGATAGGCGTCGACCATCACGAGATTGACGGCCCGCCGGAAGACCGGCGTCTGGGGCTGGGCTTCAACCTGCGGCGCCTGCGCGCCAGCGGGCCAGCAGAGTCCCGCGAGCGCGGCGAGCGCCGCGGCACGGAGGGAATCGGAACGCGCCACGCCTGGCCTCCTCGGGAAGGGGCTCGGCGACCCGGGGCCGGCTCGCCCGCTCCGCGATCTCGCACAGTGTCGCACAGATGGTGTGGGCGATCCTCATTGAGTCGTCGGGGTCAGATCAGCATCGCACGGCCGGGGGCAGGCGATTCCCGGCGGTGAACATGGCGGCCGTTCTCGGATTGCGCCCCTCGTTTGTTCGAGTCCCAGGGCACTGAACACCCAGTCGACGTTTCCATATCCGGCTCTCGCCGCCAGTTCCGCGGCATTCCTGCCTACATTCTCGGTTTGCGCGCAGGAATAGCTCAGCCCGACCCGGACGGGCGACCCGTCGATGCGGTACCGGGCATCCAGAAGCCCACCGCCGGTTCGGCGATCAGCGTCGCGACGGGCAGGAATCCGAACTTCTTGTCCAGGAAGCACTGATGTCCGGCCAGCCGTCGTCTTGCGAGGCGGGCTTCGATGGTCAGGCGGCCGCCGCTGCGGGATCAGCGTCTGGCGCCTGGCCCATCACGGAAGATGCCGGGAGCAGCAGGCTCATGCAGCCCCCGGCCAGTACGCGCCTGAACGCGTCGGCGCCCCGCCGCCGCCCGCTGTTCCTCTCTCCACGCGTCGGCAAAGGCCTCGTACTGGTCGGTGGCCACGAAGTCGACGCCCGCGCGTATGACGGCCTGCCAGCGGGTCCGGACCGCGGCCGACGATCCGAAGTTGTACGAGTCGGACCAGCCGAGGCCTTCTCCGCGCGGGTGCCCGTTCAGGGTGTAGAACCGGATCCACAGCCCCGTCGCGTGGGCGCGCGTCACGAGGGCGTGCAGGCGCGCCTCGTCTTCGTCCGACCAGGAGCCGGACTGGGCCGGCCCTCCGGCTTCGACGGCGCTCCACGGGAAGTTCACCCAGCGCCGATAGTCCGTGGCGCCCGAGGCGATGAGCGTGTCGGCCGGTATTTCGTGGCGCCGCCTGCGCGCGTCTTCGTCGAGGTCCGGCGGCGGCACCGTTCCGAACAGCCGCAGGGTGGCGCCGCCGCCCAGGCGTGTGAAGAACGAGTCTTCCTGGCCGGGTCCGCTCTCGGTCAGCACGAGGAGCGGGCCCACGCGCAGCGTGGCGGCGCGCCCCGCCGTGCTCCCTTTGACGGCGGTCGTCAGGTAGCGTTCGTAGCGCCCCAGCAGGTCCCACACCGCACGATGGTGTTCGGGTTCGTTGGTCTTGAAGTCCAGCGACAGCACCACCAGCGGCCAGCGTTCGCGATCGCCCTCGGCCAGAAGCCGATCAAGGAGAGGGCGCACCCGCTGGAAGAAGTGCATCTCGAGCGTGGGTTCGTCGCCGAGGGCCGGCGCGTCGTGAGCCACGACGATCTTCCCGCCCGTGCCGGCGGCGTTCGGGACCCAGACGAGATCCTGCTCGATGGCCACCCATGGCAGTCTCGTGCCGAGCGCCCGCGTCAGCCGGTCCTGCCACGCGCCGTCGATGGGGTAGCAATTGTGGGCGTGCATCCACACGCGCGATCCCGGCAACAGCGTGCGGGTATCCGCTGGAACACCGGCGGCGGCGGCAAGCGGTCCCGCGTGGTGGAACGACGAGAGGCTCGCCAGCAGCGCCACCGTCACCAGGGCTGGCGTACGCAAGAGATGTGGCATCGCAGTTAGATGTATCAGACTACCCGCTCCGCGCGCAAAGCGCCTGGCCGCCGGGGCCTGGCCCGGGCGCGGAACGTCTCGTAATGGTCGCGGACCACTTGGTACAGGACGTCCTGCACGGGGACCCGCGGCTGATACTCCACCGGTGGCGAAGCCACACCGCTCCACGAGCACACGACGTGCCATGCGACACCTCCGAGAGAACCTTGGACATCGGTAGCCCTGCGGATCCAGGTACGCAGATTTTGCACACCGGCCGAGACCGGAACGTTGCAGAATCTCTTATGGCGCGACGGGGACGGGGTGGCGGCGGACGGATCCTGCGGGCATCAAGAACGACGAAGCCCTCGCCCCGGCGCTCGCGCGATACCGCGAAGCGCGGCGACCGTTCGAAACAGCCGGTGGGCGATGGCCTCCACGTTCCCGGGGCCGAAGGAGTGTCAGGTTCCTGTCCGGGGCCGCTCCGCAGGTTGCCCGCCGTCCCGTTTCCCGTCAAGGTGCTGCTGCGCGTCAGGAGGAACTCATGACATCGACGAAACGGACCGCGTGGTGCGCCCTGTGGCTGCTGATTCTGATCCCCGCCATCGCTGGAGCCGCGCCGGCTGCGGCGACGGTTCGCACTTACAGGAAAGTGATGCGGACGTATCCATTCTCCGACCCCAACCCAATTCCCGTGGTCGACCGGATCTACCCCTACTTCCGGTTCGACGGCTACACCGACACGCCGGTGGACAAGGAGTGGACGGTCGTCGAACTGGAGAACGACTACCTTCGCGTCACGGTGTTCCCGGAAATCGGCGGGAAGATCTGGAGCGCGGTCGAGAAATCGACCGGGCGGTCGTTCATCTACGACAATCACGTGGTGAAGTTCCGCGACATCAGTATGCGGGGGCCGTGGACGAGCGGCGGCATCGAGCCGAACTACGGCATCATCGGCCACACGCCGAACTGCGCGACGGCGGTCGACTACGAGACCAGCACGGGGCCCTTCGGCGCGCGGATCGTCATCGGCGTGCTCGACCTGCTGACCCGCACGCCGTGGCGCCTCGAGATCACGCTGCCATCCGACGCGGCGTACTTCACCACGCGGTCGATCTGGCACAACTCGACGCCGATCGAACAGCCGTACTACACCTGGATGAACACCGGCATCAAGGCTGCGGGCAACCTCGAGCTCATCTACCCCGGCACGCATCACATCGGGCACGGCGGCGAGGTCGCGCCCTGGCCCATCGAGCCAGGCACAGGGCGGAACCTCGCGTTCTACGAACAGAACAACTTCGGGTCCTATAAGTCGTACCACGTCGTCGGACGCCATACCGACTTCTTCGGCGCCTACTGGCACGACGATGAGTTCGGGATGGGGCGGTATTCGACACGGGACGACAAGCTGGGAAAGAAGGCCTGGATCTGGGGACTGTCGCGCCAGGGAATGATCTGGGAGAAGCTCTTGACCGACACCGACGGCCAGTACGTCGAGGTCCAGTCGGGGCGATTGTTCAACCAGGCGGCGGAGTCGAGCACGCTGACGCCCTTCAAGCACCGGGGATTCGAACCGCACTCGGCGGACACCTGGACCGAGTACTGGTTCCCCGTGAAGGGCACGGGAGGGTTCGTCGACGCGCACCCGCGCGGGGTGCTGAATGTCATCCTGCCGGGCTCGGTGCGCCCGGGCGCTTCGACAGGGGCGCCGCCCACGAAGGCCCAGGCCCTTGAAGTCCGGCTCTCAGCGCTTGAACGCATCGACGAGACAATCGACGTGCTCGATGGGGACCGTGTGGTGTTCTCGGCCAGGCTGCAGCTCGCCCCGATGAACACGTGGCGGCAGACCGTCGAGGCGCGCGTGCCGGCTGATCGGCTGCGCGTGCGCGTCGGCACCTGGCTGGACTATCGGCCGGTGGCAAACGACGAGTTGTCCAGGCCGCTCGCGTCGCCGAAGGACTTCGACTGGACGTCGGCGCAGGGACTCTGGCTGACGGGCAAGGAGTGGATCCGGCAACGGGACTACGGGCAGGCGCAGACGGCCCTCGAAGCCTGCCTTAAGAAGGACCCTCACTATCTGTCCGCGCTCTCGGACCTCGCGATGGTGCGCTACCGCGCCATGGACTATCAGGGCGCGTGGGACCTGGCACGCCGGGGCCTCGCCATCGACACGTACGACCCGGCGTCGAACTACTACTTCGGACTGGCCTCCGTTCGCCTCGGCCGCTTCATCGACGCGCTCGACGGCTTTGAGGTCGCCGCCTCGTCGCCGGCGTTCCGAAGCGCGGCGATGACCGAAGCGGCCAAGGTGTACGTCCGGCGAGGCGACTACGCCGCTGCGTTGCGGTACGTGGAGCAGAGCCTTCGGACCAACCCCGACAACCTGGACGCGCGACAACTGTCCGCCCTGCTCGCTCGCGTCCGCGGGGACCGGACGACAGCCGAGGCGGACCACCTGATCGGCCTCGCTCCGCTCAGCCACCTCGGGCGTTTCGAACGTTACCTGCAGCAGAAGGATGAACGAAGCCGCCGGGCGTTCGTCGACGGCATCCGCAACGAGATGCCCCACGAGACGTACCTCGAACTCGCCGCCTGGTATCACGATCTGAACCGTCCGGAAGACGCGCGTCAGGTACTCGACCTGGCGCCGCCGACCGCCGAGGTGCTCTACTGGCTGGCGTTCCTGAAGGACGCGCTGCACGACCCATCCGCGGCCGACACCCTCCGTCGGGCGGAGGCCGCATCTGTGCGCCTCGTATTCCCGTTCCGCTCCGAGAGCGCGCTGGTGTTCGAGTGGGCGGCTCGCCAGACGACGACGTGGCGTCCGAAGTACTACCTGGCACTGATCCTGTGGAGCCGAGGAGAGATGGACCGCGCCCGCGAGTTGCTGCGGTCGTGCGGGACGTCGCCCGACTATGCTCCGTTCTACGCGGCACGAGCGAAGGCCTTCGAGGCCGTGTCGCCGGAGAATGCACTGGCCGATCTCAACCGGGCGGCCGAACTCGACCCGCGCGAATGGCGTTTCGGCAAGGCGCTCGCCGAACGGCATATCCGCGACGGGGCGGTCGGGCCGGCGCTCGAGGCGGCGCAGCGATACACGCTCGCGTTCCCTGAGAACTACATCCTGGGCATGCTCCACGCCCGGACCCTGCTGCTGAACGCGCGCGTCGGCGAAGCCGCAGCCGTGCTCGATCGCCTCAACGTCCTGCCGTTTGAGGGATCCACCGACGGGAGGACGCTCTACCGCGAGGCGCAACTGCTGCTGGCGGCAGAGGCGTTCAGGGCGGGCAACATCGACGCGGCGGCGCGGCGAGTGGCAGCCGCGCGCGAATGGCCGGAGCACCTGGGCGCGGGCAAACCGTATCAGGAGGACGTGGACGAGCGGGTCGAAGACTGGATGGCCGCGCAGTGCCTGGACCGCGCCGGGAAGCCCGGCGAGGCCCGCGTGGTGTTCGAACGCCTCGTAGCCGCGCCGAAGGCCCGCAACGCCGTCGGCGGACTGCTCTCGGCGGCGTCGCTCGCCGCTCTGGGAAGGCGGGCCGACGCCGTGCGGGCGCTCGACGAGTGGGCGGCATTGCAGACGGACCCTCGGATTGCCGCCTGGGGCCGCCTCATATTCGAAAGCCAGCCGGCCGTCTGGCCCGCTGGCGCATCATCGAACGAAGAACATCGCGCGGTAACCGCCTGGCGTCGACCGGGGATGCACCCGTAAACGAGGGACGTGCCATGGCGGTCTTTCCATTTCACGGCACACCCGTCCGTCAATCCCGTTCACGCCTGACAGCGATCATGTCGATCGCAGCATGGCTGCCGGCCGTGCCAGTTGCGTCGCAGCCAACCTGGCTCGGGTACGGCGCTCGGCACCGGCCTGGCCGTTAGGGGGCGTCATGGCCTTCTTCCTCTCCTTCAGGCAATCCACGCGCACGTCAGGGTTCGCTCTGCTGCTCGCGCTCACGGGCCTGGCGCTCTCTGCACCCGACGCTGCCCGCCCCGCGCTCACCGCTGCCGGCCCCGCCGGAATGGTGCTCGAACTGAACGGCACGTGGCGGTTCGCTCTCGATCGCGAAGGCGTGGGCATCGAGGAGTCCTGGTGGAGGCGCCCGCTCGCCGGCTCCGTCAGCCTGCCCGGCACGCTGGCGGGGCAGGGCATCGGCGATCCCATCACCCTTGACACGCCCTGGACCGGGCAGATTGTCGATCGCTCGTTCTTCACCGCGCCGGAGTACGAGGCGTACCGGCAGCCGGGGCGGATCAAGGTGCCGTTCTGGCTGCAGCCGGAGCGATACTACGCCGGCGCGGCGTGGTACCAGACCGACCTCGAGATCCCCGCCGGCTGGCAGGGCCGGCGAGTCGTGCTGCGGCTCGAGCGCCCGCACTGGCAGACGCTCGTCGCGCTCGATGACAAGGTGGTCGGGTCGAACGACAGCCTTTCGACGCCGCACGAGTACGACCTCGGCACCCGTATGGCCCAGGGCCCCCACGTGCTGACGGTCCGCGTCGACAACTCCCTCGTCGTGGACATCGGCGTGAACTCGCACAGCATCAGTGACCACACCCAGGGCAACTGGAACGGCATCGTCGGGCGGATGACGCTCGAGGCAACCGCGCCGGTGTGGGTCGACGACCTGCAGGTGTTCCCGGATGTCGCCGCGAGGGCCGTGCGCGTCACCGGCCGGATCGGCAACGCGACCGGCCAGGCCGGCAAAGGGCTGGTCCGGCTCGCGGCCGAGCGCGTGGAGGCGGCTGAAGGAAGCGCCGTCGCGCCGCTGGTGGTGCCGGCCTCATGGAGCGCCGAGGGCGGCGCCTTCGAGGCACGCTATGCCCTTGGGCCCGATGCGGCTACGTGGGACGAGTTCAATCCCGTGCTGTACCGCTTGAGCGCCTCGCTCACGGACGCGGGCTCAACGAAGACGGTGACGTTCGGGTTGCGCGAGATCGGCACCGCGGGCACGCAGTTCACCATCAACGGGCGCCGCACGTTCCTGCGCGGCACACTCGAGTGCGCCATCTTTCCGAAGGCCGGACATCCGCCGACAGACGTCGAGTCGTGGGATCGCATCATCCGCATCGCGAAGGCGCACGGCCTGAACCATCTCCGGTTCCATTCGTGGTGCCCGCCGGAGGCCGCCTTCGAGGCCGCCGATCGCCTCGGTTTCTACTACTACGTCGAGGCCGCGTCGTGGGCAAACCAGTCCACGCGCCTTGGCGTCGGACTCCCCGTGGACGACTGGGTGCGCC
>Ga0209668_10001241_pt1 | contig 10844 bp, 11 predicted proteins | sample FrelakmetPLP11PL_FD_187150 | JGI IMG/M metagenome (GOLD analysis project Ga0209668, IMG submission 187150) | Freshwater lake sediment microbial communities from the University of Notre Dame, USA, for methane emissions studies - PLP11 PL (SPAdes)... | ecosystem: Environmental > Aquatic >... | reverse complement strand
GTGACCAAGGTGCACATGGAGGTCACGCGCTACGCGCGGGAGGGTCGCGACGTGATCCTGATCGGCCACGAGGGCCACCCCGAGGTCGAGGGCACGATGGGGCAGTTCGACGAGACCCAGGGTGGTCGCATCAGCCTGGTCGAGGACGCGTCGGACGTCGAGCAGCTCCAGGTCCGCGATCCGGACAGCGTCGGCGTGGTGACGCAGACCACGCTTTCGGTGGACGACACGGCGGAAGTGCTCGCGGCCCTGCAGCGCCGCTTCCCGTCGCTGCGCACGCCGCGCCAGGAAGACATCTGCTACGCCACCCAGAACCGGCAGGACGCGGTCAAGAAACTGGTGGACGGCTGCGACGTGGTGGTCGTCGTGGGGTCGCGCAGCAGCTCGAACTCCAACCGCCTGCGCGAGATCGCCGAGAAGAACGGCAAGGCGGGCTACCTGGTGGACGGCCCCGATGACCTGCGGCCCGAGTGGTTCGAGGGCAAGCAGGCGGTCGGCGTCACGGCCGGCGCGTCGGCGCCGGAGCTGCTGGTGCAGCGCGTGGTGGCGCGGCTGCGCGAGTGGGGCGGGCAGGGCGCCGAGGAGGTGGTCGGGCGCGAGGAGAACGTCGTGTTCGCCCTGCCGCGCGAGTTGCGTGACCGCAACGGCTCCGGCGGCAGCGTCGTCGCTCCGCGCGACGACGACTGACGGCAGGGTCCGATCCCTCTACCAGCAATCGTCCGAAGTGGCCGTGCGCGCCCCGGTCTGGTCGATGCCGAACTCCGCGCAGTGCTCGTCGTCCGCCTGGCCGCCCGACGCCGTCGCAGTGGCCGCGAAGCCGTCGGCGTCGGCATCGTCGATCGCGATCGTATAGAAGCCACCCTCGGTCGATTCAGTGAGGCCAAGTCCGTCGGGCGGCGCGTCGGTGAGCTCGGTGGTATACGTGTTGTTCTGCAGGTAGAACTTCTCCTGGGCCGCAGCCAGGTTGAGCAGCGCTGCCTTGGCCTCCGCGCGGTGCGAGCGCAGGGTGTACTGGCGGTAACTCGGCACGGCGATCGCCGCCAGTATGCCGATGATCGCCATCACCACGACCAGCTCCATCAGGGTAACGCCGCCTTGCTTGTGCTTCATCGAATCACTCCGGTCCGGCCGCGGTGGGCCGGCGGCATGCCGCCGGCCCGGCCGGGATCAGTTGGCACCACGTTGCTCCCAGTACGTCCGCACCGGCGGGTTGAGCAGCCCGGTGCCGCAGCTCTCGAGACCGATCAGGCAGAACGGCTCGACCGCAGGCATCGGCCGGTCGGGGTCGTCCGGGTCCGCGTCCGGGGTCGGGAAGATCATCGTAATCGACGGTGCGATGCTGCCCTGGGCCAGTTCCTTGAACTGTTCGTTGCCCGGCACGCTCGCGACGAGGTCGCGCCGCGCCCGGCTGGTGGCCGCATCGACGATGTACAGGCGATTCAGGCCGACCGTGGCCACGCAGTACTCGGCGTTGTAGGAGCGCTGCTGCGGCGAGTAGGTCGGGAAGTAGACCTCGCCCTGGAACGTGCGCGATTCGGCCAGCACCTTCTCACCGGTGTCGGTGAAGTTCAGGCGCCAGCCGATGCCGCCCGACGGAATCGTCGGGTTCGAGTCGCCCGTCACGTCTTCCAGCCGCGAGTCCTGGTCGGTGATGATCTGGTGGCAGGGCGATGTCTCGGTCGTGCCGCAACTGCTCTTGTATTGCGTGTTCGCGACCTGCGTGAAGATGTTGTAGTCGCGCAGGCTGTAGAACCGGTTCACCACGGTCTGGTCGGTGATCGGATTCTCGCGGTGGCCCGAGCCGATCGCGATGTTGAGGAAGTTGACGGTCCCGTCCTTCAGCAGCGACACGTCGGGTGCGTAGAAGAACTTGCGGTTGTTCGCCGTCGCAGTAGCAGGTGTCGTGTCGCCGAGGCCGAGCGACGCGAACACGCCGCCCATGACCAGACTCGAGGCGGCCTGGCCGTTGCGCACGTCGAAGCGCCAGATGCGCCCGCCGAGGTCCGCGGCGTACATGCGATCCGCATAGCCGTCGCCGGTGAGGTCGATCACCCGCACTTCGGCCGGAATCGAGTTGGTCATCCTGGAGAGTCGCAGGTCGGCGCCGGCATCCGGGCCGGCGCGCCAGATCAGGCCGCCGGTGATGGCATCAACCATGTAGATGCCGTTGCCGACGGTCGAAGAGACGTAGCTCACCGCGTCGTCGGCCGCGTCATAGCCGCCGCCGAAAACCAGCACCAGCTTGTCCGGGTTGCTGCTGCCCCAGGTGCGCGAGGCGTTGACGCGCGCCACGGTCGGTGTGGACCAGGTCTGGCCAATGCCCGGCAGCTCGCTCGGGCCGATGCGCCACAGCAGTTGCGGCGCGGTGCGGTTGGTGACGTCGAGGGCGTAGTAGTAGGAACCGCCGCGACGCATGCCGAAGAACAGCAGCACCTTGTCCCTCTCGTTCTCGGCGATGGTGCCGTTGCCGTTGATGTCGGTGCCGTTCGGCTCGATCGTGCCGTTGTTGTTGCGGTCGAGCCGCAGGACCTCGATGTCGCCGTCGAGGCCGTAGGTGCGGCTGCTCACCTCGTCGTCTTCGTACAGCGGGTGGATGCGGCGCAGCAGTTCGCGGGGAATGAACGCCCACAACTCCGTGCCGTCGCTCGCGTTGAGCGCCTGCAGGTAACCGTCGTTGGTCATGGCGTAGAGGACCAGCAGCGGGTCGTCAGCCGGGCCGCCGTACACAACGGTCGCCGGCCGGGAGTGCAGCGGGTCGCCCATGTCCAGCCGCGCCTCGGTCGTGTTGGAGTCGCCGTCCTCGTCGCTCACGTCGTAACCGTAGGCCCAGTCCACCAGCGTGCTCACGCTCGGTGACCCCGATGGCGTCGTTGAAGTGCCATAGAGCAACGTGTTGGCGAGCGTTTCGTTGCCGCTCTGCTTGAGATTCGACAGGGGCTCGCCGCTGAGCGACCCCGAGCTGATGGTCAGGTTGCTGTAGAGATTGCGCGTGGCCGGATCGTCGATCTGGCTAGCGGCGCCGCCGAGGGCGGCATCGGCGCCGTCGATCGCGGATGACCAGTAGCTCTGCGAATTGGCAGTGAAGAACCCGGTGTTTGGGTCGACCGCGGCGTTGCCGTTTGCGTCCACGATGGTGCCGCCCTGCGTGACGCGGTATTTCTTGACATTGCCGCGCCAGCGGTAGGTCGCAGCCGGCTTGAACAGCGACATGTAGAGGTAATTAAGGTTCTGCGTGCGATTGAAGGCGTTCACCGCCACCGCCGGTGCCGTGAACGTGCTCGTCTGCTCGAGGATGCGCGAGATGATGCGCGTGAACGCCGTCGCGAGTTGGGCCGAATCGGCCGCCGCATAGAACTGCCCGCCGCCGCGCTGCGCGACGTGTTGCAGCGAATCCGAGCCCGCCGCCACGGTCGTGCCGAATCCGATCCAGTAGGTGGTGATGTTCTGCACGCCCGGCCGGTCGGAGCGCAGGTCGCTCTGGTTCATCCAGCGGGCGAGTTCGTCGAGGCACTGGCCGGTGCCGTCGCCGTCGCTCGCAAGCGTGCGGCCACCAGTGCACGTGGCGTAGCCGTTGATGCTCGTGAAGTTGGGCAGGGCGCGGATCAGGGCATCCGCGTCGCTGTCGCTCTGCGGGAGACCGTCGGTGAGGAAGACGATGTAGTTGCGCTGGCAGTCCTCGTCGGCCGGGGAATCGTAGCGGGTCTGGTCGGTCGCGCGGCGCGATGCAGCGACGCTCGGCGTGTCGCTCGTCGGGTTGGAGCCCAGCGGGCAGTTCGACTGGCCCGACGAGCCGCTGTTCCAGCACTGGTCCGAGTTGAGGCCGTAGTTCACGCGTTCGCCGCGGAAATACAGCGACGCCTCGTAGAGGGTCTCGGTGAGCGGCGTCGAGCCCGAAGCGACCCAGGAGTTGATCGCCGTCTGCATCGGCCCGCGGTTGGTCTCGATCGGGCCCATCGCGCGCACGACCATGCCGCCGTCGGAGGCGTTCGGCAGCGTGTTGCGGTCGTTGCTGTAGCGCATCAGGCCGACGTTCACGGAGCCGTCGGTGAGGCTGTCCAGCAGGTTCGACATCGCCCGGCGCATGATCTCGAGGCGCGGGCGCTCCACGAGCGGATTGGCCAGCCAGTTGAGGTAGTTGCCGGTGTAGAACGTCACCGGTTCGGTACCGGCGGTGCTGGGCCACAGCGTGACGGTGCTGACGTAGGGTCCGCTGCTGCCGTTGGTGACGTACCTGCGGGTGCTGGAGGACGAACTGCCGTGGATGCCGGCGTCGGCCGCGCACTCGACGTAGCTGGTGGCGTCGCCGGCGGTCACCGCGCGCCAACGGCTCTGGCTCGACGGCGAGCGCGACCACCACTGCGCAGCGCGTTCGACGACCGCGATGCCTCCCGTGGTCAAGGACGGCCGCGCGGCGTTGCACACGAAGGCGCTGTCATTGACGTACTGGTTGCTGCTGCAGCTCGGCGGCGAGCCGTTGGTCGACCAGTAGATGCGGGTCGAATTGCAGCTGCCGCTGTAGGTCGTGCTGCCGGAGAAGTCCTCCTGGGTCCACTCCTCGTTCGCCATACTGCCCGAGGTGTCCAGGATGAACAGGATGTTGGGCCGGGACGGCGGCGCCGACACCGCGGCACCGACGAACAATTCCGTGTCGTCCGCCTGTGCGGCCGGACCGACGAGCGCCACGACGGCTGCCGTGGCGGCCAGCGGCGCGAGCGAGCGGATCTTGGGGGTCATCATGACTCTTTCCTCGTGAGTGTCTCGGTGGCCGCGACCCGCAGGGTCAGGTGCCGCCCGGTCCGACGACGTAGAAGCTCTGGCGATGGTCTGCTGCGCCGCCACGCTCGGCGACGCCGAAACTGTCGATGACGAAGTGATAGGCCTCGAAACCGGTGCCGATAGAGTAGCCACCGCCCGGCACCGGCGTCTGGCCGGCATTCTGGTCGAAGTGGACGAAGTACTCGCACTGCTGCGCATCGGTGGCGTCGTCGGGCTCGGCGCAGTCCTCGGTCTGGCGTCCCGAGCCGCGTTCCGGTACCGGCTCGACCGCCGCAGGGTTGTCGAAGTCGCCGATCGTGGTGTTCGTGTTGAAGACGCCCGATGCCATCGCCTGCTCGACGCCTGCGTCGGCGGCCTCGAAGGCCTGGCGCTGGTACTGGGAGTTGCCTGCCATCTGCAGTTCGAGCGATGCCGTGGTCATGCTCGAGATTGCGAGCAGCGTCAGCACCAGCAGCAGGATCAGGCCGACGACGAGGGCGGCGCCCGACTGGCGGAGCACGGATGCGGGAAGGGTGCGGGTCTCGAGGCGGGGGTTCATGCGCGGGTGTTCCGGATCTGGATGGTCTTCATGAGCACGATGCGCCGGTAGTTGTCGTTCAGGGTCACCGGTGCCGCCATGTCGCCGTACTGGTACGGTGTGTCGTCCACGTGGCCGAAGTCACGCTCCTCGGCACGGATGCGCAGCCAGATCGTGGCGGAGACGACCTGCGCGTTGGCCGGCACGGCACCCGGGTTGACGTACTGGTCGATGTTGGTGTCGCCGTTGGTGTCCACGCCGAGCCGCACCTCGAGGTCCTCGACTCCGGGCACGATCTCCTCGTCGACGAAGACGTTGGCGGCGGCGGCGTTCGCGTCGGCGAAGCGCTTGCGGCGCAGCGCCGGCACGTCGTCGCGGTTGGTCGACTGCGAGGAAACGTAATAGACGTGAACGTCGAGTTCGCGCGTCTGGGAGGCGGGCGGCAGGTAATCCGCCGGGATGCAGGCCGTATCCTGGGGGTCCAGGCAGGTGCTCGCCGGGATGAACAGCGTGCCCTGCACGCGGCTGGTCTGCAGGTAGATGCGGTTCTGGTTCATCGCCACGGGTTGCTCGGTGCTGGCCCGTCGCAGCCACAGCGTATCGGTGCCCGCACGATAGTTGTCGGCGGCGCAGGTGAGGTTGTACGTGTTGTTGGAGCCGCCCAGGTACTGGTCGAGGTTGAGCACGAAGTAATTGGTGGGGGCCGAGGAAGTGCCGCAGATCGCTGAACTGGCCTGCTGCGTCGCGTTGAAGGCGGCCGGCGGCGAGCCGCCCAACGGCACCCGGTTGACGATGTAGTCGGCGCGATTGCTCATGCCCCAGAAGTTGGCCATGCGGACGTCGGTTTCGATGATGTCCATGGCGAGGCGGCCGATCTCCTGCAGGCGCGCGGCGCTTTCCGAGGCCCTGTAGGAGTTGCGGCTCTGGTTGAACACGGTGACCGCGCCCAGGATCAGGAACAGGCCGATCAGGAGCGCCACCATCAGTTCGATCAAACCGATGCCGGATTGCTGCCGCAGGGTGCCTTGTTTGCGTTCGCTCACGTCTGCTGACCCTCAGATCTCGACTCGCAACTGGTAGGTGACCGGGTCATCCTGGCCCACCTCGCTCCAGCTGATCGTCACGACATACGCAGCGGGCGTCGTGCCGGTGGGCGCGGTGTAGTCGACGCCTGCGGCGCCGCCGGGCAACTGGGCCTGGACCATGGCGAGCCAGGTCGCGAGGTCGGTGTCCGCCACTGCGTTGCCGCCGTTAGCAGGGACGCACGGATCGCCGCAGGCGTATGCGTTGGCGGGGTTGCGGTTGGCGCGCATGCGGTCGGCCAGGTCCGCGGCGAGGTTCACGGCCTCGGTGCGGTACAGCGACGTGCGGCTCGCCCGCAGCGTCTGGCCGTAGAGCGCCGCGATGCCGAGCAGGCCCACCGACAGCACGATCAGTGCAACCATGGCCTCGATCAGCGTGAAGCCGCGCTGGCGGCGTGCTTCACTGGCCGTGCGGCAATTCTGGCGGAGCCTCATGGGCAATCTCCCAGCGCACTCTCGTAGGACGCGACCGTGCCAACGTCGCGAAACACCGACGGCCGCCCGGTGGGCAGGATCTCTACCCCGCGCGCGGCCGAATTGCCGCCGGCTGCCGCCACGTTGCCGCGCTCGTCGCAGAGCAGCATCTGTGCGACGCGCTCGGTCTCGACCGCCGGGAAGCCGCTTGGCAGGAATGTGCTGCGGATCTGGTCGCCGGCAGTGACCACCGTGATCGTCTCGGGCAGCGAGCGACGACGCAGGATGACCTCGTCGTCGTCGACCTCGCCATTGCCATCGTTCGCGTCGATGACGGCCGGGTCGGCATCGTCGACGAACACGATCCAGCTTCGGAACGGGTCCTCGTCGTCCGCGTCGCAGGTCTCCAGGTTCTGCGACTTGCACAGCGTGACCGCGACGCGCCGCTTGACCGCCTCCGAGCGAGCCAGGTTGAAGTCGGTGATGATGTCGTTGCTGGCGGCGACCATCCGGCTGTTGCGGACGAAATCGCGCAGGGCCGGCACTCCGATGCCCACGAGCACGGCGAGCAGGGCGATGGCGAACATCAATTCCAGCACAGTGAAACCGCGTTGCTTGGTGTTCATGGCAGGGTCTAGGTTAAACAGGCGGACGGAACCTGCCACAGCCACCCGACGGACGGGGCCGCGGCGGCGACGAACGGTGCGCCGATTTAACTAAATGCTGGCGAGCGGCCCGCGCGACGAGCCGCGGTCCGCGACGCTGCGATGCGACCCTCAGTCGGCCCCTCGCTGGCGCCACGTCGTGCGCCGCGGCCGCATCGCGGGCGTCAGGGTACAACTACCAAGGCCGGCCTGGCAGTCCTGCAGCGCAGCAGCCGGGCCGGTCACGTAGAAGACCTGCGTGTGTTCGGAGCGGGCGCCGCGGCCGGCGGCGCCGAACGAGTCCACGACAAAGTGGTAGGCGCGCTGGCCGGCATCGAGGTTCATGCCCGGCAGCAACGCGGCGCCGGCTGCCTGGTCGAACCGGACGAAGAATTCGCAGTGCGCGACGGGTTCGCCAGCCGCGTCCGTGCAACCGGCAATCGGCGTGCCGTGGCCGGCAATGGGAATCGGCTCGAGGGCCGTTGGATCCTGGTACATCCCCGCCGTTGCGACGGCATCCAAGCGATAGCCTGTGGCGGACATCGCCTGCTCGATGCCGGTCTCGGCGAACTCGAAGGCCCGCTGCCTGAGTTGTTCATTGCCCGCCATCTGCAACTCGAGAGTGGCGGCCTGCATGCCAGCGACCGCCAGCACAGTGAGCACCGTGAGCAGCACGAGCCCGATGGCCAGCACCGCGCCTGCCTGGCCGCGGTGCCTGGCGGGGACGATGCCTGCAGTGGGCGCGCGCGGTGAGTTCATGGCGGCGCATTGCGCAATTGGACGGTCCTCGACACCACGATGCGACGGTAGGCGTCGCCCGGGACCCAGTCCGACGCCATGCCGCCGTAGCGGTAGTGCGCAGCGTCCACGTGGCCCGGTTCGGGGTCCTCCGCACGCAGGCGCAGCCAGATGGTCGCGGCGACGATGCGTGCTGCGGCCGGCAGCGAGCCCGGCTCAACGTAGGCGTCGAGGCTCGCGTCGCCGTCGGTATCCACGCCGAATCGGACCTGCATGTCCTCGACGCCCGCCACGATCTCCTCGTCGTTCATGGCGCCGCCGACGCTCGCGGAGTTCACGTTGCCGAGGGACTTGCGGCGCAATGCCGGCAGCCCAGCATGCTGCGTGGCGGTGGGCGACACGTAGTAGGCGCGCACGAGCAGCAGGCGTGACTGCGAGGTCGTGGGCGAATAGCCTGCTGGCAGGCACGACACACTCGCTGGGTTCGTGCATCCGGACTGTGGCACGAACAGCGTGGCCTGCGTCCGTGTGCTCTGCAGGTGAATGCGTTGCGGATCAAGTGTCGCCGGCGGCCCGTCGGCCGCGCGGCGGATGACCAGCGTGTCGGCGCCTGCCACCGCCCCACCGGTGGCGGCGCATGCGAGGCCATAGGAGCCGTCGGCAGCCTCCACGTACCGCTCGAGCTGTATGGCCCAGAGGCTGCCCGTGCCGCCGCACGCGCTCAAGCGCTCCCCCTGCGCTGCAGTAAACGCGGCCGGCAGCGCGTCGCCGGGCCTCGCGTGGTTCGTGACCCACTCCGCCCGGTTGTGCAGCCCCCAGTGGCTCGCCATGCGCAGGTCGGCCTCGATCACGGCGAATGCGAGGCGCGCTGCCTCCTGCAGCCGCGCAACCGTATCCGCCGTGCGGCGGAGCCGGCTGCCCTGCTGTTGTATCGCGAGCATGCAGAGCACGAGGAGCAGGCCGGCAACGAGCGCGAGCATCAGCTCGACCAGACTCGTCCCGGCCGACGGCGCCCGCATTGCGCGAGGCACGCTCATGGGACGCCGTTCCCGGCGCCGACCGCCATCTCGAGTCGGTACCCGACGCGCTCGCTGCCGCCCTCGGCCCAGCTGAGCTCGATGTCGTAACGCGCCGGCACGCCCGCTGCGAAGAGCACGCTGGCCACGCCGCGCGGCAGGCGCGCCGCCACGGCATCGAGCCAGTCCTCGAGGTCGGCGATGGCCTGCGCATCGCCCCCGTCGCCCGCGGTGCAGCCAACCCCGCAGTCGTACGCCTGCGCTGGCGCGGGATGTGCGCGGATCCGGTCGGCGAGGTCTGCGGCCAGGACGACGGCCTGGGTACGCACCAGCGCCGTGCGCGTGGCGCGCAGGGCTTCGAGGTGCAGGGCGATGACGCCCAGCAGGCCGATTGCGACCACCAGCGCCGCGACCACCGACTCGATGAGCGTGGAACCCGCCTGGGGGGCCGGCGCGTGCTGCATTGCTGGTGCTCCTATGCGCAGGTGAGCGGCGTGTTCGACGCGCTGCGATCTGAAATCCGTGGCCGACCGGTCTGGCTGATGATCACAGCGCGGGCCGCGGCTTGACCGCGGTCGTCGCAGAAGGTGAAGGTCGCGGTGACACCCATCTGCCCGAACGGGCGGAACGACAGCGTCGGGCGATTGGCGTTCACGGCGCCGCGGTCCCACGGGGCGTAGACGCGCAGCAATTCCTCGTCGTCGTCGCGAATCGGGGGCGAGTCGCGGTCGGCGTTCACGAATACGATCCAGCCCGCCTGCCACGGCGTCCCCGGCGCCGCGCAGCTCGCGCCGTCCCGGCTCGGGCACAGGCTCACCACGCCATTGCGCTTGATCGCCTCGCTGCGGGCGAGGTGGACGGCCTGGAGAAGCTGGTTGACCTCCCGGGTGCGGGCGGCATCCAGCGTGAGGCCACGGAACGCTGGTACGCCCCAGCCGAGCAGCCCGGCGGCGATCGCCAGCGTGAAGACGAGTTCGGGCAGGGTGACCCCCCGTTGCAGCCGTTCCATGGCATGCCCTCGATGCGGTGTCGTGGCGGCAGAGGGTAGGGGGCAGGGCCGGGTCCTGGCTTGCCGCATTCCTGCCGGATTTGCCACGAAATGCTGGCCGGACCCGGCGCCGCACGTATAATTCGCTTCATGTCAACCCCCGGCACCGCCCCCGTCGAGACCGCCGCCCGCGCGCGCCAGATCCTCGAGCAGCACGGCATTCGTCCCACCTCGCAGCGTGTGCAGATGGCGCAGATCCTGCTCACCTCGCCGCGCCACCTGACCGCAGAGCAGATCCTCGCCGCACTGCGCGAGGCCGAGGGGCACGTGTCGAAGGCGACCGTCTACAACACGCTCAACCTGTTCGTCGCCCAGGGCCTCGCGCGCGAGATCCACGCCGATCCCGAGCGTTGCGTGTACGACTCGACGATGACCCCGCACCACCATTTCCAGAACGTGGAGACCGGGGAAATGCTCGACATCCGGCCGGAGGACCTCGAGTTCGCGCGCCTGCCGCCGCTGCCGGCGGGCACGGAGATCGAGAGCGTGGACGTCGTGATCCGCGTGAGGCGCAAGGATTGAGCTTCACGACCGGGGGCCGAGTCCGTATACTTCGCGCCCCTCTCCCGCCGGAGTAGCTCAGCTGGTAGAGCAGCGCATTCGTAATGC
>Ga0209668_10001240_pt1 | contig 10853 bp, 6 predicted proteins | sample FrelakmetPLP11PL_FD_187150 | JGI IMG/M metagenome (GOLD analysis project Ga0209668, IMG submission 187150) | Freshwater lake sediment microbial communities from the University of Notre Dame, USA, for methane emissions studies - PLP11 PL (SPAdes)... | ecosystem: Environmental > Aquatic >... | reverse complement strand
GTGTCGCGGCCGGTTCATCGACCGCGACTGGGTCATCGACCGTAACCGGGGTACTTCTGGTCACGACAGTACCTGAAGGGGCGGTCCTTTTCCTGGACGGGGAAAACAAGGGGGTTACCCCGGTCACCATCCCTGACCTCCCCGTGGGAAGCCATATCCTCGCACTGTCCAGCCCGGGCTACCAGAACCTGACAACTCCTGCAGTCGTGCTGGAGGGCGCAATTACGGCGGTCAATATTACATTGTCTTCTGCAAATGGTTCCATTTATGCAAATACCACTCCTGCAAGTGCTGAAATTTCCATTGATGGTAACCCGGCAGGATTAAGCCCACTTCTGGTGGCGGACCTGGCCCCCGGGAATCATACTCTCGAGGCCCGAAAAGCGGGATATAACACGACAAGGGAGGAAGTAAGGGTCATTGGGGGCCATATGATGGTAGCACAACTATCACTCGGGAAGGAGATCCCATCGCCGAATGCGTCACCACCTGCCACCCGGGCTGCCGGAATAATGCCGGTATCTCTTGTCCTTACCATGATCGCTTTCATGGTGCTCGCCTGGCGTTTGAGGTAAGTGGAAACCGGCGATATCCTGTAACAGGGAAAATCTCAATCTATCCTCTTTTTTTCAGGTTGCAAGCCCGTCAATCCCCACGGTTTTTAATTTTTCCTGTGACGGGACAATCCGGATTTCCATGTGATCATATCGCCGAGGATTTTAATTAAAACTAAAAATACGGTTAAAGCGGCACGTACGGGGCAATCAGATCCGACAGAAAAAAAGTATTGTTCGTAAATAATATCCGGTCAGATGTACCGGTTGCGACGGAGCCAGTCCACCTGGGGAGGCATATACCGGTAGATGATATCACACTTCTCGTCCTGGAAACTCCAGGGGGTCACGATGAGGGTATCGCCTTCACGGATCCAGACTCTTTTCTTTATTTTGCCCTTGATCCGGCCCATGCGGGTTATCCCGTCATAACATCGGACCCGGATATGGTTTGCCCCCATCATCAGTTCTGCCTGCGCGAACTGTTCTTTTGCCCATTTTTTTGGTAAACGGACACGGGCGGTCGGGGTTCCGTCCGGATTGACTGCGTTCAGATCTACTTCCTCGCCATTCTTATTCTGGTTATTCCTAATTGACCCAACTCCTGATTCCGTGTATAAATGATGTCTGACGCAATTAATGTATCCCAACATTTATAACTGTGTATATCAGGTGGAATTCACCTAATATACACGAGAGAAAGCCATATACGATTCACAGGTGATTCCGATCGAGTAATAATCTGTTTTAGGGAAATGGGTAAAAGTCAATCTTCATTAGGAAAAGCGATAGATGTTTCGTGATACCGGATGATAATGCCAGACAGAAAAGCCATTATCCGGACCTGACATCGGCGCTGTTTACCGGTGATCCCCGTATGTTTTCCGGACTCATAAATCCCGGGGACCAAAAGTGTTCAGGCAACGGCTTAACTTCGATTTCGTGGAACCGGCCGGCACGTAATGGTACAATGCTACCCGTTAAGTGAGAAAACCCGTGAATTTTTAATTGATCAGGTGAAAGGCAGGACAGGAAGAACATGGACCTGGAAATTTTTGAATCAATGGATGATACGGGGAAGAAGAACTACCTGGAATTTCTTCTCTGGCACTACCGCGTCGTGGACGCGTTCTGGTTTATCTATGTCGGTGAAGCGTATGACCAGCCTGTGGCGGAGTCGATCAATGAACAGGTATGGGGCCGCGTCGCCGGTATGGCCGCAAAGGATATTGTCAGGCGTTTCAATATCACAGAAAAGGGCCTTCCCGGGTTTGTAAAAGCCCTCCGTCACTTCCCATGGGCAGTTATTGTTGGGTATACCATTGAGGAGCATGATGATGAGGTCATTCTGTCAGTCCCGTCATGCCCTACACAGGAAGCACGGCTGAAACGAGGGCTTGGGGAATATGTATGCCGGGAGATGCACCGGGCCGAGTTCACCAGTTTTGCGAAGGAAATTGACGACAGAATCTGTGTTGAATGCCTTTTTGCTCCCCCGGACCCGCATCCCCCTGGGATGTTCTGTAAATGGCGGTTTTATACCAGGAAGTAACGTGGCTGGAACGGGAAGACCTACCGATATAAATTCTTTTTCCCCGGGATCCTACAATAAACTGAAAACCAGTTAATGTTAAGGTTATATGTTCCAAGTTGAGAACTCTTTATTTTGTATAAATTCTAATTTGACATGCGATCCAACAAAGAATAAATTACTGCGATTTCAGCATTCAGATCATGAATTATGACCGAATACTTTAGGACGCCATATTCAGGTATTCCATATTTCTCATTAAATGGTACATATAAAATCACATATTTCAGCGAATTTTAACACATTTAAAAACAGATTAATAAACCCATAAAGCAATTTATATTTTAAATTAGGGAAAATTATTGGAGGATCCTCTTCTTTGACATATCATCCACAGCCAATACCGACATCGGGAATCATTCTATCAGAGGACCTTGTGGCTCTCGGAGAGAGGCTTGCAGAAAATGCCCACGATCTCTGGGCAAGTCAGCGGCTGTCAGATGGTTGGAAACCCGGTGAGCACCGTGATGACATCAGATTGGAACATCCCAATCTTGTCCCCTATAACGAACTATCAGAAGATGAAAAAGACTACGATCGGATTGTCACCGTTGAAACACTTAAAGCGATAATTGCACTGGGATATACTATTGAGAGAAAATAGGGGATACTTAATGTTTTTTCTGATACCCGGATAATTTCAAGGTATTTACTATGACCACCCCTGACAAACCTAATATCCCACCGACCAATCAGGACATGAATACAATATCAGATGATCTAACCCGGTTTGGATGTATAACGGACCAAACCGCTTATATTGATGAAATCGTTAATAAAGATTTCACAAAATTCGATCAGGGTGCAATCCGTGACCAGCGCTATCACATTTTTTTTGCCAATACAGCAGTCATAAGCGGTACTTTGGCAATTCTGATTCCCCTTTTCCAGTTAACAGGATTTTTGCCAAAAGAATTGTCAGTCCCGGGTGAAACCATTGCAACGGCCCTATCGGTTATTGCTGTCGTCTCGGGAACGCTTTGGGCATTCCAGAAACGCTGGCTCGTGGAGCGATATAAAGCTGAATCGCTCCGCATCCTCAAATTCAAGGCTTTACTCAAATCAGAATTTTTATGTGGTAATATCGGGCCGTGGAAATTGTGGTTGGGAGGTGAAATAGAAAAAATCCGTAAACTTGAGAAAAGTGATATCCACTCTATTATCAAAACCGGGGCAGATATACGTCTCCCAAAAACCACAAATGTTCCGGTATGTAATGCTGGAACCGTTGTTTCTGTGGCTGAATATTTCAGGAAAAATCTTATAGCAACACAAATACAGTATTTCCGCCAAAAGGCAGATGAACAAGAATCATCAGATCGTTTTATCAGGCATATGCCTCACCTCTTATTTTCCTTGGGAGTGGTAATGGTCGCTTTACATTTTATTATCATTGACCTGGTCCAGGAAGGCGAATGGCATGTTATCCCCAATATCCTCATATTGTTAGGCATTGCGTTCCCGGTTGTTGGTATGGGGGTTCGAACGTATCGTTCTTCCCACGAATTCGCAAGGAGTGCATCGATCTTCAGGGCAAAGGGAAAAAGACTCCTTGAAATTGAGGCTGAAATTGCCTCGCTCCTGAATGAACCCCCGGGGAATAAGATGCAACTGATATCACTTCTCACCGCGTGTGAGCACCTCCTTGAGGAGGAGCATTATGAATGGCTCCGCCTCATGGCGGAATCTGAGTGGTTTATCTGATTTGGTTAGCTTTTGTTCCTTTCACTTTTACTTCAATTTCAGAAGAGGGGTTCTGTAACATATTATGCAGCCAGGAGAATGAGGTAAATCTGGTATTCCCTGCTTAATAGCATCAATTCCGATTTTTTTATAGTCCTCCCGTCAGAATTCATGGTGATTAAAACACCCTGAAGTTCAGATAATAATAAATCGACAACGTTATGTCAGGTGGGAATTAATATAATTTCTTACGAACACCTGACATGACTTCGGATTACGATATTTTTATTTCTTGCAAGAATACTGGCGCAGATGGTAGCAGGACCGAAGACAGTATTATTGCTGAAAATCTCCACAATTACCTGGTAAAGAAGGGATATCATGTTTTTACGAGTACTAGCTCCCTGGCAGACCTTGGGGTTGCTAAGAATAAAGATCCTATAGACCATGCATTGGATCAATCAAAAATTCTTGTAATCGTAGGCACTTCGGTTGGGAATATCAACTCAGAGTGGGTCAGATACGAGTGGGATAGTTTTTTCAATGATATTCTCGGTGGTTCAAAGCCTGATGCCAAGGTCTTTGCATATATTAAGAATGTCAAGATAAACGATTTACCGGGTCCACTCAGATATACGCAATGTATCGAGGCCGGCCCTGATGGCTTTGACAATCTCTGCCGGTTAATCGACAATGCGCTTGTGCAACACCTTTCCACAAAATTTTCAGCAGATACGGTATCGGGGAAATCACCTCTCAAAGTAGCCTTCAAAGATGAATCGTTGGGCAAACCTACCCAGTTTATGTGGGATTTTGGAGACGGCGGTAAATCGACTGAGCAAAATCCTGTCCACATATACGAAAAACCCGGATCATATTCCGTTAAACTCACCCTTTCAAATGAAGCGGAAAATAATTCTTTAGAAAAGAAGGATATTATTTCGGTACGACCCCGGATAATACCGAAAGCCGGATTCAGCGTCAATGCTAACGCGGGTAAGGTACCCTTCGAAGCGATATTCCAGGACGTCTCTTCGGGTAACCCAACCAAATTTTCCTGGGATTTCGGCGATGGCGGTTCCTCTGATCTAAAAGATCCTACCCATACCTACGAAAAACCCGGTAACTATTCGGTTACCCTGGCTGTGTCAAATGATGATGGAAAGGATTCTATAAAACAGAAGGATATTATTTCGGTACGACCCCGGATAATACCGAAAGCCGGATTCAGCGTCAATGCTAATACGGGTAAGGTACCCTTCGAAGCGATATTCAAGGACGTCTCTTCGGGTAACCCAACCAAATTTTTTTGGGATTTCGGCGATGGCGGTTCCTCTGATCTAAAAGATCCTACCCATACCTATGAAAAACCTGGTGAATATTCGGTTACCCTGACTGTTTCAAATGATGATGGGCCGGATAAAATCATACAACCCGGGTATATACTGGTTGTTACACCGCCGAAAGGCCCTGAATTAAACTCGGATTACGATATTTCGGATTACGATATTTTTATTTCTTCCAAGAACACCCATGCAGATGGCAGGAGTACTGAAGACAGCCTTATTGCCGAAAAGCTGCACATCTACCTGGTAGAGAAGGGATTTCATGTTTTTACAAGTACTATCTCCCTGGCAGACCTTGGAGTGGATACGTACAAAGTAGCTATTGACAATGCATTGGATCATTCAAAAATTCTTATAGTCGTGGGCACCTCTGTTGAGAATATCAACTCAGAGTGGGTCAAATACGAGTGGAATAGCTTTTCCAATGATATTCTTGGTGGTTATAAACCTAATGGCAAGGTCTTTGCTTATATTAAAAATGTGAAGACCAACGATTTACCTCGTGCGTTAAGATATACACAATGTATCGTGGCCGGTCCTGATGGTTTTGACAAACTCTACCGGTTTATCAACAATGCGCTCGGGCAACGCCTAAATGCAAAATTTTCGGCAGATACGGGATCAGGGAAATCACCCCTCAAAGTAACCTTCAAAGATGAATCGTTGGGCAACCCTATCCAGTTTATGTGGGATTTTGGAGACGGTGGTAAATCGACAGAGCGAAATCCTGTTCATATATACGAAAAACCCGGATTATATTCCGTTAAACTTACCCTTTCAAATGAAGCGGATACTAATTCTTTTGAACAGAAGAATATTATTTCTGTACACCCCCATATAATACCCAAAGCCGGATTTAGCGTCAATGCCAACACCGGTAAAGTACCTTTTGAAGTGGTGTTCACGGATGCATCTTCCGGTAATCCAACAAAGTATTTTTGGGATTTTGGGGATAATTGTTCGTCTGATTCAAAAGACCCTGTCCATATCTATGAAAAACCGGGTAAATATACGGTTACCCTGACTGTTTCAAATGATGACGGGTCGGATATAATCACAAAACCCGGCTATATACAGGTCATCGCACCGCGAGAGGGATATACACAAAAAACTTCTTTCAACATCCCATTAGTAGTAATCTCGGCAATCCTGCTTATTGCAATTATTGCAATTGGAGCTTGGGCCCTGAACGGTCCGGGCCCATCGCAACCTATCAAGGGTCCCATCCAAAATGCTCAAATCGATCCTACACTAGCCTCTAATTTTTCACTCGACCACACATCGGGTCCTGCTCCACTTTCCGTCAGGTTCACTGATACCAGTGAGGGTGTTCCCGATACATGGTTATGGGATTTCGGTGACGGGTCGTCATCGGCAAAACAAAACCCGGTCTATATGTACCAAATCCCTGGTACTTACCAGGTACAGCTGATGATTGCAAAAAACGGTAGCGCCAGGACGCCCTCTTCAAAACAAACAATCTCCGTTACAGCACCAGTAACTACGGTTATTCCTCCACCCATAACGGATAGTCAATCCACTGAGGTCCCATCAGGTAAACTGGACTTCTCCGCGAATAAAGTGATAAATTCGCTTTATACCGTGTACTTTGAGGCATCAAATGTTCCAAACGGGACTTATTCGTATCATTGGGATTTTGGGGACCAGAGAGACTCATTCTCAAAAACCGGTGTCAACACCTACTACGGGAGTGGTGAATATCTTATTACCTTGAGGATTGAAACACCATCCGGATCCATGATGAAAGTCAAAACGGTGACACTGACTAATGAAGGGGGACTTACAATAAAGTAATCAGTTTCATAATCAATCTTCAAAAGAAGATATTTTTACCTACAAATTTTGATCAAAAAAAATCTTTTTTGTAAGCGATCACTCTTTTGAAGATCTATTTTCCCCATAATTTTCACGATCTACATTTATCGTAATTATTCATCCATAATTAGGAAATGTCAACACTTGTCGGAGATGTAATTCAGCCATTTTTTTGTGTAGGGTACGGAGTCTCCATTCGAGGCCATTAACATGATGGTTTTAGGGTCGAACCAGGATATTTCATGAGGCTAGCTGCAATAAATTACTGAACTTTCAAATTGGTTTCCTGACAAAAAATGGGATGTGATAGTTTACTTCTTTTGCATGTTATGGGATCAAACTGTCAAATTAGGCAATAACATCATGCCTAATAAAATATGACCTTAACAACGTCAGTATTTACGTTATAAATAAAAATTTCCTCTTCATATTTTCGATTAAATTAGAGACTTAATTCATCAATGTCTTTCTATATAATTACCATAATAATATGGGTTAGCAGTGACATCCTCCATCCATGTGCCGAATTCACGATCTGAGGTTTCAAGATGTTTAAAAATTCTTACCTCCTCTTTTGCCTCAGGGATTCGGTTAAGGTATATCAGGATTTGCCATCGTTGATAATGATATGTAGGATGTTCTGGATCAATAGCTATTGCGCGATCAATACTTTTCAAAACTTCTTCTGAACCACTGATGGTAATCGGGCTCATAAGATTCCATTGGCCAGCGGCGAAATCATACCACCACATAGCAATATTCGGATTGATTTCCAATCCTTTTTGATAATTTACTAATGCATCTTCAGCCTTTCCCTCTTGAGCATCTACTTGTGCAAGGTTGTGATATGCGTTAGCAAGACGAGGTTGTAAGTCAATTGCTTTTAAATAGTCACTCCTTGCACCATCGCTATCAAGAATTTTAAATCTCGCAAAACCTCTGGAAAGGTAAAACCATGCTTCTTCAGGGTCATCTTTGATTGCTTCATCATACTGCTTAATTACTTCCTTCTGGCTTAACTTTTCAATATCTCCTAAATGAATGGCGAGGGCATAATGAGCCCATGCATTGTGAGGCGCTAATTCAACCGCCTGTTGCGCATCTTTACCAGATAATTCGGCCTTATTTTGATCATAGGGATATTTTAATTCACTTGTTCCTACTCCCACAATATCATACACAATAGACCTTCCAATCAGGGCATCAATATCATCTGGATTATTATCCAGCAGACGTGAAAAATCCGTTGCTGCCGTTTCAAAATAAGAAAAACTATTTTTTCCGGTAAGATAATATTTCAGTTGGTAAATATAACCAATCCAATAATTGGAATACCCGCGTAATGTAAAAAGTTCCCTTGAATCGTGAGAATTCAGGCCATTATTTAAAGCTAATCCAAAATCAGAGATTGCCTGATTAAACTCCTCCTCTCCCCGGAATTCGTAAAATTTAATCCTTCCAATCTGGTAGAAGGCCTTCCCTCGCGCAAAATATGCCTCTCCATTTGTCTTATTCAATGATATTGTCGTATTGAATGCATCAATTGCCTCAAGGTATTTTTTCTGGTTATACAACTCCAATCCTTTCTGGTATGACACTAATTCAGGAGATATTGTTTGTGATGCGGTTACTGGATTTGATTGTATTACTACGGGTGTTGTTGTCAGTGTTGTGGTCGAAGTATTTGTTGAGGAATTAGTTGCAATGATTGGTTGTTGGGATGAAATACAGCCGCAGGAAACGAAACCGATAATAAGAACTATAACAAGGACAAGGAATTTTTTCATATTATACTCTGATCTAACCTTTTAATCGCAACATATAATTAATCTTGATATTTGATGTTTTAGATATATGGTCGGATTGTTCTATTAACCCTTTTTCCCTCAACAGTTACAATAAGTTTTCTTACCTATTTTCCCGGGAAAATTGAATTTTATCGGTTGTTTTTATTCCTTCTATGTCCAATCGATAGCTGCTATTCGTTATGCACCTATCGCCGCAAGATTTCCGGCGTTTCTCATGTAGATCCAGTATCCCTTGGTCGGGACAAGTATTGTTGATTCACTTGTGTCTCCGTTGAAGATTGTCGGCTCATAGCTCTGGGTCATTGCATTGAACCCCATCGAGTTCACCCAGGCCGGCTGGACTGACAGGTACGTATTCCGTGCTGATGTCGGGTTCAACCCGGTGAAGCCTACCGTGTTCCATCCTGCCGGGAGAGTCCGGGAGGGTGGGACATACATCGGGTTTGTCGTATCGAAGTTGAGACTGACCACGGTAGATGAGACCGAATAGACCCAGACACCATACAACGGCTGAACGGGTGTCGTTGCGAGGACCGTGACCCAGCGTGGCGGATTTTGTGACCCGTCCCACATGAAGGCTGAATGTCCCCCCATATCCACGGCACTGAATATAGCACCGGTATTGGACCCTGCTGCAAGAATCTTTGGTGTTGAAACAAAGTTCCAGCCCGGGGAAAGTTGGATCTGGTTATTTTGTACCGGTGCCGGGGTAGGGGTCGGGGTTGCCATGGGTGCAGCCAGGGCGGAAATGAAATACGGGTCCATGACCGCTTCCGGATAGAGTGCAAGCATCTTCTTCTGTTTTGATGGGTCTGACGCCGAGTAGATCAAACCCGGGGTCTCCTTTCCGTAATCTTGGTACAGCCCGTCTGGAATTAGGAAGTTCTTGTTGACAAGGGTCGGATCGTTCCCGCTTTTTGCCTCTTTCTTGATGACATTGAACCAGGTGATAGCCTTGATATTCGGGTAAACGGACGAGAGGAGCCCAGGGTTATAGACCTCGGTTACATGGGCGGTTTTCAGCGATTCTTCCTGGACCGAATCCCCCTGCCCGTCACTGCTCGTCTCGGTGAATATGAACGGATGGTTTCTCTCCTTTGAATAAAAGTCGTAAAACCCTTTTATACTGGAGAGTTGCGTGGGACCGTCCGGCCAGGAATACCACGTCATACCTACCCAGTCAACTGAATCCGCAGGGAGCTGTTCCAGTTTGTCATTATTCCCGGGCCAGTAGACCTTTCTGTCGTCCTTTGTCTGCGCAATATTCCCTGCCCATACGACCTGGATATTATCCCCGCCTTTCTGGTGGATTAGCGCGTACGCATCACGGAACCACTGGCGGAATGCCTTTTTCGCCGGACTGTCGACGTTGTCATTTATTTCTGGGTTAACTTCGCTATGGGTATTGAACTCGGGTGCAAGCCAGATGAGAATCGTCGCACCTTTTCCCGAAGAGTCCTTGTTCCTGTCTGATACAGCTTTCAATTTTTCGGCCAGGTCGGTGAGGATCTGAGTTCCCGTTTTTCCATTGGGATAGGTATCAGACATTGAAAGGGTATGCCCGTTGTACGGTGCAAGTGCGATCATGGGGACCCCGCCCTGTAGAATGACTTTTTCAGCCCATACATCAGGCCCCGGGGACGCGGTGTATGCTATTTTCCCGTAATCATTGTCAGGGTAGAAATTCATCAGGTAATACCGGGAAAATATGACCTGTTTCACCCCGGACCCGCTTTTCACGGCATCCACCGATGCACGGAATGATAAGATACCCGTATCTATCGAATCAAGACCACCTGATACCGTTTCACCATATGATCCAGGCTGGTCCAGGAATTGCGTCTCATAGAGGTGACCATCAGAATTGCTGTTCTTAAAGTCATTCGGGCCCAGTGTCCCCACGTTTCCACCAAGGTACACCCCAGCATAACATCCATTCCCTGAAAGAAGACCTTCGCTGACCGTGGGAATGTGGATGGCAGCGAGAGGCTGGACAAGCAGGCATATTCCAATAATGATTCCGGTAACAATTACG
>Ga0209668_10001238_pt1 | contig 10857 bp, 13 predicted proteins | sample FrelakmetPLP11PL_FD_187150 | JGI IMG/M metagenome (GOLD analysis project Ga0209668, IMG submission 187150) | Freshwater lake sediment microbial communities from the University of Notre Dame, USA, for methane emissions studies - PLP11 PL (SPAdes)... | ecosystem: Environmental > Aquatic >... | reverse complement strand
AAATCCTCTCGTGGTTCGCCTGTACCCCCTTTGGTGGATTAAAAAACAGTTGTCCAAGTTCTGTTACCCCAATATCGAGTACCGCAGTCATATTCTTGTTTTTTACGATACCTCGTCGTTGGAGTGAGGGTTGATAAACATAGAGCTGGAGGTTCTCGCTTCCGGCAACCACATCGATCACTTCCTGCAGGTTAAAATTTTTCGTATCCTTAGTCAAATGGTGGGTGCCATTAAGGGTATAAACCCCGTCTTCAATGAAGATTACCCGGGTAAGTATCCCGTTATATGCACATGCAACCGCAAATGAAAGTGCGCCAAACGCGTGCTCGGTTCCATACGGAAACCGGGTGATAAGAATGGTTATTGACGGTGCATGGCTTTTATCTGATCCCGCCAGGGTCGACGGCTGCCCTTTTTTTCTTATCTGGATAGACGCAACATTTTCTCCAAGAATAAGGTGATTGCTCTCAAACCGGGCAATCATCTCATTCAGGTTCCTGATCCTGAAAGGTTTTATTGAACAGGTCGAAATGACAATTCCATGTCCATCATCCCATGTACTATACCCTCGTGCAGCTGCACAACGGCTGCAGGCGAGCATATGGCAATGCAGGTTTCTTTTTGAGGCCAGTTCTGCCAGATCTTCAAGACCCTTGCCGATATTGTCAAACTCAGTCGGGTTCTGGCCATTATGGCCTGCATGGACCCCGTCAAGATAAGCATACAGCTCTATCCCTGCCTGCACTTCAAGGGCAGCAGTCAGGCACTGCACTGCAGAGAGTGATGAGCGGTGCATATAAGGTGATTCTATCTGAAGGTACCCGATGGTGCTGGGAACAGGCTGCTCATGCTGTCGGGCAATTTTGACAACATCGCGCCAGAATGATGTCTGCCCGTTCAGGCTCAGGCTGTTGTGATCGATAATCTGGTCGGGATATTTCATTTTCAGGCGTTCAACCGAAACGCCCCTGAGGTCAAGTTCCTGACGATCACAGATGATTCTTACCGATGGCAGCAGGAGAATTTTTTCCCAGACCTGCTGTGTCTCTGGTTCATGGAGGCTGTACAAAGCATCCCCGCTGATCAGGAACGTAAACACAGTTTCCTTGAGTTTTGCATGGTGCCTCAGGGTTTCAGGATACAATTTTACGAAGAAAAATTTCAGGCTTTCATCGATCCAGCTGAGACGTTCCTGAGTTAAAGGTGATCCGAGAAGAAAAAAATTGGGTGTCATGACGGGGTTCTCTCAACAACTTTTTAAACCTGATTATTTATGGTTTATGTTAACTTTATCTTGTTACTTTTTCGTAATTCGGATTTCCCATACGCCGGAATCTATCTTCCTTGAATCGATCTTCATACCATTATCCTGTGCATACTGGGGAATCGAGGCGGTAGCCGCAGGAGGATGGTCGCATATAATGACGAGTTCATCTGAAGGGTTCATAGTTTTTACCTGTTTCTGCACAACGAGCAGGCAGTACGGGCAGACTTTTCCGGTAATATCAAGATTCTTTGTTGCCATAAATTCACCATTGTCCGAAGTTTTTACGCAATACCGAGTCCTTTCAGGAGTGCAACGACCCATCCTGATAACCATGCGGTAAATACAACCGCACCAATACACATGCCAACTACAAAGATGAGTGCTTTAACATTACCTTCCGAGGTCATGACAAGCTGTCGTAGCGGGCAGCCACCGAGCAACACTCCGATGAGACCGACTGCAATTCCGCCAATGATTGCGAGGATAATGTAGCCGGTAACCAATAATCCTGCCGGGGCTCCCGGGACCGGGGTCAGACCACTCGTCATATACCAGAAGAAATGCTCAAATGCTAAAGGTGTGATCAGCCAGAAGACAAAATAACCGATAAAAGCCCCTCCAATCAGGGCAAGATACCCAAACAGGAGACGCGTGTGTCTGAACATGAAGAAGTCGCGGAAACCACCAATTGAGCAGAATCCGGACCGCTGCCCGAGCCACCCAATCAGGATTCCGAAGAGTATGGTAACAATGGGGACGGCAATAACCGCAACCTCCTTACTTAACCATCCTGCAGCTGCCATGGTTATCCCTCACGCTCCGCCATTGCTGTGGCAATTTTTATCCCTGCCAGAACACCTGCAATAATGGCGAGTAATCCGATGAATGCAATCACATCCCCATATCCGACACGGAGTGCGACACGGTACGGGCAGCCACCCATGAACAAGGCGAAAACCATAAAGAACACCCCGCCAAGGAGGTACCAGATATATGAGATTGCAGAACCGGTCTTTGTCTTGAATTCCTTGTAGACTTTTGCTGAGATAAATGCCCCGATAAGAACACCGATTACGGTCAAAACCGGAAGAATGGCGTTCAGGGAGATGGGGGCAATCGCAAGTTTTGTCCCGGCAATCGAGTTGACCGCGTCATTTACCACATCACGGGTGTGGCAGGCAACGCAGAATCCATAGGCTTCCGGACCACCCGCACTAATCAATAATCCCTGTACAAATGCTGCAAGGATACCTATGAGAATTCCAACAGTGATCGGATTTCTCGCAAGGCCATCAAGTATTGTTTTATTTTCATTTGCCTTTGTTTCGGCCATAATAATAAATTTAAGATAATTGTTTTTAAACTTGATCAATTAATTTTGTAAGTTAATTATAAATAATTTACCTAAATTTTTTTTGGTGCAATAAAGTTAAACTTGGTGGATTTAGTAATACCTTATACTATCAAAAAAAAATAGTGAAGATATTGGTTTTTTTTAATTATTTGAAAAATTTCTTGAATAGAAAATTTCTCACTATTGACATTTGATTGTGTTATTCATAAGTCTTATTAGTTTTATTTTACAGGTTTACCATGATTTTTGGGAAAAGTTAACAAAAAGTGTTTAAGTTAGACAAGGAGATTAGTTAGTATGAAGCATACGCTTCTTTCCGAACGTCAGATGGAAATTCTCAGATACAGAAAAAAAGGGCTGACCCAGCAGCAGATTGCTGATATCACCTCCACTTCCAAAGCAAATATCTGCACTATTGAAAAAGCCGCGAATGAGAATATTAAAAGAGCCAAGGAAACACTTGATTTTCTCTATACGCTGGATGCAACGCACCTGTGCACTATCCCTTCAGGTACTGACCTGTTTGATGTCCCCTCCATAATTTTTGGCGAAGCGGAAAAAATCAAGATAAAAATAACGTATGATACTATCTCGGTGATAAACCGGTTGAGGGAGTCCCGTCCCCAGTCCTACAAGGCACGTCGTGTATGTGAAGATATCATTGTCTACATCACTGACGTCGGTGAACTGTATTTTAGGGCAGTGCATGCAGAGAATGGACTATAAATTAAATTATGTCAAATTTAAAAATATCCCCCGAAAAATCAATTCTTCTGCTTAATGAGAGAATTGATGATATAAAAACGATGAGAGAGAATCAAGATGGCTTTGAATATTACGAATTTATTGGCAGGTGCTCAAAAATCTGGTCTGTGATTGATGAAATATATGGAGCTGATGATATACGTGCCGAAGAAATTCGCAGTATTGGGCTTCCAACGTGTTCTTGTAGTTCATCAAGAGAGGTACAAATAATGCTTTTGGATGTATACCTATCCCGACTGCTGGATTATCTCAATGAAATTCAGAGATCTATGAAGATATCCGAGTTATATCGTTGAATTCTCTGCAATTTTTTCCCGGACTTCTTCAGTATGCATCACTTCATCGAAATTTTTGCCGGTCAGGCAGTATCCCTGGCGATCGAGAGCATATACAGGAAATTTTTTGAATTCATCCGGGACGGGTTGTGCTGTCAGTTTCTGAAAGTTGATGAGATCTTCCATTCTTAATCCAACCTTGTCACAAATCTCCTTGAGTTCTTTTATCCAGCGCTTGAGATCCCGCACATCGTTTCCGTCCCACTTGAAAATCTGGTAGATCTTCATATAGGCGTCCCGTTCGAGAATAATATGGGTGGAAGCCTTATCGGATTTGAGATAGAATTCAAGGAACTGGCGTGAATCTTTTAACTGCTGGGCAAACTCGTAAGCGGATGCCCGGCATTCCTTTATCGTCCCTTTAAACTCCTCCGGGCTCATATTTCCGCCAAGTTTGGCAATATCGGAGGAAAGCTCTTTTAAGTTGTCTTCGACCTCTTTGAGATCATTGATCATATCCGCGAACTTCTGGTTAAGCTCGACCCCAAAAAAAGCCTCCATATATTCGGACTGCTTCGTCATGTGTAATTAGTAGGTAACCATTCACTATAATTATTTGTCAGTAGGCAATCTCTATTATTTAACATAACCAATGTAATCTGCATATGTCAAGTCGCAGACCGATTAATCAGGGCCTCTATACAAAAGGTGGGATCATCACTGAGCGCGATCCCGATTTCTGTATCGTCAGGCTCCGCATCCCCGCAGGGATGATATCCCCCACCCAGATGAAAGAGGCAGGTGCGATCGCGGAACGGTATGGTGTCGAACAGATCCACCTGACCACACGCCAGACTATGGAATTCCCGCACATTGATCCGTCACAGCTGGAAGGGCTGCTCGCGGAACTCGAAGCGAACGGGACACCGCTCGGGGCTGAACGGGAAGAGGTTGTGAACGTAACCTCATGTATGGGTACCTTGCACTGCAAGTTTGGTATCATTGACAGTCTTGCACTTGCAAAGGAGATCGACCGGAAATTTTTCGGCAAAGAGCTGCCGGTCAAGGTAAGGATTGCGATATCATCCTGCCCGAACGGGTGCGAGAGTGAACGGCTCAACGAGATCGGTATCACCGGAATCCGGAAACCCATCCGGGATCCAGAGCTTTGTACCGGATGCGGTACCTGTACACACTATTGCCGTGAGAAGGCAATCTGGGTGGAAAATGGGGTTATCATCCTGGATAAGACGAAATGCATGGATTGTGGGTTCTGTATAATGTCCTGCCAGTTCCAGATCCTTACTGGTACCGATCCCGAATATCGGATTACGGTTGGCGGGCACCGGGGCAGGCACCCGAAAATTGGCAGGTACCTGATCACTGTCAAGACACAGGAGGATGTAATCCGTGTCGTTGACAAGATTATTAATTGGATCTACCGACAGGCCTCTGCAGGGAGTCTCCTGCCGGAACAACTTGACGAGCTGGAATTTGACGAGTTCAAGAAAACGATAGCTGCATTGGTGCAGGAATAAATCATTTAAAAAAAATATCAGATTTTTCAATGTTTTCAGGCAAGTGTCCTGAGGCCGGCCAGCCGTTCTGGCATTTGTTTTCTGAAGTACGACTTCGAAACACCGCATACCGGACACTTCCAGTCTTCCGGCAGAGCTGAGAAATCAGTTCCGGCTTTTACAAACGGTCCGGCTGCCTGTACTGTTCCGGGTTCTCCGACCCCCGTAAGAAGTATCGTATACTTTTTCGCTTCTCCTTTTGCCGGGTCATAGACATGACCGCACATCCTGCAAATGTAAGTGTCCATTTGATAACCTCGTTTCTTCCTTTAATGATTTAATGCACTGATGTTATCTTTTACTCTTTATTATTGTATTGTATTTAACGACGCAATGGTATTTTCTTTCATGATGTCGTTTGATATATTCTCTAACAATCGAACTATACCTGAATGATCCCAAAAAAGCGAAATTCCTGCGGAGTACACGATTCCTTTTCTACCGATGAAGTTCTTCAGACTTATTTAATCTCTGGTTTTCCAGCGTCGGCAGTCGCTGTTTAGGAAATGGGACCCAGGGCAGTGAAAGGTATTCAATTGTAAAAAAAATGGAGGTACGATCTCTATTTGTTGAAAATTTACATTTCAAATGTACATAGTTCTGTGTGAAAGAAACGTGGATCGATGGAAAAAGGAGGGTGCCCGTATCCCCCCCTCCATAGCTGGTCTAAATAATGGCAACCATGCGCAGAGTGTTCGAGGTAGAACCTGCCACATGTACGGACTATGCACCCATGATGGGCAAAAGATATGTTTGTTATTCGTTGATAAAATAATTATGTTAACTAAAAATAATTAATTCCCGAAACTTACTTAAAACAGAAATCTGATGAATGAATCGCTACACGTGATTAAAACATTAGAAATTCGCAATTCTGTGTCTTAACTTTCACAAGAACCGCAAATGTTTATCCGAAAAGGGCAAATAAAAAAATTATTTTTTCAGGAAAATTTTTCCATAGACCGGTTCGCCTTTTCTCTTGGGATGGCGCTCACCGAGATCACCGGTGTATTCGGCAAATTTTGCCTTGGTCCCATCAACTTCAAGATCCACATCTTTCGTGTACTTAAAACCAGGCATCATCAACCCAATCTTGCCAAAAACAATGACCTCTCCTTTCACCATCTGGCCCCCGACACGTCGGTTGACATCACCCTTGATGACGATCCTGCCTCCTTCTGCATGGGTAGCTATATGGACATCGGCGTTACCTTCGACAATCAATTCACCACCATTCATAAAGGTGCAGACATCGGATCCTACATTGCCCTTGACCCGTATGATGCCCCCCTGCATCCCCCGCCAGTCGCCCCGGTAGGAAGCACCAAGGTAGTTACCGGCATTGCCTTCAATGAGGAATTCGCCGCCTTCCATGCCAAGACCACAGAAGGAGTGGACATCCCCCTTGACCACAAGTTTACCGCCTTTCATCCAGCCACCGGTATACATATCCGTGCTGGAATTGACAATGACTTCCCCGCCAGTCATTTTGATGCCGATGTATTTCATCTTGGAGCAGTCGCCCTTGAGAATAATCTGGGTCTCTGCTGCTGTTGCTCCGGCCTCACCGGCAATAGTGAAATATTCACCCAGCGTTGTGTCTTCTTTTCCCTGGTATGCAGGAAGTTGTGCAATCTCATCAGCCTTTTTTCCTGCAAATGTGTCAGGAGTGATGTTCTCGCATTCCAGATAGAGTTCCGGTACCTGTTTCACGGTTAGTGTTACTGTCTTCATTTTCTTTTCACCTCACTGGGATGCATCCACTGCGATCACATAGGGATGCGGTGCATAGTCATCGGGAACAGGATAATTCGCCTCATTCAAGCTGTAATACTTGAGGAATTTCTCCTTCACGTCATGTGCGACCTGCTTGTTTGGCTTAACCTTAACATCTACCCAGAACGTCCGTTTGTTGCCATTATCTATGACAGTTCCATCTTTGACGCAGATCTTCCCGTCTTTGAAGAGGTATGCAACACCGGAGAATGCCTTTTCAATCTCTTCAGGATCTGACGGCATCTTGTCGGGGTTGATATTGTAGATCGCGATATCGGCATTCATGCCTGGCTTGAGGCCCCCGTAATCCTTGCCCAGTCCCAGCGATGCTGCGGGACCGGCCCGGGTCATTGCCGCCAGTTCGTAGAGAGTGATCTCACGGTCCATGGAGGCGATGTTGGTTGCTGCGACAACCTTGTCACTGTACTTGAATGCCTTGATCTGGGCATCCCGTGCCTTCTTGCTCATGAGCCACTTGATGACACGGGGATACCGGGTGAATGGTCCTGCGTTCGGGTGATCAGTTGTAATGAAGCACCTCATCGGGTCCTTTGCATAAAGTGCCAGCTCAAGCCCGATCGCCCACTGTATGCCACAGACGGTAATATTCGGGCTGTAGATATACGGTACAACCCCGGCAGCAGTCTCCAGTTCCACATCCACGTTTGCCCATTTCAGGTGATTAAGCCCACCGAGGTGGTGCTCGAAAGGACCATCCGCAGTCATCGTAGTTGTCTCGTCGAGCGTGACGTTTCCTGTGTCTATGGTGATACTCTTTTCCTGATTAACGTAGTCCATGATCTCTTTTGCCTTGGACTCGAAGTTGCCCCAGTTATCTCCTCCATAAGCATGGAACTGGACATGGGTTGCGTGCATTACCTGTTTTCGCCCGAAGTTGTTCTTTGCCTTATATCCTTCAACAAGCTTGAGGGTATCGAGCGTCACATTGTAATTGCCCGGATTTCCCAGATCATTGCCGTGTATGTGAATTGAGTGAGGAAGGCCAAGATACTCGTTTGTCTCAATCAGCCCGGTGATAATCTCTGCGGGTGTGATGTCAAAATACGGGACCGGATCATTGACGGTAAGACAGTTCAGTCCCCATGCCCAGGCTTCAGTTCCGCCCGGGTTGACGATTTTAATGCCGTATCCCTTGGTCTGGTTGAGCGTCCATGCAACATACGCTGCATTATTCTCTATCTCATGGTTCTTGAGATACTCGAGCATGAACCAGTTGTTCCCGAAAACCGGGAGTGCCGCCTCGTCAATGATCGGGGTGTCGTGGATCTCTTCATGCACATGGCGTGCATAGAGCGGGGGCATTGCAGCTTCCATGGCAAATGTGTATCCCATGCGGGCGTACTCATATCCTGTCTTGAAGACAGTTGGGATTGATTTGCCACCCTCAATCCTGGTCATGCCAGGTTTCTTATGAGAATCGAAGAGCTTGTCCTCGGGACGGTACCAGCGACCGAGATTGACCTTTGGCCCGGCAACATGTGCGTGGATCTCCAACGCTCCAGCCATGACCGATTTGCCCTTTGCATCGATCTGTTTTGCCGATGAGGACAGAACCGAGGTCTCAACGATCTTTCCATCTTTCACGGCTATGTCTTTCTTGTCACCTTTGATGCCCTGAACCGGGTCAAAGATATGTCCGTTTTTAATCAGATATTCTGACATTATTGCGCCCCCATGAGCTGGTCTACGCGAGCATTGATCCTGGTGAGCAGCTCCACATCAGTTAGCATACCATCTGGTGCATCGACAACCTTTCTGGTCTCGATGGGAACGTTGTCCATACGATAGGCACATCCGCCGGTCTCAACCCCTACCATCGCGACGGGGATATGAATGTCAGAGATCTCGGTCGACATGTTGATGTGCGGGTCAACAGTAACGGTTGGTTTCTTTGACATGCTGATGACCGAATCGATCGGGAAATGTGCACCCGGATCGGTGGCGATATTAAAACAGGCTTCCACTTCATTTCTCACGAGAAGATCGACTGAGGTTGTCTCACCGGTCTGGTAGCGGGCTTTTGTCCGGCGGGAAAGATCTACTGCGTACGGGAATCCGTACTGCCAGGAGAGTACCTGGCCGGAACCGGTCACGTTCCAGTGTCCCCTCATGGCAATGATCGAGAATTTCGTGAAATCATTCATGTCGCGGGTCAGGCTGATCGCGATGTCAATGTTGTGGTTCCTTCCGAGTGTGTGGGTAAGTCCCATACCGAAAAAGATAACGCCGAACCTTCCTTCTTTTAATTCTGCAACGATTTTATAGATTTTTTCCTTGGGAACCCCACCGATGGTGTCAGGCAGTGCTTCGCCCCGGGCCGCGGTACGGAATGCATTGAGGAGTTCGTAATCATAGCCCTGCTGGACCTGGATGAATTCATCTGCACATCGTGCGGTGTCAGTGTACCGGCAGTCAATACAGTAGATCTTACGGCCTTTGTGTCCCTTGACCGTGAAGAAACCCCGGGGGAAAATGGAGTACCGGGACATGTGGCGCGGGTGAGCATGCGCCGGGTTGCAGCCCCAGAATATGACGCGATCCGCACGGTTCTTGACTTCACCAAGGGTGCAGCTGGGGATACCAACATCCTGGATTGCAATCAGGGATGATCCGTGGCAGACGGTTGCACAGTTGTCGACAACACCGCCGACCTTTTCTGCAATTTCGTGTCCTACACTCATTGCCTGACAGCTGGTGGATGCCCAGCCGTACATCAGGGTCTTTTTTGACTTGACCAGCATGTTTGCTGTCCAGTCAATCGCTTCATCATATGAGATCTCTTTGAATGTTCCGTCAGGCTGGCGCATGCGGGGGCGGGTGACCCGGCCGGGAAGGCTTGTGTGGTTGAACTTTTCTGCACCGATTGCACAGGCATTGCGGACAGAGAGTACCTTTTTATTATCGTCTGATACGGTCACTTCGAGATCATCACAGAGTGTCCCGCAGAACGGGCAGGTTACATCAGTTACTACTTTCGGCATTGTACATCACTTCCTTAAAAGTCCACAGGCATCCTTGACCACATTCACCGCGCTCATAATTGGTTCATTCATTGCAGCTTCCACGTTCACCGGGAACCCTTTGAAACATGGTTCCCCGGTGGAGTAGGTATATGCCGGGACTATCCTGTTCGCCCATGGTCCCATGGGGATGTGGCAAAGGCCCGGGTAAAGGTCCTGACGGGTCTCAACAGCTTTGACAATGACACTTCCGACCGAGCTGGTGACCTTGACATTGGTGTTCTTCCAGATGCCGAGTTTCTTAAAATCATCAGCGTGCATCTCAATAATTGAACAGGCATCGAAGTACTTCTGAGTCGTCTTACCTGCTTCCATGCCGACTCCCTGCTTGATGGTCCGACATGTGATCATGTTTAGTGTAATCTTGTTTGTCATAGATTCTCCTCGTGATTTAAATCAAATGCATACACAATGGAATCAGATTCCTCTTCCTGGTTTTTTAAATCATAAAAGACGGGAAACAACGTACGGTTTATGCAAATTCCAACGTTGCTTTGCCCGCCAATGATAAATCTTCACCTTTTCCGGAAAGGGTAATCACATCCATAGGACAGGCTTCAACACAGACACCGCAACCTGCACAGAGCTCATCTTTGAAGTCAAGACTGATTGCAACACCATCCTGAACCACATAGATTTTTTCTCTAGTAACAGGATCCACTGAGTATAACTCAAGGGCATTGACCGGGCAAGCGACAACACAGTTGTTGCAACCCGTACATCGTTCCATATTAACATGCACTGAAAACGCCATACATATCACAAACGAATTTGCTTAATTTTAAAGTTAATTCGGACCTAT
>Ga0209668_10001237_pt1 | contig 10857 bp, 16 predicted proteins | sample FrelakmetPLP11PL_FD_187150 | JGI IMG/M metagenome (GOLD analysis project Ga0209668, IMG submission 187150) | Freshwater lake sediment microbial communities from the University of Notre Dame, USA, for methane emissions studies - PLP11 PL (SPAdes)... | ecosystem: Environmental > Aquatic >... | reverse complement strand
ATAAGCCGCTTGCCAAAACCACATCCACGTATATTGGATAAAACTCAACAAGGTGGTAACAAAGACCGCTTCTATAATACGTGGAATTAATTCGGCAGGGATATCAAAAAAAGCTAATTTAATAATCAGTAAACTTACTAATACGAGTTGAAAAAAAGTATTTAATTTACTGATCCAAACGGGTTTGTAATCTAAAGGTCCAACCCAACAGCGATACAATAAAGCGCCTCCCATAATCCAAGTATCGCGACCTATCACCATGATTGTCAACCATAAAGGAATTTGTTGCAGATAAGCCAGCACAACAAAACTGCCCATGAGTAAAAGTTTATCGGCTAAAGGATCTAGTAAAGCACCTAAAGGTGTCGTCCAATCAAAAAAGCGCGCTAACAACCCATCTAAGCCATCACTTAAGCCTGCTACTACAAATAAATAAAAGGCTAGGGGATAGCACTTTGTCAACAAGGCCCATAAAATAGGACCTATTAGGATAAAGCGAATACAAGTAATTAAATTAGGCAGATAACGTAGTTGTATTCGTATCATTTTTTTGGCTTAATCAAACTTATCATAGGTGATCCATGCTGAAACCAGAACTCATTAACCAACTTATACTCAAGTTCCCTCAACTTCACGCGGCGACTGTTAAGAAAAGTGTGGAACATTTAATTCAATTGCTAGAACAAACATTATACCAGGGCCATCGTATAGAAATACGCGGCTTTGGAAGTTTTTCACCTCATTATAATGCAGCACGCTCTGCTTTTAACCCCAAAACAGGAGAACATTTTCTAGCTCCTGAAAAATATCGCATCCATTTTAAAATGGGAAAAACACTCAAATATTGTGTTAACAAACCGACTTTTTCCAGTGAAACAAATCCGGCTAATTAATGCTCAATTTTTTCCAAAAAATCTCCAAGAGCATAACATAATGCTTGCGTCCCGACACGCTGTAAAGCCGAAATTTCAAATACCGGAACATGCTGAGGAAGTTGGGTTTTTATAAATTGCATCAACTTCTGTAGTTCCTCAGGTGGTAATAAATCTATTTTATTTAAAACGAACCATCTGGGTTTGGCGGCTAGTTCAGGACTGTATTTTATCAATTCATTTTCAATCAAGGCCCTATTTTTTAATGGATCACTTCCATCGATGGGTTGAATATCCAATACATGGAGTAATAAACGGGTACGATCCAGATGCTTAAGAAAATTTATACCTAAACCTAAACCTTCGGCCGCACCGGGAATCAATCCAGGAACATCCGCCATCACAAAGCTACGCCCTGCTTCTAGGCGCACCACACCTAAATGTGGCTGCAAGGTAGTAAATGGGTAATCGGCTACTTTAGGTGTCGCGGCGGATACCGCTCGTATCAAACTGGATTTTCCGGCATTAGGTAAACCTACCAAACCCACATCAGCCAACAATTTTAAAGAAAGCTTTAGTCGACGAGTTTCGCCAGGATGACCTGACGTAAATTGGCGTGGGCTACGATTCGTACTACTTTTAAATCGTGCATTACCTAATCCATGCCAACCTCCCTTTGCGACACACTGCATTTGCTCTTTGGCGGTTAAATCGCCTATCAACTCGTGTGTATCCGCATCAAAGATTTCGGTGCCAATAGGCACATCTAAAAAAAGATCAGCACCCTTTTTTCCTGCACAATCACTGCCTTTGCCATTTTCGCCACGTGCGGCTTTATAGAGGCGATTATAATGAAAATCAATCAGTGTATTGAGATTCGCATTGGCTTTTAAATAAACACTACCGCCATCACCGCCATCGCCGCCATCGGGTCCACCTAAGGGGATAAATTTTTCGCGACGAAAGCTAACGCAGCCTGATCCGCCTTTTCCTGCTTCTACGAGTATCTCGACTTCATCTAAAAATTTCATAAAAAACCCCGCTTAGCGGGGTATCCATTAAAAACTAAAAACTATTTTATTTTAAACGTGTTCAGCCGACTCGGCTAATGCAGGAACCACATTCACATAACATCTTAATTTAGATCCTTTTCGAGCAAACTTCACCACGCCTTGCACTAACGCAAATAAGGTGTGATCCTTGCCAATACCGACATTATTACCTGGATGATAATGCGTTCCTCGTTGACGGATGATAATATTCCCTGCTTTAACCGACTCACCACCAAAGTGTTTTACACCTAAGCGTTTTGAGTGTGAATCACGACCATTGCGTGTACTACCGCCTGCTTTCTTGTGTGCCATGGTGATACCCCTATAAAATCTCGGTAATTTTAACCGCTGTATAATGTTGACGGTGACCCATTTGTTTTCGATGGTGTTTACGGCGTCGAAACTTAATAATGGTGATTTTATCACCACGACCGTGTTCTACAATAGAGGCCTTAACCTTAGCCTCAGCGATAAATGGTGATCCCACTTTGACATCGGTTTTATTAGCTAGCAGTAACACCGGAAATTCAATGATTTCGCCAACCTCTGCCGATAGCTTTTCTAGCTTAATAATTTCGCCTTCGGCGACTTTATATTGTTTTCCACCAGTGGAAATAACTGCGTACATGATACTCTCCAAATGACTATCTTACATGGTCTAGTTGCAAAACCTTTGATGATGCTGGCTCCCCGAACAGGACTCGAACCTGTGACCCAATGATTAACAGTCATTTGCTCTACCAGCTGAGCTATCGGGGAATTTATAGCCGTTAAGGCCGCTTATAGTAATAGCAGAGGTAGCATGGGTCAAGAGCTGAAGTAAATTTATTATGCGATTTCATCATTTTAGTTAAGCTTTATTTTTGCTGATTACCGTGTCTGCAACGGTACCTGATCAAATGGTTTATTATGCCCGAAAGGCAGCGAGTGGATGACTGTTAAGCATCCACTGCTTCGTCTTTCCTAAGGTTAAAATTCTATGAAAACAATCACTTAGCGGGTTAAAGGCAATCCTTCAAAAAGTCTTGACGCGAGTTTTGCGCATCAAGACTTTTCAACCGTCCTTGCTAACAGAGTGGATTATTTTTTCTCATACTCATCTAATTTATCCTTATATTCATTCTTTTCCTGTTCAGACTTATCTAATTGTTCTTTTAATTCTTTGCCTCTCTTCTCGCAGTCATCCAACTTATCTTTGATCTAACAGCCTTTATGATGCGCTTTGTAGTAAGCTCTTAGAATAGCATTGATTCTACTTTGGTATTTAGTTTCATGCTGCTTAAACCACTCTAAAACATCATGATCAATGCGCAAGGTAACACTGTCTTTAGTACGGGGCATTTCTACTTTTGCTTTTTTAAAAAAAGCATCATCCAATTCAGGGATATCAGAGTAATCAATCTCCTTATCTTTTAGTTTATCAATCTGCTCCCAATTGGTTTTGGATCGCACTTTTAAATTTTTTTTGCTCACGTTTATTTGCCTTCCTCAAAGAAATTAGACGTACACACTCTTTTTTAGGCCGAGTAAACACGAGCACCATAAGCCGCTGTTGAATAAACCCCACTCCAATGTAGCGATGTTCCTTATAATCTTTTCTTTCATCCTTTAAAACCAATAGGGGTTGTCCAAATAACTCATAAGCGTCGCTAAAATCAATTCCATGCTTTTGGATATTTAACGTGTTTTTCTGCTCGTCCCACTCAAATTGCATAGCGTATTGTAATGACTTTATCGTTATACATTTAATCAAATTGTAGTTACATTTTGCAGTTACGTCAAGAAAGGCTCTCCTGATTTTTATTTATCAATAAAAGATTTAATGAAGCGTTGCTCGTCCTATCCGTAAAAGTAGGTTCAGACTTCCCTATTTAGCAGCTCTTTAATTTCTGAACCATTGATACAATAATGGACAACACTCATGCCATTACAATAAAGGGACGTTATGCAAGAGCAAACCATTCAAATTAATTGTTTAGAAACACATCAAATCATTGAAGGGTTTGGCTGTTTTGGTGGGCGAGAAAAGGATTTTTTTCAAGATCCAAAACGCGACGCCATTATGGAGGAACTATTTGGTCAACTGCGATTATCTATCCTAAGAACCGAAGCCAAACCCAGCTTTTCAACCGTTCCTGGAGAAATAAATTTTGATATGAACGCGGATCTGACTATTCCTCCCAATGACGCTTATTTTGATAAGCCTGATCAGGATGAAGTCAAACGTCGCTCTCAACTTTGGGTATTAAAAAACTCGAAAAAATATAATCCTAAAATAGTGGCGAGTACCTGGAGTCCACCTCACTATATGAAAACAAAAACATTAAAAAGATTAAAATCGGCTTCTTATGCTGATTTTGCTAATTTTTTAGCGGATTATGTAAAGGCTTATCAATTGGTAAATATTCCTATTTTTGCGATATCCCCGCAAAATGAGCCCGAAAACATATTTTCACCTTGGGATGTTTGTTTATGGTTGCCTTGGGAAACGGTGAACTTCGTCAATAAGTACATGCGACCTATTTTTAACCAACGCGGCCTCACTGCGACAAAAATTATGGTGGGTGAATCGGCTAATTGGACGGTCAATAAAGGATTTCTTTTGTTAATGAACAATAAAAAAAATATGGATATCGTAGCAAGCCATGGTTATACAGTCCCCGATCCTTTGGACAATCTCAGCGTGACTTACAATACGGATCCCATCGGTGATGTTCCAGCCGACTGGAAAAAATCTGTTTGGATTTCTGAAGTCTGTTCTATTAAATCGTTTGATCCGAGTATGACCATGGGCTTACAAGCTGCTATTTGTTTACATAAATTTTTAGCGGTTAAGAATGTCAATGCAAGTATTTTCTGGTTGGGTATGGTAAGAGGAAATAGTAATGAAGCCTTGATCTGTTCAGATGGCCTAGGTAATTATCAACTCACTAAAGCATTTGATACCTTGGGTAATTTTTCGAAATATATCAATGCAGGCGATATACGCATTGCTACCAATAGTGCTACGCTTAATTCTACTATTTATGTATCCGCATTTAAGCAAGCTAACTCAGAACAACTCAGCATCGTCGTGATTAATGCCAGTAATGAAACAGTACGCATTCATATCCAACTTAATCATGCCGACTCTGTGCAAACACTCATTCCTTATGAAACACCACCTGAACTGGGCGTTCGTTGGGAACAAAAAGACGCTATCCAGCGATCAGCGAATCAATTTACCACTTACCTAATCCCACAATCGGTGACCACATTTTTAACAAATAGCGGCCAATGAAGCGGGATTTAGCGCTTAAGCTAGGAACAAGCTAATAAAGCCCTTTTTTGTGCATTCGGATAACCAAAATAAGCCAGCACTTCGATGGAGGTATAACGTTTATTGCATTTTGGACAATGTCTTCTGCGTAATATTTTTCTTCCCTCCTCGGTTTTGCGAGAATTAATAACCTGTGTTTTGGCATATTCACAAAACGGATTTAAACATTTCATCGATTTATTTCCTTGTATAATAAAGAAGAATTTAATGTCTATAGCTTATTTATAAACGACGTATCGTTCCTGACCGCAAGATATAGCGCCTTAAATGTTTAGGATCATCTTTTATTAGTTTCTGCATTTTTAATCTTTTATATCGTATTTTTTTACGTACTCGAAACTCCCTTACGAATGGAAAACCATTAACAAGTAAAGATAAAAATTTACGAATTTTGGAACATTGTGAACATTGCTGCATATTTTTCTCCTTTAAAATTTAAAATGAAAAATTATTAAAAATATATTATAAATATATTATAAATAGTATTTTTTTACTTCTCTTCCCCTTCAGTGACAAAATAATTTTCAAGCTTTGTCAAACCCTTTGCGTAAGTAGGTCTAGGAATATATTGAGTAAAGCCATTTAATTTATTTTGATGTTCAATTTGCCCAGTTAAATAGTAAGGAGGTTTAGCCAATTTTTTTAACAAGTAATTATTTCGATAACGACGTTCGAATTCTTTTTGTAAAAAAATCAATTCTCGTTCAGACTGTTGACATAAAAAAATCCAACCTCCCATATCGCTAATGATGCGATGAATAAGTGGATCGGCAAATACCACACTCTCGTAATGACCCACTTGACGAATTGTACTCATAATTTCTGTCCAAGCCGCTAAACTTTTGCTTTCTGTATCCCCTTCTATGGCTTTAATCCAATCCGCAGGACTTGGAAAATTTCTTTTGGCATAGTCCGGATTTTTTAAAAAATTCCATAAAGTTGCTTCAAACTCAACATACGAATATTTTTTCAAACAACTCCAATAGGTATGTAATAGCAAAGAGGACAGCTTGCGATTATAAACCTCGGCTAATACCATCAAGCCTTGAGTAAATTTCTCCTGATCATCAACCGTCATATACATTTTTTTCCTTTTACTAATACCAAACCATTCTGTTTTTCGGAAAGCAGATCGCACTCTGAAGTAGGGGTTAACCATTTTTTGGCTGTTTGCAAATTATGATCAAACGTCATTGGAAATGAAGAAAGTGATCCAGAAAACTGTAATTTTTGTTGTTGTGCTTTAGTCAACCAGGTATGAATATGGCGAAAAATATGCGTACGATGTTTACGCTTATCAGGGTTGGCGACATTCCAACTGATGAGTTTGTGTAATTCTTTTAATACATCAATTTCACTATAAATAGTTTGCCATTCCGAAAGTGCTTGCTGCGTAACCTGATAAATAGTGTTGTTTTCTAGGGGTATCGTCAATAAATATTCTAGGCTCGAAGCATCAGTTGGCTTGCTGACTAAATCAGCCGCATGCTTTTGAAGAAATTGAGATTCTTTAGTCTCTTCTTGTTTCTGTTCCTGCTCTTGTTCCTGCTCCTGCTCCTGTTCCTGTTCTTGTTCCTGATTAAAACAAGGCTTCGTAGAGGCTTGTTTAGAATCCTTGGTTTCGCATTGACGCAAGGTTTCACTAAAGGCTAATGCAAAGGCTTTGCCTAAGCTTCTAATAAATGATTCTAACTTATAATAGGCTTCATTTTTTAGTGCGCATTCAGGAATTTCATCCCAATGCACTGCCCAACTTCTCACGACATTAGGCGACTGTGGTTTATTGTATTTAATTGCATTAGGAATAAAAATAACACGCGCTTTCAGATCCGCTTTCACCAAACCTTGTGCCATGATCTCTTTTAAGGCACGTTGAAATCCTAACAATGACCAGGCTAATTCTTCTGCCATAGCGCCGGCCCCTGCACGATAAAGACCTGGGATCGACGTGGTATGTGGATTAGTTAATAGATAAAGAAAAAGGGCTTGACCACTCGGTTTAATCGGTGTTAATGACCTAAATTTTTTATCGCACCAAATTCTGACATCTAACATTCGATAACGCATAATTTTCCTCAATGAAACAAACTGAAGAACTTTTAAAACAATCGCTGAAAATTTTTGATGTTTTTCCCCGACCAATCCGAACATAATTTTGCCGCTTTAGAAATGCTTATTTTTTGTTTATCCACCTGAGAGAGTAATTCAGCACTCGCATAAAGTTTTATTTTTTTAGCATTCTGATACGTAAAATGACTACCAAAACCTAAACGATTAGCAATCAATTGTCTTAAAGGAATCCTTTTCTGCTGAGTCACTTGTGCATCCTTATTCACAAGTCGGATATTTGGTTGATCTTTTTTACTCATATTATTTTTTTTGTTAAGAGCGATCGGGTTTTTATGCAGCAAATCTGTCCGATATCCTTGTCGACTTCCTAAAAATTTTTCTAATGCCATACCAATAGCTACACGTTCGCTGATCAGGAAATTTTTAACGAATAATTCACTGACATAATGGCCATTGGCTAAATCAGGCAAAGAAATTCGCCAAGCCGGTATGGTTTTTTTTGTATGTTTTTTATATAAATAAAAATTTTTTTCACCGAAAATCAATGTATTTTCTTCATCCAGACAAATAGGACGCTGTTTATGAAGTGGAATCGAATGATCTAATTCAGAAAATAACAACACATATTTTTCAGATTTTATGCGCTCTATAGCGACATAGACCAACTCACACGGAGGTAAATCAAACTTAGGCAATCGTAAGGTTAAATGCTTTAATCGTTGCACAATATGAAAGGGCACGAGATCTTTCCAATTAATTTCACCCCCTGTTAAATATTCAATTTGCAAGGCATATTCTAAAGGTATTTTGCTTACCCCTTTGATCCAGGCATAGACATGTTCGCGATGTATCCCTAATTTTTTTGCCATATGTTTGACTGAACCTAAACTATAAATGGCTTTATCTAACATTGCTTCCTGCATGAACTTACATCCTTTATTTTTCGTTCTACAAAAAGTCTATACAATAAAAATTAAATTTTTTTACTTCATTATTTTGTAAGCTTAGGGATATAAAGCATGCTTAGTGACAATTAGGGACTGTTATGCAACCTCGTTTAATCCGTTTACGTGATGCCGCAAACTATTTAGGGATGGATAGAAATCGATTTAATAAGGAAGTAAGACCTTTTTTAATTACTTTAAAAATTGGCCAACAAGGAATCGCTTTTGATCGCAAAGATTTAGATCAATGGGCTAATGAATTTAAAAAACATCAAGGTCAACCCGCGCAGTGTACGTTACGCTGGCAATCGCATGAGATTAAATCCATATTGAAAGAAAAAAAACAGGCTATGCAATCAAAAAAATCTATCGATGAAGAATTTCAGCAGTTAACGGATCAACTGTTGAGAAAAAAAAACAGGAATCTATCAAGCTAGTTACTCACTGAAAGGGAAGTTAAATTATGGGGAACAAACGCATCCCTGGTCTCATTAAAAGAGGTTCGATATGGCATATCAATAAAAAAATATATGGTAGAAGAATTTCTGAAAGTACACATACTTCATCATTAGCCGAAGCAGAACGTTATTTATTTCATCGACTCGAAAAAATTCGACAAGCAAGTATTTATGGAATAAGACCGACACGTTCCTTTCGGCAAGCTGCGCTTAAATTTCTCAATGAAAATCAACATAAAGCCAGTCTGCGTACGGATGCACGCTTATTAAAACAGTTGGATCCCTTTATCGGTCATTTAGCATTGACAGTCATCCATCAGCGTAATTTAGAAATGTATATACAGACGCGTAAAGCCGATGGCGTAAAAAATAGAACCATTAATTATGGATTACAAGTGGTACGCCGGATTTTAAATCTCGCCGCACAAGAATGGATGGATGAAAACGCGCTGAGTTGGATAGTGAGTGCGCCAAAAATTCGTTTACTACCTGAACAGAATAAGCGTTTACCTTATCCATTATCCAAAGATGAAGAACAACGTTTGTTTGCCTATTTGCCTACTCATTTAAAAAAAATGGCTGTATTTGCGGTGAATACCGGCTGTCGCGACCAAGAAACTTGTCGCTTACAATGGCAATGGCAAGTGGCCGTACCGGAATTGAATACCTATGTTTTTATTATTCCGGCTAACTTAGTTAAAAATCGTCAAAATCGATTAGTTATTTTAAATCAACAAGCCAAGCAAGTGATTGAAACACAACGAGGTAAACATCCCCAATTTGTCTTCACTTATCGAGATAAACCTTTATCGCGGATGTTAAATTCTGCTTGGCTGAGCGCACGGGTTAAAGCTCAACTTCCCTATGTACGTGTGCACGATCTAAAACATACGTTTGGTCGACGCTTACGTGCAGCGAACGTGAGTTATGAGGATAGACAAGATTTACTAGGACATAAAAGCCAACGCGTCACTACGCATTATTCCAGTGCGGAATTAAGCAATTTAATTGCAGCAGTGAATTCGATTGACATGCAGACGAGCAGCACAAGTTTGTTTACGTTTTTAAAATATTCCTCAACCCAATTTATGCATCCAACAGATTAACTTTTTTTCGTTTGAATTTCTTATAAACCTCGTTGTCATTACGCTTGCCAATAAAAGCAACGATGACTTGTTTTTCTTCTGTTTCAATCCTGTAGATCACCCTATATTCACCGATATCAACGCGATGATAATCAGAAGTCCCTTTTAATTTTTTTGCATCGTGTGGAAAAGGATTGGCTCTCAAGGATTCTAACGTCATCGCTAATTGCCTTCCATGCTTAATCGGTACATGCTTTAAAAAATTTAAAGCCTGTTTAGAAAGTCTAGTCTTTAGCATTACGTAATGATTTCAAAAAATCTTCACTTTCTTTTTCACTCACTAAGCCCTTTTCTGAAGCATTTGCTAAAATTTCCCAGAATTTATCTTCCATATCTATAAATGATCGATACTGTTTTATCGATACTACCACGGCAACCGGCCGCCCTTTCTTTTCAATAAGCACGCTCTCGCTTTGAGCGGCGTCTAGCAGACGGCCAAACTCATTTTTTGCTTCTCTCGCTCCCAGTGTTAGCATAATTCACCCTATAAAGTCTATTAGACACATAATAGCTCTAATAGACTCTTTAAGCTACTTGCCTCATTCAACCTACTTCATATTGATTTAAATATTATTTCGAAGTTTATTATTTTATATTAATTTTTTTATGGATAAGAAGATATAACCCTATGCTAGTTATCAAGGATAACCTATGACTCAATTAAATAGAACATTTCTATATTCCAGGCCAGAGTTTTATGAACCCAGCATGCGATCCTGTGCTGAATCGGATGATGATGTCATTGCTTCCGCCGTTATAAAAGAAAATATGGGAAATGTGCATACTAATTCTTCATTGGTACAAACCTATATCGCCGCATGTCTTACGCAAAAAAATATTAAGCTCGATAAAATTAAATCCATAGAAAAAACGCAGAAAGAAACACGTGAACATGCCCGATATTGGTTAAATAATCTGGTGCCCAAGATTAATGCCACGTATACCGATGTCTCTGGATTTTGTAATCTATCCAGCTCTTATTGGGATGATTTAATTA
>Ga0209668_10001236_pt1 | contig 10869 bp, 5 predicted proteins | sample FrelakmetPLP11PL_FD_187150 | JGI IMG/M metagenome (GOLD analysis project Ga0209668, IMG submission 187150) | Freshwater lake sediment microbial communities from the University of Notre Dame, USA, for methane emissions studies - PLP11 PL (SPAdes)... | ecosystem: Environmental > Aquatic >... | reverse complement strand
CGAAATCGGCCGTAATTTCGTTCCCACGGACTGGTTTCCGGCGTCGTTCGCCATCCATTACCGGGTGGAACCCTACACCGCCCGAAAGCAGCAGTTTTCTCCGTCCCGCAAACGGAAGGTTCTGCTTTGCAGGAGTACCGTTCCTATCGGAGGCTCCGGTGATCTTGATCCTGTACCCGGCAATACCGAGGGAACTCGCATCAACTTCGTCACCAACATGTTTGCCCATAAGGAATGCTGCCGCGCCGCCGCTTACGTCGACTTTGTGGGACTGTCCGTTTTTAGGGTCTGATAAGACTATTTTAAATTCAACCATTATCTCATTCTCCGGTTATTTTTATCCTGATCAGGGGGATAGCGCAATCCCGTTTGCTGCCCTGTAGATGGATACAGGACCACCCTGGGGGTGAAAATCCTGAATTCTGTGACGGCCCGCCTGTGCGGAACCATCCGGGAAGTACCAATTACATTGGGCGAATGTGCTATTAAAAACTACTTTCCCCAGAAGGGTTCTGACCGCCGTTTCATTGAGGTAAACTCCCCGAGTACTTCCTGTGTCGGGATCGGAAGGTGGGAGAGCATTTCGCGCTCCAGGACTTTTACATGGCGTTCCGGGATGTCGACATACAAGTCGTCATCTACATCCAGCTGCCGCCCGACGGTCGCCCCTTCGATCGAGATCGCAACTTCCTTCCCTGCTTCAGCTTCCCGGATCGTCTCCTGGTTATACTGGATGGACTTGAGATGGCCGACTTTCTTGCCATCCCGCTGGACAAGGTTAACGTCTGTCCGGAGTGCCCCGCCAAGGACCCTGACACCCACCACGGCCGGGTTGCTCTGGCGAAAGATACAATTCGGGAGTACCCTGATCTTTGCCGGCATCACAATCTGTTCAAACCGCTGTTTTTCCAGTTTCCGTTTGACATCATCGCGCCATGCCACGTATTCGTCTACAAGCTGGTAAATCACGCGCCCGGAAAAAACCCGTATATGAGCATAGAGTGGCTCCTTGATCATATCTGCCGCATCGGGAAGGATTGCGGTATTAAAACTTAATAAAACACGGTAATAGGGGTTTTTTATCGTCCCGGTCTCGATGATGTCATGACGGCTGACCGGACCGACACTGGCCTTCATTACCTCGATATTCTTCTCGGTCAGCTCCTTGCAGATCGCCTCGAGGGCCCCGATGGTATCAGCCTTGATAACAAGCCCTTCGGGGCTGAGCTGGACATGGATATCTTCCATCTCACGCCGGATCTCTTCCATCGCCTCTTTCGGGTCTCCCCTGATAACGCGGATCGGCGAACCGGCAATTACTTCCTCGAGGTCTGGTGCCGTCAGCTTGATCCCGGCCGCTGCAGTAACAGTCTTGACACGTTCAAAGCGGTCTTCGATAAGGATCTCCTTCATCGGCCGCGGCTTCAGGAGCGACCGTACCTTCGTAATGATCGGGCCGTCCTGCGTGGCGGCGGCAATCTCGTCACCGACGGATAGTGTACCATCGTACAGGATTACATCAAGGGTAGTTCCAAGTCCACGTTCTTCCTTGACCTCAAGCACGGTGCCTTTTCCCGGCCCTTCGACAATCAGCGCGAGGGATTCTTCCATGTACCGCTGGGCAAGCCCAATCATAACCATCAGCAGTTCTGCGATCCCCTCTCCGGTATGTGCGCTGACAGGGACGATTGCCAGGTTCCTCTGGAAATCATTCACACGGTCAAACCGCTCTGCGGAAAAATCGAGTTCTGATAACTCGCCGACAATTTCGTAGACCTTTTTCTCGAGGAACTCCTTCACACGGTCATTCTGTTTTGAGAATGTGGCGGAAAATGATTCCCCCTGGTTGGGCCTCCAGCCATGCAGCCGGTCCATCTTGGTTGCCGCAAGGACAAACGGGGTCTTACAGGCTCGCAGGATCTGTAACGCCTCAATGGTCTGTGGCTGGAACCCCTGGTTGATATCGACGACGACAATTGCCATATCAGCAAGTGCACCACCCCTGGCGCGCAGTGTGGTAAATGCCTGGTGTCCGGGGGTATCGATAAAGAGGAGGCCCGGTACATTGGTTGAGAGCTTTTCCATCGCTCCGCTCATCAGCCTGATGGCATCTATCGGGACCATTGTTGCGCCGATATGCTGGGTAATCGCACCCACTTCTGATTTCACTACTGATGAGCCCCGTATCCTGTCGAGCAGGGACGTTTTCCCGTGATCGACATGCCCGAGTACGCATACAATAGGCGTCCGGATCTTCTGATGTGTTGCCGTATTCACCACCCCTGAAGCGATTGACAGGATGATATGGAAGTGTTGACAGCAGGGTCCTGATAAATACCCGGAAAAGACCGCGGATGTTCACGATCTCCCCGCCTATTCATCAGGTAGACAACAATTCATCACTCACTGCTATGTAATAGCGCATAGTGATTATTAAATAGTCTCTTTTATCGCATCCGGTCAGTTGTTACGCCAATTGTCATATCCGGGTAACCTTTAAGCAGGTGGGGAGAATAGAGACCACCTGGTACAGTATCGTAGGATACCTGCAGAGTTATTGTAGAGAATTCCCAAGTTTATTATCCAGGAAGCCTGAGTCTCAAGCAGTTAGCTTAAGTATTTTCAATCATAAAAGTAAGAGGGATATTTTGCCAGGGTGGGGTAGTTGGTTATCCTAGGGGACTGTGGATCCCCCGACCCGGGTTCGAGTCTCGGCCCTGGCCTAAATTGCCACCAATTATTGCCTGATTTTTATTAATCGTTTGAATTGCCAGTATTTTCCGACCTCTCCTGGTGCCGTTGAAGGTGGTATTGTCCGGTTACTGTAACACAGATAAATAATCGAACCATTGACGCCAGGCTCATATTGGGGCAGCATGGCTCCCGGCAAGAGCGAGAAAACCGAAGATATAGAGTGCTGCTACAAAAAATGTGGTATAAATGACGCTCTTGGTGGCACGCCCCCTGATTTCCACAACAAAGACTGCTTCGTAGGCATGGAGGAGAAGGGTACAAAGCAGGTAAGTACCGTACGTAAGAAGACTGATCCCGCATGCGAGGGTGCCCAAATTTAATCCCGCAGCCACAAATGCCATCAGCCCGATTGCAAGATTGGCGTACCCCACTTCCAGCTGGAACTCCGGGCGGTCCTGGGTCCATCCCATCCGTGCCTGGTCTGACCGGTAAAATACCGAGTGCCGGAGGAAACTCAATACCCCGACTACCCCTACAAGGATGGCCGCTGCAACCCTGTACGCGAAATCCGGGTCAGTAAACAGGAAATATATTGTTATAAAAATACCGATAATTGTTGTCACAATAGTGGCAGCAAACAGTACCGATGCAGGTGCCGGACCCGCTGTATTTCTGGCCATAGTAGTTATCAGTGGCAGGATGGGCAAATAATTTCTGTTAAGTCATAAAGAGACATTGGTCGATTTCTTCCCGCCTCACTCCAGAGGTATGAAACGTAATAATCCGGGTATCCCTCAATCAATAGATCGCGGTTCTGCCTATCACTTTTGCCATGCAGTAATTTCTTGCAAATAATAATAATATACCCAGAATGATTATTCATCAGCCCCAATGGGGGGGACAGTGTTAAACAATGAAGAATACAGCAGCATCACTTGCAAACAAAGAAAATATCGAACGATGGAAAGCAGTTATCGAACTTGAAAGATTCGGGCAACCGGCAGCCGATTACCTGATCCCGGCACTGAAGGATGAAGACCGCTGGGTCAGGTACCTGGCAGCAGATGCCTTGGCGAATATTGGTGCAGCCCAGTCGGTGACACCCCTGATCACGCTCCTGAAAGACCCTGACCAGGACGTCCGCTTTGCTGCCGCTTCAGCGCTTGGCAAGATAGGTGACCCGAAGGCACTGCCGGAACTGAAAGCGGTGCTGAAAAACGACAACGCCTATGTCAGGATCGCAGCAGAAGAGGCAATAGAGAGGATGTCCCCTCTCGGATGATGGTGTAATTCCGGGGATCTTACCGGACCGGACATGTATATCGTTTCTTAATTTCATTCAATCCATTTCTTTATTCCTTGTTACCGGGATAGTACCGGACCGGTGAGCAGGGACTTTTTAAAGCCCCTATGAGATCTGCCCGGGGTCATCTTCTTTGCTGTCGGAAATATTCTTGGCAATCGTCGATATGCCGAAAATATGGCCATTTGAATCTTTGATTGGCGATAAGGTAATGGAGACTGCGACAGGTGACCCGTCCTTCCGTACCCGAATTGTCCGAAAATGCTCAATACGTTCCCCATTACGTACCCGCTCAAGGAAGAACGGTAACTGGTCACGCAATTCAGGTGAAATAATCATTGCAATCGATTTCCCGATTATCTCGTCAGCACGATATCCGTAGATACTCTCTGCAGCATTATTCCAGCTGATGATAGTCCCGTCAAGCGTTTTTCCAATGATGGCATCGTTGGAAGAGTCCACGATTGAGGCAAGGATAGAACGGAGCCGTTCTGATTCATTTTTTTGGGTAAGGTCCTCATACACAACGAACTGTTCCCCGTTCTGAAGGGTGACCGGGAAAAAACGGATCTGTCTGACGGTACCGTCTTTGCAGGTTACCGGGTATACGCGGGATCGGATCTCTTCAGGGTTTGAATGAGTACAATCGTATTTCCATGTAATTATTGCCACGTTGCGCTCAGACTCAGTCGGAAATGCTTTAAGGAACCAGTCTTTACCGGTAGGAATATCGGCGAGCGTATAGCCGAAGAGGTGTTCAAACATTTTGTTCAGGTACCGGTAATTCGATGAATCATCCATAATTGAAATAGGGAAGGGGGAGAGCTGGGCAATCATGCGGAACCGTTCTTCGCTCTCTTTAAGGGCAATATCTGCCAGTTTGCGATTGCGGTTTAGCAGGGTAATCGCAATCTGGTCAGCAAGTTGGCATGCGAATGCGATCTCATCGGTATCCCAGTGATGCGGATGGTCAACATGCTCAAAACAGAGTACCCCGAGGTTCTGCCCGGTGACCCGTATCACCGCATCCAGCATTGAGGTAATGCGATTCGGTTTGAGGTACCCATTCACGTATCCCGCCGTGCGAGGGTCGGTCAATGGATCGCTGGCATCAATGAACAACGCCTTGCTTAACGCGTCAAATTCGTTTTCATATTCATGACGTTTCAGTACATAGTCGCAGGAGTGTCGATCATACAAGCCCTCATACAGGTCGATACATTGCAGTTCATCACCGTTGCTGTTAAACAGCCATACACTCGCCCTTTCCACACCAAGCACACCTGACGATGCTTTCGTAAGGCTGGCAGATAGACCCTGCACGTCTCCTGAAAAAAGGTATGGTGAGAACGAGATCGTACCCAGCACCGCCTGCTGGTCCCGGGCTCTTTTCAACGCTGTAACAACGTTTTCCTCTTCCTGCTTGCGGTCGGTGATATCCCGGCCAACTGACTGGTACTCATTCAGGCTGCCATCCGGATGAAAGATTGCACGGTCAACCCACCGTTGCCACCGGATGCTTCCGTCCGGCATAATGATCCGCTGATCGATCAATTCAACCGGATGATCGGGGTTGAGAGATGCAAATACCCGGGCAACATTCACCCGGTCTTCCGGATGAATATTCGGCCGGAACCGGGTGCCTATTACCTCCTCCCGTTTCAGCCAGAAATAGCGGCAGTAGGCCTCGTTCACAAAGACATGGGTCCCATCCGGTGTAAAACGGCAGATAAATTCGGTCTGGTCCTCCACGACATGCCGGTACCGTTCTTCACTTTCAAAAAGTGCCTTTTCCGCATTTTTCCGGAGCGTAATATCCCTGAAAAAACCCTCAATACCGGCTACACACCCATTTGCATCAAAGAGAAGATTGCTGTTCGTAGAGATTACAACAGGTGAGCCGTCCCGTTTTTTTAATGTAATCTCGTAATCAGAAGTTTTTCCCTCTTTAACCAGGGTCTTCAAAAATTGTTCCCGGTCTTCCGGATAGAGATAAAATTTTTCTCCAATATTTTCGCCGATAATTTCTTCAAGAGAACCGTACCCCAGGAGTTTCGGCGCTGAAGGGCTGGCCATTACGAGGATTCCCTTCTGGTCACACCGGTAATAAACATCCTGGATATTGTTAAGGATAGTACGGTACAGTAATTCGCTCTCTTGGAGAGCCTTTTCAACCCGCCGGCTTTCTGTGATGTCCTGCCCGACAGACTGGCACTCGACAAAAGTACCCGTGTTGTCAAATATACCCCTGCTGCTCCACGAGTGCCAGCAATATATTCCATCGCTATTCATCACCCTCATTTCCGCTGCACTGGTTGGCCTGTCAGGGGTGATCCCTGCAATTTTTTCCATGACCAGCGGGAGATCATCAGGAGAGATATAGGGAAAAATGCTTTTTCCATTTGCATTACTGCTCGAAATACCCAGGAAACGGGCAAGCGGCTCATTGATGAAGGTAGCTGTCCCATCAGGAAGCCACCTGCAGATAAAATCCGTCTGGTCCTGCACTATCCCTCGATAGCGGGCTTCGGATACCATAAGGGATTCTTCAAACCGGATCTGTTTTGTGATATCTTCCCCGATAATCGTAATACCCTCTTCCATGTTATCAAATACCGTGGGAATTAGGCGCATACGGTAATGGTGGTCTTCACTATGGGACGTAATGGAAAATTCACGCTGAATTTCCCCATTTCTCTGTATCTCATCAAAAACCTCAGGAATTGCAAGGCGTGCGAGGAGGGGGGAGTTAATGGTTTCAATCCGGTTACCTGCCAGGTCTTCCCGGGAGAGGGCAAGTATTGCGAGGGCATTCTCGTTCGCATCCAGTACCCGCATATCGTTGTCGATCAGGATGATGATGTCTGCGGAAAACTTCAGCATCGCTGAAATCGGCATTCTCTGGGAAATGGTGTAGACCTTTGCCGGGCCGTAAGTATTGAGGTTTACATCCCCGGATATCAGGAGGATCTCAAGATATTTTGCTGTGGAATTCCGGTTCAGCAGGAGTTTTTGGGCGATGTCAGTGATAGTGAGCCCGTTGCGATGGGATCGGAGAAGGCTTTTAATCTTTTTAATAGTCTCCTGCCGGTTATCCATTATTGAAAACATGCAGTATTGCTAATAAAGTAATATGCAAAACAATTCTGCCATTATTATTTAATTTAATTTAACTTCCAATTAAGTTAAATTCTATTATATTTTGCAGGGTTAGGGGAATTTTTAACCAGCACGGCATGATCCATTAATGGCTGTGAGGTAGCAGCGTTTTTCCTGAAGATTCGAGGTAATTCCCAATATTTCCTGATAAACGCCAGGTTGTGCGCGAGATTATATCATCTCCAAGGAAGTCACTCCGCTTCCAGGGATCCCCTGAATTACCCGAAATACCAGGGTATAATCGCAGGCTATGCACCACAAACCTGAATAAACGCCCCGTTTTATGCTAAAAACCGGTATACCCCATTTGGCACCCTGATCTCAAACCTGGCCCCTTTGCCATCAGTCCCGGTCTCTCTTATTGTAATCCCTGTCAGGAAGAGAATTTCCCTGGCGAGATATAAACCGAGCCCGGTGTTTTCCCCAATCCCCCGCCTGAAGATTTTTTCCTTTTTGTTTTCCGGAATGCCGATGCCATTATCCTCCCACACGATCGTCAGGCCCTCATTCTCCTGGAGAACCGAAACCCTGATCTCGGTTACCTGCTGTCCGAAACGGATAGAGTTATCAAGTAAGTTGAAAAAGACCCTTCCAAGCATCACATCAGCGAATACGAGAACCTCCTGACTGATTACTTCGAGGGTAATGGTCCCCGGGAGATCTGAATATGGCAGGACCTTATCCAACTCCTGCCACTGTGGTTCGTGAGTCCCAAGGCCCTGGTAAATCCGGGTGAACTCTATCTGTGACCCGATCGATTTCGCTGCGGATTCTATCTTAGCATAGATATCATCCATGGCAGGATCAGTGGATTTGATTTTTGCCGTTTCAAGGTATCCAAGGAGGGCCATAACCTTGTTGAGGATATCGTGCCGGGTAATACCTCCCATCAGGTTAAGCTGGCGATTTGCCTTACACAGGGCTTCTTCAGCCTTTTTTCGTGCTGTAATATCTTCGGCAGATCCGAGGACCTGCTTCACCTGTCCATTGTTATCCCGCATGAACGGGATATCCCGGCTACGCACCCACCGCCACTGTCCGTCGGAATGTCTCATCCGGAACTCAACTTCAAGCACATAATCCTCGTTTGCGGCGAGAAGTTGTTCATGATGCCTGATGATCATGTCCATATCATCAGGGTGCAGGAGGTTCTGGAATAGTTCTGGTCCAAAATCCAGGATCTCCAGGGGGGTGTATCCCAGGAAACTGAGAATATCCCGGTTGGCGTACAAATTGCAGTGCTCTTCCAGGTCATAGATATAGATAAGATACGGGGTGATCTGGAGAATGCGTCCGGTAAAGTACTGGCTTTCTTTCAGCGCCTCTTCAGCATTTTTTCTATCGGTGATATCAACGAGAACCATCCAGATCCGGTCAGCCTTTCGTTGTTTATTCAGGAGAGGGAAGCCCTCGATATGGGCATGGATAACCGTTCCATCCCTGGCCTTAAGTTCAACTTCGCATCGCTGTTTTTCACCGGTTTCGACCAGGCCCTGGCAGAATACATTAAAGGCACTAATACTGCCAGGCTTCAGGTAGGCATGGAAACGTTGCCTGATAATCGCTTGTCGTTCGTGGCCAAGTAGCACGGCACCTGTCAGGTTCACCTCCTCGATATGCCCCGCAATATCCAGGACAAAGTAACCCACCGGGGCAAAGTCGTAGAGGTCAAGATATTTATCACGGAGCTCCTCGGCCACGTTGCGGGTTCGGATCAGCTCTTCGTTCTGCAGTTCCAGCTCTATCTGGTGTACCTGGAGTTCGTGGACCTGTACACGTTGCTCTTCCGGTGTGAACAGCGTTTCCTGAATACTTTCCTTCGTTTTCAGGGCGGTTTCTGCCCGGGTACGCAGGTCAGCCCCGGGGTCTCCGTCCTGGTTTTTTGCTGGTTTTACCGGAGTTTTTTTCATTGCACCAACTACCTGGTCCCACTATCCGTGGCCTTCATTGATGGTAAGCAGGATGAGTGGCGGTCGTGATCCTTCAGATTCAACCTGCCGTGCATTAAGCAGCATTGACAGTTTTCCTGCACCGTGTACATCCATCTCAATGTCATATGCTTCAAATACCCTGTTTTCCACGATTACCTTCTCGAGTAACTTCCTCAGTTCCAGGCTGTTCAATTGACCTCTACTGATTTTGGAGAGATTTTGACCCATGACCTCGCTTTTTTCAAGCCGGAATTTTTGCAGGAACGCACGGTTCACCGATAGGACCGTCATGGTATTGTCCAGTACAAGGAGGGGATCCCGAAACGCGGCAATTACAGCCTCGGCAAAGCTAAGAGCGTCTGATAACTTCTGCTCCAGTTGCCGGTAACTTGTGATATCGGCAAAGGTAATGACAATTCCCTCGATCCGGTTTTCCAGCGTGCGGTATGGCATGATCCTCACTAAAAAGGACTTGCCCCCAATGGCAGGCACGACCTTTTCAGAAAATACCAGTGTCCGGAGCACTTCCTGTAAATCGTGGGCCATATCCGGGTAGACCAGGTCGGACGTGATATCGGTGACCGGTCGCCCGATGTCCCCGGGGATCAGCTTGATGATCCTGCTCGTCGGGACGGTGAACCGCCGGATATGAAGGTTCACATCCAGGAAAACGGTGGCAATATTGGTACTGTTGAGCAGGTTTGCCAGGTCGTTATTCACACCGGAGAGAGACTCTACCCTGCCCTGCAACTCGGCATTGACGGTCTGGAGTTCCTCGTTCAGGGACTGCAATTCTTCTTTTGACGTGGTCAGTTCCTCGTTTGTTGATTGCAGTTCCTCGTTTGTTGATTGCAGTTCCTCATTGGTGGACTTAAGTTCTTCCTGCGAGGTCTGCATCTCCTCCCGGGTTGTCTGGAGAACCTCTTTCGTCTCCTGCAGATGTTCTTCAAGCTGGATGATGCGGGCATTACGGAATTTTGCAGGAGTTGGGGCCCCATTCAGAATAATCCCGGCGGACTCTCCGGGGCTTTCCACCTCTGAAAAAACAATCATCAATAGTCCATGGAGCATATCAGGCTGATCGACCGGCTGGACCGTTATGTCCACGTACCGGACCCCGCCGTTGGTCCCGATATGAAGGTTCCGGACGGTAACCGGGCTTTTATCACGGACCACCTTGTTAATGGCACTTGTCAGTTCGTGCCTGATATCTTCCCGTGCCATGACAAAAATGTTCCAGTTCGCTTTTCCCGCTGCGGGTTCAAGGTATTTCCCGGTTTTACCATTAATATAGGTGATATCCCCCTGCTCGGTGATCATCACTGCCGCAGGGGAGAACTGCCGGAGTAACACCTGGTCTGCAAGGGACTGGAGGTTGACAATGGGTTTTAAGGCTTTTATTTCTGCTGTATTTTCTGGCAATGCCGCAAAGAACGCTGTCGGAAACTCGACTGGTTCCCCGCCCGCCGCAGGCTGGATCCGCTGGAAAAGCCGTGAATCATTATCGAGCGTCTTAAACAGCGTAGTAAAGCCACCAATTGATTCAGAGGTTCCAAGGAGAAGGATACCCTCACGATTCAGGGAATAATGGAATAACGGAAGAATTTTTTTCTGGATTTCCGGCTCAAGGTAGATGAGCAGGTTCCGGCAGCTGATGATGTCCAGCCTGGTAAACGGGGGGTCCATGATCAGGTTCTGGGGAGCAAATACCACCATCTCGCGGATCTCTTTGCTGACCCTGTAACCCGGTTCTTCCCGGATAAAAAAACGGACATCATCAGC
>Ga0209668_10001235_pt1 | contig 10870 bp, 10 predicted proteins | sample FrelakmetPLP11PL_FD_187150 | JGI IMG/M metagenome (GOLD analysis project Ga0209668, IMG submission 187150) | Freshwater lake sediment microbial communities from the University of Notre Dame, USA, for methane emissions studies - PLP11 PL (SPAdes)... | ecosystem: Environmental > Aquatic >... | reverse complement strand
GGAAAACCTTTGACCAGGTTGACAATTCTATCTTAAACATAAGACGGCCGATCAATAAACCATTAACTTCCTGGCGGCATACCTGTTTCCCGTGTCATAGATCCTGACAAGATAAACTCCCCTGTCCAGGCCGGAAGGCAATGTATAGCTCACCTGGTGGCCGGCAACAAGCTTTTCATCAATCAAAATGCCGAATAAACTAACAAGCTGTACCCGGGTCATTTCAACATTGCTGCTTACATAAATTTTATCTGCAGTTACCGGGTTGGGATACAGGGATGCATTTATTTCGCCTTGTCTTTCACCTATAGCTGAGGTCTTGCAATCACAGCGGTGAAATCCTAGGCTGTCGAAAGTGTCATTGGGCAAAGAATCATATTCTGCCAATGCGTAAAAGCTATTAGGGCCGTATAAATCCATCACGTCACGGTTAATCCCGACCTTCACAGTGGATTTGCGAACAAGGGTCTGGTCTTTGCTCAGGTAATTGCCCTGCCCATCTGCATAAGGAGGATCATCATCCCAGCCGCCGACCGGATCGGTAGTTCCCTGCCAGTTTAATGGCCTCACACCAATTTCACCGAAAATATCGATATCGGTCCAGGTACCAACTATAAAATGCTGCAAAGAAATCGCATCATCACCATTCCAGAAAACAACCCGACAACCAGGGGTTCCCTCATCGTAGTTAGCGGGCGCCAGATAATTGGCCCTTTGCTTTAATCCTGCATCAATCATGGTATCCTGGCCCGGGAAGTTGGTATCCTGGATCATCACAATCACGCTATAAGAAGGGATCGTGCCGGTGAGGGGAAGGACGTACCTGGAATCCTGGTCGGCCGTTTCATCACCGTTGGACCACCTGATTAAACGGTAAGCAGACAGATCGATCGGATCGGGCGTTGGGTTGTAAATTTCAAGAGACTTATTATTACTCCAGCCTTCCACATACTCGGAAATGATCAGGTCAGAACAGTCAGCCTGAGCCATTAACATACTGGAAAATAAAGAGATGAATGAAAAGAGTATAAGTTTCTTCATGGTATGGTTATTTATGTTTCTAATTCAGCAAATGTAATATTCCTTCACGATTTTTCAGAAAGAAATCCTCAGAAGAAGATCCGGTAAGATTAATTTAAAATTCGTATAAATTAGGCTGGCGAATTGCTAATTTTAACCTGGGCAAACGCATTCATACTCCTGACAAACAGGACATTCGTCCCGGTCACTACTGGTAGCGGATATTGCAAAAAGTAATGCCATTAATAAATCAAATATCTATTACATAGCAATTAATTTTTGAATTTTAAATGTTTTCATTGTTTTCAGTTTGAATATGTCTTAGATCCTGTGGTTCTGCATGTATATTTACTTCGCTTCGGTTAATTAATGCAGCTAATTCCTTTTCAATTTTGTCACAAATTTCATGTACCTCCAACAGGCTTAAATCAGGATCTAAATGAATGTTAAGTTTTATAAATGTGTCTGCTCCGGCTGTCCGGACTTTTAAGCTATGATAGTGCCTGACCTGGGGAAAAGTTGCCAATGTTTGTTGTACAATGTTGATGGTATTTTGAGGCGCCCTGTCTAGCAATACATCTACCGCTTTTTTGCCAAGCCTGAATGCTACATAAAGTACAATTAAAGCTACGAGCAATGCTGCAACTGAATCGGCAAAGAAGAACCCGAAGTTGGCGCATATTAATCCAAAAAATACAACAGCTGAACTCCAGATATCGGTCGAGAAATGAAGTGCATCTGCTTCCAGCGCCTGGCTGTTGTATTTTTTAGCTACTTTAGACAATGCCCTTGATCGTCCGACATCAATTAATATTGAACTGGTTATGACTATATAACTCCAGACGGTTACTTCTATATTTGTATTGCCTGAGACCAGCCTGCCAATAGCTTCATAAATTATCCATCCGCAGGTGATCAATAAAAGTATGGTTTCAATAAATGCTGAGAAATTCTCAATCTTTCCATGCCCGAAATTATGATTCTTATCAGCAGGCTTATCAGATATTCTTACTGAGAAATAAGTAATTACAGCCGCGACCAGGTCGAGGCCGGAATGCAATCCCTCAGACAATATTCCCAGACTGCCTGTTATTACACCGATTATCAGTTTAAATCCCGTTAAAAATATAGCAGCAAATACGGAAATTAATGCCACTCTTTTTTTCTCTTCTACCACAGCTTATCATTTATACAAATAATAGAAAAAGCAGATCCTGCAGAAAATTATAATTGTAAACCGGCGGGTCAGGAAAATTTTGGCGGTTGCCAGATACAGGTAATGTGGTTATTTCTAAGGCTGATAATCAAATCAGGAAGTGATTCAACAATGCCTTGTAAAGTGTCAGTTTTGATTTTAGAATGATTTATCATTATATCATCCTCAAAGCAGACAAAATGGTAATATTCAAAATGTTTTGAAAAATCGGAACATTCTTTATGAAAGCCCGGGTTGTGCTTTGATAAGGTATTATCAATAAAACTGCCACCAGTAAGAATAAGGGTAAGGCTAAAAACTATAAACAATATATAGGTTTGTTTTACTGAGTTTTTCATGTTTACAAATATAGCAAAAACTCTTTATCGAAGCGTGAGATGAGGGAAAAAGCAAACGATTATAAATTCTGATAAAAACATTCAAAACTCCTGTAAATGTGTGAATGATGTAACTCTTTTATTTAATTGTATAACAACTAAGTGCTTAAAGGTGCGGACCTTTGCAGGTCGATAATTTCATCATTAAAACCGATAAAGCAACAGGATGACAACTGCAAAAAAATTAGGTATCTGGATAGATCATTCAAGCGCACATTTAATGGAATATAAGTCCGATCCTATTGAAACAAAAATCATTGTATCAAAATTCACCCGTGAGGATAAAGAGCAGGGTCTTGCTAAGAGTGAAAAAATGATGCACACAAAGGAGCAGCATTTGCAATCAGAATATTACAAAGAATTGGCAGAGGAAATAGTAAATTATAAAGATGTAATTCTTTTTGGCCCTACTGATGCGAAAGTTGAACTGTTTAATTTTTTAAAAGCAGATCATCGTTTCGTAAAAATAAATATTGAAATCAAACAAGCGGACAAAATGACGGAGAACCAGCAACACGCCTTTGTCAGGGAACATTTTTCCAGACTATGAAAATAGTTACTCCTGTAATTAAAGTTAAGAGTTTTGCCACATCGCAATCTATAAAGCTCAGCGAAAAAACGGTCGCAAAAACTCGACTGGTTGGCAAATTTTTGGAAATGCTCGCCGATGCCTTCATTTTTATCCTTCGGGTAATAAAGGAAACATTCTCAAGAAACTTTGAATTCAGAGAGTTCCTGCGTCAATGCTTTCAAATCGGTTATAAATCATTACCATTGATTTCAATCACCGGAACCATCATGGGCCTGGTGCTTGCTATTCAGACACGCCCGGCACTTGTTGATTTCGGGGCAGTAACCCTTCTTCCCGGAATGGTAGCCATATCCCTTATCAGGGAAATGGGGCCGGTCATAACGGCGCTTATATGTGCCGGAAAAATCGGCTCGGGCATGGGAGCTGAATTAGGTTCTATGAGAGTGACCGAACAAATTGATGCCATGGAAGTATCCTCAACTAATCCCATGAGATTTTTAGTCGTCACAAGAGTGCTGGCAGCAACACTTATGATACCTCTGTTAATCCTGTATGCTGATGCACTGGGTATATTAGGAAGCTGGGCAGGAGCAAATATTAAAGGTGATGTGTCATTTGTTTTATTTTTCTCTCAGGCATTCAGCCATGTTGAGTTTATTGATTTTATTCCTGCTTTCATAAAATCCTTTTTTTTCGGTGCAACTATTGGATTGGTGGGATGCTATAAGGGCTACAACGCAGGGCGTGGAACAGAAAGCGTTGGCATTGCTGCAAATTCCGCTGTTGTATTAGGCTCTCTTATGGTGATTGTTTTAGACGTGATTGCAGTGCAAATAACTGATATGCTTTTATAATTTGGAAATGATGGTTAATGATTCCCATACGGAAAATATTACTCCTTTTAATACTAAAAGGGATGTACCGGTTATTGAAATTCAAAATCTTAAGAAATCATTTGGCAGTCAGGAGGTGTTAACAGACGTTTCTTTAAAGCTTTTTAATAGCGAGAATCTGGCAGTGCTTGGTAAATCCGGCACTGGCAAATCTGTTTTAATAAAATGTATAGTTGGTTTATTGAAATCTGACGGCGGAACAATTAATGTGTTTGGGAAAAATGTAAACTCCTTAAACAGAATAGAATTGGGCGAGTTGAGAACAAAAATCGGATTTCTTTTTCAGAGTGGAGCATTGTATGATTCCATGACAGTGAAACAGAACCTGGAATTTCCGTTGCGAAGAATAAAAAAGAATCTTACTGAAAAAGAAATATCAGAAAAAGTAAATGAAGTTCTGGAAAATGTCGGTTTGGCTGATGCATTGAATAAAATGCCTTCACAACTTTCCGGCGGTATGCGGAAAAGAATAAGCCTGGCGCGCACCATTGCTGTGGATCCGCTGATCATGCTTTATGATGAACCTACTACAGGGCTTGATCCTGTCACTTCCGATGAAATAAGCTCACTCATCAATGATGTCCAGAAAAAATATAAAACTTCATCAATTATCATCACACATGACATTAAATGTGCCCTGGCCACGGCAGAACGGATAATCATGCTGGAGGGAGGAGGAGTTTACAAGGAAGGTAAAGTTGAGGACTTTAAAAATTCGGCCGACCCTTTAATCAAATCCTTCTTTAACTAAAAACAACAATTCAAAAATTTAAAATTAATCATGGATACTCACACACAAAAATTTAAGATACGATTAGGCTTGTTCGTTGCAGGTGGATTAGCACTTTTTGTATTCGCCATATTTATAATCGGAAAACAAAAAAATCTGTTTAATCCTGTCTTTGAGCTAACTGCATCTTTTTACAATATAAGCGGATTGCAGGTTGGAAATAATGTACGCTTTTCCGGAATTAATGTGGGTACTGTCGACGACATCAACATCATCAATGACTCGACTGTAAAGGTAGATATGCTGATTAAAAAAGATGTCAAGCGGTTTATTAAATCCGACTGTATAGTAGCAATAGGTTCAGAAGGGCTTATTGGCGACAGGCTTTTAATTATTACGCAGGGAAGTACTGATGCGCCCGAAGTAAAAGAAGGACAAAAACTTGAATCAAAGGAGCCTGTAGAAACAGACGCCATCATGGCGAGTTTGCAGGTAACAGCAGGTAATGCTGAAATTATTTCGCAACAAGTTGCAGAGATCATGTTAAAAGTAAACAGCGGAGAAGGTACAATTGGCAGGTTAATCCAGGATACAGTCATTGCGGAAAATATCAATCAGATTGTGGTGAATCTGAAAACAAGCTCCAAAGGGTTGGATGAAAATATGGAAGCAGCTAAACACAATTTCCTTTTAAGAGGTTATTTCAACAAGAAAGCGGAAGCAGCTGCCAAACAAGCTCAAGATTCGATAAAGGCAGTGAATAAGCAAAAGAAGGCCGACGAAAAAGAATTAAAGAACGAGGAAAAACAGAAATAATTTGCCAGAGATCTGATAAACCTAAGATATATGCTGGTAAACGTAAAAATTATTACCGTGTGTGCTAACGGTAAATACAAATGTGGTTCAAAACTATTTTCATATTATTGCTTATTTCAATTTTCACAACTGATTTTGCATTTGGACAAGACATTCCTACCAAAGCTGAGACGAAAAAGCTTTATGAGAATATAGAATCCTATTCCGGACGAAGCAAGTTTACGAAGTTTATGTACCGCCTGTTTTTTAAACCGGTTGCGCCCACCTCAAAAAAAAAGAAAGCATATAAAAAACTGATACAAAAGCCCTACAGCACCTTTGAGGGGAAAATTATCAGGAATATTAACATTGTAACACTGGACCCGTTTGGCAATTCAATAGCAGACACCATTGCAGTATCTAAAAACTTCTTAATCAAAACCGGAAATGCATTGCATGTAAAGTCTTATTCTTCAACAATTCGAAACCTTTTACTTATCCGGAAAAATCAGCCTTTCGATTCGCTGCTGGCAAAAGAATCTGAGCGATTGGTGCGCAGTCAAAAATTTGTACGTGATGTTTCATTTTTCGTTATAGCTACTTCAAAAGGATCTGACTCGGTTGACATTTTTATTCGCGAATTAGACACCTGGAGCATTATTCCTAAATTTACAGCTTCCACTAAACGCTTCACCTTTAATTTAACTGAAAGAAATTTTATTGGGTTGGGGCATGAAACAAATGATGGTTTTACCTGGAATCATACAACGGGGAACTTTGCTTATAATTTAAATTATCATATCCCCAACATACATAATACGTTCATTAATAGTACTATACATTATGGCACTGACGAATTCGGTGAATTTATAAAGAGCTTTGCAGTCGACCGTCCGTTTTTTTCGCCCTTTACAAAGTGGGCGGCAGGTGTATATTTTACCCAGCAATTACGCAAGGATTACATCCCTGTGAACGATTCGGTTTTCTTGCTGCAGAGATTTAAATTTAACGCACAGGATTATTGGGCCGGAAATGCCATACAGATATTTAAAGGTAATACAGAATATGAACGTACAACTAATTTTATTTCTGCCATACGTTTTTCACGAGTCCGCTATCTCGAAAAGCCAATCGAATTGTATGATACGCAGCACATGTTTTCGGATGAAAATTTATACCTGGCAAGCATTGGTATCTCGGAACGAAAATATGTCCAGGATAAATATATATTTAATTTTGCCAAAACAGAAGACATTCCCATTGGTAAAGTTTACAGCCTGACAGGCGGCTATCAGAAAAAAAATAATACCAGTCGTGTTTATATAGGTGCACGTTTTTCTTTTGGTTATTATCATCAATGGGGATACATAAGCGCTAACTTCGAGTACGGATCTTTTTTCCGGGCCTCACATGCTGAGCAGGGAATTTTTTCAGCCAATATAATATATTTTACAGGTCTTATAGAAATAGGTAAATGGAAATTCAGGCAATTTATAAAGCCGCAGTTAATTATTGGCATAAACCGTTTCGCTTACGATAGTTTGACTCTTAATGATGGTTATGGCCTGGATGGATTTAAAAGTTCCGCTTTATCAGGCAAAAGCCGAATGCTATTTACATTGCAAACACAATCTTATGCCCCATGGAATTTTATCGGGTTCCGTTTTGGTCCTTTTTTCAATTGTTCATTAGGCGTGCTGAGCGGTCCGTCTTCAGGATTTAAAAATAGCCAGGTATATGCTCAAATTGGACTGGGAGTATTAATTAAAAATGACTACCTGGTATTAAACGCATTTCAAATATCCATCTCATTCTATCCTATTATTCCGCATGGTCATGGTATTTTTAAAATGAATTCATTCAGGACGACTGATTTCATCTTAGGAGATTTTGATGTTGGAAAACCGGCTATAGTTGATTATCATTAAGGTAAAATAATTATTCCATAATTTCATAAAGACGAAGCTTGTTTTTGAGTGCGCCCTGAATTTCACCTGTCTGCTTCTGCCGGCACCTGCGGATCTGCCAAACAAGGATTCAAAAAAATCTGAAAAATCACCTTCTGATTGTGGCCCTGCATATCCCGTTCCAGGATAATTTGACGATTGTTCCTGGTATTGTTTTGCTTTTTCAAATTCTTCCGCGCGTTTCCAATCCATGCCGTACTGATCGTATTTCTTACGTTTTTCAGGATCGCTCAGTACTTCATTGGCTTCATTGATCTGCTGAAAGTTCTTTTTAGCATCTTTATCATTAGGGTTTAAATCGGGGTGGTATTTCCTGGCTAATTTCCGGAAGGCATTTTTGATGTCTTTTGGTGTTGCGGATTTATCTATCCCTAATATTCTATAATAGTCAATGAAAGTCATGTATTTACAAATTGTATTTTTTAAGGTATTCTTTCTTCTAAAGTGTATTGCTGGATTTGTTATTTATTAATCTCTTTTTGTCATAGGTTACTGGGCACTTCCGCTTTTTTCACGTTCCTGTACAAATTTTTTCCTCGGTGCTTGATCGTTTAATTCATCCAGCTTTTGATATGCCTTGATCAAGGATTCCGGAAATTCACCCGGGTACGTAATTTTGTAGTATGAATAACCATTGTATGGAATAACATTTTCACTTCCTGAAATTTTCACCTGGTTATCTACTTTTTTTTCTTTAAGGAAATTGATAAAAACCGTTTCTCTTTCTTTGTTTAACCTTTCCAATTTGGCATTGACCATAGCGGAATCAACCAGCACTGAGCATTTCTCCTGGATCGTAAACACCAGAGTATCATTTACCTGCTTGTTTAAATAATAGACAAACGAAGAATCTTTTAACGACATCATATCAACCTTTTCTGAATCTTCTTCATTGAAAGATTTAGCACTTATTTTATTTGTCAAGAGATAATAGACTTTCTTCGCTTCATAAAACAGGATGTATTCTTTTTCTTTTTTCGCATAGGTCTCCGGATAAACAGTAATCGATTCTTCCGGATGTTTCGCGAGGAAGTCAGCCATCTTTTTAATAAATCTTTCCTGGGCTGGTAAAAGCGAGCTTTGTCGCATATTCCACCTCATAGACAGGGAATTCTCAATTTCTGATTCAACATTTTTCACCTCCACTCTATAAGCTGTAGTAGCAGGTTTTACAAAAATGTTCCTAAGAATGTCGATTATAACATCATGCAAATGAAATTCGGGGCTCTTAAAATTTCCGCTTATTGGAATTTCATAATCAATAACATTGCCACGTTCCCGGATCAATGACATGACAAATGGCATGGGAATCCATTTGTTATCATTATTTTTTAATCGCTTGGTCAGGCGAGGGTCAATTATAACCAGGTGATTGACGCTTTGTATCATGCTGTTCCTGACATGCCAGGTACCGGTAATTTCAATGGTTCCCTTATCCAGAGGGAAAGATGTATACGTTATTGTATATGGATTAAATATGGAAATAGGTACTTTTTGAATATGATATTGCAAATCAAAATATCCTGTATCCTTGGGATTTATGGTCAGTAAAGCGGATATATTGCCATAAGGCTTAATGACTGATTCCATTGAAATATTTGCCCGGGTATTATCTTTATCAACAGAATCTGCAATGATCGTGAGCGGATTTAATTCCAATCCAAATTTTTCGCTTAATGAATAATCATTGAAATTCAGATCGGCCTCATAAATTCCCAGATGATTAATTTTATAGTCACTATGAAAGAAATTTATCGCAAGTTTTTTAATATACTTACCTATGATGAAAATAAGGTTAAACTGGGCGCGGTCCGATATAGCTGCAGAAGCTTTGTCTGCTGAGACCCCGAACATGGTTCGTGCGTTATCCAGGCCATAATCATATTTTTCATACCTGAAATACGGATGGATAAGTAAGACAGAATCAATGAAATATTTGTGTAGCTGGGGATTCACATCATCCATATTAAATTCCAGTGTATCGAACGACACATAATCTTCAGCAGGTTTTTTCCCTAAATGAAAATCATGAATGGCTAAATCACCTTTGATATTTATATTTTGTGCTTCCCTGAAACATCCATTTGTCCTGACATTTGCATCGAAACTGGCGCTGAAAGTCCCGTAATTGGCAATTTCCTTCATGTATTGTTCCAGTACATTCAGATCAAAATTGTTTACAACAACATCAAGACTATAAAACAGGCTCTTTAAATTCATCCCGAAACTCCCCATCATTCCTCCGTCACCTGCTTCTGACAGGAAGGAAACATTTGCTGAAATAGTATCTTTATCCCATCGCCATCCATCCTCACTTTCTACGTCGACATTTTTTATGGAAAAATTAACAGGAATTATCTCATCGAAATAAAAGAAGTGCCCTTCATTAACTTTTACATTGAGGAAATAGAAATGAAACGGCTTTTTGGCTTTTTTTGGATATTCTTTAGCAGGAAATGTTTTGCGAAAGTCATTAAAATTAAAATCATTTTTTCTTTTAATTATTCTGACCATTGGCTGGTCAAAAGTAATGCTGGTTATTTTCATCGATTTAGAAAACAATTTAAATATGCTGAAATTTGCGCTTAGCCCTTTCATTGAAATAAAAACACTATCGCTCTTATATTCATACATTTTAAGGTCCCTGAAATGAATGTAACCGGTAAACGGGTTCACATAAGCCCAGCTTAAGGTAATTTTCCGGCCAGTGTATTTCTCATCATACTTTTGGATTAAATATTTGGTGATGGGAGAAATTAATAAAATCATAACCACTGCCATGATTATGATTGAACTGATAGTAATTAACAGTATTTTTTTTAATTTATGCAAACGTTGTATTTCTCCAATCGATGTGGCCTTCTCTCATATATTATTAAAATCATCCTTCTTCTATTTCAAGATAATAATAATCATCCCCCACTAAATCGTAATAGTTATTATCTTCACTCATAGCATTTTCCTGCATTTCATACAATTCCAGGCTGGAAATATTCTCACAAACGGAATATGATTTGTGTCTGTGAAGTTTGATTTTATTTTCATTGCCGGTACGACTGACAGGCAGGCTCGTTCTGTCGACTTTTGCTTTCATTTGTTAAAATATTTATTTGATAGACCAATGTTGCTCCTTTTTCATCATCACGATAACTAATGGTGAATGAATTTCGGAGTATAACAAAGTTCGTAAGTTTAATTGCAAAAAGTGTTACATCTTTTTTAAAAAAAATTACATGATTCCTACATTTTTATCCTGGCAACCAGGCATATGCCTTGCTTAAGTATCTTTAAATTTCAGGCCTTTATCTTATTCCCCAATCCGAATACTGTCCTGTAGTGG
>Ga0209668_10001234_pt1 | contig 10875 bp, 13 predicted proteins | sample FrelakmetPLP11PL_FD_187150 | JGI IMG/M metagenome (GOLD analysis project Ga0209668, IMG submission 187150) | Freshwater lake sediment microbial communities from the University of Notre Dame, USA, for methane emissions studies - PLP11 PL (SPAdes)... | ecosystem: Environmental > Aquatic >... | reverse complement strand
CTGCTCAAGGGCGAACAACTCGCCGCGCAACTCGAACGCGAGTTGCGTCCGCTCTACGTGCTGTACGGCGACGAGCCGCTGCTGGTCATCGAAGCCGCCGATGCGATCCGTGCCAGGGCACGCCAGCAGGGTTACAGCGAGCGGGAAGTGCTGACCGTGCTGCCGCATTTCGACTGGAACCAGTTGCTCGCGGCCGGCGGCAACCTGTCGCTGTTCGGCGATAAAAAATTGATCGACCTGCGCATTCCGACCGGCAAGCCGGGCAAGGAAGGCGGCGCGGCGCTGCAGGACTGGTGCCGCAACCTGTCGCCTGACAACCTGCTGCTGATCACCCTGCCGGAACTCGACTGGCGGGAAGAAAAGGCCGTGTGGTTTACCACGCTGGTCAATGCCGGCGTCGCGATCAAGCTGATGGCGCCGCCACTGGCCGAACTTCCGGGCTGGATCGCCGGCCGCCTGCGCCGCCAGCAGCAGAGTGCCGACCTCGACAGCCTGAAGTTCATCGCCGAGCGCGTCGAAGGCAATCTGCTCGCCGCGCATCAGGAAATCCAGAAGCTCGGCCTGCTCTACCCGGCCGGCGCGCTGTCGCTGGCCCAGATCCGGGACGCCGTGCTCAACGTCGCCCGCTACGACATCGACGGGCTGCGCGAGGCCCTGCTCGCCGGCGACATCACCCGCCTGAGCCGCACGCTCGACGGCCTGATGCACGAAGGCGAGCCGCCGCCACTGGTACTGTGGGCGATCAGCGAGGAAATCCGGACGCTGGCGCAATTGCGCGCCGGCCTCAATCGCGGCAAGCCACTCGACATGCTGCTCAAGGAAGCCAGAGTCTGGGGGCCGCGCGCCAATCCTGTGAAAAAGGCCGTGCAGCGGCTGTCGACCGCAACACTCGAAGCAGCGCTGCAACATGCGGGAAAAATCGACCGGCTCGCCAAGGGCATCGGTCAGGGCAACATCTGGGAAGAATTCCTGCGCCTCGGCCTCAGCCTCAGCCCGCAGAAATAACTACTTGGCAGGCGTTTCTTCGTCCGGCCCGAGGTCTTCCCACATGCAAACGCACTCGTTGCGAACGTCCGTGACGCCATGCTTGCGCGACGCCTGCACCAGACATTCCCCGATGCAATCATCCGCCACCACGACCAGCTTCATTTCGGCATCCACCTGGCGCTCGCCATCCCAATAGGTGCATGTTGCACAAACCTTGACCTCAGCCGGCAGGATCAGTTTTTCAGCCATCTTGTCCCCGATGAAAACCTATATTGTGGTTGCGGATAAGAGTTTACCTGCTTCCGGAAGTTCCCTCTAATTTTGCTGGCTATAATGTTCTTTTGCGCTTAATCCGGAACATCATGGACATCAAGGAATACATGCAGACCGTCGGCCGTCAGGCCCGTGCCGCCTCGCGCCGCATGGCGACGGCCTCGACCGCCGAGAAAAACGCGGCACTGCTCGCCATCGCCGCCGCCATCCGCCGCGAAAAGGCCGCGCTGGTCGCTGCCAACCAGGAAGACCTCGCCGCCGCCCGTGCCGCCGGGCTTGAAACCGCGATGCTCGACCGCCTGACGCTCTCCGAGAAGGGCGTCGACAGCATGGCCGAGGGCGTCGAACAGGTCGCCAAGCTGCCCGATCCGATCGGCGAGATGGGCGAATTCAAGTTTCAGCCTTCCGGCATTCAGGTCGGCAAGATGCGCGTGCCGCTCGGCGTCATCGGCATCATCTACGAGGCGCGCCCGAACGTCACCGCCGACGCCGCCGCGCTGTGCCTGAAGTCGGGCAACGCCGCCATCCTGCGCGGCGGCTCGGAAGCCATCCGCTCCAACCGCGCCATCGCCGCACTGGTTCAGGAAGGCCTGCGCACGGCAGGTCTGCCGGCCGACTGCGTGCAGGTCATCGATACCACCGACCGCGCCGCGGTCGGCGAGCTGATCACCATGCGCGAGTTCGTCGACGTCATCGTGCCGCGCGGCGGCAAGGGCCTGATCGCCCGCCTGCTCGCCGAATCCCGGGTACCGATGATCCAGCACCTCGACGGCAACTGCCATGTTTACCTGGAAGAGGAAGCCGACCCGAACAAGGCGCTGAAGATCGTCGAAAACGCCAAGACCCAGCGCTACGGCACCTGCAACACCGCCGAATCGCTGCTCGTCGACCGCGCGGTCGCCACCATGCTGCTACCGCCCATCGCCCACATGCTGACGACCAAGGGCGTCGAAATCCGGGGCTGCGCCGAAACCTGTGCGTTGGTCAAGGAAGCCGTGCCGGCGACGGAAGAGGATTACTACACCGAGTTCCTCGCCCCGATCATTTCAGTGAAGGTAGTTGCCGGCATCGATGAAGCGATCGCCCGCGTCAACCAGTACTCGTCACACCACACCGACGCCATCGTCACCGACAACCATCCGAAGGCCATGCGTTTCCTGCGCGAGGTCGATTCGGCGTCGGTCATGATCAACGCCTCGACGCGCTTCGCCGACGGTTTCGAGTACGGCCTGGGCGCCGAAATCGGCATTTCGACCGACAAGATTCACGCCCGTGGCCCGGTCGGTCTCGAAGGACTGACCAGCCAGAAGTGGATCGTTCTCGGCGACGGCCACGTTCGCGCCTAGAGCGGAAAACTCCTGGCCGTCGCCGGAAGCGGCGGCCAAGACACGCTGCCAGCAAAGGAGAACCTCATGGCCGCCAGTTCATACAATGCCATCGTTAGCGCCCCCGGTTTTTCGCTCGGCGTGCACTGTACCGACGACGAAATCACGGCCATCGACTTTCTCGAACCGCGGCCGGCGCAAGCGCCGACTACGCCGCTCGCTGCCGAAGCGGTGCGCCAGCTCCAGGCCTACCTGGACGACCCGGCCTTTGAATTCAGCCTGCCGCTGCGGCCTTCCGGCACCCCCTTCCAGCGCAGGGTCTGGACACAGATCGCCGCCATTCCGCCCGGCCGGACGGATACTTACGGTCAACTGGCAAAAATGCTCAAAAATGCCCCGCGCGCCGTCGGTCAGGCCTGCGGCGCCAACCCTTTCCCGCTCGTCGTCCCCTGCCACCGTGTGGTCGCTACGGGCGGCGGACTCGGCGGCTTCAGCAGGCATGGCGGCGGTTTCCTGCTCGACGTCAAGCGCTGGTTGCTGAAACATGAACACAGCGAAACTGATACCCAGCGCGGCTGACCTCGCCGAGATCGACACCTTCTGCGACGCCCTCTGGCTCGAGGACGGCCTGGCCAAGGCGACGCTCGACAGCTATCGTTCCGATCTCGGTCAACTGGCCCTGTGGCTGGCCAAAAACGCCCACGAACCGGTTCTCGACATCCGCGAAACAACGCTGACCGCCTTCGTCGCCCACCTCTCACGCGAAACCCGCGCCAGTTCGCAGTCACGCTACCTGTCGACGCTACGCCGCTTCTATCGCTGGCAACTCGGGCGTGGCCGCATCACCACCGACCCGACGCTGAAACTCGCCAATCCGACCCGCCCTTCGCGCCTGCCCAAGGTCATGTCGGAGAAACAGGTCGACAGCCTGCTCACCGCGCCGGACGCCGACAACGCCCTCGGCCTGCGCGACCGCGCCATGCTGGAAACCCTCTACGCCACGGGCCTGCGCGTTTCCGAGCTGGTCAATCTGAAACTGCACGAAATCGGTTTCAACGAAGGCGTGCTGCGTGCCCTCGGCAAAGGCAGCAAGGAGCGCCTGGTGCCACTCGGCGAACAGGCCATCGACTGGCTCGGCCGCTATCTGAACGAGGCGCGGCCGGAAATCCTCAAGGGCCGGCAGAGCGACGCCCTGTTCGTCACCGCCCGTGGCGGCGCCATGACCCGCCAGGCTTTCTGGCAACTCATCAAGCGGTATGCGGCGGTCGCCGGCATTGCCCCGGAAAAGCTCTCGCCGCACGTGCTGCGCCACGCCTTCGCCACCCATCTGCTCAACCACGGTGCCGACCTGCGCGTCGTGCAACTGCTGCTTGGCCACGCCGATATTTCGACCACCCAGATCTACACCCACGTCGCCCGCGAACGGCTGAAGAGCCTGCACGCCACGCATCATCCGCGCGGTTGAGCGGGCGCGGGGCGACCCATGCACCAAGCCATAATGCGCTGCTTGACCGGCTTCGCTTCCACCAGCACAATGAAAATCCTGCTGGGTCACGCCCCGTCTTGCCGAAGAGGAGCCTCAGAAATGCCTTCGATCCTGCGCGGCATCGCCGCGCTCCTGGTTGCCATGCTCCTGCTGTTCACCGCGCAGGTACGGGCAGCCGACCCACCGAAATTCAACGTCGAGCAACTCGACCAGATGCTGGCGCCCATCGCGCTCTTTCCCGATGCGCTGCTGGCGCAGGTGCTGATGGCGACCACCTACCCCAAGGATGTCGGGGAAGCCGCCAGCTGGGCGCTCGCCAACCGCAGCCTGAAAGGCGACGACGCCGTCAAGGCGGTGCAGGACAAACCCTGGGACCCCAGCGTGCAGTCGCTGGTCGCCTTCCCGCAAGTGCTCGCCATGCTCGGCGAAAAGCCCGAATGGGTGCGCGATCTGGGCGACGCCTTTCTCGGCCAGCCGAAGGACGTCATGGATTCGGTGCAATTCCTGCGCGCCAAGGCCAAGGAGGCCGGCAACCTGAGCACCAATGAACAGCAGATCGTCACGGTGGAAGCAGCACCGCCCCCACCGCAGACTATCGTCGTCACCGCCCCGCCCCCGCCGACGCAGATCATCGTCATCGCCCCGGCCAATCCGCAGGTCGTCTTCGTGCCCATCTACAACCCGGTTCATGTCTTCGGCCCGTGGTGGCACCCGCTGTTTCCACCGTTCTTCTTCCCACCGCCGCCGGTCTGGGGATTCGGCTGGAACCCGGTCGCCACCGCTATCTGGTGGGGTGTCGGCATCGGCGTCACCAACGCGCTGTGGGGCGGCGTCAACTGGGGGCGGCGCGACGTCAATATCAACGTCAATCGCTGGAACAACATCAACGTCAACAACCGGATCACCTCCAGCAATCGCAATGTGAACTGGAACCACAACCCCGGCAACCGGCGCGGCGTGCCCTATCGCGACAACATCACGCGCGACCGCGTGCAGCAGAACAATATCGGCGGACGTCAGGACTTTCGTGGCCGCGAGGATCAGCGGGCGCAGGCGCGAGCGACCCTGTCCGACCGCGTCGGCGCCGAAAATCTCGACCGCGACGCGCTGCGCAACGTCGACCGCAGCCAGATTCCGCAACGTCCGCCGGCCGGCGCCGACAGCACGTTACGCGACCGCGCAGCGGCAGCCGACCGCGGTCAGATCCAGGATCGTGCGGGTAATATCGACCGTGGCCAAGTGCAGGACCGGGCAGCCAACATCGACCGTGGTCAGATCCAGGATCGCGCCGGCAACGTCGACCGCAGCCAGGTGCAGAACCGCGCCGCCAATGTGGATCGCGGTCAGGTGCAAGACCGGGCCGCCAATATCGATCGCGCCCAGGTACAGAACCGGGCTGCCAACGTTGACCGTACCCAGGTGCAAAACCGGGCCTCCAGCGTCGACCGTAGCCAGTTGCAGAACCGCAACGCCAGCGCCGCCCAGATCAATCGCGACAACGCCTTGCGTGGTGCCAACGACGGCCGCCAGACGCTGCAGCAGATCGACCGTGGCAATGCCAGCCTGGCCACTCAGCGCCAGGCCGCCGCCGGCCGGCAAGCCAATGTCGCGCGCCCGGCGGGTGGCGCAGGCGCGGCCGCCGGGCGGTTGCGCAATTAACCGTGATGGGGCCGATGATGAAAAATCGAACAATGACCAATCGATTCCTGAAAGGCGCGGCGGCGCTGCTGTTCGCGCTGGCGCTTTCGGTGCCGGCTGGCGCCGGTACGCAAAGGACGTTTGTCTCGCCGGAAGTCGCGGCGGAAGCCTTGGTAGATAGCGTGGCGCGCAATGACGAAGCCGAGGTGCGTGCCATTCTCGGCATCAATTCCGACAAGCTGCTGCCGCTCGACAGGCTTTCTGCCGAAGATCGCCTGGCCTTTTTCGATGCCTGGGCGCAAGGTCGCCGTATCGTGAGCGACGGCGACAAGGTGGCTCGCCTCGAACTGAGCAGTGGCTGGACCCTGCCGATCCCGCTGGTGCGCACCGGCCAAGGCTGGGTCTTCGACACCCGGGCGGGCAAGGAAGAAATGCGCATCCGCCGCATCGGCCGCAACGAACTGGCCGCCATCGGAACCCTGCGCGCCTATGTCGACGCGCAGCAGGAATATGCCGGTCTGGATATCAGCGGCAACCGCGAATTTGCACAGAAAATCCTGAGTTCCCCCGGCAGGCGGGACGGTCTCTACTGGCCGACGGCTGAGGGTGAGCCGGAAAGTCCGCTCGGGCCGCTGCTGGAGACGAAAGACCTGAAGGATGGCTACCACGGCTACCGCTTCCGGATTCTCAAGGCGCAGGGCAAGGCCGCGCCGGGGGGCGAGAAGCGCTATGTCAGCTCGGGCCGCATGAGCGAAGGCTTCGCCGCCGTCGGCTGGCCCGCCCGCCCCGGCGAAACCGGCCTGATGACCTTCATCGTCAATCACGACGGCGTCGTCTACCAGAAGTATCTCGGGCCGAACACGGCAGCCATCGCCGGTGCGATGACCCGCTTCGACCCCGACGCTTCCTGGACGGCAGTCCCCGCCCCCTGACTTTCGGGCACGCGTCCCCGCTGCGCAAGGACAGGCTGCGCGTGGGGAAGCGGGAACACTAAAATGGGGCTGTTGCCCAAACATCCACCACCATGAACAAGAACGACCACGCTCCCGAAACCCCGGCGACCAAATTCCTCAAGTCGCACAAGATTCCCTATTCCAGTCACCTCTACGCTTACGAGGAACATGGCGGCACCAAGGTTTCGGCCCGCGAGCTGAACGTCGACGAGCACGCCGTCGTCAAGACGCTGGTTTTCGAGGATGAAAGCGCCAAACCGCTGATCGTCCTGATGCACGGCAACTGCAAGGTATCGACCAGGGAACTCGCGCGCCAGATCGGCTGCAAGAAGGTCGAGCCGTGCAAGCCGGAAGTCGCCAACCGCCATACCGGTTATCTGGTTGGCGGCACCAGCCCGTTCGGCACCAAGAAGCCGATGCCGGTCTGCCTGGAAAAGACCATCCTCGACCTGCCGCTGATCTACATCAACGGCGGTCGCCGCGGCTACCTGGTCGGCGTTCATCCGCACGACCTGTTGCGCGTGCTGAATCCGACGCTGGTCGAGGTCGCCAACAAGGCGTGATTGCCTAAACCAATCGACAGTATTTGCTGAATCGATTGGAGCTATCAAACATCGGCCGGTAAAGTTGCTCCAGACAATCAGGAGCGCAACATGACCCAGCTCGTCATCCACCACTACGCAAAGCCGGCCGCCCAACCCAGGCTCTGGGCCGGCATCTTCATGGCCGTCGTCGCGATTGCCTTCGGCATCGAACAGGCCGCGCAATGGCTGGCCACCCACCCGATCGCCGCCAGGGGTCTTGAAGCCAGCCTGCTGGCCGGTCTCGCCACCGGCCTTGGCGCCTTGCCCATCCTCCTCCTCCGTCGCCCATCCGCCAGCCTGATGGCGCCGATGCTCGGCCTCGCCGGCGGCATGATGCTCGCCGCCAGCTTTTTCTCCCTACTCGTGCCGGCGATCCAGACGGTGGCCGCCAGCGCGGCGCCGCTGGTTCTCGCACCCCTCACCGCCCTCGCCTTTCTCGGCGGCACGCGATTGATGCGGCAGATGGACCGCCGTTTCCCCCATGCCCATGTCGAGGAGGTGGACGCAAGCAGCGCGCTGCCGCAGGTCGAACTTGTCGTTGCCGCCATTGCGCTGCACAACCTGCCGGAAGGGCTGGCCGTCGGTGTTGCCGCGGCGTCCGGCGCCGGCCATGGCATGACGCTGGGCATCGCCCTGCAGAACATTCCCGAGGGCTGGATCGTTGCCAGCGCCATGCTCGCGCTCGGTGCCGCGCCGCTGCGCGCCGCCTTGATCGCACTTGCGACCGGCCTCGTCGAACCGCTCGGCGGCCTGTTCGGCGTCATCGCCGGCACCGTGGCCGGGGACGCGCTTCCGCTGGCCCTCGCGGCGGCGGCCGGCGCTATGCTCTGGGTGGTCAACCATGAATTGATCCCGGCCGCCTGTCGTCCGGGGTGCGCCGTTGCCGGCAGCGCCGGCCTGGCCGGCGGATTTGTCGTGATGGCGGCGCTGGCTGCCTTTCTCTAGATCGAACGCTCGATGATCACGCCGACACGCTTGACGTTCGGCAGCATGCCGAGTTTGGCGACCGAAACACGCACCCAGTGGACGGCAAAAGTTTCCAGCAGATAGGTCGCCACATGCTCGGCCAGTGCTTCCAGAAGATTGAAATGGCTGGCCGCCAGGTCGGCTCGCAAACGCTCGACGACCACCGCGTAATCGACGGTGTCGCGAATGTCGTCGCTGGCCCCGGCTGACGCGGTCGACACGCCGATTTGCAGCGAAATCTCGACTGTCTGCGCCATGGCCTTCTCGCGCGGATAGATGCCTATCCACGTCGCAGCGCGCAGTTCGTCGATGAAAATGATGTCCATTTGGCGGTCGACCGTGGTCGGGGGTGTAAAATCCGCCGCGATTGTACCTCAGTGACCTCCGCACCCCATGCAAATCGCCCTTGCCGTCATCGCCGCCTACCTGCTCGGTTCCGTTCCCTTCGCCATGGTTTCGTCGCGGATCTTCGGCCTCGCCGATCCGCGCAGCTATGGCTCGGGCAATCCCGGGGCGACCAACGTGCTGCGTAGCGGCAACAAGAAAGCGGCGCTGCTCACGCTGATCGGCGATGCGCTCAAGGGCTGGGCGGCAGTTTTTGTCGCCCGCCAACTGGGCTTCTCCGACAGCGTGGTCGGCCTCGTCGCGCTCGCCGTATTCTTCGGCCACCTGTTCCCGATTTTTCTGAAGTTCAAGGGCGGCAAGGGCGTCGCCACCGCCGCCGGCGTGCTGCTGGCGCTCGATCCGCTGCTCGGCCTGGCCGTGGCCGGCACCTGGCTGTTCACCGCCTTCGCCTTCCGCTACTCCTCGCTGGCCGCCATCCTCGCCGCCGCGCTGGCCCCGGTCTATTCGCTGCTGATGCACGGCGCCAATGCACAGATCATCGTCATCGGCATTCTTGCCATGGCCCTGATCGGCAAGCACTGGCAGAATTTTCAGCGCCTGCTGGCGGGGCAGGAAGCCAGGATCGGCAGCAAGAAAAAGGCGTGATGGCAGTTCGCGCGATGCGTTTATTGTCGGTCACCAAATAGCGAACGGCAATTGATGAAATACCAATAATGAATTAGTCCAATAACTCACCACTGTTTAGACTGTACTAATCAGGTACGTACCGACCTGTTTCCCGTTCAGGAGGTCAGCATGATGTATCGACTCATTCAGCAATTCATCGACGATGGCCCCGCTTGGGGTGGCTATGTCGAAATTCTCGCCGCTCTTCCGGACAATTACTAGAGCCGATCAGCCCTGCGGAGCAGGCGTCGCCAAGTCATTGTGCCTGACGGTCTTAAGCACGAAGTCCGCGGTAATCCGGGATTTATTGCCAGAAGAGGAAACATGGGGACGAAAAAGTGCTGCAAGGCCAGGCCGCCGTGCAAGGATTGCCCGAAGCGTGGCAAAAAGAAGGCTAATTGCGCCCCCCAAGGGGACTTCCTGCGGGGCGCGGTCGACCGCGATCACTGCGCGACTTTCTACTTCGTGCCGCCGGCCGCCATGTCCATCAACGGCCAGCGCGGCTGCACCGCAAAATCGCCGGCCGGCTTTGCCGGCGTGCCGGCCTGAAGACGCAGGCAGCCGGCCAGCGCGATCATCGCGCCGTTGTCGGTACAGAATTCCAGTTCCGGGTAATGGACGCGGAAGCGTTTACGTTTCGCCTCGTCGTCGAGGGTAGCCCGCAACTGCCGGTTGGCGCCGACCCCGCCGGCCACCACCAGTTGCTTGAGGCCGGTCTGTTTCAACGCCTTCAATGATTTTTTTACCAGCACCTCGACGATGGCTTCCTGGAAAGCCCGCGCCGCGTCAGCCCTGAACTCGTCGGTAAGCGGCTCGCCTTGCTCGCGCACCAGCGTCAGCACCGCCGTCTTCAGGCCGGAAAAACTGAAGCTGAGATCGCCGGAATGCAGCATCGGGCGCGGCAATTCATACGCGCCCGGCGTGCCCTGGTCAGCCAGCTTCGAGAGCAACGCCCCGCCGGGATAAGACAAACCGAGCAACTTGGCGCTCTTGTCGAAGGCTTCGCCGGCCGCGTCGTCGAGCGTCTCGCCGAGCAACTCGTACTCGCCAACACCGGTCACCCGCATCAACTGCGTATGGCCGCCGGAAACCAGCAGCGCGACAAACGGAAAGCTCGGCGGGTCAGCGGACAGCAGCGGCGAGAGCAGGTGCCCTTCGAGGTGATGCACAGGAATCGTCGGTATATCCAGCGCCACAGCCAGCGCCTCGGCGAAGGCGCAGCCGACCAGCAAGGCCCCCGCGAGGCCCGGCCCGCGCGTGTAGGCCACGGCATCGACGTCGGCCAAGCTGCGCTGCGCCTGCCTCAGGGCTTCGCGCAACAGTGGCACGACGCGGCGGATATGGTCGCGCGACGCCAGTTCCGGCACGACGCCACCATACTCGGCATGCATCGCCACCTGCGAGTGCAAAGCGTGCGACAACAACCCGGCAGCGCTGTCATAGAGGGCAATACCGGTTTCGTCACAGGAGGATTCAACACCGAGGACTAGCATCGGCGCGCATTTTAGCACTTGAGACAAAGGAGATTTCTCCAGTATACTGGTCGGCTTTCCGCAAGCTTGCGGATACAAATTTGCGCGCACTGCCGTTTACTTGACCTGGCAGGCGCCTGACGGAAGGGGGTGATTTATATGCCGAACATTCGTGTCAAG
>Ga0209668_10001233_pt1 | contig 10880 bp, 9 predicted proteins | sample FrelakmetPLP11PL_FD_187150 | JGI IMG/M metagenome (GOLD analysis project Ga0209668, IMG submission 187150) | Freshwater lake sediment microbial communities from the University of Notre Dame, USA, for methane emissions studies - PLP11 PL (SPAdes)... | ecosystem: Environmental > Aquatic >... | reverse complement strand
TAGTTGAAGGATTTTGGTGGCGGGGGTGGGAATTGAACCCACGACCTCGGGCTTATGAGTCCCGCGCTCTAACCAACTGAGCTACCCAGCCATGTGCGACATTTATATTAACGGACTTGAAATATATAGTGCAATAGAATTTAAAAAGCGGGCGACCAAGTGTGAAACTTGGTCGCCCCATGTGGATGAGTGGAACGCTCCCTTAAGGGGCTAACCACTACGGTTGATGTCGTCTTCGGTTTCGAGTTTTTCGGGGGTCGCGGATGCGTAGATTCTTTAGTCTTTGTATCCGCTCTTTGAATTTGATCATGTTGAAATTCTGGATGAGCAAGATTGTAAACACTGTGTTGGCGGTTATAATTGAAAGGATAGTACTAATTTTAAGCATTCCTATAACAAGCCCCGTTAGTAACAATCCCATGATTGAGTACATAACGAACCTGGATAGAAAACGTCTAACGTTAGCCGTATCCCTTGCTTTGTCCACTTCGTACTTAAAGCTTCTTCCGTAATCCCAGAGTGTGTAGACCGTTATCCAAACCATTGATAGCATGATTGAATAAGGTGGGTACACTGCGGCGATAACAAAAGTTACAACCGCTCCGAGTTTGTCTATAAAACGAGGAAAAAGCTTAAGCATATACTGGTTTGGCAACTTTATTATGTTGAATATCGTCATGGCTGTGATAGCGACAATTATCGCGTGACTCAGTCCAAGCTTAAATTCAACAAAATAAAAATAGTCTCCCCAGCAGTGAAGCGCATAAATAACTCCTCCGCCAAATCCAATGATATTTGTCCTTAATTTGCCCATTTGACTAGTCTTAAACTCAAAGCCATGCTTCAAGCTAGCAAGTCGAATGGTGCTAAGAACAATATCACGGAACAGTATTATTGCCAGCGCCCAAATGGGGAAAATCCCGAGTGCATAAAAGTACGCCAGCATGCTGTACGCCACGATTTTGTCCCCGGCAGGGTCAAAAATCGCACCAAACGGCGACTGCCAACTATACTTGCGCGCCACATAGCCATCCAGCCAATCAAGTGCGTAAATTATTCCGCCCAGAACACAAAACAAAAGGTGTAATCCTTCGTGTGTTCTGTACGTATAACTAATCGCCCACAAAACCAATAAAAATAAAAAAATTCTTCCTCCAGTAATGAAATTTGGGGTATTATTCTTAGTGAAAATACGACTAAAAGCGGAGGATTCCATTTTAAGCCAGCCTTTCTGACGACGACATCTGCTTAGGAACTATAAAAAATGGTTCCCAAATAAAAATCGTCGTCGGATTTTTCAAAGAGCGCACCGAAACTATCGGGAGTGCTAAGAAAACTTACACCAACTATTGCGAATTAATCAACCCCTAGAACAGTTTAGTGCTAATCGAAAATACTATTCTTCCTGCTATTACAAGATCTTTGCTGTCTGCAGGCATTTTGTCGAGATGTGGCGCGCTGTGAAGAGGTTCAAAATAATATTTTTCCCCCTCCCTGTAGATCCTTTTTATACACAAATCTCCCTTGTATATCACTCCAAAAAGTTTACCGCTTTCTTCGCCTATGTCGTTATTAAAAACAGTTTCATATATGGTTGTATCTCCCAGATATATACCAAATTCGGGGTAATCCCGTATAAAAATTCTTAGTCCCAAAAGGTTTTCAAGCGATTTTGTATATTTATAGTATCTTCTTAAGTTCTGTTTTGATAGATATATGAAATCTTTTAGATTATTTTTTTGATCAAATACTTCCTGAACCGTTTTGTTTCTAAGATTTGCGTGTTCAAGCATTGGAATGGCTATTACATCATCCGAAAGGTCCTTTCGGATATCCGTTTCTATTAAATTTACAAGCTTATCCCATTTTTTTGCTTTTTCAACATAATGCATTAATCCCGGCTTATCTTCGCCTAAAAAATATCCTATTGGTTTTTTGATGTATTCAGCTATTTTTACAAGTTCCGAAACCTTAGGTATATACCTTCCTTTAACTATATTTGAAACATAAGCTCTTGATTTTTTAATCATTTGAGCAAGTTCAGTTTGAGAGATATTCGCTTCTTTAAGAGCATCCTTTATTCTACCTGATATAATTTTATTGAAATTTTTATCCATTTTTAGGTTAGTTTACATTGTGTTAACAAAATATTAACATGGTCTTAAATATTGTAAAGTTGAAAGCAAAAACTTTACATAAACTGAATCGTTTGTTAAATTCTAGTTGGTTTTAGAGAATCTCGAAAGAGAAGAGAGGCTTCACAAAAAGTACCACAATCCATTTTGGAGAAGGTGCTTTTTGTATTTTTGTTTAAAGTGTAATAGTATTTAAAGTGTAATTTAAATACTATTTGATGCATAAATACGCGGACACAAAACAAGAGGATACAATATATTCAACGGCTGAAATGAAAGCCATGGTTAAGTTTAACAAAATAAAAATATTTTTTTTACATCCGATTGTTAAATTTCTTGATAAAATAGGAGCTACCCCAAATATGATAAGTTTGTTTTCGGCAATTGTAGCTATGGGTGCTTTTACTTTTTCATATGTGTTTTTAAGTCCTATGTATTTTGCTGTTGGTATATGGATACACATGATAATAGATGCTGTTGATGGAACATTGGCAAGATACCAGAATAAAACGTCAAGCAACGGTGCGATTGTAGACTCTTTGTGTGATCATTTTGGTATTGTTTTGGCATGTTTGTTTGCATATTTATTTTTCATTGTAGATGGGTTTAGCATATTGGTGTTTGCAATTTTATATTCTATTTTAATTGGTTTAATATTCTATCTCTTAAAAAATAAAAGTAGTTTTTTCTTTATTATAAGACCAAGATTATATTTATATGTCGCAATAACTCTTGATGTCTTTTGCTTAACACGTATAACGGATTATATTGTTTTGATATCAAATATTATTATGTTTGTTGGAATTATTATTGGGTTTAAGAAAATTTTATCGACAAAAAAATACACTTTTAAAAATGAGCATCGTTAAAGTTCGGTTTTGTTGGTTGCGGGGGCAGGATTCGAACCTGCGACCTCCGGGTTATGAGCCCGACGAGCTGCCACTGCTCTACCCCGCGTCAAAAAGTTCTTTTCAAAAAAATGAGTCTCACTAACGTTCGACTTTGGCATAATACGCTATGAGACTTTGATGTCAAGAATTTACCTTAGCGGATTATCTTCAAAAACGAACATTTTCCATTTATTTATATTCGATACGTTTTCCAAGTTTTCTGTTGAAAGTTCAGAGGCTTGAGTATTGGTTTCTTCGCCTAGCAATGGTGTTGAAGCTATAACGACAACATCTTCTCCCGGATTAATAAGTCCTTTGTTTTGTTTTAAGATTTTATCTATATATGCGTCCGAGGTAACGTAATCAAATTCTTCGATTAGTTTTTTGTTTTCTTCGGCTATTCGAACATTTTCTTTTTCAAAATCCTGGATGTAAATATCTATTTGGTGGCTCTTATAAAAAGCTAAAGTCAGTGAATACAACAAATACGTGCTCAAAATAATGAGCCCTATGATAACAAAATTTATAAGATTTGACGGTTGATCGTTTTTTACCTCCATGGTATGAATCTACTGACGAAAGCTAAGAAATACTAACATAGACTTTTTAAAGCCGCAATGATGAACAAACACAAGAAAATCCATTGTATTGGCATAGGCGGAATAGGCTTGAGCGGTTTTGCTCAAATTCTTTGCGAACAAGGAAATGTTGTTTCGGGCTCGGATATGCATGAATCTCAAATAACAGATTCAATGGGAAAAAAAGGAATAAAAATATACATAGGGCATGATGAGTCGAATTTAAAAAGAACTGTAAATAAAGTTATTTATTCTTCTGCTATTCCGGAATCAAATCCTGAGCTTCTAAAGGCGAGAAAATTAAATATTCCAACAGTTACCTTGTCTGAGGCTATAGGAGAATTTACAAAAAAAATGTTTACGATAGCTGTTTGCGGTACACATGGAAAAACAACTGTAACTTCAATGTCCGCTCTTGCAATGATTGCTGGAGATAAGGATCCGACTGTTATGGTTGGTTCAAATTTAAAAGAGCTGGGGGATTCAAATCACAGGCTTGGCAAAGGAGATTATTTCTTGGTTGAGGCATGTGAATATAAAAGAAATTTTCTTAATTATAATCCAAAAATAATAGTTGTTACCAATATTGAAGCCGATCATCTTGATTACTACAAAAATTTGGAAGATTACAAAAGTGCGTTTAAAGAATTTATAGGCAAGTTGCCCGAAGATGGCTATTTAATAGCCAATATTGATGACGAGAATGTTGTTGATATTCTTAAAGGTTATTCGGGAAATTTAATAACTTTTGGTTCAAACAATAATAAGGCCGATTGGATTTTAAGAGGAAATAAAATTGAAAAAGCTGGGAATTTTGTTGGAGAATTTAATTTATCAATTCCAGGTTCTTTTAATATGATGAATGCTCTTGCGGCTCTTGCTCTTGGTCAAATACTACATATTGAAAGAGAAAAAATAATTGAGGCACTTAATAATTTCAAAGGTGCTTGGAGAAGATTCGAGCTTATAGGTAAATTTAAAAACATCACTCTTATAAGTGATTATGCTCATCATCCAACTGAAATAAAGAATACTGTAAAAGCCGTAAGAGAAAGATATGAAGGGAAAAAAATATGCTGTATTTTTCAGCCTCATCAGTATAACAGGACAAAAAATTTACTTGCAGGGTTTTCCATATCTTTCAAAGATGCCGATGTAGTTATTATTCCGAATATTTACAAAGTTCGTGATACACAAAAAGATGCCAAATCAATTTCAGCCAATGACCTTGTTGAGTTGATAAAAGAAAATGGTGTTAAGGCTTATCAAATAACAACTTACAAACAAATAAAAGATTATCTTGCAAAAAACCCTGACGATATTGAAGTGGTAATTATAATGGGGGCAGGGGATATATGGGAACTTGGCGGTTACTTGCTAAATTCCTAACTGATTTTTTTCCAGACTGTACCTTTTGGTGTATCTTCAACCAGTATTCCATTTTCTTTTAGCTTGTCGCGAAGTTCATCGGATTTTTTCCAGTCTTTTTTTGCGCGGGCTTCTTCACGTTCATTAATTAAAGCTAAAATTTCTACCGATAAGTCTTCTTCCTTCTCCGTAAAAATAATTGCAAAAACTGTGTCGATCTTCTTCATAAAATTAAGAACTTTATTCCTGTCATTAATTGTTAATTGAACTCTTTCCTGTAACTTATTAACTTCCTTAATGAATTCAAAAATTGCGGCCAAGGCTTCAGGAGTTTCAAAATCATCATCCATGCTTTTTTCGAATTTCTCATGTGTTTTTTCTATAGCTTTAACCAGTTCGTTTGTTGCGTCTCCATCGGTATCAATTTGTTCAATTTTTCTTACAAAATCATTTATACGTTCAAGTGTGTTTACAGACTGAGTTATCAAATCTTCGGAAAAGTTTATAGGTGATCTGTAATTAGTCTGGAGATATAAAAATCTAATAACGTTACCTGGATATTTATCCAAAAGATTTTCAAGAGTAATAAAGTTGCCCAGAGATTTGGACATTTTTTCTTTATTTATATTTATAAAACCGTTATGCATCCAGTAATTTGCGAATTGCTTATTTGTTGCGCATTCGCTTTGAGCAACCTCACACTCATGGTGAGGGAAAACCAAATCAGCTCCACCTGCGTGGATGTCAAAAGTTTCTCCAAGGAGAGACATACTCATTGCGCTGCACTCTATATGCCATCCAGGGCGGCCTTTCCCCCATGGACTGGTCCACGAAGGCTCTCCGGGTTTTTCTTTTTTCCATAAAGCAAAATCCTGAGGATTTTTTTTGTTTTCATTAACCTGAATGCGTGATCCCATCTGAAGGTCTTCCATATTTTGCTTCGACAATTTTCCGTATTCAGGAAAAGCTGAAATATCAAAATATATTCCGTCTTCAAGTTCATATGTTGCCCCCTTTTTTTCAAGAATTTTTATTAAATCTATTATTTGATCAATGTAATTTGTAGCTCTTGGATGCGTTGTTGCAGGCATAATGTTTAATTTGCCGTAGTCACGCTCATATAAAGGAATAATTATTTCCGAAAGTTCTTTTACGCTTATATTTTTTTCATTGGCACGATTTATCATTTTATCATCAATATCCGTGTAGTTTGAAACAAAATTTATATCAAAGCCTTTGTAAATGAAGTATCTTCTTATTACATCAAAAGCAACTGCGCTGCGGCCATGTCCCAAATGAGCACTATCGTAAACGGTTGGCCCGCAAAGATACATTCCAACTTTACCCTCGGAAATCGGTTTAAATTCTTCCTTTTTTCTGTTTAGCGTATTATAAATAGAAATCATAATCTTTACATAAGAAAACTAAGGAGCATTGAGCGTACAAACTCTATTGTAAACAAAGCGATAATTGGAGATAGATCAAACATTCCCATTCTTGGGATTACTTTTCTAAAGAATGACAACAATGGTTCGGTAATCTCAAATATAAACGTACTGAGCATTCCTTTACTTCCCATAGGTCTTATCCATGACATAATAACTCTGATCAAAATTGCCAGAATAACTATTTCCGCAAGTATATCAACAAAAAGCGCAAGGTATGCTTTCATCTTTAAGGTTAGTTTATAATTTAACCGTTAAACACCAAACTGGATTCTAGCATACTTTTTTCTTAAATTTAAAGTAAAGCTGAGTTAAAACAATGGAAAGTACAATAAACCATAATTCTTCCGGCCCCGTTGCCTGCATTGTTGGAGCAGCCGGACGATAAATAATTTCCTCTTCTTGCTTTTCTTCAGGAGGGAAGAATACAGGGGTTGAACTAAATGGTATGGAACTTACAATACTGCTCATGTTCTCACTTTCAAGGCCTTCTTCATCGAGAGCTACTATAGAAAAGAAATATTCGTTGCCGTTTTTAAGGTTTGGAATATACCAAGTTGTTTTGTCGTCAAATGTTTCGGTAGTCTGAGTAAGGTTTGCCGGAGCAAGCCCATAATTAATTTTATAATTTACAACTTTTAGGTCATCGGTAGATGCCTGCCATGAAAGCGTTACCTTTGAATCTGAAGAAATGGCTTTTACGCCAAATACGTCGGATGGGGCTTTATTTGCTTCTTCAACTACAGGTTCTTCATCTCCATTGCCGGAAATAGCAGTCTCTCCATTTGCGCTAACTTCCAGTGTTGCCACGTCTTCATAAGAGCCTTCGTTTCCTAATTCATCAACAAGAATAACGTCAACCGGATAACTTCCCGGTTCACTTGGGGCCTGTATTGAAGCCACATATTTTGTAGGATCAGTAGCATCCTGTTCAAGCTCCGCGATATCTATGTTAAACACAACAGCTCCCTGAAACACACTTTCCTCAGAGGTTATTATTATGTCTATAACATCGCCTGTTTTTATTCCTGATGATGGTGAAAATTTAACTCCTTGTACTTCAGGAGCCTTTGTATCAATCGTAACTGTAACTTCATCCGAGGTGTCCAGAATTGTATCGTTGTCATCTTGCATTACGACAAAAAATTTATGAGCGCCGTCAACTATAAAAGACGGTTTGTAAGAGAATGTATTATCTGATTTAACTTCAACAGAGCCGGTATTACTATCATTATCGAATATTTGTATTGTTGAGCCTACCAAAGGAGCAACTCCGTTAATAACAAGCTCGCTACTGCTATATGTTCCTGACGTAGGACTTGTAATTTTTAATTTATCCGTTGATGTGTCTGTGGAAGTATCTGTAGAACCTTGAGTAGAAGAGGCACCAACCGTAATACTTGTTTCTCCTCTTATTGTAAAATCATTCAAATCCGTTGCTACAACTTTATAAATTCCTTCCTGAGCAAAGTTAACAGCTTGTGCTCCACTAAAAGTATGACTACCTCCGTCTATATCAACATCAAAAGTATAATCGTTCGGTAAAGTGGCATAGATGCTGTTTGTACCTTCAGAAGAAAGGTGCACGGTTCCGGAATAATTTGGAACTGCGGTGCCTTCAGAATCAACAGCTTTTAATGTAAATTTAACGTCTGAATTAGTGGTTATGGAAGAAGGTAGGTCGGTAAATATAAATTTTGAAACTTCACCGGCAGCAGCATAAGCGGTAGGTATAAATCCGCCTACATTAACCGGCATTGTGTAAGCAACCTCAAGTCTTTCTTGTAAAACCATATTTGAAGTTGTGTCCAGGAAAGAATAAATTGAAACTCCTTCTTTTGATGATGACGTTGAAAAGAATATTTCTCCGTTTTCATTTGTAAATTGATCTTTTGAAACAAGTTGCACTTTATCTGAGCTTCGGCTTGAAACAACTTCAACTTCGTGACCTTTTATGGCGTTCCCATTTTTATCTTTTAGCTTAATGGTAATATAAATTTTATCTATTCCGTTTGAAGTTCCAAGTAATTTTGATGGTATTATTTCTGAAACAATTTCCGATACTTCATCAGGAAATACATAAAAAGTGTTGATTTTCCCATCTGTTCCGTTTTCAAGCTTGGCAGATACAAAGTAAGTTCCAGACTGTTTTGTGTGATAATCATAAAGATCAAATTCAGCTACTCCGTTATTATCAGATTCAATTGGTAGGTTAAGCGTACTTCCGTTTGGTTTTTTAACCGAAAATTCAACAATTTTGTTTGGGAGTGTTTTTGATGAATATATTCTGGCCGTATAGCCTGCAATCGTATCTGTACCAAAAGCCTCAATTGAAAAAGGATTGCTATTAAGCGCAAAAGCTACGCTGCTTTGCGATAATATAAATGCAAAAGCGGTAACAATAGAGAGAATATTTTTTATTGATTTCTTCATTTTTATTTTTTTGTAAATATCCATTACTTCTAAAATCTTAATATTATATCAAAAATATTGCCGAATTGCAAAGATATAAAGGTGTTTATTGAGTTTTTTGAGTACTTTTGGTAAGATGCCCCCTGCGTCCAGACTAAGAGGATTAGCACTGGTTGTCAGAGCCAAATAAATTATCAACATAATATGTTTAAAATTAGCAGAAAAATAGCTGCGACGTTGGCATTTTTTGTATATATCACCCCTTTTACGGCGCTTACTGTTTTTGCCCAGGATGAAGCCGTAATAACAGAGGTTGTCCCGGAAGAAATAACATTCAAGGCTGCAATAAAAGCCGGAGATTCAATCCAGCTTGATAAAAATATAATTTTTGACGCATCCGGAACTACTCATCCAAATGCGGATGCAAATATTATTTATACTTGGGATTTTGGCGATGGGAACAAGAAAGAAGGCCATGAGGTTGTTAACACATATACAACTCTTGGTAAAAAAACAGTAACCCTTACGGCAAATGATGGAAATGAGACACAAACTATATCAAAAGACGTCTTTGTTTATAAAAAAATCATAATTTTTATAACGGATAAAGCGACAATTAAGGATAGGATTGAGGGATTTAAGAATTATGCGCGTGACAGAGATGCGGATATAGTCGTCTATGAAAGTTATGACAGCGCAACGGAATTCATAACTGAGGAAATTCTGGAACGTAAACTTAGGGAATCAACTGAAAATCTAAAGAAAATCGATGAAATAATAGTTTGGACGGAAGGAAACTCAGGGCTTAATGCTCTTTCTCGCGTTAAACAAAATCAGTCTGAGCAGGAAGAATTATTAACATTCGACAATAAAACCATTCTTGTAGTTAGTGATGACGATCAAGGTACGGCTCAATTACAACGTCAGTATGAACTTTTAAAACCAAAGAATATTGTTTCGGCAAAGGAGGCCGCCATATATGCTTTTATAGAAAGTTCAACAACGGATGAGTTTATAAATAGAATGGAAAAAGATGGATATGACTATCAGCTTACAAATGCGCAAACCGGACAATTGCAGATTTGGAATTTCATGTCTTATTTTGTTAATTATTTGATAGACAGCGGAATTCCGGCGAATACTGTAATATTAATACTTATGTTGCCGGTAATAGCCACCGTTGTGTCTATAATGAAGCAGGTTGTCGGCTTAACGACTTTTGGAGTTTATACGCCAACAATCATTACACTGACTTTTTGGATTCTTGGAATTAAGTTTGGATTACTTACTCTTTTGATTATTTTTCTTGTTGGGACAGGCGCCCGGGCAATACTTAAAAGATACAGGTTACTTTATGTGCCAAAAATGGCCATTGTCCTGACTTCTGTGGCAATAGCCATCTTGTTGATGCTTATAGTTTCAATTAGATTTAATTTGTTTGACGCTCAATTTTATTCACTTTCCGTTTTTCCGATGTTGATTTTAAGTACGTTAACAGAGAAATTTGTTGATGCACAGGGAAGCAAAGGCTTTAAACAGGCAATGATTTTAACACTCCAGACTGTTTTAGTTGCCGTGATAGCATATATAGTAATTGGCGGAGAAGTTGATCTTTACTTGTTTAAACTTAAATTTACAGCTCTTCAGGGATTTATGCTGGCTTATCCTGAAGTTATTATATTGATAATATTTTTTAATATATTCCTTGGTAGATGGACAGGCTTAAGATTGCTTGAATATGTAAGGTTTAGAGAGGTTCTTCGTCACGTTGAAGAAGAGTAATATTTTACTTTTAAGTGCATGATTTTTAACGACAAAGGAATTCTGGGTTTAAATGCAAGAAACCTGCTATATATTCGTCCTTATAATACAAACAAGACGATAAAACTTGCTGATGATAAGTTAAAAACAAAGAAGTTTTTATCCGCACGTGGAATCCCAGTTCCAAAACTTTATGCCGTAATAAAATCAAAAGAAGAACTTGAAAAGTTTGATTTTGGGTCGCTTCCTAATACGTTTATAATAAAGCCAAATCATGGATTTGGAGGAGAG
>Ga0209668_10001232_pt1 | contig 10885 bp, 10 predicted proteins | sample FrelakmetPLP11PL_FD_187150 | JGI IMG/M metagenome (GOLD analysis project Ga0209668, IMG submission 187150) | Freshwater lake sediment microbial communities from the University of Notre Dame, USA, for methane emissions studies - PLP11 PL (SPAdes)... | ecosystem: Environmental > Aquatic >... | reverse complement strand
CTGTTGCGCTGGCTGCGCGTGCACGGGCTGCCCCCGATAGACGGCGGCATCTCCCTCACCCACATGCGCTGGATCCGCCACGCGCATCCGGAGGTCTACCAGCGCACGGCCACGTTCCTCGAGCCGATGGATTACGTGACGATGCGCTTCAGCGGTCGCGCGACCGCCAACCAGTGCACCGCGTTCATGTTCCTGGTGACCGACAACCGGCGGCTGAACGTCACGGACTACGACCCCGCGTTGCTGGCGCAGTCGGGAATCGACCGCGACAAGCTGCCGGAGCTCGTGCCGGTCGATTCGATCGTCGGCACGGTGCTGCCGGACGTCGCTGCGGAACTTGGCCTCGCACCGGGAACCCGCGTCGTGACCGGCCTCAACGACACGCAGTGCGGCGGGATAGGCACTGCCGCATTCAGCGGGCAGCACGCCGCGCTGTCGATCGGCAGCACCAGCGTCATGATCACGCACGTCGACTTCAAGCGCACCGACGTCCGCCACGTGATCCTGAGCATGCCGAGCCCGGTGCCCGACACTTACTTCGTCATGGCCGAGAACGGCATGGGCGGTGGCACGCTCGAGCACTTCCTGCAGAAGCTCGTCTACGCAAGCGATCAGTTCGGCGAACTCACGACCGGGAACCGCTACACGCTGCTGCAGCGTGCGGTGGACGAGACGCCGCCCGGCAGCGCGGGCGTGCTGTTCCTGCCGTGGATGGGCGGCTCGATCGCACCCACCGCCGACTCCCGGATGCGGGGCGGCTTCCTCAACCTGAGCCTGCACACGACGCGCAGCCACATGGCGCGCGCGGTGCTCGAAGGCGTGGCGATGAACCTGCGCTGGATGAAGGGACCCGTCGAGCGCTTTGCAAAGCGCCGCTTCTCGCACTTCGTCTTCTACGGCGGCGGTGCCGAGTCCGACGCCTGGTCGCAGATCCTGGCAGACGTGCTCGGCATCCCGGTGCACCAGATGGCGAATCCACAGTATGCGACCTGCCTCGGCGCGGGCCTGCTGGCATTCCAGCGGCTGGGCCAGCTCGGCTTCGACGACTTCGCGCGTTTGGTGCCGATCCACCGGGTCTGCGATCCGAACGCGGCCAACCGGCAGGTCTACGACGAAATGTCTGCCCAGTTCGTCAATGCATTCAAGAAGACGCGGCCGATTTTCCGCGCGCTCAATTCACGCGGGCCCGGACGATGACGAGTCGCGGCCCGGCACGGTATCTCGAGGCCGGGCTGGCGGCGGTGCTGGAAGCCGGCCCGATTGCGCTCGAGTACTTCCGTCTTCCGATGCGGGTGCACGACAAGCTGCCCGGCGTGTACTACGACCCGGTGACCGAAGCGGACCGGCGCATCGAGACGCTGATTCGCAAGCGCCTCGGCGCGCAGTTTCCGCAGCACCGCATCGTCGGGGAGGAGCACGGCGACACCGGCGAGGGCACGACCTACTGGATCATCGACCCGATCGACGGCACGCGCTCGTTCATCAGTGGCATGCCGACCTGGGGCATCCTGCTTGGGTTGGTGGAGGACGGCGACCCGATCGTCGGCATCATGCACCAGCCGTTCACCGGCGAGACGTTCTTCGCCGACAAGGCGGGTGGCGCCCGCTTTCGCCACAATGGCTCCGAGACGAGTCTGCGCACGCGGGCCGATGCCACGCTGGCGGACGCCGTGCTCTACAGCACGCACCCCTCGATGCTGCATCACGCGGGAGTCCTGGGCCGATTCGACGACCTCGCCTCACGCTGCCGCCTGCAACGCTGGGGCGGCGACTGCTACGGATTCGCGCTGCTCGCGCAGGGCTGCATCGACCTGATGATCGACGGCATGCTGATGCCGTACGACATCGTGCCGATGATTCCGATCATCGAGGGCGCGGGCGGCGTGGTGACTGACCTGCACGGAAATCGGCCGCTGCACGGCGGCACGGTGATCGCCGCTGCGAATGCTTCGCTGCACGCAGCGGCACTGAAAATCATGACGCGACCCCCGGCCGACGGCTGAGGCGCCTGGAGAAATCAACGATGGATGCCGATAAAGCCGTACGCGCCCTCTACCCCTATGCAGATGAGTTCGGCGTGGTCCGCCGGTTTCCGGAACAAGGGCTCGACGAAGCCACGATCCTCGAGCAACTGGGGTCGATGGCCAGCCGCGAGGACCGCAAGTGGGAGAGCGGCAAGTGCTCCGGGACGATGTACTGCGGGGATCACGAGCACTACGCGTTCCTGAACGAGGCGTTCAGCCACTTCAGCCATGTGAACGCGCTGCAGCGCGACATCTGCCCGAGCATGACTCGCTTCGAGAGCGAGATCATCGCGATGACGCTGTCGATGCTGCACGGCGAGGCTGTCGAGCAGCATGATCCTTCGCAGAAGGCCTGCGGCGCCATGGGGTCCGGTGGCACGGAAAGCATCCAGAACGCCGTCCTCGGCTACCGCGACTACGCACGCAATGTGCGCGGAATCGCGCAGCCGGAAATGATCTGGCCGGAGACGGCGCACCCGGCGTTCCACAAGTCCGCGCACATGTTCGGCGTGAAGCTTATCGTCGCGCCGACCGACCCGGTGACGACGCAGGTCGACGTGGATTTCGTGCGCAACGCGATCACGCCGAACACCGCCGTGGTCGTGTCGTCCGCCGGCAACTATCCGTACGGAACGATCGACCCGATCGCAGCGCTGTCGGACGTGGTGCTCGAGAAGGGCACGTGCCTGCACGTCGACGGCTGCCTCGGCGGCTGGATACTTCCGTGGGGCCAGGAACTCGGTTACCCGAACATCCCCGTGTTCGACTTCCGGCTGCCCGGTGTGACGTCGATTTCCGCCGACACGCACAAGTACGGCTACGGATTGAAGGGCACGTCCGTGCTGGCCTGGCGCGACAAGACCTACCGCCAGCATCAGTACTACATGCTGACCGACTGGAAGGGCGGGGCGTACGCGTCGCCGGGACTCTCGGGCAGTCGCTCGGGAGGCCTGATCGCCGCGACCTGGGCCTCGATGATGCACCTGGGACGCCAGGGCTACCTGAAGCGTGCCAAGGACATCTTCGACGCGGCGTTCCGGATGCAGGACGCCGTGACGAGTCACCCCGAACTCAGGCTGATGGGCAAGCCTACGTTCTGCTTTTCGTTCACGTCGGACGAGTTCGACATCTATCACGTGAACGACTTCATGAAGACTCGTGGCTGGCGCTTCAACGGCCAGCAGAAACCGAACGCGATCCACATGTGCGTCACCGGCCCGCAGACGCAGCCCGGCCTGGTCGAGGAGTTCGCGCGTGATCTCGCAGAGGCCGTTGCCTACGCGAAGCATCCCCCGACGCCGAAACCCCAGAGCGGCGGCGTCTACGGCGGCGGCGGGGACATGGACATGAGCAACCCGGCCGTCGCGCGGATGTTCTTCACCTACGCGATGAATGCGTTTGCCGACGGCCCGCCCTGACCTGACCGCAGCGCGGCCTCACCGCTGCACGGAGACTCCGATGACGACCAGCGAAAATACAGTGGTCCTGGTGACCGGAGTTTCGTCCGGGTTCGGGCAGGCAATCGCGGCCGCGCTCGAGGCGCGCGGCTGTCACGTCTTCGGCACGACCCGGCAGCCTTCGGCAGCGGCACCGACCGGTTGCACACTGGTCTCGATGAACGTCGACGACGAGGCATCGGTGACAGCGGGAGTCGCTGAGGTGCTGCGACAAGCCGGCCGCATCGATGCCGTCGTCAACAATGCGGGCTGGGGTTTTGCCGGCGCAATCGAGGACACGACGGTCGACGAAGCCCGCCGGCAGTTCGAGACCAATTTCTTCGGCATGCACCGCGTCTGCCGTGCCGTGCTGCCGCAGATGCGCGCGCAGCGCTCCGGCCGCATCGTCAACATGAGTTCACTCGGCGGGATCGTCAGCGTACCGTTCCAGGCCATGTATTGCGCGACCAAGTTCGCTGTCGAGGCCTACACCGAGGCGCTGCGCATGGAGGTGCGGCCGTTCGGCATCCAGGTCGCCATGGTAGAGCCGGGCGACTTCGCGACGCGCTTCACTGCGAACCGGCTCATGACGGCCGCGAGCACGCCGCAGTCGCCGTATGCAGAGCGATGCGCGACTGCGGTTCGGCGCATGGGAGAGGACGAGTCGAGCAACCCGGACATCGGCCCGGTGGTGCGCGCGGTGCTCACCGCGCTCGAAGCCCGCAATGCGCGGCTGCGCTATCCGGCTGCGAACGCGCTGCAGCGTACGCTGGTCGCGCTGCGGCCCCTGCTGCCGCAGCCGCTGTTCGAGTACCTCGTCATGGACAACTACAAGATTCGCTGACCCGTTGATTGCATGGTGCAGTGCCTCGCCTGCACGCCGGTAGGTTAAGACTTACCCTGCTTCCACCTTCGACTTGCGGGTGAGCAGATACACCAACGGCCCGAACGATCCGAATGCCAGAGTGGCAACGATCCACGGCCAGATGTTGCGGCCCGTGGCTTTGGCGTCGTGCCACATCCATACCATGACAAGCGTCAATGCGATCACCAGGTCTGCAAGGACTTGCCCGCCATAGAGAGTCTGGAAAGGCGGGGCGAAAACGCCCCAGTAACCGTGCCGCCAGAGCGCGGCCGCGCTGAGCGCTCCGAACAGGATGAGGGTGATGGTCAGCAGCGTGCGTTGCATACATGGACCTCGCAGGTAGTGAGATTGCGCCAGCGGACGGGTGACCAGTCTACTTTGCGTAGGTAGCCAACAAGTATTTTCTGATCGCTTCCGATTCGAACATCTCCGTGCCGGTGTTCTGGTCAACCAGGTACGGCACCTGGACCTTGCCGGCTCGCTCAAGCAATTCGACCCGGTTCCGTCCTGCCACCGGCAGAGTGGGGAACACGGTTGCGCGAATGCCCGGCGGCCCCAGGTCGCGCCACGTGGCCTTGCCGGTGCTGCGCAGCAGGTACTGCAGCTCGAGCTCGCAGAGCAGCTCACGGACTCGCCGCGAGTAGGGACTCGACTCGAAGCTGAACAACTCCAGCGGTCGCCTCGGTGCTTTGGAGGGTCGGGCCTGGGCGCCGGCGCGAAATCGAGGGACGCCTGACAGGACGGAAGACGAGACGTCGAACGATCGCAGCAGGCGCATAGGCGCGGCACGTCCGCCGTAGCGCCGGTACAGGTAGTCGATGATGTCGGCCGACTCGTACATCGACTCGCCGCTGTTCGGATCTACCAGGAACGGAAATTGCTGCTTGCCGCCCATTTCTGCGACCTTCGGTCGAAAGCGCGTTCCCCCGTGGGGCGTCGGATAGATCAGTGCGTCGAGATCCAACTCGGTCAGCGCCTCGCGAACCAGTCGGCAGAACGGACATGCCTCGAATTCATAGAGCTGGAGGTGCTTGGCGGGCTGCGTTGCCGACCCACGAGCGTTGGTGCCGCGCCAGAAGCGCAGCGTCGACGTCAGCGTGGAGCCCAGTACGTCGAGAGTGTTGCTCATCGCGGCATTAGATCACACGGACTGGACGGCGGGATGAGCTGACGGCGGACGACATACTGCCGCAGCCGTCGGTGCCGCTTACGGGCCGATGTCGACTGTATTAGGCAGAGCAATTTGGCGTTTCAGCTGACACGCCGGAAGCGCGTCATCTCGACGAGCGAGCTTCTGCTTTCAACCTAAGCGATCCGTCGTGCGTCGGCGAAATGCAGGTTCGAGGGCTTATCGAAGTGGCCGGGAGCTGGCGAACCATCCGGCTAGCTATGCGGCCTCCCAAGCCGATAACTTGGGTTCGATTCGCGACACCCGCCCCGAATGAATTAGATAAGCTACAAGGGCCACGCGAAGCCGTTCGTCCTTCATGCCCCCCGTGGGGGTGTGTTTCGCTATAGTCCACCCCAGCACGCGCCCGTTCCGGCGCCGGAGTGACACCCGATGGGTATTGGCACCCCCCTGATGTGGGCGATTTTTTTCGCGTTCGTCGTCGTTGCATTGCTGGTCGACGTCTTCGCGATGCGCAGCCAGGGCGCGCACCGCGTCGGTATGCGCGAGGCGGCGATCTGGTCGCTCGTGTGGGTGCTGGTTTCCTTCGTCTTCGTCGGCTGGCTCTGGTGGTATCTGCAGCTAGCCGCGGGGCCGGAGATCGCCAACGCGAAGGCGCTCGAGTTCGTAACGGGTTACCTGGTCGAAAAGGCCCTGGCGGTCGATAATATCTTTGTCTTCCTGATGGTATTCACGTACTTCGCCGTCCCGGCCGAGTACCAGAAACGCGTGCTGGTGATCGGCATCACGGGAGCGATCATGCTGCGCGCGATCCTGATCCTGGTCGGGGGGTGGCTGCTGCAGCAATTCCACTGGCTGCTGTACGTGTTCGGCGCGTTCCTCGTGCTGACAGGCATCAAGATGTGGTGGGCCGCCGGCCAGGAGCCGGACCTCGGCCGCAACCCGGTGCTGAAGTGGATTAATCGAACGATGCGGATCTCGCCGACCTACGACGGCGAGAAGTTCTTCACCGTGCGCAACGGCACCCGGATGGCGACACCGTTGCTGGTCGTGATCCTCATGATCGCCATTGTCGACGTCATCTTTGCCGTCGACTCGATTCCGGCGATCTTCGCGATCACGCTCGACCCCTTCATCGTGCTGACCTCCAACGTGTTCGCGATCCTCGGCCTGCGCGCGATGTACTTCCTGCTCGTCAACATGCACGAGAAGTTCCATCTGCTGTCGTACGGCCTCGCGCTGGTCCTCGGCTTCATCGGCAGCAAGATGTTGCTGATCGACGTCTACAAGATTCCGGTCGCATGGTCGCTCGGCGCGACGGCCTCCATCCTCGCGATTACGATGGTCCTGTCAGTCATGATCCCGTCGAAGGCCAAGCCGGCGCGGCCGGGCACCAGCAGTCTTGCAGGCGCTCCTTCGGCCAAACTGCTCAGCACAAGGGAGGCGCCAAAGGGCAGCGAGAGCCGTTCAAGCGATGCAACGTAGGGTCGACCTGATGCCCGATCGAGTCTGGGTCAGGACGTATCAGCACTTGCCCTTGGCCACCTGCAACGCGGCTTCGAAGCGCGTCAGCGCCTCGTCGCAATACGCGCGATCGATGAACAGCCCGGGCTTGAACTGCAGCACGGAGTAATCGAAGCCGGCGAAGATCGCCCAGATGCCATGCTGGTACAGCGCCGACATCATCTGCATGCCGCCGGTCGGCGCATTGAAGACCAGTCCCATCACCAGACCCTTACGGCGGATGTCCTTCAGGAACCCGTGTCGCGAGCGGATGTCGGCAAGGCCGGCGAACAGGTAGTCCGACGTCCGCGTGGCACCGGCCAGCGCCTCGGGCGCACGACACATGTCGATCACGACGGAACCAACGACACAGCCGGGCTCCGCCCCGCCGAAAGTCGTCACGTGCCCCCAACCGTTGTCGGTCAGCCACGCACCGACTTTCCTGCTCAGCACCGCGGCCGCAATCGGGTACATGCCGCCGGAGAGACCCTTGCCCGTGATCAGCATGTCGGGTTCGACGCCCCAGGCCTCCACTCCCCACAGGTAGCCCGTGCGACCGAGCCCACTCTGCACTTCGTCGGCGATATACAGCGCGCCGAATTCGCGGCACAGACTGGCAACACCGGGCAGATAGCCGTCGGAGGGCACGGGGAATCCGTAGGTGGCCGGGATCGTCTCGAGAATCACCGCGGCGACGTCGTTCGACTGCAGCGCCTGGCGCATCGCGTCGAGGTCGTCGAACGGAACCTTTATGAACTCCCCGGGATAGTCGCTGCCGAAGTAGCGTGCCGTCGTATCGTCGCCCGCCGCACCCGAAAGCCCGGTGCGCCCGTGATAACCGGACGCGATCGCGACGATCTTGCGACGACCGGTGAAGTGGCGCGCGGACTTGATCGCGACGTCCACCGCTTCGCTGCCACCCGCGGCGTAGACCGTGTAATGCAGGTCTCCGGGCGTGTATGCGGCCAGCTTCTCGGCAAGGTCGGCACGAGCCGGGCTCGCGAAGTGGTGGTTGCCGATATCGAGCGTCTGCAGCGCTGTCTCCAGCGCCTTGAGTACCGCCGGATGGCGATGACCGACGTTGAACGTGCCGCCGTTCAGGTGGAAATCCATGAGCTCGTGCCCATCGATGTCCCAGATCCGGTAGCCCTCGCGGCGACCGATCACCAGCGGGATGCCCATGCCGTGGAACGCCTCGATGCGTCCCGGGATCAGGTACTCGTGGGCGGCCGCGAGCACGCTGCGTTTGCGCGCGGAATAGACCGGCTCGTCCCAGGGCTTGTTCATGGTGTCACTCACTTTGCCGCGCCTAGGAAACCCTCGGCCAGCATCAGCGTCGCGCCGACGATGATCGGTCCCTTCTCCTGCACGATCGTTGCCTCCGGGCGGCTACCGGCCCATCCGACGTAGGTCATCGCGCGCGCGAGCAGGAACACTGGCAGCATTTCCAGGTGCTCGTCGGGCAACGTGCGGATCGACCGGTATCCGCCGACAAAGCCGATGAACGCATCGTCGTAGAGCGGCTCACCGAGCAGGAACATCATCGAGGTGGCGATATCCATCACGTGCCAGCCGTAGCCGCAGTCGTCGAAGTCGATGATGCGCACCATGTCGCCTTCGCGCAGCAGGTTCTCGGGCAGGAAATCGCCATGCGTCAGTCCATAGCGATCGGGCGTCTGGCCGAACGCCGCGAGTGCGCCGCGGATGCCTTCACGCGCCTGGTCGAGCAGCGCCACCTGTTCCGGCGTCAGGAGCTTGCACGCGGCATACGGGCCCAGGTACGGGCGCGACCCGATCAGTCCGTCGAAATCCATGTGAGGCCGCTCGAACCCCGCCGGCTGCCGCCACTTCTCGCCGTGGTTGTGGATCATCGCCGCGAGGCGTCCGGCGAGATAGTGGCTGGTGCGTACCTCCTCGGCCGTGGCGACGTGGCCGCCCTCGACGCTGCCGATGATCGAGCCCTCGACCCAGCGCAGCAGGTCGCACTGGCGCGGCTCGGGCACGGCGGAGTGGGGCACCGTGACGAACAATTGTCCCGCCTTCGTCGGCACCACCGATGGCGCCCGGATTCCGGACTCGATCAGCGCCGCCATCCACTGCAGTTCGGAGCGCAGTTCCGCGTCGCTGCGATAACCCGCACGGTGCACGCGCAGCACGAGGCGTTCGCCGGTGGCAGGCTGCGTCACCTTGAATACTGCGTTCTCGCGGTACTTGAGAAGCTCCAGTGCCGCCGCCTCAAGGCCCCAGTGCGCGAGCGCCTCACCCGCGAGCTGCTGCAACCGCTCCACGCGCGCGTCCTGCGACAGTGCGTCGAATTCATTCTGCTGCATGTCGAAGTCGCTCCCCTGCCTGTTCGTCCAACACTAATGCAATGGCACGCGGGTCACAATGACGGCGCCGCTAATCGAAGTCCGTCGGCAACTCGCGCGCGATCCAGTGCTCGTGCATCCGGTGCACCTGCCGCGGCGTACAGCGACCGAGCGACATTTCGGGCAACGCATCGGGGGCGAAGAAATCGACGGCGTCCGTCTCGTAGCTGACGCGCGGCTCGCCGCCGCGGATCTCGCAGAGAAAGAAGGCTTTCCACGAGTGAAACAGCGTCGGCCCGTGGCCGTGCCGGCTGCGGTCGTAGAGTGCGGCCAGCTTCACCGCCGCGGCGACGTAGCCGGACTCCTGCTCGATCTCCTTCTCGACCGCCTGCGAAGGTGACTCATTCACGTCGGCCCAGCCGCCCGGTAGCGTCCACCGGCCATCCGCACGCTCGCGCACCAGCAGGACTCGTCCGGAAGCATCGAACGTCGCGCCGCGGACCTCGACCTTGGGCGTGACGTAGCCGGACTCGCACTCCCACACGGAACGCAGCCGTTGCAGGTCGGGTGGCAGCTGGGCGCCAAGCAGCTCCGCAGCGATTCCCTCGATCTCGCGATAGCGTTCGCGGTCGTATTCGTCCGCGCTGAAGTGCAGCCCGGTGCGGGCCAGGGCATGCAGCCGGCGGGCGATCTCGAGCGGATGGTCTGTCATGGATTGGCTCCCGGCATTGCGCGGCGCCCCCATCGGCGCCTTTCCCAGCATTGTCGCCGCAAGCGGCCGCCGATAGGATATCCGGCATGATCGCCAGTCACCTCGTCCTCAAATGGGCCCACATCATCGCCATGGTCTACTGGCTCGGCGGCGAATGGGGCGTGTTCCAGACGTCCTACCACGTCACCAACCCGAACCTGTCGCTGGATGAGCGCCGCCGCCACATGGAGACGGCGTACCGCATCGACATCCTCGCGCGCAACGGCATCATCCTGCTGCTGCCGATCGGGCTGCACATGGGGCACAACTTCGGGGTGCAGCCGCTCGGCGGCAACTGGCTGGTCGTCATGTGGATCCTGACCGCGGGGTGGCTGGGCCTGTGCTGGGCGGCGTTCGCGAAGCGGGGGACGGACGCCGGCATCCAACTCACGATCTGGGACGAGCGCATCCGCTACGTGCTGATCCCGGTGCTGCTCGTCACCTCAATGATGTCGCTGCTGTCGGGCCACCCGTTCACCGCGAAGTGGTACGCGGCCAAGGTCTTCCTGTACGGCCTGATGCTGATCATCGGCCTGATCCTGCGCTTCGTGATGAGGCACTGGACCGAGACCTTCCGCGCGCTCGCCACCGGCGGGCCACGGGTCGAACTCGAGGCCAAGCTGACCCGCGAGATCCGCATCGCGCGCGGCCTCGCCTATTTCTACTGGGTCGGCATCGGGACCACCGCCTTCATCGGCGTCACCAAGTTCTTCTAGCCGATGGCTGATCGAACGCGACCTACTTGCGCCAGCGCTCGTAGGCGATGGGAAGCAACAGGGAGGCGAGCAGGAAGAGCAGGACCATCCCGATGACGGTCGACTCCAGCTCCGGGAAGGCGCCCGAGGCGAGCACGAGTGCGACGGCTGGG
>Ga0209668_10001231_pt1 | contig 10900 bp, 6 predicted proteins | sample FrelakmetPLP11PL_FD_187150 | JGI IMG/M metagenome (GOLD analysis project Ga0209668, IMG submission 187150) | Freshwater lake sediment microbial communities from the University of Notre Dame, USA, for methane emissions studies - PLP11 PL (SPAdes)... | ecosystem: Environmental > Aquatic >... | reverse complement strand
TTATTCACTACAAAAGCATATTCACCATTGAGTAAAGGATAAACATCTTCATTCAGATCAATCTCCTGTCCAAGATATTTATCCTTCTGGGACTGTAAAACTCCTTCAAAAATAAGATATGAGACTTCCCCACCGGCACTCATTAAGTCCGAATATCTGTTAATTTGTTTTTGCAGATCAAATCCGCCGGCATAGAAAACAACATCATCAGAAACATAATCAAGCAAATTTGATCTAAACTTTGTATCAAATCCAATTAATTCCTTTCCAGAAAGATACTCTTCGTCAAGCGATGTAAAAGTTTGTACTGCAAGATTCCCATTTTCCATAACAGCTGTAACTCCAAAAGCCTTATAAAGCTTTAAAAATGGCTCAAAAGCAAGAAGCTCTCTACCCTTTTCACTCATAAACCCTTCATTGTTTTTTAAAATCTCAATAAGTTTTCCTGTATCGGTATAAGCAAAAAATAAATTATTTATAGGCAAATTCTGACTTATTTTTTGATAAGCAGGATTTGAATTCAATTTGGTTTTTGAATCTACAACAGACTGTAAAGCAACTTCATTACTGGCCACAACAAGATAACTGCCAACAAACATAAAATTATATGTCTGACTAAGTGCATATCTGTAAATATCCACACCGTTGTAATTTGTTGTTAATAAATAATCTTCCTGCGTCTTTAATCCCCTTGATTTCAAAAACTCCAAAGTTGCATTTTTATCTTTTGTTTCAAAAAACAACAAAACATCAACCTGTCCTTTTTCTCCCTGTTTCTCAACAAAAGCGGCCCCAACCTGCCTATTGATCCATGGATATATATCTTTATCAAAATCAACTTCAAGGACTCCACTGATAAGTGCTTTTAAAGTATCCGGATGATATAATTCGTACTTATTCAGCTCATCATAAAAACGCTGAACTTGTTCATTATTAGAGTTTGTGCTTACCTGCATAACAGCCACGACTCCATCTTTTGGAAGCATCACGGCAATATCTTGAGGCCTAAATACTCTTGAAAAAACTGCAAAAATAATAAAAACCAAAAGAAGTATCCCAATAAGGCCTACAACAAGGCCGACTACCCTACGGGTAAAAATTCCTGCATCTTTTTTAGTCATGTATAAAATTATTAACAACGTGATTATGCCGTTATACTATCGCAAATTTTCTTGTTTTTAACAAGAAAATTTTCTAGAATGCATTAGATCATAAACAAATATCATGAAAGCACACCAATTACGTGAACAATTTATCAATTTTTTTGTAACAAAGCATGGCCACAAGCAAATAAATGGCTCCTCTTTGATACCCGAAAATGACCCAACCGTACTTTTTACCACAGCAGGCATGCATCCGCTTGTCCCCTATTTGCTTGGAGAAAAGCATCCACAAGGCACAAGACTCGTTGATGTGCAAAAATGTGTAAGAACTGACGACATAGATGAAGTGGGAGATACAAGGCATCTTACATTTTTTGAAATGCTTGGAAATTGGTCGTTGGGAGATTATTTTAAGGAAGATGCCATAAAAATGAGTTGTGAATTCTTAACATCTCCAATTGAAAAAGGAGGAATAGGCTTAGATCCTAAAAGACTTTCCGTAAGTTGTTTTGAAGGAGATAGCGATGCTCCAAAAGACGAGGAAGCGGCATCAACATGGGAAAGTTTGGGCTTCAAAAGAGCAAAAAACAATGAACCTATTGCCGGAGGATTAATATATTTTTACGGGAAAAAAGAAAACTGGTGGGGTCCTGCCGGACAAACCGGACCCTGCGGACCGGACACAGAAATGTTTTACGATACCGGAAAAGAAAAATGTTCACAGTGTGACGCAAAAGGAGTTTCTTGCGATTGCGGAAAATTTGTCGAAATATGGAACGATGTATTTATGCAATATGACAAGCAAGAAGATGGCAGCTATAAACCACTTTCACAACAGAATGTTGACACCGGACTTGGTTTTGAACGAGGACTTGCGATTTTAAATAACGTTGAAACACCTTTTGAAACAGAACTTTTTATTGACGCTTTAAAGAAAATTCGTGAACTTGCCGGGATAAAAAACGAATCGGAGTTTACTGAATCTCAAAGAATTATCGCAGATCATATTCGCGCAGCAACATTTATTCTTGGAGACCCATACGGAATTGCTCCTTCAAATACAGACCAAGGATATGTTTTAAGAAGGCTTATAAGAAGAGCAATAAGGCATGGTAAGAAAATCGGAATAAAAGAAACTTTCACCACTGAAATTTCAAAAATTTACATTGAATATTACAAAAACGTATATCCGGAATTGAATCAATTTGCAGAAAAAATTGTAAATGAACTTGAAAAAGAAGAAGAGAAATTCAGCAAAACAATTTTACAGGGAGAAAAAGAATTTGAAAAACTTCTTCCAAATTTAACAAAGGGCAAAAACCCTATGCTGCCCGGAAGAATCGCCTTTAAACTGTACGACACCTATGGATTCCCGATTGAAATGACACAAGAGCTCGCCAAAGAAAATGGTATTTCGGTCGACATGGAAGAATACGAAAAAGCTTTTGAAAAACACCAAGAACTTTCGCGTGCCGGTGCCGAAAAAAAATTCGCCGGAGGACTTGCGGATCACAGTGCACAGACAACAAAACTGCATACCGCAACTCATCTTTTACATCAAGCACTCAGAAGTGTGCTTGGGAATCATGTTGAACAAAAAGGCTCAAACATAACAGTTGATAGATTAAGGTTCGATTTCTCGCATCCTGATAAAATGACCGACGAACAAATAAAACAGGTTGAAAACATTGTAAATGAACAAATTAAAAAAGAATTGGACGTTACGTGTGAAGAAATGAGCATTGAAGAAGCAAAGCAAAAAGGCGCTATGGGACTCTTTGAATCAAAATACGGAGAAACCGTAAAGGTATATAAAATTGGCGATTTTAGTGTTGAAATATGCGGAGGCCCACACGTAAAAAATACACGCGAACTTGGAGGTTTTAAAATCCAAAAAGAGCAAAGTTCAAGCTCCGGAATAAGAAGAATTAAAGCCGTTATTGGATAAGCTTTCCTTCAAGCTGCCACTCCCGACCAAGTTCAACCTGAACTTTTTGAAGCGTACCGACGACGTCTTTTTCAGAATCAAAAATCACAGTCTTAAAATGCTCGCTTCTTCCCTCGCACTTGCCGTTTTTACATTTTTCAACAAGAACTTCTACAACGTTTCCTTCAAAAACCTTATGCCCTTTTAAGGCGAATTTTTTGAGTAATTTATTTAATTCACGCCATCTTTCAGCTTTAACTTTAGGAGTAATATCATCTTCCATATTTTGGCTGGCAAATGTTCCGATTCTTGTTGAATACTGCGAAAGATAACACATGTCCCACTGTATATCTTCAAAAAGCCTGTTAGTATCCATAAACTGCTCCTGTGTTTCTCCGCAAAACCCAACAATAATATCCGTTGAAATTGCTATTCCGGGAACAGCTTTTCTAAGTTTTTTTATAAGATCCCTGTACCAACCAGCAGTATACTGCCTATTCATTCTTTTAAGCATTTCATCATTCCCTGACTGCACAGGAAGATGTAAATAAGGCATTAAAGTTTCCAATCTGGCCATCGCGTCTATTAATTCATCAGAAAGATCCTTTGGATGATTTGATGTAAAACGAAGTCTTTTTAAACCTTTAGATTTTAGAGCATCAATTCTTTCAAGCAAGTGGACAAATGGTGCCTGAATGTCTTTAAATTCATCTGTCTTTTTGTCCAGATTAGAAAGCCCATATGAGTTTACGTTCTGCCCTAAAAGGGTTATCTCTAGACAGCCGTTGTCTACAAGTTTTGCACATTCTTTGACTATATCGTCCATCGACCTGCTTTTTTCTCTTTTTCGACTATACGGAACTATACAATAAGTGCAAAAATTATCACAACCAGTCCCGATTGGAACAAAAGCTTGTGCCTTTGTTGTATATATCGGATTAATCTCAAAATAATTTTTTAAATTTGCTTCGACGATTTCACCAAAACCAATATCAGGCCAAAGTTGCATTATAATTTCTGGAAGTTGCGGAAGATCTTCTATTCTAAAAACAAAGTCCACACGTTGTGATCTCTTAAGAATTTCATCCATTTCTTCAAAATCTCTTGTTGATGTTTTTCTAACCATGCAACCGGTAACACCGGCTATAAGATGAGGCCTTTCTTTTCTGAATTTTTTAATATTTACCATTTGGCCAAACACCTTGTCTTCTGCTTTTTGCTTTACGGAACATGTATTAAAAACAACCAAATCGGCCTCGCCCATTTTATCAACTTTTAATAACCCCATATTTTGCAAAACAGTATCTATTCTTTCCGAATCAGAATAGTTCATCTGACAGCCAAGAGTTTGTATATAATAAGTTCTATCCATTTATTTATACACTTTGAAATTTTAATCGAGCGCACACAAAAATATCAAAAAGCCCAATATGTAGCAATGAAAAATCAAAAATTTACGCAACAAGTTTTTTCTTAAACCATCCTTTTATTTTACCAAAGACACTATCTTTATTCTCCTTAACATCCGACTTAACCTCATTATTCATTTTATTTCCGGTATGATCCAAACCAGTTTCAACTTTATATTCTGCGAAAAAATCTTCTTCATTTGCTGTAAAATCTTTCAATTTATTATCTTCCAACTTTTGAACATTATCCTTAGAATTCACACTCTTAAACATATCATCAACCGAGAAATCATCCAACGGCCCCCAGTCATCAGCATTTATCTCTATATGCTCCACATCCTCTTTTTTACTTGGATCTGATTCAATTTTGTACTCTGCATAAAAATCTTCTTCATTTATCGCAAAGTCTTCAAACTTATTATCTTTCAACTTTTGAACATCATCCTTATCCTTAAAATCAACACTCTTAAACATATCGTCAACCGAGAAATCATCCAGCGGCCCCCAATTATCAGCATTTATCTCGATATGTTTTACATCTTCGCCTCTTTCCCAAGGGAACATTCCATCAAAAGAAGCATTAACATTTGATTGAGCGCCAAACATAACATCTTCAAGCTGCGCAACAACATTAAAAGAAGCAAAATCCGCCTGCCTTAAAAGCTCAGGACCTTTTTCAACTGATTTAACAATTTTTTCTTTAGGAACTTCTTTAACGACTATCTTCTTGTCTTCCGCTTTCTTTTTAACATCCTTTACGCTTGAAACAAGATTCGCATTTTCAGGCGAAGGTAAACCCATTTTTCTACTTACATCTACTAAATATTCAAGCACTTGCCCATTGCCATCGGAAAGCCTGATTTTATCACTATCCGGAACCATATTTATACTGGAAATTTCAGGATTCAAAATTCTTAACCCCTCAACAAGAGAAGTTCCCATCTCTATATATTCATCGTAAATTTTTAATTTTTCAGATTTCTTATGTCTCTTTACCAAATGCATATATTCATTTACCAGATTCTTAGCTTCTTTATAATTTCTTTTATGATCCGTCTTATACTGCATCCAATACTGATAATCAGCCATATCTCTATCGCTAACATTCTCACCAGCCTCAAGCTTCTTTTTAACGCTAAGTTCAAGTTGGCGCATATAAATCAACCAGCCTTTTTCGAGTTTTTTTAAATTTTTCTTATAAGCCAAAGCTGAATCTTTCCCTCCAGCTTGACTCAGAAGATGTCCCTCTATCAAGCTTGTAATTGATTTTTCTTTAACATTATTAACTGAGAATTTAACCCCTTGGTACATTTTTTTATAATCACTATCCGTTATTTTGTTTAATGAGTTTTCATCAATTCTAACAAGCCCCTTATTTTGAATAGGAGCAATGCTGTTTTTTTCAGATTTAACATTATTAGTTACAACTTTATCGTTAGTTACAACTTTATCGTTAGTTACAGTAGGTGCCTTAAAAGTTTTAACCTCATGCATATCTATATTAGGAATATGTGAAGCTTTCATTATTGGCTCGGCATGGCTTACTTGAGCGTGTTTATCCAAGCCTGCAACTACATTTGAATTGTTAGCTGAGACAGCTCTTTGCTTTATATTGTAATTTTTTTTACTAACAGTAGTGGATCCTCCATCTTCACTTTTCCCAAACGCTTGATACCCATGGTAACCACCTAATGCCAATCCACAAACTCCAACCGCACCAATTGCATATCTTACATTTTTTGAGACATTCCAAAGATTTCTGGTTTTTCTTTTCTTCTCAATAAATTCCCAAACCGTATTAACTTTACGATGTGTATCTTTTTTAATAACATCTTGCAGCGTTTTCTTTAAAAGATTTTCTCCTATACCAAAAGTTTCCGCCTTACATTTTCCAAAAAAGAAAGAATACATATCAATCCAATCGCTTATACCAAAGATATCGTTAAACAAATCCTGTTCAAGATCACTCTTCTTGCTGATTTTAGAAATCTTAATCTCCCTTTGACTTAACATTTCCTCCATACCAGAGACAGAAATAGATAAACTCCCACTATTTGAAAGACTACTCAACCAATAACCTTCACAATATTGAATTACATATTCTTCAAATCTAGTTTTTAAATATTTCCCAATTATATCTCCATTATTTTTAGCTGAATCAACACTTTTCATTAAAGATAATTTTATAAACTCCTCTACCAAATCCGGATCGGCATTAACGACAACAAAAAGCTTAGGTAAAGCTTTTTTAACCATTCCGATAATTTCTTCTGAATTATTTAGAATCGAATCGGTACTAGCCGCACTGGTGTCGAATTTAAATTTACTGTCCAAAATAGACTGTATTTCAGAAACCAAATCTGTCATTTTCGACAGATACGAATTTTTAGTTTCAAGCTCACCCCTATTATCTAAGATTTTATTTCCGGTATCTTCCGAAAGATAATCTCCCAAATCCACCACTCCGGCATCTTTCTTTTTTACGGCATATAAATTGCTTGTCCCGGTTCTTCTTCTTGGGAATTTTTTTTGCACTGGCCCAACATACTCATTAGGACGTCCGTTACCGCTGCCATCAAGATTAGAAATGTTCATATTTTTCTTGGTACATTTTCAATAAAAAGTTACGTAAGGCAGGATTATGCTTTATTTTACGAAATATGTCAATACGAAATACACAAATAATATACATATATAAAAAAAGTACCAGAACGAATAAAAAATGTCCATAAAGGGAAAGCGGGCCGTAAGGCCCACAAAAATCAGTGAAGAAATTTGGTAAGAACCTTAAGACCCGCTAAAGGGGTTAGAACCATCAGATACACGAGGTATCCAAAGGCTCAAAGGGGTTTGATCCGCTCACTCTCCGCAAGAACCACGAGGGCTCAAAGAAGAGAAAGAGAATCAAGGGATTGTGAATCAAATTCTGCTAGCACGAGGCTAACAAAACAATCATCACGAAAATACAATAACATATTTCGAAGATGAAAGCAATCTTTATGCCTATAAATCCTGGTGTCCCCAGGTGGAATCGAACCACCATCTAGAGCTTAGGAGTCTCTCGTTCTATCCGTTGAACTATGGGAACATATTTAGAAGAACAAATTCAGTTTTTTCCTCCGGAAGCTGTCCTTTGTCAGATATAATAAGCTTATCTTCTCTTCTTGGGTCCGTAATACCCAGCTGCTTAAGCAGTATTTCAACCTCATTCGCCTTATAGTTCATAGGGACAACAACCCTTGGATCAATAGATTCTATTATTTCTTGAGCTTTTTTTGAATCAACCGCCTCTTTCCCGGCAGCAGGAACCATCAAGACATCAACATCTCCTATTTTTTCCATCGTCTCTTCGTCCAGTTCTCCGCCAAAATTTCCAAGATGACAAAGTCTTATATCGTCAACAATAAAACTGAACAATATAATTCTTCCCTTTTTTGTATCTCCTTCTTCTTTTTCTTTTGTATATGATGGAATTGCCACAATCGCAGCGCCACTTATTTCATATTCTCCGGGCCAATTAATTATATGTGCATCCTCAGCTCCTGCGCGCAATTTTGCGGTTCCTTCATAATCTCCCGTTAAAAGAACGGTATTCGCTTTAACTTTTTCAAGTAAATGATCTGATTTCTCGTATGGATCAATAACTACGGTTGTATTCTTTCCCTTTATTGTAAAGCATCTGTCTCCATGCCACGTGATTTCCATATTTATATCGGTTAAATTCAGGAGAATTGTAGTCGATTTCGCCGTAAAAGGCAAAAGCTTGAGTTTTGTTTTTTTTCGTATTACGGTAGTACAGGTTCTTTAGATTGTAATCACTCATAATGCCACAAATTAAAAACGTTCACGCACGTCAGATTCTTGATTCAAGAGGCAATCCAACAATTGAAGTTGATATTTACAGTGAAAACAATCACGCAAGAGCAATGATTCCAAGCGGCGCTTCAACAGGTATTCACGAAGCCGTTGAACTTAGAGACGGAGATAATTCGAAATATCTTGGACAGGGAGTTTTAAAGGCTGTAAGCAACGTAAACGATATTATAAAACCTGCAATAATTGGTCATGATATTTACGATCAAGAAGGATTGGATAAAAAATTAATAGAATTGGACGGGACTGAAAACAAAGGAAAACTTGGAGCAAATGCCATTTTGGGTGTTTCTCTTGCTTGCGCGCACCTTGCCGCAAATTCAAAAAATCAGTTTTTGTTTGAATATTTGAATCCAAATGCGGTTAGAATGCCGGTTCCAATGATGAATATTATGAACGGAGGAAAGCATGCTGACAGCGGGCTTGATATACAAGAATTCATGATTATGCCGGTTGGCGCAAAATCTTTCGCTGAAGCATTAAGAATGGGTTCCGAAATTTTTCACACACTTAAAAAAATTCTAAAGAAAAATAATCTTGGAACAAGTGTCGGCGATGAAGGCGGTTTTGCTCCGAATCTTCCAAACAACGAAGCGGCATTTGACCTTATAGTTGAAGCTATTAATCAAGCCGGATATAAGGCCGGAGAAAATGTAAAACTTGCAATAGACCCTGCGGCAAGCGAATTCTACGACAAAGAAAAAAGTGTATACAAGATAAAAGTTAACGGCATTCCAAAAGAATTAAGCAGTGCGGAAATGGTTGAATATTACGCGAAATTAACAGAGAAATATCCGCTTATTTCAATTGAAGACGGATTAAGTGAAGACGATTGGAATGGTTGGGCTTTGCAACAAGAAAAAATGGGAGAAAAAATCCAAATTGTCGGCGACGATCTTCTTGTAACCAACGTAAAAAGGCTTCAAAAAGCCATAGAAATGAAGGCGGCAAATTCCATTTTAATTAAATTAAACCAGATAGGAACTTTAACGGAAACTATTCAGGCAATAAAAATGGCAAAGGAAGCCGGATGGACAGCTGTTGTTTCACACAGAAGCGGCGAAACGGAAGACACAACAATCGCTGATCTTGTAGTCGCAATGGAAACCGGACAAATAAAAACGGGGTCTCTTTGCAGAACGGATAGAATCTGCAAATACAATCAGCTTCTTCGTATTGAAGAACACCTTGGAAATAAAGCCGTTTACACTGGGACATTAGATTAGTATAATCGCACACGATGGGTATATTAAAACGAAATAACATTCGCAAACTTTTTCCTGCACGCGAAAGCAATTCCCACAAAGGAATGAACGGGAAAGTTCTTATAGTTGGCGGAAGTATAGAATATTATGGCGCTCCACTTTTAAGTGCACTTGGTGCGCTTTATTCTGGATCCGACCTTGTTAATATATTTGTTCCGGAATCAAATTTTGATGTATCAAGAAGTCTTTATCCGGATTTTATAGTTAAAAAATTCCCCGGGCAATGGCTTACTCATACAGGAGTTAGAGAGATTTTAGAATTTTCAAACAAATGCGATAGCATACTTATAGGTCCGGGAATTTCCGACAGAGAAGTAACCGTAAGGGCTATTTTAGAGCTTATAGAAGGACTACAAATACCAACAGTACTGGATTCAACCGCTATAGACGTATTAAAACATGTAAAAGAAGTTCCATTAAGTCAGCCAATAGTTGTTTGTCCGCACAAAAACGAATTTGAAAATTTAACACGCAAACAAATAAAAGATTTGGGTGATGACGAGGAAATAGTTAAATTTGTAAGAACAATAGCTACTGAAATGAAAATCAACATACTTCTAAAAAGCCCGATGGATATAATAGCTTCGCCGGAAGGAGAAGTTGTTTTTAATAAAACCGGGAATGCCGGACTTACAGTTGGCGGAAGCGGAGATGTGCTTGCCGGAGTAATAGCATCAATGATTGCACAAGGAACAACTCCTTTTGAGGCATGCCAAATTGCAGCTTTCTTAATAGGATACACGGGAGATTATTTATATAAGCAAAAAGACTACTGCTTTAGCGCTACCGATTTGGCGCTTGAACTTCCTTTTACAATAAGACAAATTCTTCAATAATGCTTATTCTAGACAGATCATTTGGCGACTTTAGGCGAAATAAAGATAAACTTGTCAAAATTTTGAATACATCTGAAGAAAATATAATTATTCTTGAACAGGTTCATGGAGATAAAATTTTTTATGCCGATAAACCTAAAATTAAAAAAGTAATGGGCCATGACGCTGCGATAACCGATAAAAAAGGTTTATTTCTGCTTGTTCAAATTGCCGATTGCCAGGCAGTTTCGATTAGAGATTTCAGACTGAATGTTATAGCGAATATTCACAACGGATGGAGAGGGTCGGTAAAAAATATTGTAGGCAAAACAATACAAGAAATGCAAATTAAATTTGGAAGCGATCCAATTAACTTGTCAGTTACAATTTCACCTTCGCTGGGACCTTGTTGTAGTAAATTTTCAGACCCATACAATGAACTTCCGGAAAATTTTCACAAATATATTCTAAAAAACAATCATGTGGATTTTTGGAAAGCCACTTTTGA
>Ga0209668_10001230_pt1 | contig 10900 bp, 7 predicted proteins | sample FrelakmetPLP11PL_FD_187150 | JGI IMG/M metagenome (GOLD analysis project Ga0209668, IMG submission 187150) | Freshwater lake sediment microbial communities from the University of Notre Dame, USA, for methane emissions studies - PLP11 PL (SPAdes)... | ecosystem: Environmental > Aquatic >... | reverse complement strand
CACACCGGCGCGAGTGTAAATCCGGCAAGTGGAGCACCACATGATTTTTCAACTCCACAAATTTACACCGTCACCGCAGCGAATAGTACAACAAAAGATTATACCGTTACCGTAACCATTGCGCCGACAACCACGACTTCTACGGTTGAGCCACCGACCACAACCACGACAGAGCAGCCAACAACTACGACTTCACAACCGACTACCACGACAGTTGAGCCGACCACCACAACTTCTTCAGTTGAGCTAACGACCACCACCACGACCATAACTACTGATAGCGATGGTGATGGTGTTAGTGACATTGAAGACAACTGCCCCCAAAAACCTAATGGGTCGCTGCTTGGCACCTGTACGTCCGGCTCAGATAAAGCCGGAGCAACCTGTACCAGTGATGCTGATTGTGTCATTGGTTGCTCAATCAATGGAAAGTGCAGCATGAACCAAGAGGATACAGATAGTGATGGTGCAGGAGATGTTTGTGATAACTGCCCCACTACTTGCAATCCGCAACAGCTCGATGCAAATAATAATGGCATAGGAGATCTTTGTGACCCGGATCCCGGCTGTGATGGTAGTTGTACACAGCCACAGTGTGAGCAGCAGTGTCTTTCCCCGGTTACCACAACAGTACCGTGAGAAGATATGACTATCTATAATTCAGCCGGCGGCATTGATGACAGTGTCAATGGGCAAATCACCCAGCCAGTAGCGTTGTAAATGGAGGATATTTTAGAATGGTCTGCTTACTGCACCAATTATTGTCAGAAAGTGCAGCGAAATATCCGGACAAAGAGGCATTAGCTTTTAAAGACGCCAAAATGACCTATGCCGAATTGGAGAGGGAAAGCAACAAACTGGCCTGCAGTCTTGCAGAAATCGGCATCGAAAGAGGAGCGCGGGTCGGAATTTATATGCATCGGGGCATAACTTCAATAGTAGGCGTTTTTGGTGTCCTGAAAGCAGGAGCGACGTATGTTCCCATTGATCCCCAGTGTCCACCAGGCCGTCTCAGCTACATCCTGAACAAATGTGAAATAAAATTCATGCTTACTGAGCAGGAAAAGCTGACAGATATAGAGCAAGTGTTTCCTGCAAACTCTTCCCTGGAAAGCATTTTTGTAATGAATGGCTTGGATTCAGGCTCTCGATCATGTGGATCAGCAAAATTGATAGACTGGCAAAAGATTCGAGAGGCCGCAAGAGGAGATGCTCCCTGTGCGAATACGTTAGACTCGGATTTAGCGTATATCTTATTTACCTCCGGCTCAACCGGTAATCCCAAGGGGGTTATGCTATCCCACATGAACTCTTTGACCTTTGTAAACTCAGCACATGACTTTTTCCAGATAAACACGAATGATAGATTTTCCAACATCTGCCCCCTGCACTTTGACATGTCTGTCTTCGACCTCTTTGTTGCATTTAAAGCAGGAGCTGCTGTGGTCATCATCCCCGAGACTACGACCATCTTTCCGGTAAAATTGGCTGAAGTTATTGCGAAGAACAGGATATCGGTATGGAATTCAGTGCCATCGGCACTTTCGCTTTTGGCAACGTATAAGAATTTGGATAGCCATGATTTGTCAAGTCTGCGATTGATTCTTTTCGCCGGCGAACTTTTCCCCCTGAAATATCTGCGACGACTCAAGGAAGCTATCCCCGGAGCAAGGTTTTGCAACATGTATGGGCAAACGGAGGCAAATTCTTCAACATATTTTTGGGTTGATCACCTCCCCTCGGATGCCAAAGCATCACTTCCCATCGGTAGAGCGCTGCCGAATTTCGAAGTTTTCGCCCTGGATGAAAACGGCAAACAGGTTAGTGCCCCTGGACAAGAAGGTGAGCTCTATGTGCGGGCTGCCACCGTTGCGTTAGGATATTGGGGCGAAGTTGAAAAAACAGAAAAGTCCTTTGTGAAAAACCCTCTCAGGCCTGACCTGAATGAGAGAGTTTACAAAACCGGGGACATAGTCCGTCTGGATTCTGACGGCAACTATGTGTTCCTGGGTCGCAAGGACCATATGATAAAGAGCCGGGGGTACAGGATTGAGATTGAAGAAATAGAAACAGTTCTGTGCAGCCATCCGGAAATTAAGAGCGCTGTTGTTATCCCGATTCCCGACGAGCTCATAGGAAATAGAATTTCGGTGATCATCGTTCCGTTGACGACAGGCAAAATTGGCAAAGAGGACATTTTGCAGTATTGTTCCAAACAACTGCCGAAGTACATGATACCTGAGATTGTTGAATTCCGCGACTCTCTGCCTGTAACCTCATCGGGAAAGGTTGACAGGAAAAAGCTGAGTGATATGGATACAATAGTTTCCTGTTCCATAAATTAGACCCTTCGTTGTTACATTCTTGTTTTTTTGGCAAGAAAATTACGAAACACAAATATCGAAGCACGAAACAAATACAAAATTCCAATACCGAATGATCAAAAGAGCAGGCCATGAATTGTTTTAGCCACAGAACTACACAGATTTTCACAGAAAGAGATTTCTAACTTCAGTGTTTTCTGTGGCCACCATAAAAAGTATTTTGTTCCGGCTTGTCCGGATTAGGATAAGATCAGCGGATAAATTGCCCGGGCTCGTGATGTGCTCGTGTTGTCCGTAATTTGAATACTGTAAACCATATTTTTGTTATGGCCTGTATTTGCCTGGGAGAAGGCTGAGTTCATGCAAAAGCTTATCAAGAACGAATGGCGTCGCGAATCCGGAGAGCCCTTTATGAGAGCTCATATCCTGAGTCACGAGGTCCATCCCGAAGGGCTCGACGTCGATAGGATTCGCTTCATTGAGGCCGGGAGCCTCGCACCAGAATCGAGCGTCGGTCACCTCATCAGCGTTCTTCGAGGCAGCGGGAGATTTCACGTGGGGGGACAATCCTTTCACGTGGAGGCAGGCATCCACCTCTATCTCCCCCCCGGCCTGGTGAGTGTTCTTAATGCGGAACAGGGTACCGAACTCCTGCATGTGCGCAGTATATCGGCCGCGCAGGCGCGCGGCAAGCAGATGCTGCTGCGCGACGAGACATTTATATCAGCCTGTGCTTCTGGATCTCAGATGCTTCGGTGGATACTTACACCCCAGTACCTGAGCCGCCGGATCTTCTTGCATCACGACCCGGTCCTTCTGTCAAAATCTGGGAATCCTGTCTCGTGGTTTCGAACCACAATGTTCGATGTAGCCGGACTTCCCCATAACGAGGACGGGGAGCCAGTGTTCAAGATGTCCTACAACTCCCGAACAGAGTTCAACGTCTGCTACGAAGTGAAAGGGACCGCCCGAGTGCGTATGGCGCAGCACCCGTACAAAGAGACGAAACAGCTCTGGGATCCGTGGTTACGGCTCGATGGCAACTCAACCTATCACTTAAACGAGGCTGCTGGAAGCACCGAAGAAGAGTGCCGCATCGATGAGATAACCCAAACTCCGCAATCCCTTCGCAATAAGCACGAGGTCCACATTGTTGACGGGTATGTGACGCTTTTTTGTCTGTTTGATCCGGCGCCTACGGGTGTCGAGCGCCACCGACCCGGCGAATACAGTGATTATGAACCCCTGTCGCAGGTGCTCGGAACCAAGCTATACGAAACTCACCAGCGGGAAATCGCGAGATACGATGAGATGGTAGACAGGCTCTCTCTCGCTAAAGCGATGGGCACGTTGAACTCGCTCCATGGAACTCCGATCTGGGATCTGTACGTGCAGGGTCGTGAGGCGCAAGCGGCCATCGAGTCCGAGCTTGCAAAGACCCTTGCTGCTGAAGGCACTGGACGCGCGCAGGTCCTTGCGCAATGGATGCAACCCGTGATTGATGGAAAAGAAAGACCTATTGAGCAAACCCTGAAAGGATATTGCTAATGTTTCAAGAAACACCGGAATCGGATCGAACGGTCAAAAACAGGCAAATCGAAGTACTCTCTATAGCGGAGGGATTTTTTCAATCCAGTATTTTGTTTGCCTTGTTAAAGTTGCAGGTCTTTGAACGTATTGACAGAGGAAGCACAACGCTCCATGAACTTGCAGCGGAGCTGGATGCGCGACCAGAGACGCTGTCGAGGTTATTGAACGCAGGGGTCGTTCTAAAACTGCTCGAGTCCAAAGACGGCTTCAATTTCAGCATAGCCCCCGCGTGTCGCACAGTATTATCCCCCTCCGATGATGAACATTACATCGGCGATTGGATCCGCAGTTTGGATTACTTTTGTGCGCCACTATTGAAGCTTGATGAAGCAATACTGAATTCCGGACCGACAATAGAACCATCAGCGCATCTTGGGGGTGACAAGGAAAGTACGCGGAGTTTTACGCTGTCAATGCATAACTATGCATCGCTGCGGGGAAAGGAACTGGCCGACTTCCTGAGCACGGAAGGGTGCACGTCGTTGTTGGATCTTGGTTGCGGCCCAGGAACATATGCTTTTCATCTGGGCATGCGTAATCCCGGTCTGGAGCTTTATCTTGCGGACCACCCTATTGTTTTGGAAACCGCACAGGAAGTACAGACAAAGTACTCTCTGAAGAACAGCATTCATTATGTGCCCCTGGATGCGTTGAAGGATGATATCCCCGGCTCATACGATCTGATTCTTGTTTCCAACATGCTGCATGGGCTGGGGGAGAATGCGAGCCGCACGCTCATCAAGCGTTTATACAACTCTATCAATTCAGGTGGGTCACTGGTCATCCAGGCCCAATATTTGCGGGACGACCGTCTCGGCGGAAGATGGCCGATCTTCCTGGATATCATTCAGCTCTGCGTTACCGATAACGGCAGGAACCACTCCCCGAAGGAGACAAGGCTATGGCTCGAAGAAGCCGGCTTCAGAGATATAGAATTCTGCGCTATGACCCTCCTTAACACGAATAGTTTTTTACGTGGATACAAGCAATGAAATTAATAACAACAAGAAATTTTCGATACGAGTAATCTGTAAGCACCTGTGATTTTGGAAAAGAAAAACCGTGGAGTCTGCAAAAAGGGAGTAGGTAACATGGTCCTATTCGGCATGAGTAACTTGCTCAGCGATGTAGACGGGTAAGTTAACAAAAGTCCAGAGCGGCCCTCATGGGATCGGATAATTTAAAAAAATGGCGGACAGCATTAAACAGAGTACGATTCATGCTCTCTCGTGGAGTTTTCTCGGATCTATCGGGCTGCAGGGCATGCGGTTTATCATCGGGATCGTGCTGGCGCGGCTGTTGTTTCCGGAGCAGTTCGGCCTGATCGGGATGCTGGCGATCTTCATGGGTGTGGCGGATGCATTCCTCGACAGCGGGTTTGGGGCTGCTTTGATTCAAAAACGTGAGGTAACGCAAACCGACACGTGTTCGATTTTTTACTTTAATATTGCGGTAGGACTCACGGTGACGGGCCTATTGTGCCTGGCTGCACCCTGGATTGCTGCTTTCTATAACCAGCCAGTCCTGACGCCCCTGACGCGGGCGATGTCACTGATCATCGTGATCAATTCCTTTGGCCTGATCCAGAACACCATCCTCACCAAACGAATCGACTTCAAGACGCTGACCAAGGTAAGCCTGTTTGCCAGCATGTTGTCTGGCATCATTGGGGTCACCCTGGCTGCCTTTGGTTTCGGTCTGTGGAGCCTGGTTGGCCAGCAGATATCGAGCGCTTTATTCCAGACTCTTTTCCTGTGGCTCTTGAACCCCTGGCGGCCAGCACTGATCTTCAGCCTCAAATCTCTGCGGGAGATGTTTGGTTTCGGCTCACGTTTACTGGCCTCTGGATTACTTAACCAGACATTTGAAAACATCTATCCTTTGGTCATCGGCAAGCTGTTTTCGGCAACTGATTTGGGATTCTTTACGCGTGCCAACACCCTGGGGGAATTTCCCTCGCGAACGGTGTCGGGGATGGTAGGACGGGTCACTTTTCCGGTATTCTCCACCATGCAGGATGATCCGGACCGTTTGAAAAGGGGATTAAAAAAGGCTTTGACTACACTGGTTTTGGTGAATTTCCCCATGATGATCGGCTTGGCGGTCATCGCTCGTCCCCTGGTGCTGGTACTGTTGACGGAAAAGTGGGCGGCCTGTGTCCCCTATGTACAGTTATTCTGTGTGTCCGGCCTGCTGTTTCCGTTGCACGTGATTAACTTGAATGTGCTGCAAGCCCTGGGGCGGTCCGATCTTTTTCTGCGCCTGGAGATTATCAAAAAGGTTCTGGTTATCGTCAACATCGCCATCACCTGGCGATGGGGTATATCAGCTATGATTTACGGCATAATTGTCACGTCAATCATCGGCTATTATTTGAACAGCTATTACACCGGAGTTCTGATAGGTTACTCGATTCGCGAGCAGTTGCGTGACTTGCTTTCCTACATAATCATGGCTGCGCTTATGGGTATGGCAATGTGTGCGGCCGGGTTGATGCCATTTTCCACCCATTGGTCCATGCTTTTGGTACAAGTTGTAGTTGGATTTGTGATATATGTTTGCCTGTGCCGCGTATTTCGTCTGAAGGCCTTCATGGATATCTGGCAGGCGATGTGGAATAGAATAAAAACATCAGGATTCAGTATGTCGAAGGCTTAAAGATCCAAGTGAGCTGCTTCGAAGAAAAAACTTGACCCCTTGACCCCTCGAATCCTTTAATAAGGCGTTTCCTGATATGACAGACCCTTTGGTCAGCGTCCAAATGATTACTTACAACCATGCACCCTTTATTGTCCAGGCTATCGAGGGGGTCTTACAGCAGAAGACAAATTTCCCTTTCGAGCTGGTCATCGGGGAGGACTGCTCTACCGACGGCACACGAGAGATTGTTTTTGAATATCAAAAAAAGCACCCGGATATCATTCGCGTGATCACGTCGGATAAAAATGTTGGAGCGAAGAAAAATGGCTACCGCACAATAAAAGCTTGTCAAGGAAAGTACATCGCTTTTTGCGAAGGAGATGATTATTGGCATCATCCCTATAAGCTGCAAAATCAGGCAGGTTACCTTGAGAGCCACCCGGAATGCGGGATGGTCTTTGCTGATTGTGATGTCTATTATAATAGATCCATGAAACTAATAAGAAATATACGCTATTCCAGTGGCTATCAGTCGCCTGAGAAATTGAGTATTGAACAAATCCTTGGGAACGATAAAATAAGAAGATGGCCGTGGACTTGTACCGCCATGATTCGGAGGGATCTAAGTGAGCAGGTAATTGAAAGAGATCCTTATCTCCATCAAAGTGCGAAATTCCCGTTGGGTGATGTCCAACTCTGGGCGGAGCTTGCCTTGATATCAGAAGTCGTATATATTCCGGAGTGTTTGGCGACATACCGTATCGTCGATGAATCGGCCACACATAATGCCGATCCGAGAAAGTTGTTGCTATTTTGGATATCATTATCCGAAATGGAATTATATCTATGTGACAAACATAAGCTCTCCGAAAATATACGTAGAAAAGCGGAATTGATTTGGCTCGATAAGTCCCTGCAACTGGCTTTTCACGATAGAAATGGCCAATTGGCATTGGAAGTAAAAAAAAAGAAGCAGAGATTTACATGGATAGAATGGCTTCGCTATTGTGGAGCAAGGAATGCAGTGTTTTATTATACCTATAGTATGGCAGTAATGCTTCGCGACTTATTTAGAAAAGAGCATAATCAATAGGCGTAAGACTATTCTCTATTGTAGATTTTCAGAAGTTTATAAGATTTTTCTGCCACCGACCACTTTTCAGATAGTACGGCTTTTTCGATAGACTCATTCATGCTGAATGCTTCATTGGTTAAGGCTTTGGTAGAGAATTAGCTTGCGGCGGAAGTCGCTAAGGGGATAATTTATGAATTCAAAAATTCCGAAAAATATCATTCAGATATGGGGGGGTGGGCTTGATTTGCCTCTTCTTGCGAAAGCCTCTGCTGCAAATGTGAGACTGCTCAATCCTGAGTTCGAATACTTGCTTTTCGATGATAATCGCATGCAAGACTTCATTAATGAACACTTCCCGGAATATAGCGCGGTATTTAATTCATTTCGCGTTCCTATTCAGCGGTATGATTTCTTTAGATACCTGGCGATTTATCACCTTGGTGGGTTTTACTTTGACACGGACGTTTTCCTTGCGTCAGGCCTGTCAGACCTCTTGGACTTCGGTTGTGTCTTTCCCTTTGAAGAGTTGACAGAGAGTATTTTTTTACGCGAGGAGTATGGGATGGACTGGCAAATTGCTATCTATGGATTTGGCGCAGCGGCAGGGCATCCATTTTTACGAGCGATCATTGAGAATTGCGTAAAAGCGCAGAGGGATCCTGAATGGTCACAACCGATGATGAGATCGATTCCTCGATTATGTCGTGACGAATATTATGTGCTCAATACGACCGGGCCAGGATTGGCTTCGAGAACACTGGCAGAGTATCCGGATGCTGCCAAGCAGGTTAAAGTGCTCTTTCCGGAAAATGTTTGCGATTCCAAATATTGGAACCGTTTTGGGGAATATGGAGTCCATGTAACGCAGGGTAGATGGCATAAGCGAGGGAGCTTCTTGCGAAGCCGCTTAATAGCCGCATGGATGTCATGGACAAAAAGAAAATCGGTTAAGGAGAGTCTGAAGTTCGGTGGAAGCAGGTCATTGGAGTTCAAAAGAAATACATGAAGCCGCATTTTTGACGCGGTGATACGAGACTTTGGCCATGTGCTATTGGGCCTACCCAGGCCATTTAGTGGTCTTATAATGCAGCAATGAACAATTTTAAGAATACAAAATTTAAATAAATGAGCCGTTCGATAAAAAATAAAAAAATCTGGATAGATCTGGACAATTCTCCGCATGTACCCTTCTTCATCCCGATTATGAAAGAACTGGAGGATAGAGGGCACACGGTTTTCCTTACGACCCGTGATTGTTTTCAGGTATGCGGCCTTGCCGACCATTATAAGCTGAATCACATAAGAATTGGGAAGCACTATGGAGCAAATAAGATGCTTAAGGTGCTTGGCACAATATGGCGAAGTCTGCAGCTGGCGCCAAAAGTGCTCAAGGAAAAACCGGATTTGTCGTTATCCCACGGCTCACGATCTCTAATCATCTTATCTTCTTTACTCCGCATCCCAACGATTCTTCTTTTTGACTATGAGTATTCAAAAAGCATTCCGTTCCTTAAACCAGTATTGGGCATTGCTCCGGAAGTGATAAATAATCCGGACATAGCAAAACATTTTAAGCAGGGCCTTCGCGGGTATCGTGGATTAAAGGAAGATGTCTATGTTTCGTCGTTCAGGCCTGATGCGTCAATCTTAAAAAAGCTGGATATCAACGAGGACGAAATAGTCGTGACAATACGGCCGCCTGCAACCGAGGCCCATTACCATAATCCTGAAAGCGAAAAACTGTTTTTTGAGGTTGTTGAATTTCTTGGCGAAACTCCCAATGTCCGAATGGTTATTTTACCGAGAAATGAAAAAACACAGAGAGAACTGGTTTACAAGACTTGGCCTCGCTGGTGTGAGGAAAGAAAGATTATTGTCCCTGATCAGGCTCTGAACGGACTGGATCTGATCTGGTATTCTGATTTGGTAGTCAGCGGCGGAGGGACCATGAATAGGGAGGCAGCCGCATTGGGAGTCCCGGTATACAGCATTTTTCGAGGAAAAATAGGGGCAGTGGATAAATATTTAGCAGAAAACGGACGTCTTTTTCTAATAGAGACCGTTGATGATGTGAGATCGAGGATTCGGCCGGTTCCGCGAAATAAAAGGGACCTGGCTGAGTTTGGCGACAGAGTTGCGTTGAAGAACATTATGGCTGCCATAGAAGAAGTGATTGAAAAATTGTAATTACTCAGGTTGCAGGGCAAAGTTACCAGGGATCAATCAAACCCCGATTTTCGCGCAAAGACGCCAAGACTTCGGCGTGAGCTCAGTCGAACGCTCGCTAAGAAAGGCGGGGTTGAAGTGTGAAAAAGAGGTCGGCATACCCGTGCACTATGAAGATGTCAAGCTTGATCTTGGTTTTCGGGCGGATTTGATCGTTAAAACTTGGTAATTATTGAACTGAAAGCCATAGAAAAGGTTCTGCCTGTTCATAAGAAACAATTAATGACCTATCTCAGGTTAACGGGAATGAAGCTCGGCCTGCTTGTAAATTTTAATGTCAATCTTATCAAGGATGGCATTGAACGGGTAGTCAATGGTTTATAGGATATTGGCAATCAGGGCTTATGCATTTTTGCGCGCTTTGCGGCTTTGCGCGAGACAGGCCTAAGTAGTTATAGATTTAGAACGAAATGAAAGAGAGTGTAACCTTACTATGATTATTCATCTCGTATGTGCTGCCAGGCCCAATTTCATGAAAGTTGCTCCCCTTTATCATGCATTAAAGAAAGAGGACTGGGCCAAACCCGTTATCGTCCATACCGGCCAGCACTACGATCTCAATATGTCTGATGCTTTTTTCGAAGACCTCGGTTTACCAAAGCCCGATATCTATCTTGGTGTGAAAAATGGTACCCATGCTGAGCAGACCGGCAGGGTCATGATGTCCTATGAAAAGGTCCTGAGCGAGAAAAAGCCTGATCTGGTTGTGGTGGTCGGAGATGTGAATTCAACCATGGCTGCAACCATTGCTGCATCCAAGCTGGGAATCAAGGTTGCTCATCTTGAGGCGGGATTGCGGTCGTTCGACAGAAGCATGCCTGAGGAGATCAACAGGCTGGTGACCGATGTGCTTGCGGACATGTTATGGACACCCTCGAGAGATGGTTCAGAAAACTTGATCAAAGAAGGGATATCACCGGACAAGATCCAATTTGTGGGGAATATCATGATAGATTCCCTTGAAATGCTGAGAAAAAAGATCGAAGGTCAGGATGCGTATCGTACCTTCAACTTGGAAGCAGGCGGCTACGGGATAGTCACTTTG
>Ga0209668_10001229_pt1 | contig 10907 bp, 8 predicted proteins | sample FrelakmetPLP11PL_FD_187150 | JGI IMG/M metagenome (GOLD analysis project Ga0209668, IMG submission 187150) | Freshwater lake sediment microbial communities from the University of Notre Dame, USA, for methane emissions studies - PLP11 PL (SPAdes)... | ecosystem: Environmental > Aquatic >... | reverse complement strand
CACCGAAGGTAGCCACTTCGCGGCCGCCAACAATGGCCTCCGGCCATTGTTGGCGCCCACCCAAAGGGTGGGTAGTGAATCATCTGCGTCTTCATTTATATTTTCCATACCCTTTCGGGTATGGAAAAATCGGTTAAATGTGTCAAAATATGATTTTTTATGGTTTTATCTCATGAAAAATAATAACTAAACGACAAGAATGAACAGTTTTGATAATCTTTTTGAAGTTACCACTGGATCTGTAACAATCAAATGTCCTGAGTGGTTTCAGGAACAAGGTGATACGGAGATTGATGTAGAGAATGGAAAATATATCAGTTTTGTTGACCTTTATGAAACTCTATATGTAGTCAATTTAGACTGGTTTACCGATGAGAAACAAGGAGAGTTAAAAGACCAAAAATGGATTCTTCGAGATATTCCTACCCTTGATTTCGACCGAGGATATCGATGGATACAAGTGGGTGAAACAAAGTGCATTCCATATGACGACTACGAACTCAATAAAATTTCCGATAAATGTTGTGATGTTTTTAGAAACAAAGAACAAATAATGTTTGTTACAGAGGACTCCGTTGTTACACCTCTTAAAGAACCAACTCAAGAGAATATTCGATATTCTGTTTTATATAACAGGCGAGGGAAAATTGTAGGATTTAATGTGGACCTTGTGCCTGAACCCAATGAAGAGTCTGATGAAGAGTCTGATAAAATCTCTTCCTCAGAAAATGCTTGTAGCCGCTGCGCGTCTTGCAGCTGTAGACGGTAGGGCCGAAGGCCCCGCCAACATGGTCGGAGGCCATGTTGGTAAAAACAGAAATTTTAAAAATGTACCGCCTTCGGCGGCGCCAACAAGCGCTTCGCGCTTGTTGGTAACGATCAAACATTCGTTATATTTTCCTTACTCTTTCGGTAAGGAAAATTTTTATGAAATATCTAAAACATAATGAAAATCCAGCTCATATAAATTAACCAAATTATTATGAAAATAAACATACCTACAAAGATTAACGAAATCATTTTCAGAGGCAATTTTACTATTTATATTACTAATAAAATATTATTAGTAAACTGTTTGTAAAGAAATGGAGAATATATAAAATGTATGTTCAAACGTCGAATATGTTATCAACTCCCAGCTCTTCTCAAATTACAATGAACGTTTCGAGTACCTCCGGGGGGTCTTCTTATAATCCAAACTCGTTTGGCCCCGCGTTATGGTTTACCCTTCATAATGCATCCACGACCTACCCAGACTTTCCTGACTTGCGCACGAAACAAGCCATGAAACAACTTTTATTAAATCTTCCTTTATTAATACCATGTGGAATATGTAAACAACATTGGATTCAAAATTTAAATACTTTTGATTTAAATGTCGTAGTAAATTCACGAGATAATTTATTTACATTCTTGGTACATGCTCATAATCTTGTTAATAAATTGTCTCAAAAACCACAAATGACGGTTGATGAAGCTAAAATTCTTTATGGTTTTAATCGTCCAGGCACTGGATCTACCATTCGCATTAATTATTATTAGCTACCATCAAACGCGAAGCGGCTTCAAACGCGCATTTTGTTTCCTATGGGTATATCATAGGAAATTCCCTCTATCAACAGGCACGTGGTTTATACTATACCGCCTTCGGCGGCTACATTAACATTAAATATTTCTTTTACCAAATTTTGTATTAACGGTATTATAGGTTTCTCAACGGTTTCGGCGGAACCCCCTCCATCAGGAGTTTCGCGGCCGCCGCCTTCGGCGGTACCAACGGGGACAAAGCCCCCGTTGGCGCCATCGAGCGCAAAGCGCTCGATGGTAGAATAAAACGATTCTGTAAACACATCGCTTGTCTTTGAATTAAACCAGTCTTGTATTATGGTATTGCATTTTGTAGGGTCTAATAAAATATCAACGTGGTGTTGTTTTAACAAAGCGTCAATTTCGTATAAAATCTTGGCTCTAAGATGCTCTTTAAGATCTATTATAATAATTAAAGAAGGGTTATCTGTGAAGCCTTGAATTGTATTAACAAGCCTCGCAAGAATGCCTGTTGAACATGTGTTCAATGATTCAGATAATTCATCTCGTAATCGTATTAATATGTCTTTTATTTGCGCATGGCGTTGTGCAAATTTCCAGACAGCGTTTAATATAATATATAATTTGATATTTCTCACATTATTCATAACAAGTTGTTCAATAAACTCTGTATGAACAGTCAAATGAAGCCTGTTTATTACCATTAAAACAAAGTTTCTAATTTCTGCGTTTGTTTCAACTATATCCTCTACGATATACGACATCCTATCTGTTGGTTCATAATTATGGTTTATTGTTGATTTTTGTGTATCGCGGAATGCTGATATAATTTCATCTCTATTCGACCAATATTTTTTAGCGTTTTTAATTCCAGACGCTTCTAAATAAAAATCTATATTGTCGGTGTTATATAACAGAAAGTTATTTGTCGCGATAAAAAGTTGTTCTGCTTTTATAAAAATTTGCGATTTAATGTCTCCTTCGTTACCCGCCCTTCGGGTGGGCGCCAACAATGGCCGGAGGCCATTGTTGGTACCAACATGGCCTTCGGCGGCGGCACCTACGGTGCTAACAGCGGTAGAACATAATCTGTTATTAACCAACTGTTCAAAATAAACGGGAAATATAATATCTGTACACCCGTATACATGTTCATATAAAGAATGTTCCAAAAAGGGGTTATGATGATCCTCCTGCGCTAGCACCACCTCTCCCACCAGGCTCTTCGCGTCTGGTGGGAGAGGTGGGGGCGCCACTGAATGAAATAAATTCAAACTATACGTAAATTTTGTAATGTTGGGGTCCAACACCTCTGATGGAGGTTCTGTTTTAATATCAACAGCATCAACATTGATACTTAAAATAAAGTTTTTAAACACGCTCGTCTTAGTTATTGTATTATTTAGATCAAATAAAACAGATTTTAAAACTCTCAAGAACCTGTTTTTAATAGACTCTACAGAGTCTTCGTAAAAACTAACAACTTCTACCGCTTGAGGGATGTTAAATCGGACGCCCTGAAAAACAGAATTGGAACACACCCTGTTAAAATATACAACAGACGCTGTTTGTTGTATTAAATTATTTGCAATACATATTACATTTTCATTTATTGTTTTATTATGCACATTTTGGGGATCAGTATAAACGTTATTTCTTGAAGAATCGTTGATATGGTTTTCTAAAACGACTATTTGATTAAATAACTCTTCGTTATATATATGACGTTTATTTGGTAAAGAATTTATAACCCGTTGTGCGTCTTCTGTCAACCCGTGGCTGATAAGAAAATTATAACTTTCTTCTGGCGCATACATGCAAAAAATATTAATAGCTTCGTTTTTTACCATCAGGCGCGAAGCGCCTGATGGCGGCCGCGAAGCGGCCGCCATTGAAGATGCCGCCTCCAGACGTAAAATGTCTGGAGGTGTGATAATATAATATTTAATAATAGAAAGAATTGTCGTATAATCGGGTTTTGGAAAACTGCTAACATGAGAACCCGTCAATAATAAATTGCAAATGTGTAAAAAGGTAATTGTATGATTGTGAACAAAATCTTTAAATAAAATATATTCTATATCTTGTGGCCGCTTCGCAGCCGCCGCCGAAGGCGGAAGATGTTCGGCGCCGTCGGGAGGTTTTTGAAAAGATGTTCTATTTGTGTCTCTTATATAAATTTTTATAAAGTCTGAAATTTTGGACCAAAACATATATAATATTTCGAGTTTAAGATCTTGTTGTGGAATACCCACAACAAATTTTAAAACCTCGGGGTTTATGATGTCTTTTTCAAGCTTAGTAACAAAATAAGATATTAAAGAATAAGATGCTGTTGTTAGTTCGGTTTTAGGGAGATTTCCGCCTAAATCATCTAGTAGGGCCGAAGGCAAGAGATGTGAAGTGTCCGCCCTCGAAAGGTCCCCAGGCAGCAGATCCACCTCAAACGGGAGGGGTAGCCGCGAAGCGGCCGCCGACAGGGGGGGTACATTATTAATATTTTGACTCATTTTAATTTGTCTAGAAAATGCTAGTTTACAAAAAATGAATATTGATTATAAAACTAAATTAATTTCTGACCCCGGTTATAAATCTAAAATACTTAGATTTGTTGTTGATATGTTGAATCAGGTAATACCCCTACAAGATTCTTTAGAATTTGTTAACAATAACAACATGTCAGATTTTTTTAATCAATCACCCCCTTTTTACTTGATTGAAAATGCAAAATATGAAAAGATGATATCTGCGTTTAACCATTTTTTTCAAACAATCCATATGAATCGATTAATGTTATATAGTGCGAATTATATTGCAAAAAGAGAAGCTATCCCATTGAACACGGGAGATGTTAATCTTGACAAAATTAAAAAAATCATGGGAACTAAAATATATAAACATATATGTGATCTTGCTTATGATAGAGGAGAACCCATTATCACAGATTCTGAATATGACGCGTTATTTGGTGATGATGCGTCGGGAATGGTGATGCCTGCCGCCTTCGGTGGCGCCGCTGGAAGAGTAATCTCTCTTCCAGCATGGATGGGTTCTCTTGATAAAATTAAAACAGAAAAAACGTTTGTTGAATGGTTAAATAAGATTAAAAAATTAAAAATTCAACATGTGGTTATTACACCAAAGCTAGACGGTATTTCTGCTTTATTATCATCTAAAGAAATGTATACACGAGGTGATGGGACAACTGGCTCGTCTTTAACGCATATTATCCCTTATATTCATAAAGAATATAATGATCCTTTAGGTTTAAACCCTGATGATTATATTAGAGGTGAATTGGTTATGAAAAAAAATATATTTAATACTTATTATGCAAAAGATTTTAAAAATGCCCGGAATTTAATAGCCGGACAAGTATCGCGAAAATCTATCGACAAAGATGTTTTACAGCATATCAATTTTGTTCCGTATGAATGGATTGATAAAAAATTTGTTAACATTTCTCCAACAGAACAACTTTCATATCTGTATGGACCTCCCGAAATTTTAAACACATCTGGTTTTATATGGTTAAAATTAGAAACGTCCGCTCTCTCTTTTAGATTGTTGAATGAAATTTTAGACGATTGGAATTTAAAAATTCCATATGATATTGACGGTTTGGTTGTTGCTCCTGGAATTACATACACTAGTATAAAATCTGGCAATCCCGAACTAACCATAGCATTTAAAAAAAGTGCAGACACAGAAGACGAAAGCGTTATTGCCACGGTTGTTAAAGTGGTTTGGGACATTAGTAAATGGGGAATTTATATTCCTGTAATATACATAGAGCCCACTTCTCTTGGTGGGGTTATCGTTTCAAAGGTTGCAGGTCATAATGCAAAAAATATAATAGATAAGAAAATAGGAGTTGGCGCGGTTGTTAAAGTTGTACGGAGCGGGAAAGTAATTCCACACATTGTGCAAGTTATCACCCCATCTGATAACATCGTTCTTCCCGAAGGGATCTGGGATGGTGTCAACCTGCGCGTTAATAAATCTATTCAACAAAATAAACAAGCAGAAACTATATCCCGGATAAAAACTTTAACAGATTTATTACTTAAATTAGGTGTAAAAAATATAAGTTTGAAAACTGTTGAAAAGTTATATATAGTGTGTAAACTAACAGATTTTTTTAAATTAATCAATTGCACGGCGCTAGATTTATCCCCATCATTTCCAGTAAATTCTAAAACAAATGCAATGATTTTAGACGAGTTTAGAAAATTAAAATGTCGCCCGCTTCCGCTTCATTTACTAGTTGCGGCTTCAGGTGTTTTAGGAGAATCTATAGGTAGAGAAAAAACTAAATTGTTATTAGCTTCTGTTGGTTATAGTAAGGTTCCTACTGTTGCAGAACTTGTTCGAATCCCTGGATTTGCCGAAAAAACTGCACAACATATTATTGATCATTTTGGAGAAATGCAACAATTTATTCAACAATGCAAAGACAATAATTTAAATATAATAATTGAAAACGACACACCCCAACTACCACAGGTGCCGCGGCCATCTCTTCTTGGTGCGCAAATAAATAGAGGCGGTGTCGTGCCCTCTTCGGGGGCACCAACAGGGGCTTTACCCCTGTTGGTAGCGCCTGCAAAACCAATTATCTGTTTGTCTGGTTTTCGAGACGAATCTTTAAAACAATTTTTTACTGTAAAAGATTCCGTAACTCAGGACGTTCAATTTTTGGTAGTTAAATCAAAAATTGAAGAAACAACAAAAACATTGAAAGCTAAAAAATTAAGAATTCCTATTCTTACGTTACCCGAGTTATTGCAAACTTTTAAACCCCAATAAATCATTGGCGTTGACTGTTGTAGCCGCTCCGCGGCAACATCAGACGCTTCGCGTCTGATGGTAGACGAGTGGTGATATATGTTTATTCAAAACTCAAAAAGTTTTGAATCGTTTTTAATGTTTGATTAGGATATTTCTGGATCTCATAATACATTTTTTTCCCATAAAAGGGTTCATATCACCGGCGCATCATTAATACCCGCCAAGAAATTCAAACGGGACTGAAGATGATTAATATCAGGAGAAATAAAAGACATCATTTTAATAAACTAAATTTTTATTCGATTTTTACCGCCTTCGGCGGTGGCCGCGAAGCGGCTATCACCGGGTGAGAAGCGCCTACATTAGTTTCATCATTTTAATGATGATGAAACAAAACATGATTTTTTATAAGTTATAATGCTGATAAATATTAAATTCGTTTAATGAATATCCAAAGTTGCAACACATGTTCAGATACCAGGGCTGCCGCTAAAAACGGCCATCTAGATTGCCTTAGACGCGTTTATGAAAATGAGCGTTCGTGGGACAGTTGGACTTGTAGCAGTGCTGCTGAAAACGGCCATCTAGATTGTCTCATATACGCTCATAAAAATGGTTGTATGTGGGATGCGAAGACTTGTTCCGATGCCGCTCAAAACGGCCATTTGGAATGCCTCAAATACGCTCATAAAAACGGGTGTTCGTGGGACAGGTGGACTTGTTCCGATGCCGCTCAAAACGGCCATTTAGATTGTCTTAGATACGCTCATGAAAATGGTTGTCCGTGGGATGAATGGACATGTATCAGTGCTGCTGAAAACGGCCATCTAGAATGTCTTAAGTATGCTCATGTAAACAGGTGCCAATGGAGCGATTTTACTTGTAGCAGTGCTGCTAAAAACGGCTATCTAGAATGCCTTAAGTATGCTCATGAAAACAGGTGCCGGTGGAACGAAACTACTTGTATCGGTGCTGCTAAAAACGGACATCTAGAATGCCTTATATACGCTCATGAAAATGGCTGTCCGTGGAGCGATTCTACTTGTAGCAGTGCTGCTGAAAACGGCCATCTAGAATGTCTTAAGTATGCTCATGTAAACAGGTGCCAATGGAGCGATTCTACTTGTAGCAGTGCTGCTAAAAACGGCTATCTAGAATGCCTTATATACGCTCATGAAAATGGCTGTCCGTGGAGCGATTCTACTTGTAGCAGTGCTGCTAAAAACGGCCATCTAGAATGCCTTATATACGCTCATGAAAATGATTGTCCATGGGATGAGAAGACTTGTTACTCTGCGGCTGGGCACGATCATCTAGATTGTCTCAGATATGCTCATGAAAATGATTGTCCCTGGGATGCGGGGACTTGCAGAGCCGCTGCTGAAAACGGTCATCTAGACTGTCTCAGATACGCTCATGAAAATGGTTGTCCCTGGGACGAATGGTCTTGCAGAACCGCTGCTGGACACGGTTATTTAGAATGCCTTAAGTACGCTCATGAAAATGGGTGTCCCTGGGACGAATGGACTTGTTATTATGCGGCTAGAAACGGCCATCTCGATTGTTTAAAATTTCTCCATGAAAATGGTTGTTCATGCGAACATCGAAAGCTGAAAACCTATTCTATCAACTTAGACACTGTGGCTAACGATCCTTCTAACGAATGTTGTGTTTGCTTAAATAATAACAATAAAATTCAATTTCTACCATGCAACCACATGTACTGTGTCAGCTGTACTAATCGATTAATCGAACAAAATTCGACATGCCCTTACTGTCGGGGAGAAATAAAAGACGCTGTTTTAATAAACTAAGTTTATATTCAATTTTTTACCGCCTTCGGCGGCGGCCGCGAAGCGGCTACCGCCAAGCGCGAAGCAATTACATTTGTTTCATCATCATTAGGGTCGGCATTCTCAGAGTAAAAGTTGAAAATTAGAAATGCTGTGATAAACCAATAATAATTATTATTGATTTAATGAATATCCAAAGTTGCAACACATGTCCAGATACTAAGACTGCCGCTAAAAACGGTCATCTAAAATGCCTCATATACGCTCATGAAAACGGGTGTTCGTGGGACAGTTGGACTTGTCATTATGCGGCTAGAAACGGCCATTTAGATTGTCTTAGATACGCTCACGAAAATGGGTGTCCGTGGAGCACGTGGACCTGTCACAATGCTTCTAAAAACGGCCATTTAGATTGTCTTAGATACGCTCATGAAAATGGTTGCCCGTGGGACGAATGGACATGTACTGGTGCGGCTGAAAACGGTCATCTAGAATGTCTTAAGTATGCTCATGAAAATGGTTGTACGTGGGGTGTGAAGACTTGTTCCGATGCCGCTCAAAACGGCCATTTAGATTGTCTTAGATACGCTCATAAAAACGGGTGTTCGTGGAGCACGTGGACCTGCCACAATGCTGCTAAAAACGGCCAACTAGAATGCCTCAGATACGCTCATGAAAATGGTTGCCCGTGGGACGAATGGACATGTACTGGGGCGGCTGAAAACGGTCATCTAGAATGTCTTAAGTATGCTCATGAAAACAAGTGTAGATGGGACGAATCTACTTGTAGCAGTGCTGCTGAAAACGGCCATCTAGAATGCCTTAAGTATGCTCGCAAAAACAAGTGCAGGTGGAACAAAGCTACTTGTACCTTAGCTGCTAAAAACGGCCATTTGGAATGCCTTAAATACGCTCATGAAAATGGATGTTCGTGGAGCGAGTGGACTTGTTACTATGCGGCTGGAAACGGTCATCTAGAATGTCTCAGATACGCTCATGAAAAGGGATGTCCGTGGAGCGAAGCTACTTGTAGCAGTGCTGCTAAAAACGGTTATTTAGAATGTCTCAAGTACGCTCACAAAAATAAATGTCCGTGGAGCGAATCTACTTGTGACAGTGCTGCTGAAAGCGGTTATTTAAAATGTCTCGAATACGCTCATAAAAATGGGTGTTCGTGGAGCATACGGACTTGTCACGACGCGGCTGGGAACGGTCATCTAGATTGTCTCAGATATGCTCATGAAAATGGTTGTCCATGGGATGAGAAGACTTGTTACTATGCGGCTGGAAACGGTCATCTCGATTGTCTCATATATGCTCGTGAAAAAGGCTGTTCGTGGAGCGCCTTTACTTGTACCAGAGCTGCTGAAAACGGCCATCTAGATTGTCTCAGGTACGCTCATGAAAATGGATGTCCGTGGAATATATGGGCTTGTAACGGTGCTACTGAAAACGGCCATCTCGATTGTTTAAAATTTCTCCATGAAAATGGTTGTCCATGCAAACATCGTAAGCTGAAAACCTATTCTATCGACTTAGACACTGTGGCTAACGATCCTTCTAACGAATGTTGTGTTTGCTTAAATAATAACAAGAAAGTTCAATTTCTACCATGCAACCACATGTACTGTGTCAGCTGTACTAACCGATTAATCGAACAAAATTCGATATGTCCTTACTGTCGGGGAGAAATAAAAGCCACTGTTTTAATTAATTAAACATGTAGGCGCTCCGCGCCTTGCCGCTGCAGGCGGTATTCAATTTTTACCACCTGACGTGAAAGCGATTACATTAATTTCATCATCATTAGGATGATGAAAAATCTGATTTTTTAAGAGTTGGAAATACTGATAAATATTAAATCTGTTCAATGGATATCCAAAGTTGCAACAATTGTTCAGATACTATGACTGCCGCTAAAAACGGTCATCTAGAATGCCTCAAATACGCTCATAAAAATGAGCGTTCGTGGGACAGCTGGACTTGTCATTATGCGGCTGAAAATGGTCATTTAGATTGCCTCATATACGCTCATGAAAATGGTTGTCCGTGGGGTGCGAAGACTTGTTCCGATGCCGCTAAAAACGGTCATCTAGAATGCCTTAAATACGCTCATGAAAATGGGTGTTCGTGGAGCGCGTGGACTTGTTACTCTGCGGCTGGAAACGGCCATCTAGAATGTTTAAAATATGCTCATGAAAATGGTTGTCCGTGGGACGGATGGACATGCACTGGTGCTGCTGAAAACGGCCATCTAGAATGCCTTAAATACGCTCATGAAAATGGGTGTTCGTGGGACAAATCTGCTTGTAGCAATGCTGCTAAAAACGGTCATTTAGAATGTCTTAAGTATGCTCATGAAAATGGTTGCCTGTGGAGCGAATCTACTTGTAGCATTGCTGCTAAAAACGGTCATCTAGAATGTCTCGAATACGCTCATAAAAATGGATGTTCGTGGAGTGTATCTACTTGTAGCAGTGCTGCTAAAAACGGCCATTTGGAATGTCTCAAGCACGCTCATGAAAATGGTTGTCCGTGGGACGAATCTACTTGTAACAGTGCTGCTGAATACGGTCATCTAGATTGTCTCAAGTACGCTCGCGAAAATGGATGTCCGTGGAGCATATGACTTGTGTCAGTGCTGTTAAAAACGGTCATCTAGAATGTTTAAAATTTCTCCATGAAAATGGATGTCCATGCAGCCATCGAAAGCTGAAAACATATTCTATCAACTTAGACACTGTGGCTAACGATTCTTCTAACGAATGTTGTGTT
>Ga0209668_10001228_pt1 | contig 10908 bp, 14 predicted proteins | sample FrelakmetPLP11PL_FD_187150 | JGI IMG/M metagenome (GOLD analysis project Ga0209668, IMG submission 187150) | Freshwater lake sediment microbial communities from the University of Notre Dame, USA, for methane emissions studies - PLP11 PL (SPAdes)... | ecosystem: Environmental > Aquatic >... | reverse complement strand
CAATAAAAAAAAGTTAAATTAGAAGTTACAAATTTTAAAAGGCACACTAAAATAAAAGCATTTATAAATCAAAAACAATCAAATTTCACATTCATTTTTGTTTTGTTTTAATTGCCATAAATGTTTCGTTGAGGTGGAACAAATGAGAAATGACACATTAAAATTTCTGTTGCATAATCCACGTCACATTTGCATGCTAAAGATGGGTGAAAATCGATAGCCACTTCATCACCAATTACATAAAATTCTCCACAACAACGGCAGTTTTGGCTTTCCCAACATTTAAATTCATTATTTAAATCATAAGAAATCGACCAATGAGTATCAAAATTTTCTAAACAATAACTGAGACCATGTTTCATCTCTTTTATAAGTTGATTCTTTTTGCGTCTAGATTCACCTTCAACTCTATCATAAAATACAAATTGCTTTATCTGTTCTTGTAAATCGCTGGAATTCAGTAATGAATTAATAGCGAGCTGCTTGAAAACATCGTTCGAGTTCATTGTCAAAGACATCGTAAATATTCAATTGGGTTGAGTTGATATATATTTAGGCTTAACAAGAACTCATTAATAATAAGTAATTCAATTTTTTTATTTTGTTAGCGATTTCTTATAATTACTAAAAATTTATAAATGATACACGCGAGCACCAGTAAAAAAAGGAATTGCCAAGTGGCTCACCTTTTTCGAACAAATTTATGATTTTTTACAAACATTTGAAAATTTTCAAATCAACACAATTACCTTTGTTTTCAATATCATCAATGATTTGATTGTATTTTTCGTTGACAATATAATCAACGAAAGAGACTCGAAAATCGAATTTTTTGAATGTTTCGATCATGTTTTTGCGGAAAGATACGATACCTGTTTTCAAATTCATGAAGTGTTGAAATTCATTGTGCTTGATGTCTTGTTGATGAAGCGATTCTTGAAGTTCAACTGCTTTGTTGTAGATTGTTTTTCCAAATTTGACCCATGATTTGAATTTTGTGCTGTTATTTTTGGATGCGATCAAAACATCACAATAATATTGATCGATTGTGTAAAACAATTCATTCATGAGTATCAATCTGTCATCTCTTGCGGTATTTTCATCGAGAATGAAAATCATATCGGAACAGTATACATGTAACCAAGTCACGATGTCATCATTGAATCCCTTCACTTTTTTGTTGCTGATTTCAGCAAAATTTTTCTCAATTGAGATTTTTTTGGCTTGACTTCTTGTATTGACGGGCATTGTTGCGAATGATATAATTTGAGCTTACATTTCACAATGATTTTCAATTAATTTCAATTTTTTTATTTTGTTAGCGATTTCTTATAATTACTAAAAATTTATATAAATAAATAACACTCATAAATGACACACACGGTTTGGCTCCACCTTTCCAAAGGTGGAACAGGTATAAATTTTAAGTAAATGTAGAAATAAGTATTATAAAAAAAAAATTGAAATGGTAATGAGTGATATATAGTTAGATAAGCCAGAATATATCAAGTTAGTGAAACTAAGTCGAAAGTCGAAATGTCAACCGTAATGATGTCAAATTTTAACGCTGAGATTTATGTGTCAGCTCAAATGGAGAAGCAATTGTTGAATATGCATATGGATTTTGGAATGAAACTGATTTCAGAATGTGCGAAGCTTTATGGATTCGATGCGGATGAAGCGGTGCGAGCCCTGAATATCGTTTCGTTGAAAATGGATAAGAAGCCGGTTGCGAAAAAATCCCCTTCGGTCAAGAAGGTGAAACAAGCGAAGGCGTCCTTTCCAATCCCTTTCAACGGCAAAGCGATTGAAGGTTGCTGCGGTGGTCTGCGTTTCAACCGTGGTCTGTATACTCAGTGCCAAGGTAAACCAGCCAGCGAGTCGGTATTCTGTAAGGGTTGCCAAGCGCAAGCTGATAAGAATGGTAACGGTAAGCCAGATTGTGGTACAATTGGTGACCGTTTGATGGCGGGTTTGTATGAGTTCCAAGATCCAAAGGGCAAGTCTCCAATTGCGTTCACGGCCCTCCTCAAGAAACTGAAATTGAGTGAGGAAGCAGTGAAGGAAGAAGCAGGTAAGTTGAATATTGAAATAGATGATGAACACTTTGAGTATATTGCTATTGAGAAAAAGAAGGGCCGTAAGTCAACAAAGACTGATGTCCCGAAAAAAGAGAAAAAGGAAAAGGGTCGTCCGAAGAAATCGAAGAAGATTTTGGAATTGGAGGGTGAGAGCTCAGACTTGTTTGCGTCACTGGTGGCCCAAGCGAATGCGAGGTCGGAATCGGAGCCAAATTCGGAATCGGAACATGATGATTCGGATGAACTCGTCATTGAATTAAAATCAAATAAAAATGAGTCGCAGAAGGCAAAGAAGGAGGAGGAGCGCCAAGCAAAGCTTGCTGAAAAGGAGGCAAAGCGTCTAGCAGCTGAGGCTGAGAAGGAGGCAAAGCGACTAGCAGCTGAGGCTGAGAAGGAGGCAAAGCGCAAGGCAGCTGAGGAGAAGAAGGAGGAAGAACGCAAGGCAAAGGAAGCCGCAAAGCTTGCTGAGAAGGAGGCAAAGCGCAAGGCAGCAGAGGAGAAGAAGGAGGAGGAGCGCAAGGCAAAGGAAGCCGCAAAGCTTGCTGATAAAAAAGTGAGCTCGCCAAAGAAAGAAACCGCCAAGGAAAAGAAGGAGGAAAAGAAGGATGATGGTGAGCCAGATGTTGTCAAGAGATTCGAATTTGATGGCAAGAAGTACTTGAAATCAAAGAAGACAGGAATCATCTACAACTTGGACCAAGATGTGATTGGCAAGTGGAATGAAGAAACCCAAAAGATTGAATTTTATGAAAACAATTCGGATTCTGAAGAGGAGGAGGAAGAGGGATATGATTCGGAGTAGATGTATAATGTATAATGTATAAAGTGTTTTGTAATTGTAATTGTAATTTAATTTGTTTTTTTTCGCTGGTTAAAGGCATCCGCCTTTTTGTCACTCATTTCTCAAATTGTCACTCATTTCTCGTTTTGTCACTCATTTATCGTTTAGCCCTTTATATTATATAGGGTTAAAAGCCGTCAGGCCATCCGCCTTTTGTCACTCATTTCTTGTTTTGTCACTCATTTCTCGTTTAGCCCTTTATATTATATAGGGTTAAATATACTATGATTTATAGAGGGTTAAAATATAGTAGGTTACCATGTGAAGATGATGACGTCGGACTTGGACGTTTAAGCACAGTATATATAGAGGGTCAAAAATATAGAGGGTCAAAAATATAGAGGGTCAAAAAATATAGAGGGTCAAAAATATAGTAGGTTACCATGTGAAAATGATGTCGTCGGCTTCGAAGTGATGGACGTTTACAGAGTCGGACTAAACATATCATATAGGTTCCTTATCTATTGTGGTTTCCTTAGCGATTTTTTTTATTATTTTTTCATCTTTGGTCTTATCTGTTTCCATAACCTCCATAATCATCTTATTTATTTTTGTTGATTTATTAGAATTGATATTAGTACAATCTGGATATTTTTGTTTCCATTCAGGAATTAGAGAGATGTTTTTATTTGTTACTGAATGAATAAGCTTTTTTATTTTAGAATTGTTTTCATTTTCTTTTTCCCATTTGTCTTCATCTTTCACATACATAACATCTCTCTTGAAATCAGAACAATGTACTGGTCTCTCTGTAACATCTAATAATTTCAAGTTATCAATGATGATCTTGGAAATACCCTCAACATAACCTAATTCACCTACATTCTCTAAATCAGTTAATTTGAGTTGAATTGAATTAGCAAAATCCATTATATTCATCGCATTTTTACAAGTTTCATTTAAAAAGAATTGAAGATTGAAGGATTTATTGTGACTATTGATATGATTAGTATTGAGTGAATTATTATTGATACCATTTTTGCAGAGTTCAATGATTAATTTTTTTAATTCACTGTTATCTTTTAAAATGAGTTTGATTAATTCTTTATCAGAATCAGAATCAGAATCAGAATCACAGTCATTATCCATTTCAGTCTCTTTTACATTACATTTTTTTTTATGTTTCCATAATCCTACTCTTGACTTAAATTGTTTATCACAAATAAGACAATTATAATAATTTGCAACTTTTTCGCAACTTTTGTTGTCATTTTTGTTAATTTGTGTTAACTTGATATGTTTTGCTGTAAATAAATGTTTATCATAACTACTTTTTCTATTCGTTGTATAATCACAAATATAACATACAAATTTACCAGCAACTTTTTCGCAACTTTTTGTTAACATTTGTTAATATAATTAGTTAACAAAAAAAGTTTCTAAATGTTTTTTACCTAAAAAATAAAAAAATTGTCGTCACAAATTGAGAATTATTTTTTTTGCGACCAGAGCTTAATTTTAAAATATGCAGCAAATCCACGGTTTTTTCAAAAGTATTTCGGGGTTTCTCATTTTTGGACATTTTTTTTTGTCCAATTTTGAAAAATAAAAAATACTTTTGGAACAAAAAATATGGATTTTTTTCCTTTATAGAGAGAAGTATGTCCCACCGGTAGGACAAAGATATTCGGCACTCTTTTTCTCTCTACATTTCATATACAAATTATAAAATATTTATTGATCTTTCATAATCAGTTAAAAAATATATGCAGTTTATATAGATGTCAATTTCACAAGTTATGAAAATAGATAGGAATTCAAATCAAGATGAAGTAGAAGATTTTTATTCTTTATATGTTGAAAGCTTTAAAAACCTCTGCATATGGAAAGGAGAAAAAATAATAAATTTAGGTGAGTATTTAAAACCATCATCAGATATAAATGAATTTATTGAAGATCTAATATTTGTAGTAAGAGGCCTAGGTTTAATTATATATTATACACATAATGATGATGTAATAACAAGTATTGCGTTTGTTGAAATAGAACCACTATCAAAATGTTATGTAACATTAAAATTCCTATGTGGAAATCAAGAAACACGTGAAGAGACACAGAGTGAAAGCGGTAAAACACAAGGAATAAATATGCTAGACTTTATTTTCAATAAATATAAAGACTCACTTATTTTAATTGAGCCAGCAAATCCAGCACTTATAGGTTATTATACAAAATATAAAAAACCAAGCTTTCCTTATGATCCTTCAATGTTGAAAGAAACCCGTAACTTTTTAATTTATGGTAACTTATCACATTTGAGAGAGAATTGTTTTCAAATGATTTTCAGATCGATTACTATAATAAACAATATGGTAAATACTCTTCATTTCAATTCAATAAATGATTTATATCAAAATACGAATAGTTTAACTACATTGAAAGACAAATTGATAACAAAATTAGATTTTCTAGTAAAGACAAAACAGATGAAACCTTATTATTATGAAGATATTTTGCAGAAAATAATTGATATAAAATTTTATGATATTGAAGATATTTTGTTGTTTTCAAGAAGTCAAAAAAACAGCTTATCAGAATCATATTTGTCTCCAAAATCAGGAGGTAAGAAGGTTAAAAGAAATAAGAAAACAAAAAATCAGAAAAAAATCAAAAGCAAAACCATCAAGAGACGCCTGTCCCACATGTAGGACGAACAAATAATTAAAAAAAATTGAAACCTTTTTTCAGTATTTAAAGAAATGTATAACAAAGTCAAAGAAATGCCAGTCACAACTAGAAGTCAAACCAAAAGAATGAAGGAACAACTTAGAAATGATGCCATAGAATATTTAAGAATTGAAACTGAAAAAAAGGCACTAAATAAAACATTTGTTGTCAATTTGACGACTGAAGAATATTTCATTTGCGAAGATGACGCGCAGATGAAACGATTTATGAGTGAATTATTCGAACAAAATCCTTTTGGAGGTGCACATTGGAAAAGAAGTGATAAGATCAAGATTGTTCCAAAGCATTTGAATGGATATGTCGCGAGCAAATATGGGCTGCTTTATATGGATGAATACATGGAAAAGAATAACCTTTATTTATAATTTGTTTAATTAATTTATTCAAAAGAATGAGCCACATTTGAGGCAATATTTCTTTTTTTCTTGCTACCGACATTTGTCGCACCAGTAGGACAATCATCTCAATGTTGTTCTTTTTCTATTGTCGTTTCCTTTGCGATTTTCTTTATTATTTTTTCATCTTTGACTTTATCTGTCTCCATAACCTCCATAATCATTTTATTTATTTTTGTAGATTTATTAGAATTTATATTAGTACACTCAGGATATTTTTGTTTCCATTCAGGAATTAGAGAGATATTTTTATTTGTTACTGAATGAATAAGTTTTTTTATTTTAGAATTGCCTTCATTTTCTTTTTCCCATTTATCTTCATCTTTCACATACATAACATCTCTCTTAAAATCAGAACAATGGACTGGTCTCTCTGTCACATCAAGCAATTTTAAATTATCAATGATGATCTTGGATATACCATCTACATAACCTAATTCACCAACTTGTTCCAAATCAGTTAATTGAAGTTGTATCGAATTAGCAAAATCCATTATATTCATCGCATTTTTACAAGTTTCATTTAAAAAGAATTGAAGATTGAATGATTTATTATGACTATTGATATGATTATTATTCATATTAGTAATGCCATTGGATACAAGACCTTGAATTGTATTATTTAAACTCATTATAGTTTGTTGCATATCTGTATTATTTTTAATAAGTTCAACAATTAATTCTGGAGTAATAGACAAATTGTTTGATTGTGAAGTGCATTTCTTCTTATGAGCAGATAAAGTTGACGAATGTTTATATATTTTACCACAATGACATTCAAACATCTGCTCTTTTTTTATTAGGCACGCATTAGGATTTGTTAGGTTTTTATGCTTAAGTGTTGATAAATGAATATCATAATTACTTTTTTTAGAGCATTTAAAATGACAAATTTCACATACAAATTTTTTGGCATTTTCGGCATTTTCGGCATTAGGATTTTTTAGCATTTATATACAAAAGGAAAAAGTTTCTAAATGTTTTTCTTCAAAAAAATAAAAAATTATCGTCACAAATTGAGAATTATTTTTTTTGCGACCTTACCTTAAAAATTAAATGTGCAGCAAATCCACGGTTTTTTCAAAAGTATTTCAGGGTTTCTCATTTTTGGACATTTTTTTTTGTCCATTTTTCAAAAATAAAAAATACTTTTGGAACAAAAAACCTGGATTTTTTTCCCAGACTGAGAGAAAAAACATAACAAATTAAATTTAAATTACAAAATCAAAACAATAACAAATTATTAATTATTCATTAGTTGGTTGCATAATATCATCAGCAATTACTCGCTTTACTTCTTGGACTTGTGACACATACTTATCAATTGTTATGCCTGGAACATCAGATTCTGGATTCACAAAGCTACTCATTTGGAATCTATATACGCTCACTTTATTCTTCTGTCCGATGCGATGGCATCTTGCTATGGCTTGATCTTCTACCGCTGGATTCCAATGTGGGCTCACAAAATAGATTTCAGAATAATTGTCTTGTAAATTGAGGCCTTCGCAACCTGTTTGAATCTGTAAAATAAGAACTTCATTAGAATCATTTAAAATATCAAATCGCTTTCCGTTACTCGTGCGTCCATCAAAAGTCGCAACAGTCATTCCTTTTTCTCTCAATCTTGTCGCAATTGTATCAATTTCATCTCTATAATGGCAAAACACCAATTTTCCATTGCCATTTGCTTTATTTGAAACAATACAATCGATAACAGAATCAAGCTTACTTGAATACTCGAATGCCTCTCGATAATAGTCGAAACTGCTAATGAGACCTTTATCGAATAATTGCTGTAGTTTTTCGAGCATTAATTTTGGAAGCACACAAGATTGCTTTGCTCTGAGTAGCAATGTGAGTGATGAACCATTGAACGCATTGGCGATGAAGTTATTTTTTGTCATTGTTTTACTGAATTTTAGAGCAGCATGAATTTCTTGTGACAATTCCTGTTCTTTACTATTTTGCCAATTTACACTCTTATCATTAAAATCGATTTCAGGCAATTCAATACCGACTTGTTCCTTGGTCCGCTTCAAAATAAAGCATTTAGCAATTGTAATCAAATTTTCAGGATCAGTGTAGAAACTAGCAGGCATCTTAAGCGCCGAACACAGCGTATAAAAATCCTGTTTTTTGTTTTGTACTGGTGTGCCAGAAACCAACCAGCGAATTTTAGACTGGAGGAATTTGGCTCCATTGAACTTGATTGTGCTTTTGTTACGCAAATGGTGTGCCTCATCAAATATGACTCGGAACCAATTCACCTCATGCATAATACCAAGCTTGCCATCCTTAAGATTTTGTTTAGACAGGGAAATCGCATGATAAGTCGTTATCACAATGAGTGATTTTTTGAGCTGTTCGATGTCGGTCGTCTTTTTCTCATCGCCATGGTAAATGAGCGCCTTGTGACCGGTAGTCTGATAGATTTTAACAAACCACTGGTCCAGAAGCACTGGAGGCACGACGATTAGTGTAGGACACTTGGGTGAGAAATTCGTAATACAAAGCCCAATCATAAGAATGGTTTTGCCTAAGCCCATCTCATCAGCGATGAATCCACCTCTGATATTGGCAGGCGGGTCAGGCCTAAGTTCATTGGTAAGACACCAGCGGATACCGTCCATTTGATATTGCTTGTGCTCCATATTAGTGCGGTCAAGATATTGCTTGAATAATTCAATTTTACTTTCAATTTCTATAGGGTTATGACTCATCTTTTTGTTGCTTGGGCGTATATTGATAACTTATCTTGCACTCAAAAAAATGGTAAAAAAATAATTCAATTTTTTATAAATATCACTCATTTCTATTTTCACTAAAAATTTATATATCAATTACTTATAAATTTTTAGCTTATGAGATAAACACTCATTTTAAAAAAAATTGAAATGCTTTTAAGTTATTGAATAAAGGTAAGCCTGTATAAGTATCAAAGTCTAAACATGTCCGCAAACGTTAAGAGTACTAATTTCCGTGTCGTCGTTGGTTGCAAGGTCTGTAAAGATGCTGGCAAACCTGAGAGTGAATATTCAAGTCATTTTGTTAAGGATCGTGAAGGAAAGGTTGTATGCCCCACATTGTTGAGTCTTCAGTGCCGCTATTGCTTCAAGCCAGGACACACTGTTTCCCATTGTCCCACGCTTCAGGCGAAAAATAAAGCTGAGGAGAAGGCAAAGAGGGTACAGCAATTCAAATCAACTGAAAATAAGGCACTCAATTCAAAGGGTGAAAACAAACCGAAAACCAAGTTCGGATTCGATATTTTGGATGATATTGAAGTCGAAATCGATGAGATCAACGAAAGCAAGGTAAGTGTAAGTCAACCTCAAGTCGCTAAAGAGGAATTTCCTGTTTTAGGTGCTTTACCCAAAGTCGCTCCAGTTCATGCGGGTGGCTTTTCCTATGCTACAATGGCAGCGAAGACAATTGAAGATTTTGAGAACGAGCAATTCGAGAAGAAGATCAAGGAGAACGCGATGAAGAATACCCCAGTCGTTTATGCTGAAAGAAGAGCGCCATTGAAGGCAAGTGAGCTCAACTGGGCCATGTTGGATGATTCTGATTCTGATGAAGATTGGTAGATAGATTTTGTTTGTTTTGAAATGTTGTGTTTTGTCTTTAATTTTAATTAAATAATTTGTTAAATTCTTTTTTTTCTGTTTTTCTATTTAAGTTTTTAAAAAAATTGAATCATAATTTAAATATCTTATTAAAGATAAGCCATAAATTCGAATAACTAAAAGACAATAATGAGTGAATTTGCTACTTGTGAGAAACCCTATACAACTTCTGCTTGTGTATTTGGACCTGTTACTGAGGAATCAACAATTGGTGCCTGTGTGAATGAAGAATACATGGAGCCAAATTTTGAGATTGAGATTGAGATTCCAGATGAAAAAATAAATGAATTTTTACAAAAAATGTTAAAAGATGAAGAAGAAATGTATGATGAAATGATTGCCGCAGATAGACTTAAGGATGATGCTGAATATTATGATTGCCAAGAGAGAACCATGAGAGAGTTACAAGAAGAGATTGAAAGAGAAGAGGACAAAATGGCAGAAATTGATAGAGTAGCAAGTTTATACAATAGATGGTAAGTGTATCTCATTTTATATTTAATCCTTTTAACATTTCAAACGCCTATTTTATAATAAAATTGAAATATAAATAATCAAAAAATAGTATTTATATTTTAACATGAGTTCAGTTACAGAAGAAATACAACAATTACAATTAAGAATATTAGAATTGGAAAAACAAAAAAAAGAAAAAGATGAAAGTGATAAAAAAACATCAATAGACCATAATTTTAAAGTCATAAATGATGTATTAACTGAAAAGAAAACTGCTATTAATAATAATCGTTATTCTAAATCAGTTCCATTAGCAAGATATTATGACCAAGAACTTGTTACACATTTAGAAGCAATTTATAATATTCTACAAATTGTAGATGAAAGATTAAAAAAATTAGAAGAAAAATAATCGGCGTTTGAAATATTAAAAGGTGTAAAAGGTTGCCATTAAGTGCGAAATTCTCATAAGAGAGCCTTTTTTTGTCACTCATTTCTCGTTTTGTCACTCATTTCTCAGATCGTCACTCATTTCTCGTTTTGTCACTCATTTCTCGACTATATAATAAGCATATATTGTACAATATTTTTTATCATATTGAATAAAATTTGTTATATAATATGATATTGTGTTGATAATATACTGTAAGCACTGTCTGAACACAGTAAGCACTGTTTAAACACTGTCATCAAATTGTAGACAAAGGTTTACATATATAATTTTGTTCTTCAATCCATACTAATTGATAACCATATTCATTATTCATCAGATTAAATATTTTCTCTCTATTTACATCCCAAATCTCAATAAATATAAT
>Ga0209668_10001227_pt1 | contig 10910 bp, 7 predicted proteins | sample FrelakmetPLP11PL_FD_187150 | JGI IMG/M metagenome (GOLD analysis project Ga0209668, IMG submission 187150) | Freshwater lake sediment microbial communities from the University of Notre Dame, USA, for methane emissions studies - PLP11 PL (SPAdes)... | ecosystem: Environmental > Aquatic >... | reverse complement strand
AAGTGGTGCAGCCGCTCGCCGAGCCCGACCAGCTGCAGCGCCTCCTCGGGAGGCATCGGGTTGCTGGCAATCTCGGTGACCAACGCCACGTTCTCGAGCGCGGTGAGGCTCGGGATGAGGTTGTAGAACTGGAACACGAAGCCGACGTGCTCGCGCCGGTAGCGCGTCAGGCCGGCGTCGTCGAGCCGTGACAGTTCGTGGTCGAGGAACCAGGCCTCACCGGCCGATGCGGTGTCGAGGCCGCCGAGGATGTTGAGCAGCGTGGACTTGCCGCTGCCTGACGGCCCGAGCAGCACGACCAGCTCGCCGGTGTCGAGTTGCAGGTCGAGGCCGCGCAGGGCGTGCACCTCGACGTCGCCCGTCCGGTAGACCTTGCCCAGGCCGCGGGCACGCAGCGTGGGGATTCCGTCGCGCATACCGCGGATGATCCGCCACGGCCACCGCGCGCTCCAGTCGCACTGGTACTGATGCTGCTCGCGGGCCCCGGCGTCAGTCTGCCATCAGCCGGTCGACGTGCGCCGCGACGCTGGCGGCCAGGGCAGCCAGGTCGTACCCGCCCTCGAGCGTGGACACGACGCGGTTGTTGCCGTGGCGCGCCGCGACCCCGCAGGCCTGGTCGGTGATCCAGGCGTAATCCGACGTGGTCAGGCGCAGCTCGGCCATGTCGTCCGCCGCGTGCGCGTCGAAGCCGGCGGAGATGAAGATCATCTGCGGCCTGAACGCCTCGAGCTCCGGCAGCCAGTGGTCGGTCACCGCCCGCCGGAAGCTTTCGCTGCCGGCACCGGGGGGGAGGGGGCAATTGACGATGTGGCCGGGCACGGAACCCGGGTTGTTGCCGGGATAGAGGGGGTGCTGGAAGCTCGAGCAGATCAGCACGCGCCGGTCGCCGCGGAAGATGTCCTCGGTACCGTTGCCGAGATGCACGTCGAAATCGAGGATGGCGACCCGGTCGAGGCTGTGGTGCTCGAGTGCGTGCGCGGCGCCCACCGCCACGTTGTTGAAGAAGCAGAAGCCCATCGCCTGGGCGCGCTCGGCGTGGTGGCCGGGCGGGCGTACGTTGCAGAATGCGCGGCGCACCTGGCCGCCGATCACGAGGTCGGTGGCGAGCACGTTGGCGCCGGCCGCGCGCAGCGCCGCCTCGAACGTGTCGGGGCACATCGCGGTGTCGGGATCGACGCGCACCAGCCCCGCGTCGGGCGAGGTGGCGCTCAGCTGCTCGATGTGCGAGCGCGGATGCACGCGCGCCAGCTGCTCGAACGTGGCGCGCGGGGCGTCGTGGTGCACCAGGAAGTCGTACAGCTGGCGCACGTGCAGCTGTTCCTCGATGGCGTCCAGGCGTGCGGGCTGCTCGGGGTGCCCGTCGCCCATGTTGTGCAGACGGCACGCCGGATGCGAAATGAAGGCCACTGGCATGGAGGGGGCCTGCGGTGACTCGGGATGGACAGGACCGAGTATAAGGCTAGGATCGGCGCAGTCGCCCTGTGGCGAATCCGGATCGAACCGTGAACGTCAAGCGCATCGCAGCCCTGTTGCGCCCCAGTTCGCTCGCACTCGTCGGGGCGAGCGACACCCCGGGGACGCTGGGCAACGTCGTCTGCCGCAACCTCGCGGACTCCGGCTTCCAGGGCCAGGTCTATTTCGTCAACCGGGCCCACGAGACCGTGTCCGGGCAACCCGCCTGGCGCAGCGTGTCTGAGCTGCCGACGGTGCCTGATCTCGCCATCGTCCTCACGCCCGCGGCCACCGTGCCGGATGTGATCGACGAGTGCGGGCGCAAGGGCATCCGTGCGGCTGTGGTCGTATCCGCGGGCTTCCGTGAGGGCGGCGCGGCCGGCCTGGCGCTCGAGGGCGAGATGCGCGAGCGGGCGCGTCGCCACGGCCTGCGCTTCCTCGGGCCCAACAGCCTCGGCGTGATCCGCACCGATATCGGCCTCAACGCGTCCTGCGGTCCGGGCCACCCGGAGAAGGGTCGCCTCGCACTCGTGTCGCAGTCGGGCGCGCTGTGCGCTGCGCTGCTCGACTGGGCTCGTGCGCGTCGCGTCGGGTTCTCTAGCGTGATCTCAACGGGTGTCGGCTCCGACGTGAGGATGGGCGAGATCCTCGACTACCTGGCGCGCGATCCAGCCACCGACAGCATCATGCTGTACCTCGAGGGTGTCGACGGCGCGCGGCGCTTCATGAGCGCGCTCCGCGCCGCCGCGCGCGTCAAGCCCGTGGTGGTCATGAAGACCGGCCGGCACAACGTGGGGCCCACCGACATGGCCTTCCACACCGGCGCGCTGGTCGGCGAGGACGACGTGTTCGACGCCGCGATGCGCCGCGCCGGCGTGCTGCGCATCCGCGACTTCTCCGAGCTGTACACGGCCGCCGCCACGCTCGGCGCCGGGGTGCGCCTGCGCGGACGCCGTCTCGCCATCGTCGCAAACGCGGGCGGACCGGGACAGATCGCCGCGGATCGCGCCCAGGACCGCGGCCTCACGCTGGCGGAACTCGGCCCGGCTTCGCTCGGGCGCCTCGCCGCCGAATTGCCGCCCGCCGCGCGTGAAGGCAACCCCGTGTACGTGCGCCCGGACGTGGACGGCACGCAGTTCGCGGCTGCGGCGCGCATCTGCCTCGAGGATCCGGACGTGGATGCGTTGCTCGCGATCCTCGTGCCGCACGCGCTCACCGACGCCGACGCCATCGCGAGCTCGCTGGTCGAGATCGCCAAGGGCAGCCGCAAGCCGATCTTCAGCTGCTGGATGGGCGGCGAGGCCGTCGAGGCCAGTCGCTCGCTGTTCGCCGAGCACCGCCTGCCGTACTACGTGCGGCCGGAAACCGCGGTAGACGCGATCGCCGGCATGGGGCTGTACGCCACCAACCAGCAGCTGCTGCTGCAGACTCCAGAGCCGCTGGCGCTCGCCTCGGCGCCCGACCGGGCCCGCGCCCAGGCCATCATCGACGCCGCGCTCGCCAGAGAGCACGAGTGGCTCAACCCGGCCGAGTCGAAAGACCTGCTCGCCGCATTCGGCATCCCGGTGGTGCGCAGCCTGCCTGCGCACACGGTCGAGGAGGCCGTGGCCTGCGCGAAGCAGGCGGGCTATCCGGTCGCGATGAAGATTCTTTCGCCCGACATCGCCCACAAGACGGACGTGGACGGCGTGCGGCTCAATCTGGCCGACGAGCGCGACGTGCGCGGCGCCTATGCGCGCATGCTGGCCGACGTGGCGCGGGTGCGCCCGGACGCCGAGCTGCAGGGCGTGACCATCGAAGCGATGTATCGCGAGCAGAACCGCCGCGAGCTGATGATCGGCGTGGTGCGCGACCCGGTGTTCGGCCCGGCGATCAGCCTCGGGTTGGGCGGCATCTTCGTCGAGGTGATCGGCGACCGCGCGGTCGCGCTGCCGCCGCTCAACCACTTCCTGGTGCGCGAGCTGATGCGGCGCACGCGGGCCGGGCAGGCGCTGCAGCCGTTGCGCGGCGCGCCTGCCGCCGACGAAGCGGCGGTCGAGGAGATCCTGCTGCGCGTCTCGGAGATCGTCTGCGAGCTGCCCTGCGTCGGCGCGATGGACGTCAATCCGCTGATCGTCACGGAACGCGGCGCGGTCGTCGTGGACGCGCGCATCGGTGTCCTGCCGGCGCGGCCGGGCGCGCTTCCTTACGACCACATGGCGATCCATCCCTACCCGAGCGCGCTGCGCGACAAGGTGGAACTGCCGGGCGGCATCAGCGCCACGATCCGCGCGATCCGTCCCGAGGACGCGGCGATCGAGGCCGCGTTCGTGCACGGGCTGTCAGAGCAGTCGAAGTTCCTGCGCTTCATGTTCGGCCTGCGCGACCTCACGCCCGCGATGCTGTCGCGATTCACGCAGATCGACTACGACCGCGAGCTCGCGCTGATCGCTACCATCGACTCGCCCGAGGGCGAGCAGCAGATCGGCGTGGTGCGCTACACGACCCTGCCCGACGAGGAGACCTGCGAGTTCGCGATCGTGGTGGGCGACGAATGGCAGGGCAAGGGACTCGCGCGGCGCATGTTTTCGCGGCTGATCGAAGCCGCGCGCGAGCGCCGCCTGAAAGTCATGACCGGCGTCACGCTGCGCGAGAACACGCGCATGATCGAGCTGTCGCGCTCGCTTGGCTTCCGCACGGGGTCGGATCCAGACGACCCAGACCTCGTGCAGATGACCCTCGATCTGCAGCGCAACTGAGCCGGGCTTCTGGAGCGCTCTATCGCGGCACCGTGCCGGCGGGGCGGATTGTTCAAGAATACGTAATAGACTAATTCGATTGGGCTGGTTTATCGGTCCAATGTGCGGGCGTAACTTGGCCCCCGCACACACAGGAGGATCCAGCCATGTTGACCTGCAACGAAACCGATCGCTTCGCCACCCGAGTCCTGGCCGGCCTGGTCATCGCCGTCACGATCGTGATGGGTTCGCTGACCTACGCGGTCGCCAACATCCAGGCCTACGCGTGACCCGTGCCGGGGCCTGAGCGCGCGCCGTGGCCGTCCAGTGCGGCCACGGCGCCACAGGCGAGTCAGGCGACCCGGATGACCAGCTTGCCCACGACGCGTCCCGACCGCGACCGGTCGAGCGCCTCGCCGAAGCGCTCCAGCGGGTACTCGCCCGCAATCTCGCAGCGCACCCGCCGCTGCTCCACGTAGCCGACCAGCTCGGCGACCGCCGCCGGATTCGGCTGCAGCATCAGCGCGTGGCGCCTGACCGGCCCTACGCGGTTCAGCAGCGGATCGAGCGTGTAGGTCCACCCGTTGGGCAAGGTGCTCACATAGTGGGCGCCGCGCTTCAGCAGACGCCGGTGCAGTCGGCGCGGCAGGTTCGGCACGCAATCCAGCACCGCATCGAAGGCCATCGGCCAACCGGTCGCGGGCTCGCTGCGGTAGTCGATGAACACGTCGGCGCCGAGGGCGGTGACGAACTCGCGCCGGGCGGCGCTGCCCGTCGCGGCAACCAGCGCGCCGCGCGCCTTCGCCACCTGCACCGCCAGATGACCGACGCCACCCGAGGCGCCGTTGACCAGCACGCTGCTGCCGCGCCCGACCTGCCCCAGGTCGCACATCGCCACGGCCGTGACCCCGGCGCAGGGCAGGGCGGCGCCGAGCGCATCACCGATGTCCTCGGGCCGTGCCATCACGAACTCCGCGGGCACGGCCACGAATTCCGCGAACGTGCCGGCGCTGCGCGCGAACGGGTCGATGAATCCCATCACGCGATCGCCGCTCGACCAGCGCGCGACGCCCGGCCCGATCGCCGCGATCTCCCCCGCGAAGTCCGATCCCATCGTGCGTGGCAGGCCGCCACGCGCCAGCAGGCGGTAGGCGCCGTCGGCGATCTTCCAGTCCACGGGGTTGATGCTCGCGCAATGCACGCGCACCAGCACCTCGCCCGCGGCCGGTTGCGGCACCTGAGCGTCCTCGAGCCGTGGCGAGTCGTGGCCGTAAGCGTGGTAACGGATCGCGCGCATGGGACAATCACCGCCCGGATCGAGACAAGGGGATTCCAGCAATGCTGCCACAGGTGAGCCGACGCGCAACGGCATGGCCGGCGGGCTGGCTGGCGGCAGCCGCACTCGTGCTGGTCGGCTGCGGCGAGCCTGCGACGCCCGAGGCCAGGGTGAAGGCGGTGATCGCGGCGGGCGAAGCGGCTGCCGAGGAGCGCGATCTCGCGGGCATCCTCGAGCTGGTGTCGGAGAACTATCGCGACGACCGTGGCGGCGACCGCGAGGAACTCAGGCAGTACCTGCGCGGCTACCTGGTGATGCACCAGTCGGTGCACTTGCTGACGCGCATCGACGCCATCGAGTTTCCCTACCGCGACTACGCCCGCGTGCAGCTCACCGTGGGCACCCTGGGGCGCGAGGCCGCGGGCGCGATCGAGCTGGCGGGTGACGTATACGACGTCGCCCTCGAGCTTGCGCTCGAGGGCGACGAGTGGAGGGTGACGCGCGCCGCGTGGGAACCCGCGCGACGCGGCTGATCAGAACGAGTACTTGGTGGTCAGCTGCAGGCGGTTGAGGTCGCCCTCGTCCCCGTTCTCGACCTCGCGCGTCGCGAAGCGGTACTCCGCACCGATGTCGAGCTTCGGGATCGGCGTGTAGAACAGGTTGACCGACCAGCTGTCGCTCGCCTTGTTCGGCGTCCAGCCGTTGGTCGTTCCCGACAGGCTGGTGTCGTTGTCGTACTCCTGCAGCGAGTACTGGAACGTGCTGCGCAGCTTGTCGGTCCACATGTGCCGGTAGGCGACGAACCCCGCCCAGCCGTCGATCACCTCGAGTTCGCCGTTCGAGTTGATGATGACGTCGTTGGCGAAGTTCAGGCCCACGTAGCGGCCGAGGTCGCCGTACAGCAACATCCACCGCACGTCGTCCTTGCCGAAGTTGAGCTTGCCCGACACGCTGACCGACGCGCCCCAGGTGGAGTCGTCGACGCGGTCGGCGACGCCCGTCACGGTCGGGGCGGCGGCAGTGGTCTCGTAGGTCAGCTCGCGCAGCAGGGCCGCGATCGCCAGGTGACCCCAGTCACCCTTGAATGCGTAGCGCGCCGTCAGGTCCGGAATCATGCCGTCGTCCGACGTGATGCGCCCCGCCGTGGCGGCTGCCGTCGTGCCGGTGCCGGTGTACGGGGTGATCGTCGTCTCGCGGTTCTCGGCCGACAGTGACAGGCCGCCCTTGGTCCAGCGCACCTGCGGCTGGCGCACGAAGGTGGTGCCGTCCGTCGGGCCGATGAAATCGGCGGCCTCGGGCAGCGTGGCCGGATCCATGAAGTTCGACCAGGTCTGGCCCACCAGCCACTCGCGCCAGGTGACGTAGGCGTGGCGCAGGGCCGGTGCCCAGGAATTGCTCACGCGCTGGTCGGCGGTGGTCGAACCGTAGAAGTCGATTTCGAAGCGCGAGCTCAGCTTGTCGCCCCCGGCGAGGATGGTGTCGGTGCCGAAGTTCAGGCGCGACTGCTTCGGGTGGGCATTCAGGTCCGTGCCCTCGTCGATGCCCGTCACGGGCGTCACGCCCGGGATGTAGTAGTCGCGGCCCGACGAGTTGTCGGGGATCTCGCCGTGCGACGTGTTGGTGAACAGGCCGTCGACCTTGACGAAGCCGGTGAGCAGGAACGTGGTGTTCGGAGCCGCGTTCGGCGTGATCGAGGTCTGCTGGATCGGCGCTGGCGCCGGCTTGCCCGGGGCTGCCGCCGTGGTCGCTGCCGGCGCCGCCGCCGGGGCCGCCGCGGGTGCGGCTGCTTTCTGTGCGGCCAGCAGCGCCTGCACCTGCTTCTCGAGCTCGGCCACGCGTGCCGCGAGCGCCTGTTCGTTGGCGCTGGCTGCGTCCTGCGCCAGGACGGTGGCGGGCAGCCCGATCGCCGCGGCCGCGAGCGTGGTCGCGATCAACGAGCGCAGGATGGAACGAGTCTGGTGTGGTCTCCGCATCGACATATCCCCCGTGACGAGATTGCGCCGATGCTGCTCCGCGGGACCCGACCCCGGTATTCGCCATTGGTCGAAGGCGCGCGGGCCTCCGCGGCGGGGGCGGCGCGGTTATATTCCGCGGCATCATGCACCGGCAGATCATCGTCGCGGACGACCATCCGCTGTTTCGCGAGGCGCTCAAGGCGGCGGTCGGTCGCCTCGACGCCGGGACCTGCTTCGTCGAAGCCGATTCGGTGGCCTCGCTGCTCGCGGCGCTCGAAGCCCAGCCGGAAGCGGACCTGCTGCTGCTCGACCTCAACATGCCCGGCGCACAGGGATTCAATGCGCTCGCGCACGTGCGGGGCTCGCGGCCCGAACTGCCGGTCGTGGTGGTCTCCGCGGACGACGACGCGCAGACCATTGCCGGGGCGCTGCGCTTCGGCGCGCAGGGGTTCATCCCGAAGTCCACGGAAGCCGGCCAGATCGGGCGGGCGGTGGAATCGGTGCTGGCGGGCGAGATCTACACTCCGCCCGGTTTTCATCCGCCGCGCGAGTCCACCGGTACCGTCGAGGACCTGCGCGTGGCGCGGCGTGTGGCCGAGCTGACGCCACAGCAGTTCCGCGTACTCGGCATGCTGTGCTCGGGCCTGCTGAACAAGCAGATCGCCTACGAGATCGACGTGTCCGAGGCGACCGTGAAGGCGCACGTGACCGCCATCCTGCGCAAGCTGGGCGTGACGACCCGCACGCAGGCGGTGCTCGCGGCCGGCCGGCTCGCGGTGGACCGCGCGAGCGTCAAGCCGCCGCCGGAAGAGGCCGACTGAGCCTCAGCTTGCGCCGCCCCTACGCTGCGCCGCCAGGGCGCCGAGCAGCGCACGCAGGGCCGCCGGCTTGACCGGCTTGCGCAGCAGGGGAAAACCACAGTCGCGCGCGCGCTCCGCAAGCGCGCTCGAGTGATCCGCAGTCACGAGCGCACCCGGCGTCGGTTCGCCGCTCGCGCCGCACAGTTCCACGAGCAGGTCGAGGCCGTCCGGCCCGTCATCTTCCAGCCGATAGTCGGCCAGGACCACCGCCGGGGGTTCGCGAGCAGCGATGCTGCGCGCATCGGCGACATCGGCGGCGGTCAGTACCTTCACGCCCCAGCGCGTCATCAGAGCGCTCATGCCGGTGAGGATCTCGGGCTCGTTGTCCACGCACAGCACCGTGAGGCCGACTAGGCTCGACGGCGCGGCCGCGATGGGCGGCTGCGGCGCCACCGCCGGCTCCGCGGGCGCCGCCGATCCGAGCGACACACGCACCTTGAAGACCGAGCCGTGACCCGGACGGGACCGCAGGCTGATCTCGTGGCCCAGCAGGCGGGCGATGCGGTCGCAGATCGACAGCCCGAGGCCGAGGCCGCGCTCGCCCCACGGCGAGGCGCCGTCGACGCGGTGGAACTCATCGAAAATCGCACGCTGCTGCGACTCCGGGATGCCCGGTCCCGTATCCCACACGCACAGGTCGACGTGCGCGCCGCGTCGCTGGCAGCCGACCAGCACCGCGCCCGCGCGCGTGTATCGCAGTGCATTCGAGATCAGGTTCTGCAGGATGCGCCGCAGCAGCACTCGGTCGCTGTGCACGCGGCATTGCGGGCGCGTGACCCGCAGTCGCAGGCCGCGGCGTGCGGCGAGTGGCGCGAACTGCCGCTCGAGGTCCGCGAAGACCTCGGCCACGGAAAAGTCCGCCACGTCGGTGCGCATGGTGCCGCTCTCGAGGCGCGCCATGTCGAGCATGTCGTCGAGCACCTCCTCGGCCGCCCGCATGGAGCTGTCGATGCGGCCCGCGATCTCGAGCACCGCCTGGTCGGTCGAGCGCTCCTCGAGCGCCGAGGCGAACAATCGCGCGGCGTTGAGCGGCTGCAGCAGGTCGTGGCTCGCCGCCGCGACGAAGCGTGTCTTGGTGGCGTTGGCGTCCTCGGCGAGCCGCTTCGCCGCGCGCTGCGCTTCGAGCGCGGTCTCCAGCTCGCGCGTGCGCTCGCTGACGCGCTGCTCGAGCGTGAGCTTGGTCTCGAGCAGCGCCTGCTCGGCGTGCTTGAACTCGGTGATGTCCGTGTAGGTGGTGACGTAGCCACCATCCGGCATCGGCTGGCCGCGGATTTCGTAGACGCGCCCGTTGCGCCGGGCGCGCTGGATCACGTAAGACGTGCCGGCGCGCATGTGCGCGAGGCGCTTGCGGATCTGTTCCTCGGGGTCGCCGTCGCCGAATTCGCCGCGCTGGGCGTTCCAGCGGATGATGTCGGCGACCGGGCGTCCCACGTACACCAGGTCCGGCGGGTAGCTGAACATCTCGAGGTAGCGGTGGTTCCAGGCGACGATGCGCGCCTCGGCGTCCGCGACCGCTATGCCCTGCGAGACGTTCTCCATGGTCGCCTGCAGCAGCTGGCGGCTGAAGCGCAGTTCCTGCGAGGTTTCGTCGAGCAGCTCGGCCACCTCCTCGGCGGCGATGCCGCGGCCGCCGAGCGCGTGGGTGAACATCAGCCGCGCCGACGACGCACCGATCGACCCGGCGAGTACACGCTCCATCGCCTGCAGCAGTCCGCGGTCGGCGGGTGCGGACGGTCGCGGCATCGGGCGGCCTGCCTCGGCGCAGTACTCTCGCAGGGCGCGCTCGGCGGGCTCCGCGCCGAGGATGCGTTCGGTCACGGTCAGCAGGTCGCCGACACGCGCCCCGCCGGCGTCGGTGCGAGCGGGTGCGGTGAGCCCGTCGCGCAGGTAGACGGTGGCGGTCATCCGCTCCCGCAGCGAGACGCCGCGCAGCCGCGATACCAGCAGCAGCGTCAGTACGTTGGCCGCGAAGGCGATCGCCGCTCCTGCGAGCAGCGGGATGCCGAGCGGAACGCCGGCGCCGAAGTTCGGCAGCAGCAGCACGTACAGCCACACCCCGAATCCGATCGCGAGCCCGGCGAACACGCCCTCGCGGGTGGCGCCGCGCCAGTACAGCCCCGCGAGGATCGCGGGCGCGAACTGCGCGACGGCGGCGAAGGCGAGCATGCCGATCGATGCGAGGCTGGCGGGCGCCGTGGTGCCGCGGTGATAGGCGAAGGCCAGCAGCGCAAGCAGCACGATCGTCACGCGGCGCAGCCACAGCACCAGCCGGCCGGCGTCGGTGCCGGTGCCGAAGCGCAGCCAGCGACTGCGCCACAGCGCGGGCATGAGCAGGTCGTTGGTGATCATGGTGGCGAGCGCGATGCTCGCCACGATCACCATCGCAGTGGCCGCCGACAGCCCGCCCAGGAACACCAGCACGGCGAGCGCCGTCGCGCCGTGGGCCATCGGCAGCGTGAGCACGAAGGAGTCGGGATTGTGGCTTGCGGCGAGGCCGCTGCCGAGACCCGCGAGCACCACCGGCACCACGCAGACGCTGAACACGCCGAGGTAGGCCGGGAACACCCAGCGCGCGGTGCGCAGGTCGGCGGGGTCGGCGCACTCGACGACACCGACCAGGAACTGGCGCGGCAGGCAGAAGATCGCGGCG
>Ga0209668_10001226_pt1 | contig 10913 bp, 3 predicted proteins | sample FrelakmetPLP11PL_FD_187150 | JGI IMG/M metagenome (GOLD analysis project Ga0209668, IMG submission 187150) | Freshwater lake sediment microbial communities from the University of Notre Dame, USA, for methane emissions studies - PLP11 PL (SPAdes)... | ecosystem: Environmental > Aquatic >... | reverse complement strand
GCTGCGCCTTCCTGTTTAATTTTATTTTCTAGAAAATTTAAATACGTATGGATATGATCCATTTCTTTCCAGCTTGACAAGGTGGTCGGTCCGCCTAAGGCTAACCAGGTTTGTTTGACCCATAAGGGTACAGAAACTCGGCCTTGTTGTTGCAAACTCTGTTGTAAAATCGGCACGATACGGCGTAAACGTTGTTTAGTGTCTGCATTCAGTGGAATTTCTTCAAACTGCTGCAGCTGTTGCCAGATTGTCACGAATGTTTTTTTCTCAATGCCAAATTGCGTCATTTGATAAAGATCATTGAGTGATAAGCCACAATACGGTGCGCGCAATAATGCCAGCCAAGCGATCCTATCCCCCAAATGATGCAGTGCACGGGTTAACGCTAATAGATCACATACTGCAGACTTTTCGGCGAGACTATCAATCTCTATAGCTTGATATGGAATCGATGCACCGCGCAAGGCGGGTAAAATGCGGCATAAATGACTGCGTGCGCGGACTAAAATAGCGATCGAACGATGACACGCTTCACGTTTAATTTTTTGAATAATTTTTATGATCTGATCCGCTTCTGCTTGTTCTGCTGAAGCAGAATTTTCTGTTTGCTGCCAGTACGTACAAACGGTATCGCTGTGCTGTTGTACTTGTGAGTAGGCACTGGCGGGGGAGTAACAGACAGTGCCGTGTGGGTTGTCATGCAGCGTTGGTAATAATTGGCTGAATTGTTGGTTTACCCAATTGATGATGTTCGGTGTGGATCGAAAGTTAACTGACAAGCGTAAGGATTGGAGTTGCAGTGCGCCTATTCCCCATTGCTGAACCTGTAAAAATAAACCCACTTCGGCTTTGCGAAATCGATAGATCGATTGCATCGGATCACCCACTAAAAATAAGGTGCGACCATCCTGCTTTTCCCAGCCGCTAATTAATTTTTCAATTAAATGTAATTGCGTACTCGAGGTATCTTGAAATTCATCCACGAGTAAATGTTGAATTTGATAATCTAACGCGAGCGCTAAATCACTGGGATTTTCTGCTTGACCGAATGCCGAGCGAGCGGCGAGTAGGATCTCGGTATAATCCACTTTTTTTTGTTGTTGAAAAATAATTTTTAAATGTGCAACCAATACGGGTAATAATTCAAAAAGTGATTGGAGCGTTTGCCATTGTGCATCTGTATAATGTAAAGGGGGGGCTTGTTTGATAGCGATTAACGTTTCTTTTATTAAATCTTGTTGGCTCAACTGTGCAATTAAATTTAAACATTGTTTTTTTAGTGTTTGAACTTCGGTTTGTTCCGCTTTATTTTTTCTCTCATTCGTCGCAGTAAAACCTTCCGTTTTTCTTAATTGTTTGCGCCAGGTATTCGACTCTGTTAACACTAAGTGACTGACTGCTTGCCAAAAATTTAAATCATCAGTCTGGGCTAAGGGGGCCAGTTGACGTTGTTGCAATGAAAAATTGAGCAGTTGTAAGAGTTCTTTGGCTAAGTCTTTGCTAATCAGTGCATTTAATTTTTCGACTAATGTTTGATTAATATTAAATAAAGCCTGCTCTAAATCTTTGCGTAAATGCTGTTGATGTTGTAATAAATAATCTAACCATTGTTCACGTCGTACTAACATCGGGACGAATAAGTTTTCGACGCGTTGGAAATCATTATCACAATGACTCAATAAATGACTTAATGAGGTTTGCCAAGGTAAATTATCTTCGAGTTGATTAAGGAGTGCTTGTGCGGCTAATCGATATAAATAATCAGGATGATCGACGGGCATTAATTTTTCGCCTAATCCCGCAAGTAAAGGCATTTGTCTGATTAAGGATTGGCAAAAACTATCGATGGTCTGTATGCGCAGTCGATTGGGATTGCTTAATAAATTCCAGTTTAAGGCGGTATCCTGTGCCAATACTTTTTTAGCTAAATAATAGCGTTCGTTATCTTTGCCAGTAGCGGGCTTTTCAGTGCTTTGCGCGAGCTCTAAGGCCTGCATAATCCGTAAGCGCATTTCGTTAGCGGCTTTACGTGTGAAAGTAATCGCAATGATCGCTTCTGGATGGGCTACGCGCGCCAATAACACCAGATAGCGTCGGACTAATAGTTCTGTTTTTCCGGAACCAGCAGGTGCTTGCACAATAAACGATCCATTCGGATCGAGTGCGTGTTGGCGTTGATCAGCATCGGCTAAATATAAAGGAGATTTCATATTATGCCTGTGTTATTTGTAGATGATTAATACGACAAAGCAATTGCAGATCACACTGTCGACAGGTGCTAGGACCGTGTTTTGGATTGACATCGGCAACTCCCTGTTGAAATTCTAGGGCGAGTATTTCTAAAAAAGTTTGCCAGTGTTTGAGGAGATCCGACCAATGATTTAAAACCAAAGGCGTTTTTAATTTTTTTAAGGGCGTGAGTTGTTGCATAGGCGATTCTTCAGCACTTATTCCTTGTAACGTGATCTTATCACTGCGTAGATAGATCATAGCAAAGCTGCGTACGGTTTCGGGATAGCTTAAACAATACAAGGGTAATTGAGGATAATCACAACGCTCTTCTAACCAATCTATTTTACTCGGTACGCCCGTTTTATAATCAATAATCATCGACTGTGTGGCGTTAAGCGTGTCAAGTCGATCGATTCTTAATGTAAAAGATAAGGGACCGAGTGTTAATTGTCTTTTTGTTTCATGTTGCGTGTGCGAAAAAACCGGACGTTGTTTTTCTATAGTGATGAGCTTGCTTAATAAAGCGTATAAACGTTGTCGTTCGATGTCGATAAAATGCGTTTTAAAAACTAACGGACGTTTTTGACTGAATAAATTGAAGCAGTGGTCAATAGCAACATGAATAAGTTTATCGAGAGCTTGAGGTGTTAGTTCCAATAAGCTCGCTTGATCCTTTACTCCATTCCAAAATTGTTCTAGGACTTGATGTAATAGTGTGCCACGTTCTCTTGCATTCAGACCATTTTGTGGGAAGGGATGAAACTGTGCCTTTAGGCGATAACGTGCATAGGCTTGAAAGGGACAAGCGGCTTGCGATTGCATGAGTTGGGTGCCCGCACTGAAGCTACTTTCAGGAGGTAATGCTGCCGATTCTTCCGTATAATATTCCCAGCATTGCGCAGTCATTATTTTTTTTGCATAAGCGTGATAGTCAGGAAGTTTCAGATCGTCTAATTCGATTTCTGGCAGAGATTTAATTAAGACACTGGGACGTAAAATCTGATCCAAATGCTGCGCCGGATGACTGAAAATAATGTTTGCTGCACTCGTGCTTAAATTTTTTGTTAAATGTGACGCAAAATAATACTCACGTTCACTCGAGGCATAAGGTATTTGATGTGTACACTGTAGCGTATAAGGAATAAAGGGATTCGGTTTTGCAGCGGTTGGCCAAGTTCTATCATCGAGCCCCATGACCCATAAGTCATCAAAATACATACCGGCACTATCGAGTAAGCCTAACACTTGAATCGGTGCTTCATAGCAAGTCTTGGTTTGGAATAAAGTCGTGTTAATTAATTCACATAATTGTTGTAATGCTTGCGTCTGCGATAGGTCACCCAGAATAAAATCTAAACTCGCCAGCTCTGTGAGTAAATCAGACCAACATTCCAGCAATTGAAATTCACTCGTGGTTAACGATCGTTCGCCAGGCCAGGCGAGAGCACGAAGTTTTTTAGCAAAATAGTCTGACCAAAAACTGGGTTTGCCTAAAAAATAAGACGGATATTTTTTTATTAATGGAATGAGATCGGCAATTAAATGACTTAACAGCGGGCAAGCATGTCGGTAACTGACGTTAAGTAACTGATCTAAGCTCAATCTATTTTCAGCCGTGCATCGCAGTGTGATATCAAGCTGTGCACGCGCTGCTTGCTCTTGTTGTGAGCCACCTAAGTAGGGCGAGCGTAGCAATGAATGGATTTTTGAAAATGCATTGATGTCTTCTAGGCCGAGTAATTGCATCGCCGTTTGAATCAAAGAAAATTCGAGCAAGGGATTTCCTGCAGCGATATTAAAAGGAAGCGGATGGATATCACTCGGAGCTAATTCTGTAAATATTTCGGTAAAGGTATTGAATAAATGTGTGCGTTGTTCGATGAGATTGGGAATCACGCAAGCAATATTTTTTTTTCCATGTTGCCAGGATTGGTATGCCCAGAGTGCCATAGCGTGACATTCCGTTTCTTTATCGGTTAAACAGAGGCGTTGTCGTTTTGTTTGTGGATAAACGGGTGCGTAATAGCAGATTTGACAGTGCAGTTCTTCTAAGACACTCAGTAGCTTTTTGTATTGTGGATTTATTTCATTAAATCCAATGAGAAAAATACGTGGCGGTGGGTTTAAAATTTTCTTGCTGAATAACAAAATGAGGTGATTAATCGCACTGGATAAATCGATATAAGCTTGGTCTTGGCAAAAGTTGTCGAAATGCATGGCCCAGGTTTGCCAGGTTTCGGTTTCATTACTTTGTTTAAAATGAGTGGTTCGATAATTAAGTAACGCTTGCTGCAGTAATTGCCAAGCTTGCTGAGCGTTTTTTGCAGTCTGTGCGCTATCTAAAAAAGAATAAGTGGATTGCTGAATAATGGTTTTCCAAATGAGACATTCTTGTTGTTGATTCAATAATCGCAAAGCAAAACCCGTTTGTTCGATGAATTGTTTTTCCCAAAGTATTTCTACCCAGCGTGACAAAGTAAAAAATTGCAAGTGTGACCAAACCTTTTTTTTCTGTGTTTGTTGATATCGTGCATAAATTTTATGTAAAAAAGGAATTAAGCGTTTGTTTCCTGTCAGCAATAAATCGTTTGGATTTAAAAGATTGAAAAGTTTATTATAAATTTCCATAGACTTCCTATTGACAAGCTTAAGTTTAGCTAAGAATGGTCAGGACTTTTGCACAAGTCGGCTTAATTTAATTTATTCTAGGTAATCTTAACAGGATTAAAAGTAATTTTCTGATTGACATAAGATAACTATTTGAAAAAAGAAGTTTTTTATCTTTTGTTTAAAGCTTGTACAAATTGTAACAATGACTTATAAATCAAGGTTTTTACTGACTTCCCCCAGCGCTGTCCACAAAGTTATTCACAGAAACTGTGGGTAAGCATGAAATTGTCATCCTAATGCCTAATAATTAAACATTTTTATTCATAAGCGATCGCTTGTATAGGAAGTGACGATCAATTTGCTTATTTCTAGAAGTAAACTATACTCACTGCACATCACGATGCGAAAGCTTTGTGATGTGCCTTCATCTCGCGATGGAGATTTTCAAGAGGAGAAGCGCGATTCTCCTCTTGAATGACTGGCCCAAGCTTGGCTTGGGCCAGTCAGGTAAGTGGGTATACCGCTCGCTATGAGTGTGAGAGCTACACTTCTTCAAGGTCGAGCGGTGTACCCGTGCTTTGGTAGCAAAAGCCAAAACGTTGCAAAGGGAGTTTCAGCGTGTTCTTAAGAGGTATGGCTTTAATTTTTGCACTCGTTTTTATTCTATTAGGCATATTGGGCTTTATTCCACCTATTACACCCCACCATGTGTTGTTCAATTTTTTTACGGTTAGTATTTTACTGAATATTTTTTACCTACTGGTTGGCTTACTTGCTTTGTCTGCCAGCGGTTCGATGGTTTATGCACGTTTGTATTTTAAATTTTTTGGCATTATCTTTGCTATTATTGCGATTTGGGGTTTTGCCATGAATGGCGATTTGAGGCTGGTACATATCACTATCTCGGATAGTTTTTTCTATCTTCTCATGGCTATTATTGCGCTGTATTTGGGTTTTACAAGCAAATTGCCTCGTACTTATGCGCATTAATTTAATTGTGCAGCTTATGACAGTCTAAGCATTTTCACCATGGGTAATAGAAACTAGTTTTAAATTTGCAGGGTTCGATGAATAGTTAGATAAATGCAGGCGATGCGACTTTGAAATACCAATTAGTTTTTTCACGATCCGCTTCATAGGCCTCATCGGCTTTAGGTTCTTCGATTTTCTTGAAAGCAACAAATAGGCGGCTTAATATCAATTTAGGTTTTTGAAACTCAGTATGTTGACTTTTAAGCTGGTTTAGGTCAGATTTTTTATTGTGTGTTTTTTTAGTCACAATCTTTTCTAAGTTACGTGCGGCAGCAAGTTCTTGCGCAGTGGTACTCATCAATTTATTAATAAGTCGACTATACCAAGGTTGTTCTTGTTCTTGTGCGTTTTTTATTTCCAATTCCTGTAATAAATAGCGTAACTGGATTTTGGCAATAATATCCATATTTTTAGAGTAATCTTTAAACCGTTCGGCATTAAACGCTTGGATTAAGAAGGGTGAACACTGCGTGGTTATCTTATAAAATAGTGCTTTATCTTCCTTAGTTTCTATAGGCCATTGAGCTAACTGCGCGTATACAAAATTTGTTAGAATCTTTTGAATAATGTTTTTTGATTCTGAGTTTGATTTTAATTCCGTATGAGTTAGTAAAGCAGTAATAAAATTATCGTTTATGGAAGTAGCAATAAAATTTAAAACGTTTTTCATTATAAAAGAATTTTCTGAACAGACTGTCTGGAAAATATAATTTTCATTATCTTTTTCTGTCAGCAAACTTGCTAAACTTTCTATTCCCAATTTATCGATATGACCGTCTATAAATTTTAGCAAGGCAGTGATTGCTATGTGATTTTCGAGTGAGTCGTTATCCTCAATTTCGCTCATCAACGCGTCCCTATCGCGTGCTTCTTGACTGCGAACTTCTTTTTCTCTCTGTCTTCTCGCATGCTTGGCAGTGACAGAAAAGACGCTTTTTTGAATACCAGATTCACACACTAAGCTGGCAGCTTTATCAGAAATTTTCTTAAAAACAAATTGATAGATAGCCTCGTTACTGAAATGCTTAATATTTTTAGATAAAATTTCGAGTAGTAACTCGACAATGTCCAACTGGTAAGTCGCTGCTACCATTAATACATTAGCTCCATATCGGTCGCTCGCTAATAAAAATTGTGTAAGAAACTCGTGTGAAAAAATATTAGGTTGCTCTTGGATAAAGTTAAGTATAAATCTCACCACTGTAAGTTGATATTGTGCTGCTATCATTAATACATTAACTCCATCTTCCTCGCTCGCTAACAGAAATTGTGTAAAAAACTTGCGTGAAAAAATCTTAGGTTGATCTTGGATAAAAGTTAAGATATGTGCGACCGCAGTCAATTGGTTGCGCGCTGCAAACATTAAACAATTATATTCCAATTCATTTTTTGTAAAGAGTAGCTTACGTAAATTTTCTTTAGGAAAAATCTTAATTTTTTTATTAATTAATTCAAATAAAATCTTTAAAGATTCGGCTTTGTCGCGAGCGGCTAACATTAAAATAGTTAAACCAAATTCATGCTTTTCAAAAAAAAGTTTCTTTAAAATTACCGAGGTTTGAGCATTAGTTTGTAAATTAATAAAATCTATAATAGATCGCAGTGCTTTAGGATGATGACGTGCTAGCATCACACTGTGACAACCTTTTTTATTTCTATTGAATAGTATTTGTTCTAGATGGGGTTTAAAAATCGCAACCCTTTTTATGATAAAATTTAAAATGATAGGTACAGATGTCGGTTGAAATTCAGTAGCAAACATTAAGCAATTATAGTTATTCTGATCTTTCTCTAAAAATAATTCGGGTATATTTTCTATATAAAAATAGTTGTAATGCTTATTGATGCAATTAAGTATTAATTTTAAAGATGTTGGTTGATGACGAGCGGCTAACATCAAAATAGTTAAAGCAGATTCATGCTTTTCAAAAAATAATTTCTTAAAAATTACCAAGATTTGAGCATTTTCTTGTAAATTAATAAAATATATAATAGATCGCAGTGCTTCAGGATGATGACATGCTAGCATCACACTGTGATAACCTTTTTTATTTCTATTGCATAGTATTTGTTCTAAATGGGGTTTGAAAATTGCAATCTTTTTTATGATAAAATTTAAAATGATAGGTACGGATTCAGGTTGAAATTCAGCAGCAAGCATTAAGCAATTATAGTTATCCTGATTCTTCTCTAAAAATAATTCCGGTATATTTTTTATATAAAAATAGCTGTAATGCTTATTGATGAAATTAAGCATTAATTCTAAAGTTTTTGGCTGATAACGAGCGGCTAACGTTAAAATCGTAAAACCATTTTGATCTTTTTCTAAAAAAATTTTTTCCAAAATTTCAGAATTAAAATTTTCGATATTGGCAGATATAAAATTTAGAATAGAATCGATTGCCTCGACTTGATTGGCTACTGCTCGCATCAATGCTGTACAAGTTCCATTTGAATTTTCAGGAAATAAAAGTTTACCTAAGGCTTCTCTATCAAATTTTATATGGTTGCTTATAAACGAAAAAATATTTTTTAGCAGAGCAGGATGATCACGCGCCGTTAAAGTTACCGTGGTATAATTGTCTTTTTGCTGCTGCGTAAATAACTTACGTAATGTGTCGTTGGCAAAACGACTAATATGAGTCGTTAAAAACCCTAAAATAGTCACTGTCGATTCGGCTTGCTTGCTAGCCGCTAACATCAGTACATTGTAATTATTAGCTTGTTTTTCTAAGAAAAATTCTTGCAGTAGATTGTTGTCCAAATCTTGGATATGACTTTCTATAAAGTCCAATATCATTGTTACTGCATCAGAATGATGCATAGTGGCTATCATGAGTGCATTCAAGTTAGCTTTATTTTTCATTAAAAGCATTTTTTCAGCAATTTTATCATCAAGAATATCTTTATGAGCTTTAAAAAAAGAAAAAATATCATTGATTAGTATAGGCTGATTAAGCGCACCGAGCATTAATAAATTAAAACCGGCTTTATTCTGGATGAGGAAGCTTGCTGCTATTTTTTCTATATCATAGCAGTTATTTTTAGAAAGACTAAAACGTATGACTAAGCTGAAGCCCAGCATAATTTCTTGGGAATACTCACGACTAATTTTTAGATGCTGCGTCAGATAATTGATAAATCGGTCACGATAGTGAGCGGTAGTTGTAATTCTGCATTCTTCTTTATAATAGTTCGGAAATCGAGCGTTTAATTCGGCTAATTGCTCTAATAATTCGGCATGTCTTTCTTCGCTTAAGAGTTTACAAATAAGTAGTTTCGGACTAAGCGAGTTTTTTTTTCTTAAAAATAAATCATAATAGCCACAATCAAGTAATGTATTGATTTGTGGATTTTTCAAATAATTTTGATTTGACAAAGCATAATAAAAAGATCGGTATAATTTTTCAAAATTAATATTAACAATACTAAAATAGTCTTCATCACTATTTTTTTTAAAATAATTTTGCCAATAATTTGGATTATTGGGTTTTTCATTGATATAAGCAGGTAAAAAACATTTAATCAATGCAGTGATTTTTTCTATTGTTTGTCCCGTTAAACCGTCTTTATGATTTTTTTCTATCTCAAATTCAGGAATAAGCTCTCTAAAAGTGTTTATTAATAAATAAGGTAAGTGAAAAGGTGTGAAATTATGGTAAAATTCCTGCTGTAGCGCACGTCGAATGGAAATGTCCGTTAAAGCGCCGACGTATTTGTCTTCAGGGAAATTAACTTTAATACCTAGACCATCGTAGGCTGCAATCAGTTCAACATGATTCTGGGCATGCACTTCTGTACTTAGTTTTTGAGCGACTTCTTTGACTAAGTTTGTGCGCACCACACAAAGTAATTCGGCGAAGTTTTGTGCTTTATGGAATGAATCAACGATAATGTTAGCGCGGTTATGTAATCCTTCGGTGCAATAGATAATTTCTTCAGATAATTTGACGATTATTGCTTTCCGATCATCTGCCAAAAGTGTACCTAATTCTGAATCTAAATTTCCTTGTAAACGATGATAAATGAGTTGTAATTGATTGCTTAATTTTTTTTTGGCGACGTAATGAGATGTTTCTCCTAAGTGTGCATTCAAAATATCTTTTGGTAATGCATCATCGGTTCGACAAATAATTTTCTGCAGATCATCCATCCAATCATCAGGTAATTTCGGTAATATAGAAATATCTATGGTGGGAGGTGGTTGAAAAGAAAAAACAAGATCTTTATTGAAGGCAGGATTTATTTGGTATTCATTTTGCATTTAATATCCTTTTAATGTTATTAATAAAAAATTAATTATTTAAAAAATAAGAATATCAGGTCAAATTTGTATTCACAATAGAGCTAAGCGTAATATAAATATAAATTATTTATATTTATTTTATTTTTCAACATAAAAAATGATGAAACGTAAAAAAGAATAGAAATATAGTTTATACTTACAGGCAAAAATTCAAATGCAAGAAACTGTTTTAAATAAGCCAGGTTTGTTGTGAATAAGCACCTTGCCAAAATTGCCATTCACACAAAGTAGCTTGCCTAAATGCGCTTAGCATTTTTTGTTTACAGGGAAGGCTCGCTTGTGCAGCAAGTTCATTAACGGTGGTTATCATTAAATCAACCGAGTGATTAAATTCCAGGCTTGAATATAAATCGATCCAGGATTGATAAGGATTGTTGGGAATTTTTTTAGCATGAGCACGCTGCCCAACCTGTTGATAAATCCAAAAGCAAGGTAATAAACTCGCGACAGCTTCTTCTACAGCAGCCGTGCTGGCCATACGTAATAAATAATTGGAGTACATAAAACAAAACGGACTTTGTTTAGGAATTGTATGCTGTGCTGTGGAGTATTTTTTTATAAAGTGGGTATGCAGATCCTGTTCTGCTTGAAGTGCATTCATGGAAAACTGAATAAATAACTCACTTTGATGGTCGTGTGGTAGTCGTAGGGCGGTTAGCGCGAGTGCTTTAGAAAAATCGATGAGGTATAAGGCATCTTGATTTAAATAAAAGATAAATTTTTCAATCGCTAA
>Ga0209668_10001225_pt1 | contig 10914 bp, 10 predicted proteins | sample FrelakmetPLP11PL_FD_187150 | JGI IMG/M metagenome (GOLD analysis project Ga0209668, IMG submission 187150) | Freshwater lake sediment microbial communities from the University of Notre Dame, USA, for methane emissions studies - PLP11 PL (SPAdes)... | ecosystem: Environmental > Aquatic >... | reverse complement strand
CAGCAAAGAGGAATTGATTGTCAGGATAACCAGACGCGGAAAACTGCCGGAAGATGAAATGAAAAGAAGATTGGAAAGTATGGATAAAGAGCTCAAAGACGCCCATTTGTTTGACCACCAGGTCTGGAGTCTGGAAAACATGGTTGCGCAAACCGTTGGGGCTGTGGTTAAAATCATTAAGGATGAAGCGGAAAAAGCCGGCTTGAAGATTTAGGTGAGGTTATGTAAAATGCCGGGGCGGGCAGGAAAAAAGGGGTGACCTTTTGAAAATTGAATGGCTGGCAGATGCGGAGAATGGAGTGAGTGGGTCTGCGCGTGCATTCAAAACCGCAAGATGTTTGACCGGGTGTCAAATCGACATCCATTTAATGGGACGATTATTGTTGGGGATTCGCCAAGTGGTAAGGCACCGCCCTCTGGAGGCGGCATCGGGGGTTCGAATCCCTCATCCCCAGCCACGTCGCGTCTACACTTCAACCTTCGAATCCCGCTTTGCGGGCTTCTTCGGTTTGTGTGTGCCGCTCCTTTTCCCCAATCGGTTCGCTTCGCTAGACCCGTTTGGGGGCCCCGGACAGTTCTCTGAATATGGGTAGAGAGGGATGAGAAGTTTATCCCCGGAGGGGGAATCCCTCATCCCCAGCCACGTCGCGTCTACACTTCAACCTTCGAATCCCGCTTTGCGGGCTTCTTCGGTTTGTGTGTGTCGCTCCTTTTCCCCAATCGGTTCGCTTCGCTAGACCCGTTTGGGGGCCCTGGGCGTTTTTTTGATTTGGGTAGAGAGGGAGGTCACATCTTTGTTGTCCCTTTTGCAAAATACGAATAGAGATAGCACCTTAAATTCCCGTTGAAGAGTTTACGATTTTTGTCCGCGGGACGGCCGAAAAGCGCGGGGAAGTTTTCGTTGGAGGTGATAAGGAAGAGGGAGCATTTTTTGCTTTCAGCGAATTTTTTGCCGAAGTCGCGGTACATTTTTGCGACGACGGCTTTCTCTTCAAGGCGCTCGCCGTAGGGCGGATTGACGATGAATGTGCAGTTTTCGAATTTGCGAAAATCCAGGTCGTTGAAGTCTGCCCGCTTGAAGTTGATTTTTTCAAATCCGGCGCGGTGGGCGTTCTCCTGCGCTATCGCGAGGGTTTCCGGGTCGATGTCGAAGCAGTAGATCGGTAGTTTTTCCACCGGATTGATGGCGTTTCTTGCCTCTTCAAAGGCTTTAAGGATCAGTTGCTGGTCCATCCAGGGCCATTTCTGAAACGCAAAGCGCCGTCGTAGCCCCGGGGCGATGTTGTTGGCGATCATGGTCGCTTCTATGGCGATGGTTCCACTTCCGCAAAATGTGTCCACGAGCCGGCGTTCGGGCGTCCAGTCGGACAGTTTGATGATGGCTGCCGCCAGCGTCTCTTTCATCGGCGCCAGGTTGGCCATGATGCGGTATCCGCGCTTGTGCAGGCTGTCGCCGGAAGTGTTGATGCTGATCACGAACCGGTCTTTGTTGCCTTTGACGAAAATCTGATAAATTATTCCGGAGTTTTCTGACAGGATTTCTGATTGGTGTTTTTGTTGCAGTCTCTTAACCATGGCCTTTTTGACGATGCTCTGGATGGCTGGCTCGGAATGGAGGACTGACTTTACTGAGGTGGCGGTGTTTGGAAAGGCGTCATCCTTGCCGATGTATTTTTCCCATTCCAGCGCGTTGACCGTGTCAAAGAGCTGATCAAAGGTAACGGCTGTGAATTCGGCCATTTTTATCTGGACTCTTTCCGCGCACCTGAGCCAAAGGTTGGATTTGACTATGGCCGCCTGGTCGCCGGTAAAGGTGATTCGTCCGTCCTCGGTTTTAATAGTCCAAAGGCCGAGTTGTTTTAATTCGTCATGGACGAGTTTTTCCAGTCCAAATGCGCATGAGGCAATGAGTTCCATGCCTGCAAGGTAGCATACGGAGGGAGAGTTGTCTTTTTGTTATTCCAGATTCCCCTCCATCGCGGAGCTGTCTTTCCAGTCACCGTTCATTTCGCGGTATTTGATGCTTAGTTTGTAAGTGTATTCGTCCGGACTGCGGCTGTAGTGGTCTATTTGCCGGCCGTTTTTCTCCGTGGTCGTTTTACTTAGACGGTTTTCCTTGTCCAGGATCAGCATGAAATCCATGTTGTTCTTGGTGAAGGTGTAGGTTTCGCGCGTGCCGATGTCTTCCTGGGTGTTGTTCTTGTGGTTAAAATAAACAAGCGGTTCCTCGTTTAATTCATATTCAATATCGCTCAAAAAGTCCCGTTTCATGTCGTCCCATTTGTCTTCATTGATGATGACCATGGTTTATGGTTAGATGTTATTAAACATTATTATTTTAGACTTTTAACATGCCATACGACAGGCCAAAATATCTTGAGGCGGTTAAGGACCGGTTGGAGCCGAATATTTTCAAACATAGTCTGGCCCTTGAAGTCTGTATGGGTGGAATTTATGATTATTTGAAGTCTTCAGATCGGCTTGGCGGGAATGAACCTGTTCGTGAAGACTGGCTGTTGGCCGGATTGATTCATGACATAGATTATTCCGGAGAATATAAGGAACAGCATCCGAATAAGACCGGAGAGGTGTTGAAGAAATACAGTCTTGAACTGACCGGTCCCGTGGAAAATATCGTTAAGGCTCATTCACCGGATTTAACCGGCAGACAGCCTCAAAACATGGCGGAGTGGGCTATCTATTGCGCGGACAGTTTAACGGGACTGATTGTGGCAGTTGCGTTCGTATATCCTTCAAGAAAACTTGCGGATGTGAAGGCGTCGTCCGTTTTGAAAAGATTTATAAAAGAGCCCCGCTTTGCCGCCGGCACGCGTCGCGATGAAGTAGCGAAATGCGGTGACCCGGACGGTCTTAACATACCTTTGGAGAAGTTCATTGAAATCTGTCTTGAATCGATGAAAGGGATTGCGGTGGAGATTGGACTTTAGCGGTATTTGCGCTATTATTGATTCCGCTGTTCATTAACTCTTTGCCATGAATACACATAATTGCAAATGCGGTGAATGTGATGAAAAAGAAAATATCTTCAAGGTTAACGGTGAGAATTTGTTGAAGAAGATCAAAGAACTGATCCATGAAGGTAATGTGCGGAAAATTGTAATAAAGGATGACAAGGCAAAATATACATATCTTGAGATTCCGGTTACGATAGGCGTTATTGGCACGGTATTGTTGCCGGTGCTGGCCGCGGTTGGCGCCCTGGCCGCGATGGTCGGGTGGGTGACGGTTGAAGTGATAAAGGCGGATGTGGCGGCGGATGAAAACGATGTTGTCCCTGGAAAAGTGAAGAAATCAAAAAAGAAGTCCGGAAAGGTAGCCTAAGCGCATTCGCCTTGCTCGTGCGTGGAATCCGCTTCGCGGATGATATTAGTAGGCACACTCGCTAACGCTCGTGTGTGGTGTGTACCCGTAGCTCAGCTGGAAGAGCGCAGCCCTCCGGAGGCTGAGGCCGCGCGTTCGAACCGCGCCGGGTACACCATTTCAGTCGTTTGCTATTTTGAGTTTCAAAGCAGTTGTGATAGAGTTTCCGACTGGGTTTAATTCTCTTATTTTTTTTATATGCGGATCAGTAGAATAGTCGCGTTTGCGGCCGTAGCGACAACCTCGTTTTTTATATTTTCCGGTTGCCAGAGTATTGAAGATCAGATCGGTCAAAAAATTGCCGAGACAGCCATTGAGCAGGCGACCGGCGGGAAAGTTAAAATTGATTCGGCTGGAGGAAATGTAAATATCAAGACTCCGGAAGGCGACATGCAGGTTAATACGAGTGGCGATACGATGAAGATTACGGGCGCGGATGGCGAGGCGGTTTTTGGAGGCGGGGACACTCGTCCGGAATCGGTTGCTCAGGATTTGCCAAGTGTCGATGGGGCGAGCGAGTTTGGTTGGGCCGGTTCAAAGGATGGAGGAATGCTTTCTTTCTCTATTCAGGGAACGGATTATAAGGCGGTTTGTACCAAAGAAATTGAATTGCTCGGCGGTAGCGGCTGGAAGATTAAGGAAGATTTTGTCATGGAGTTTGAAGGAATGACATCCAGGACCCTGGAAAAGGATGGGTTCACCGTTTCCGTCAGTTGTTCAGAGGAAAAGGCGGATGATAAGGTTTCTGTAATCATTCTCAAGAGTAAAACAACAAATTAGTACATGCGTGAAAGAAAAGAACTTGAAGCCCTTGTATATAATGCTTTGCATCGTGAAACCCATAAGGGTAACAGGTTGAGCGATGTTATTCTTGGCGGGCAGGATGGTATTGTTAATGTATTGGGTGTTCTGCTTGGAGTCGCGGCCGCTTCACAGGATGTAAGAATTGTTCTTGCCGCGGGATTGGCCGCGACTTTTGCGGAATCAATATCAATGGCCGCGGTCGCTTACACATCCAAGCTTTCGGAACTCGAGTTTTATGTGAGTGAAATGAAAAGGGAGCAGGATGAAATTAAGAGAAAACCGGAAATGGAGAAAGAAGAGATCAGGCAGATTTATCGTGAAAAGGGATTTAATGGTCACTTGCTGGAGGAAATCGTCAAAGTGATCACTTCCGACAGGAAAGTCTGGCTTGAAACCATGATGTCCGATGAACTGAAACTTTCAAAAATGGATGAAGGAAGACCCTTAAAATCTTCATTTTTGGTTGGTATTTCAGCTCTGGTGGGATCACTTATTCCGTTGGTTCCTTTCTTTTTTACATCCATTCAGCCCGCGGTTTATATATCGCTTGCCGTTTCCGGGTTGACTCTTTTTGCTGTTGGAGCCGTCAAGGCGTCAATTACCGTTGGTAGTTGGTCCAGGAGCGGTTTTCAAATGGCTGTCATTGGTATGGTTTCGGCCTTGGCCGGTTATGGCATTGGGTTGCTTTTCCAGGTATCTGCAATATAATTGGCATATGAAAACGCCAAAAATAATCATAAGACGGAGGGGTGACGGTATTATCATCAAAAATTTTCCCGGGTATTTTCTTATTTTCTGCATTGTTCTTTCCGCCTGGTTTCTAATTGGCGTATTTAGACCGTTTTTTACCATTCTGATTTTTGCGGCGATTATAGCGACTGCTTTTCATCCTTTGTATACAAGGTTTTTGAAGGCTTTTAAGGGGCGCGCAAGGCTTGCGTCAATTACCATGTGTTTTTTGGTTCTGGTGCTGATCATAGTGCCTCTGTTACTTTTTATTCTCCTCTTGGGCAAGCAGGCGTTTGATACATATTCTTTTATTCAAACTCAGGTTCATAACGGAGTCCTGGATTCATATATCAAATGGCAACCCGGCGGTATGATTTATGATTCATTGGGAGTGATAAGGGGGAACCTGGGGACAAATGTTGATTTTAACAGTATTGACATCAAGAAGGGAATTACGGACTCGGCGCAGATCGTCACTTCTTTTCTTGCCGCACAGAGCGCGGCCATATTGAAGGGCTTTGGAGGATTGTTGTTGAGTTTCTTTATCCTGATTTTTGCGCTGTATTATTTTTTCAAGGATGCGGAAGCGATAATAAAAAAAATCATGATTTTGAGCCCACTGCCTCAGGAATATGAGGTTGAGCTTTTTAAGAAGTTCAAGGAAATCAGTCTTGCCACACTATATGGGATTTTCCTTACTTCCATTGTTCAGGGCATAATCGGCGGGATAGGATTTGTGATTGCGGGAATTCCCAATGCCCTGTTTTGGGGCACGGCCATCGCTGTTTTTTCGCTGGTGCCGGTGGTTGGTACATCGCTGGTGTGGTTGCCCGCTTCAATTATAATGTTGGCAACAGGAAATCTTCAATCGGGGATTTTCCTCTTTTTGTGGGGATTGTTGATTGTCAGTACGGTTGATAATTTTTTGCGCGCTTTCCTCATTGGCGGCAGGACAAACACAAACCAGCTTTTGACTTTTTTGGCCGTATTCGGCGGGATTGGCATGTTCGGGCTTGTTGGTGTTATTTTTGGGCCTTTGATCCTGACTCTGTTTTTTACTTTTCTCCATATTTACGAGTTGGAGTACGATAAAGTTCTGCATCCGAAGAAATAGTGGTTGGTATGTGGCATTGTTTGTGCGGATTCCGCCCTTAAGGCCTTTAATAATTATCTTGTTTGTGCTATAATCTTGAGATTTATTTCTCAAGATTGTTGCATGAAGACTGGACTTTACAAGGTGGAGAGAAGAAGCGCGTCCAAAAGGGCGGGATTGTTTATAAAGGTATTTCTTGCGACCCTGGCGTTGGGTGTAGCCGCAGTTTTTGTCGCTCCAAATGCAGATAAGCTGATTTTAATATTTTTTCCGGCGCGGGCGTCTGAATCCTCAAGAGAGGCGGCTCCCGAACCGGTGTTTAAGGATGTTTCGGTCGAGGATGTTGACGCGCGGGCGATTGCCGTATTGAAAAATGAAGGAGTGATAAAGGGGTTTGAAGACGGGTCGTTCCGCTCAGAAGATAAAATCACGCGCGAGGAATTTGCCAAGCTTGTTGTATCGGCAACGAAGGCCAGTCCGATCATGCTTGGTAACAGTCACTGCTTTTCCGATGTAGGAAGCGAATGGTTTGCTCCGTATGTCTGTTACGCGAAAAGAAAAAAGTTTGTGGGAGGATACGATGATGGCAGTTTTGGAACGGGAAAAACCATTACGGTGTTCGAGGGGATTTCCATGCTTAATAAGGTATTTGGGCCTGAATTGATTGCGGTGGCGGGCGATGATCGGGATTTGACTCGCGGAGCGGCCGCCGGCATGCTCGCGAAAGCGATGCGGTTGATCAGGTAGAGTTTGGGCGGTATAACTTCTCTTGAGCTATTATTACGGCTTGGTTTGTCGTGTTTCCGCCGTTTTTCTTGCGAGTTCCGCGTCAATCGTGTTTTTGAACAATTCAAAGGATTGCGCCCCGACTATTTTTTTATCGTCGATAAAGATGGTGGGGGTGGATTTGACCGTGTAGGTTTCTCCGTCGACAATGTCCTTGGCGATTTCCGTATCGTATTTGCCCGTATCAAGGCATTTGTCAAAGGTTGCCGTGTCCAGTTTAAGCGAGGCCGCGTATGATTTGAAGGTGCCCAGAGCGCCGTTTTGGTAGCTCCATTCTTCCTGTCCAATAAAAAGCCTGTCGTGCATTTCCCAGTATTTCCCCTGTTCTCCGGCGCATTCTGCCGCCCCGGCCGCTAGCATTGCCTGAGGATGTTCATCCAGAGGAAAATCTCTTACCACATATTTTACTTTTCCGGTTTCAACATAGTCTTTTTTGATCAGTTCAAAATTATCGCTGTAGTATTTTTTGCAGAAGGTGCATTGATAATCGGTGAATTCAACAATCGTTATTGGTGCGGACGGGTTGCCAAGGACATCGTCGTCTTCCGCCGAAACTCCGGAAATTTTATCCAATGCTTTCGGGATTATGACCGGATTTGCCTGTTGCGCCGGCTGGTTTTCCTCCGATTTTTGTACTGACGCGCTGACGGGAGCATTATCTTGTGCCGGGATTGTCACTTCTTCCTTAATGCTGATCCTGCCAATCAGGAATCCAACCAGGATTCCCGCGATCAATATGGCGGTTTTTGTCCAGAGTGCGTTATTTTTCATTTTGTCTGATTAAATGTATCTGTGACAATATACTACGATTTCATTTTCAGTAAAAACTGCCATGGGATTTTTTTACGCAGGAAGTAGACGGTTGATCCCGCCGCGGTGACAAAACTGCCTATGATTCCAGGAACAATAAGTCCGGGTTGCGCGGGTTCGGACGGTGGAGTTACGATTTCGTAGCTGATCAGTTTGTAGCCTTCTTTGTCCGGCGTTCCTTCCAGTACCAGACTTAGTTTTGTGCCTTTGAGCAAAGTTGCTTTGGCAAGAGGAGCCTGGATTTCTTTTTCGCTGAAGCCGATTATTGTCTCCGGAGCTGTTGCGGTTTTTACGGTGAAATAATATTTTTCCCCAAATACCGGTTCGGCGGTTACTTCCGCGGATATTTTTGTGCGGATCGGGTTTGGCGTTCCCGGGGTCGGGGTTCCGGTCCATGCCCAGTCGGAAGAAATTTCTCCATCTTCATTTGTGGTTTTAATCAGGCTATATGACTGTCCCGATGGCGCTTCTTCGTAAGATATTTCAGATATGATTGTTCCGTCGGGATCGGCCAGCCGCACCATGTCTTCTGTGTTACCGAGGGATATTTTTGTTTCGGTGATGTTTAGTGACAATGATGTTCCTGCGGCGATTTCGGTCGTGTCCGGGAATGTGTACGGCTTACTTCCGTTTTCGCCGTCGTCCAGTGTCCAGTTGCCCAAATTCAGTGGGGTTTCTCCGGTATTTGTGATTTCTATCCATTCGTTCTTGGTGTCACTTCCTTCCGGATTTGGCATGATTTCCGTAATAATCAGCTTGTCCGAGAGATCTCCGTTTGAGTATACGGCCGTTTTGGATGTGGAGGTGGATTTTTTTGAAGCGGCTTTGGAAGTTGTCTTGGACGAGGTTGTTTTGCTGGTGGCGGATTTGGCTGTTGCGGCTTTGTCCGCCAGTTTGATTGCCTGGGTAATCGGGCCCGGGATTGTGTTTTCGTCCGTTTCGGATTGCTGGTCAATGGTTTCGGGATTCGTATCTGTGGTCCCCGGAAGATCTGAATTCTCCTCTGTCGGTGTCTGTGCGGTTGTATTGTTTTCGCTTGTCGTTGTGACGATTTCGGTTGGGTTGGCGGATGTCGTTTGAGTGTTTGTTGTGGCGCCGGTTTGATTTGAGGTTGTGCCGGATGGTGTTTCCGGGTTTGGGTTGGCGGCTCCCGGTGTTATTTCTTCTGTGATCGTCCAGTCGGTGGCGGAATTCGTGTCCGTAAATCCGTTGCGAATGATTGACTGGTTGTTTTTTACCGATTCGCTTTTGAGGCATTTGGCGGTGTCTGCGGCGTGCCAGCCCTTTTGTCCGTATAGGTCAACCATGTCTCCGATTTCGTCCGTGGTGGGGTTTGAGCTTGTCCAGCAGATGGCGTCTATCACTTTTCCGTTTGGATCGCGCATGATCAGTTGTTCGGTTGTGCCCGTCAGGCCGGTTCTTGATGAGTAAATATACGGGTATTTGTCCGTGGTTGCGCTCTTGAATGTTACCAGCATGTATTGGCCGGATTTTGCTTCGAAGTTTGTCATAACCTTAAATAAGTTATCATCGATAAATGATATTCCTTTCAGGTTGAGGCTTTTTCCGGAAGGGGATTCGTAATAGATTTCCGCCCAGTCCGCTTCGCTGTTCTTGAAGTTGACTTCGGTAATGAGGAGGATTGCCTCCGGTTCGGACAGGATGTCCGGGGTGGCTTCGTTTTCCGTTATTGCCTCCGCGGAGAAGGCTGTTTGCGCGAATGCGATAAGTAGAATTGCGATAAGTAGAATAAAGACGATGCATTTGTTTTTCATTTTGTTTTTGGTAATGGATGTCGATGAATTTACACTCTCGACATTAAACATTTCTAAAAAGCACATAAAATACTCACGCAACATTACTATTATGCGTCAATCAATTTTTGATTGGGAAATCGGCATTATACAGGGAGGCGCTTAAAAAGCTGTTTTTTGGCTCATTGACTAATAAAGAACGATTAATTAAGCTGTTAACAGTACAAATATCCGGTAACGGGAATTTCAAAGAGAAAATGTTAATATACCGCACTCAAACTTCAATAAAATCATTACAAATATCGCTCTGGCAAAGGATTTGTCCGGCTGGCGGTATTTCGCGCGTATAATTCCAATCTTCTTTTTTGCTTTCCGTCCGGAGATATTGAATCTCTAATTTCTTAGGATATGTATTATTTACTGGCATTGGTCGCTTTGGCGGCAGGAACCGCGGGCGGTTATTATTACAGGAAAAAGCAGGTTGAGACAAAAAACAAGGATTTGCAGGAGCGTGGGCAGTTGATGCTCCAGCAGGCTACCGTCAAATCCCAGGAAATGATTTTCAGGGCAAAAAATGATGCTTTGAAGGCCATGGAAGAGGCAAAAAACGAAGAAGAAAAGAAACGCGAGCAGTTAAGGAAAATGGAAGAAAGGCTTGTCGGCAAGGAAGAAACTCTGGAAAAGAAACTGCAGGAATCGGAAAACGCCCGGAATGAGCTTGAAAATAAAGTTACTTCGGTAAGGCAGTTAAGGGAAGAAGTGCAGAAGATTCATGATCTTCAGGTTGAGGAATTGCATAAGATCGGCGGGATGAGCAGAGAAGAAGCGAAGGCCCTGCTGTTGAAGCAGGTTGAAGAGGAATCCAAGGACGACATTGTCAGGACAATCCAGAAATCCGAGAAGGAATTGAAGGATCAGGCCAGAGAAAGGGCCAAGTTTATTCTTGCCGACGCTATTCAGAAGTACGCCGCTGAAACGGCCACCGAATCCACGGCAACGATAGTTAACCTGCCGAGCGATGATCTGAAAGGCCGTATCATCGGCCGTGAGGGGCGCAATATCAATACTTTTGAGCAGGCAACCGGGATTGATGTCATAGTTGACGATACTCCCGGGTCAATCGTTATTTCCGGATTTGATCTTGTAAGGAGATATATTGCCAAGATAGCGCTGGAAAAGCTTATCGCCGACGGACGAATCCATCCCGCAAGGATTGAAGAAACCGTCGAGAAGACAAAAGAGGAAGTTAATGTGATGATTAAAGAACTAGGTGAGAAAGCGGCTTTTGAAACGAATGTCACCGGTCTGCATCCCAACCTTATCAAATTGCTGGGTCGTCTTAAGTTCCGTACAAGTTACGGGCAAAATGTCCTGAAGCATTCCATGGAAGTATCGGCGTTGGCCGCAAATCTTGCCTCCGAGCTTGGGGCGGACATCAATATCTGCAGGAAAGCCGGACTCCTTCATGACATCGGCAAAGCCGTTGACCATGAAATCCAGGGGCATCACGCTTTAATCAGTCGCGATATCGCCAAAAAGTTCGGTTTGCCGGAGGCG
>Ga0209668_10001224_pt1 | contig 10916 bp, 9 predicted proteins | sample FrelakmetPLP11PL_FD_187150 | JGI IMG/M metagenome (GOLD analysis project Ga0209668, IMG submission 187150) | Freshwater lake sediment microbial communities from the University of Notre Dame, USA, for methane emissions studies - PLP11 PL (SPAdes)... | ecosystem: Environmental > Aquatic >... | reverse complement strand
TTTTAACTCCTCCACCATTCGCCGCAGGCGCTCATTCCTCACAATGAGCCCGATATGCACATCTGATACCTGCACAATCCTGATTCTGCCCGACGATTCGGGAATTTTCGCCGACGTGATTGTTATGTTTTCAATTCTGATATTCTTTGCTTCAAAATAGCCATATGTATTGACACCCAGAGAAATGAGGAGGGGCAGTATAACGGCGTGGAGGGGAGGTACTTTTAAATATGAAAAATCCCTGTGGAGAATAAGTCCTCCTGTGTATATCAGGAGGCGGGAGAGCTCAAGAAGCAGGGAAACGGTAAAGAACAGGAGCATAACCCCCATCCATATATAGCCTGTGTATGACATCACACGGGCAAGCGTTTCATAGCCGTGCCGTTCGAACATGCGCACGAGCACGGGGGCGAGGATCATGATCACCATGAAGATGATCAGGCCTGCAGTGCTCGCCGAACTGAGATGGAAGGCCCCCCTTATCTTGGCAAAAAGATAAAGGTGCATTCCGCCATAAAGAAGGAAAAAAGTAAGGAGAAAAAGGGTCATCGCCACGTCCACAGACACAATAATTTACCGCATTCTTTCTTTTACGCGGGCCGGAATGTCCCCGCGGCGATTTCCCTGCATTGAGCTGAGCTGCTTGCAGGCATTTTTATTGCCGAGTTCGCAGGATTGCTTAAAGTTCGCAACAGCCTTGGGCCTGTTCCCCAAGGCACGATAGGAATGCCCAAGGGAGATATAAACCCTGGCAAGGACAAATGGGGGCGCTTCAGGTCGCAGTTCAAGCGCCCTGGTGAGATCGGCGATGGCTTGTTTATGCCGGCCCATCCTGCTGTAGGTGATTCCACGTCCGGCGTATCCTCTGGCATCATATGGTTTGATTTCGATGACCTTGTTGAAATCGGCAATGGCCTTGTCAATCTGCATTTTTTTTGCATACAGGATAGCCCGCTGGATATATGCTTTGATATCATTCGGATCAGCAGCAATGGCCTTTGTAAAAGTTGCAATCGCCTCATCCATGTTGTTTGTCATCACAAGCCGCATTCCTTCATCGAACCGCTGACCTACGGTAAAGGTTTTTTCCTGCTCCGTAATTTTCGCCACAATTTGCTTCCTGTCTGCGTCATCCTTTGTTGCGGCAAGCTGTTTCTTCAGTTCCTCGATTTCCTTTTGGCTTTTCTCATAGGCATCTTTCATCTTGCTGTACTCTTCAGCAAGACCCTGATCCCTGATCCGCTCCGCCATGACTTCCATCCTGTCCGGGTATACGAGCGCTTTGATTTTCACCCAGAATTTTATTGCATCTTCCGCCACAGTCCTTTTCTTGTCCAGCACTGTCACTTCCATTATGCCCGATGCGAGTACCTGCACCTCATCTTCTGCGATCTGGAAGTTTTTCATCTTTGAGTAACTTTTCACATAAGTCCCCGCTTGTTCGATGGCAACTCTCTTCGCCTGTTCCAATGCCTTTCCTTCTGCGATGATGGGTGTTTCCCCATCCCCCATGTTATAAATACCCTCCGAAACAATTTCGGTAGTTTCCGAAACACAGACACAAGGGAGACACAATATAAGAATAATGGAAATGGTGATCAGTTTTATCTTCATAGCCATTCCTTTCCTCAAAAAGATTTCTTCTCTTCTCTCCTTTTGTACGAAACATGTGCAGCTTTGTGTTGAAAATATTCAATAATTAAAATATATTTGTCAAGATAAATGTCTTGGATAAAGGAGGAATTGAAAATGGATTGGGGAATGAAGAATCGCATGTCACAACTTATTCAGGCTGACGGCCATTGTTTTTTCCTTCCTATAGACCACGGGTATTTCCAGGGCCCGACATCCTGTTTGGAGAAACCGGGAGAAACCATCGCGCCCCTACTTCCCTATTGCGATGCCCTCTTTGTCACCAGGGGCGTCTTGCGCGCGGCAGTGGACCCTGCCGAGAGCAAGCCGATCATTCTCAGGGTATCCGGGGGCACCAGCGTTGTCGGCAAAGACCTGGCAAATGAAAGCATTACTACGTCCATAGAGGAAGTAATCCGCCTCAACGCTGCGGCCGTAGGAATTTCCATCTTTGTCGGCAGCGATTATGAGCGTGAGTCCTTGACAAACCTTTCGGATCTTGTCAACGAATGCGAGGATTTCGGCATCCCCGTCATGGCGGTTACGGCAGTCGGCAAGGAACTGGAAAAGCGGGATACCCGGTACCTGGCGCTCTGCTCCCGCATTGCTGCGGAACTTGGAGCGCGGGTCGTAAAAACTTACTGGTGTAAGGACTTCGACAAGGTAGTAAGCGGCTGTCCCGTCCCGGTAGTGATGGCGGGTGGTCCGAAATGTGAAACGGAACTGGAAGTCATGGAATTCGTGTATGATGGCATGCAAAAGGGCGCCGTAGGTATCAATTTGGGAAGAAACGTATGGCAGAATCCCCACCCGGTAGCCATGATAAGAGCCCTGCGATCTATCATCCATGAAAATTATACCGCGAAAGAAGCCTGGGAGCTGTTTCACAGTCTCAAGCGTGAGACGCCGTGAAGCATTGGGAACGGTAATGAGGAAAGGGTATCATAGGACGACCGGAAGTGAGTAAGCGATGCGCGTGGCAATGTACTACAGTAACAGGGATGTGAGGCTGGAAGAGATGCCGCTGCCAAAGATCGGCCCCGGTGAATTGCTGGTCAAGGTTATGGCGAGCGGCATCTGCGGCAGCGACGTCATGGAGTGGTACCGTATCCGCAAAGCACCACTGGTGTTAGGCCATGAGATTGCGGGGGAGATTGTCGAGACAGGGGAAGACGTATTGCACTATAAAATCGGCGACAGGGTTTTTGTATCCCATCACATTCCCTGCAACATCTGTCATTACTGTCAGAGAGGTTACCATACCGCCTGTGAAACATTGCATACCACAAACTATGACCCCGGAGGTTTAGCCGAATACATCAGAGTACCGCGGCTCAATGTGGATCGTGGTGTCTTTCTTTTACCGGAAGAGATGTCCTATGAAGAAGGCGTCTTTATCGAGCCCCTGGCCTGCGTAGTCCGCGGGCAGAGGGTGGCAAATCTGCAACCCGGTCAATCCATACTCATTCTGGGGAGCGGCATCTCCGGACTGCTCCATTTGCTTATGGCCCGAAGCCTCGGGGCGGGGCGCATCATTGCGATGGATATTAGTGAATACCGGCTGCACGCGGCAAAGGAATTCGGGGCAGATGCGGTTCTGCATGCCACGGAAGATATCCCTGCATGTGTCCGGCAGATCAATAAGGGGAGGCTCGCCGATCTTGTTATTGTCTGTGCCGGCGCACTGGCTGCATTTGCCCAGGCCTTGAAATCGGTGGAGCGCGGCGGAACAGTCCTGTGCTTTGCAACGACGGAGCCGGGAGTGGATCTCTCCGTACCTCTCAATGAGTTCTGGCGTAATGAGATAAAGTTGATCCCCTCATACGGCAATAGCCCCCTGGATGCAACTATTGCCATAGAGCTCATCAGGGCAGGTCGTGTCCCCGTGCGGCAGATGATCACCCATCGATTCCCTCTCGAAAAGGCTGGAGAAGGTTTTCAGCTCGTCGCAGAAGGAGGGGAATCCCTCAAAGTAATCATCGAACCGCATTCATAAACGCTTTTTTTCAAGAACAGAATCAAGGATAGCGGGATTTCCCCATGGTCAGGGTTTCGATTCGGGCACATAGGGAATTTTCAGATATTTTCTCGCTTCTATCTGAGCGGCGCCCTCCCCGCCTCCCACCATCAAGGCATTATTATAGCATTCTTCGGCGTGCTCCCTTTCTTTGCGAGCGTCATGAATCATCCCAAGGCGCACAAAAGCCCCTGCTCTTACCCGTGCATTATACGGAGATGTATCACTCAGCGTTTTTTGGCAATATTCAACGGCTTTGTCGTATTCCATCCGGCTGAAAAAGATTCTTCCCATTAAAAGATAGTACCGGGATTTGAGATGGGGACCATAGGGATCCTTGCCGGACTGAATATTCTTTTCAATCTCGCGGGCAACGGCAAAAGCCTCTTCGTAATGGTGAAGGTCGGAGAGGATGTTGGCCAGGGAAAACGTAAAATTAAAGTTGCGGGGGAACTTTCCCTTTAATTCACGGACAATGGGCAGAGCCTTTGCGGGCTGTTTTTCAAAGTTTGCATACGCCGCAACGAGCTCAGATCGCGCTACGTCTTTGAGCAGATCACCGTTTTGCGCCGCCAATTCCAATTCCTGAAGCCCCCTGGTGCGATCCCCCGGCGTGATGACCATGGAAGAAAGAATGCGGCTCACACCCGGGAGATGATCAATATGGTAATGGAGCAGTCCCATGGGAAAATAGATGTCGTAATTGTGCGCCTTATCCTTGGCTTTTTCCAGGTAATTCCAGATATTCGAGGTTTCCTTTGCCACAGTGAGATATTCATTCCGCATGATCGCCCAGCGGACTTTGACAATCTTTGCAAGGGCCATGGAAAGGTACGCATCTCCTTGTGGAACACTGTTCTTGATTATGTTTTCTCCCCTGGCAAGTGTTTCCTGTACATAATAGAGCACGCTCTGCTGATAATACTCCCGTTCTTTCGCTTCAAAACTCATCTCATACGCAAATAAATGAACCAATGCCAGAAAGGCATAGCCGAGAGGATTCTCCGGGTCCATTTCCACCGCTTTTTGCAGATACGCATTTGCGCTCCAAGGTTCGAGGTTGAATGCTTTTTCAATCCCCTGCTTGAGATAAAGACGGAACTGATCCGGCCCCTGCTGGGCGGCAGCACGCTCGATTCCGGAAATGAAAATAAGAAACGTTAGAAAAAAGACAAGGATGGTGGTGTTTTTTTGCATCATGATAAGAATATTAAACAAGAGCAGGATGTCGCTTACAATATGGAGGTTATAAAGACTTCATTGCCTTAGCGGATACATACACTAAGGACTTCGATAAAGTCGGTTTCCCCCCTTAGCACTTTCATGACGCCGCCCTGGAGCAAGGTGTGCATCCCCTCAGTCATGGCACTTTTCCTTATGGCGGCGATGGATTTCCGGCCTATGATCATCTGTTTGATTGCATCTGTCGCAACAAGGAGTTCAAAAAGTCCGGTCATTCCCCGGTAGCCGGTGTTATTGCATTCCGGACACCCTTTCGCCCGATACAGTGTAAAGTCATCATTATAGGTGATGTTAAGGCCGGAGAACGGTTTTTCACCATAGTGACCTACCAGATCATCAAACTCCTCTTTCGCCGGGTGGTAAGACTCCTTGCATTCTTCGCACAAACACCGCACCAGCCGCTGGGCCAATACACAAAGCAGGGAATCGGCAAAGGCAAACGGGTCTATTCCTATATCGAGGAGCCTGACGATGGTTTCCGGTGCGTTGTTGGTATGCAGGGTGCTCAAGACCAGATGACCTGTTGTGGATGCTTCTATACCCATCTTGGCGGTTTCATAGTCCCGCATTTCCCCCACCATAATCACATCGGGGTCGGCCCGCAGAAAGGCCCTCATGGCACTACTGAAATCCAGGCCAATCTTATGGTGTGCCTGAACCTGACGTATGCCCTGCTGGGTAATTTCTACGGGGTCTTCCACTGTCCAGATCTTCATATTCGGCTTGTTGATCAGGTGAAGGGCAGCATGGGCAGTGGTGGTCTTGCCTGACCCCGTCGGCCCCACAAGCAGGATAAGCCCATAGGGTTTCTTCATAATGGCTTTGAAGCGGTCGCGTGTATCCTTTTCCATCTGGAGATCGTCAAGAACCATGATCTTCCCGCGCGTCAGAATCCGAAGTACCACGTCCTCCACATATCCATGGGTAGGAAGGGTGGCCACACGCAGCTCCATCTCTTCTGCCCCCGGCCGGCTGTATTTGATTTTCCCGTCCTGGGGAAGTCTTCGTTCCGTGATGTCCAGGTTTGACATGATCTTAACTCGGGAAACAATAGGGGCCCGGTACTCGTAGGGGAGTGTTTTATAGGGAATACATTCACCGTCTATCCGGAACCGCACATTGACGACGCGGTCTTTAATATCGGGCTCGATGTGGATGTCCGAAGCACGCCGGACATATGCCTCGTGGATCAGATCATTGACGAGATTGACAATAACCTTACTATCCTCCTCGGCAACAGCAAGTTGCTCCTCCTTGACCGCCTCCCCTTCTCCGGCAGCATCTGTCATCTTCTTTGAGGAGAGGAGTTCGCCGGCATCGTCAATGCCATAGAAGTGGTCGATAAAATTCAGGATATCAGCCTTTGAGGCCACGCAGTACTCTATTGCCTTTGTTTTGAAAAGGTTTTCGATCATATCCCGCTTCAGGATATTACCCGGATCATCGACGAGCACTGTGATCCTCCCGCCACGATGCTCCAGAGGCACCCATAGCTCACGGCGGAGATACTCGTACTTCAGTGTATTGAGCAGGTTTATGGGAATGACAAAGTTGTCACTAAAGGCTATCGTACGATAGACAACTGGTGAACACGGTTCTTTCACGACACCGTGCCGGCCGGAAACCGTTGATTTCTCGTGTTCCGCGGGTTTTTGGCTTTTCATTTCGTCGACCTCGCAGCGCGCAAAGAGCTATTTCATTGTGATTGCTTTCAAAATTCTAAAAAAAGTTGCGCGGTTATTGTATATGAACAGTGACCAAAATAACAAGTCAATAGTTACGAATTCTTCCATAAGCGGAGAGAAAAACATTATGATCCTGTCATAAACAGCGCATGGTGCAAAGCGTGCGGCATCTGCAGCGAGTTCTGTCCTAAAAAAGTCATTGGCTTAAACGATATGGGTGGGCCCGTCATTGAACGGCCCGATGAATGCATCGGATGCCGCTTTTGCGAATTGCACTGTCCGGATGTTGCGATCACCGTGAAGGAGCGTAAACCAGGATGAAATGGTTTCAGGAGCACGCGGTTACCATTGATAAAGCGCGACAGATGAAAGATGAGGAGAGAGAAAATAAAGTTAGTAGAGGAACAATACTATTACACGGCAGGATCTGGTGTGAATCCGGTAGCGAGCGCATTTCCCGCAGCTTGCCGCGGGGTAAGCGAGCGAATGGGTAATAGTATTATTCTTTATGGATCGAAGCTTCTCCGCAGGTTACTGCGGAGAGATTCAATTAAAAAATCAAAAAGGGCTTCTGATTTCTCAGAGCCCCTTTTGAATGATTGCTTATACCCGGACTAAGATTAAGCAGCTTACTTCGCTGCGGGCGGTGCTGGTGCTTTTTCTACCGGCTTCTCCGCTTCCGGAGCCTTCTTCTTGTCTTTCTTCTTGTCCTTCTTCTTATCCTTCTTCTTGTCCTTCTTCTCAGCCTTCTTCTTCTCAGCCTTCTTCTCAACCTTCTTATCAACAGCCTTGTCGTCAACCTTCTTATCCGTGGCTGCCGGAGCCGGAGCAGACTGCGCGAAGCACATTCCCGTTACTGAAAGTAAAAAGAGAATAGAAAAAATAATCGCCATCAGTTTCTTCATTCATTTCACCTCCTTTCTCATAGATTGCACTCATAGATAGCAAAATCTGTTCCACAGCAGGGAAAATTTAAGTTACCTTGTAATAACAACACGTTATTACAATATCATGGAGGAATAGTGCTGTTGAGGTGAGGAAGTATTCCCCTGTCTTTGGGGAATAATTCCCTAATGGCACATTGAGACGCAGGCGCTCATGGCAACTTCCAATAGCTCCTTCACCAACTTCTCCGATATAGGTTCTCGCGTGTATTCACGAATACTTCTTCTGGAAAGAATTGCGTCCATATGTACCACTCAATGTCTACTTCCTGCGCATCTCGCGGCCCTGGCAATCAGATTTTCCTTTCCCGTAACCTCCTGTCTCTTCGCTTTTCAGGATGCCCCCTTCGAAGGTGAGAACATAAATAAAATCGTTCTCTCCACAATTATAATACCACTTTTCCAAAGGCTTCGGTTTTTCGCTTAATGTTGTGTGCGTGGATTTCTGGCGTTGATTTCGCTCTTTTTCGGCCTTGTGGGAGGATTTTTTCTTTTTCTTAGAACCGGCCTTCTCCTTTGACGTGGGTTTGCCGCACTCGAGAAGCACTTTTGTTTTGGAATCGCCGGCATTCACGAAACCGCTTCCACAGCGAAAGGCACAACAATCACTCCATGCGGCAAAAAAGAATAGTGTGGAAAATGCGTAAATAGCTTTTTTTATCATCGCGATTGTCTCGCTAAATCGTTGACCCTATCCGACGAAAAAAATCGGTGTTCACTCATTTCAAAGGCCGACTCAGGTACATAATCAATTCGCTCCCAGGAATGGAATCTGATATGCCTGATGGTATTAGCTTTTTCTGCTGGTCTTGGCCGTGAATAGGGAGATAAGCTGTTTTACCTTCTTGCTCTTACATTTCGGGCATGTAACTTTGCCCTTCTCGTGTTCGCTGAAACTCTGTATCAAGGAAAACTCTTTTTTACAAGCTTCGCAGAGATACTCATAAGTTGGCATGTTTTCACCTCCATAAAAGAATTATTTTTATTGCTATTTTTTAACAGTATTGTAATGAAATGGGATAAATTGTCAAGCATTGTAGATGTAAAAATAAAAAATGTTGCATACCTTGCTCTCATGCCTTCTCTCTATCAGAAAAGGAGATACGAACACGATGACCAGGATATTGATCATATATCATTCGCAGACAGGAACCACGGAAAAGATGGCATACGCGGTAACGGAAGGAGTCAGGTGCATTGAAAATACGGAAGCCGTCCTGAAAAGAGCCTTTGATGCCACCCTCGACGACCTTTTGGGAGCGGACGGGCTGGCCATCGGTACGCCGGAAAATTTCGGCTACATGTCGGGCATGGTGAAGGATTTTTTTGACAGGACATTTTACGGAGCCCAGGATCACGTCTTCCGCAAACCCTATGTTGTTTTCATAAGCGCCGGGAATGACGGGAGCGGCGCCCTGAGGGCAATTGAACGGATCGCGCAGGGCTACAAGTTTAAAATGGTGTATGATCCTGTCATCTCCAAAGGAACACTCACCGCAGATGATCTTGCACGGTGTCGCGAACTGGGCAGTGTGCTCGCCGCCGGCTGTCAGGCGGGGATATACTGATCGAACTGAAGTCTTCGCGTAAAGGTAAGCGTTTGTCCCCAATGCCCGAGGGGGAAAATAAGGAACTCTCTTGCGCATGTGCACTCAGGGTGCAACGAGAGGGCTGACGCCGTCCCAACACTTCAGACACAGGGCATTGCGGGGAATACCCAGTGCTTTCACAAATGCGGCAATACTGTTGTACTTCACCGAATCCGCCCCGATCTCGGAGGCTATCCAGGTTTCAAGTTCCCTGAGTTTTTTCATTGTCGTAATGTTTCCCGATCTGAAGAAATGCCTGGCTGCGAGTTCTTCATGCGAGCGCGTTGACACCCCATAATCGCACGGATACATAAGAGGGGGACAGGCGATCCGGACATGGACCTCCCCGGCGCCCGCTTTTTTCAAATCCTTCACTTTGTTGAGGATCTGCGTTCCCCTGACGATGGAATCATCACAGAGAACGATTCGTTTCCCCTCAACGGCATAGGGGAGGACAGAAAGCTTCCGTTTGGCCATCTTCTCCCGCGCCTTCTGGGTGGGCTGGGTATAGCTTCGGTCCGCATAGCGGTTATAGAGAAATACCTCCTGGTAGGTGATCCCGGAGCGTCGATGATAGCCCAGGGCATGCCCGATGCCCGACATGGGAACGGGAGCGACAATGTCGGCAGAAAAGTCTCCCTCATCAATGTCCCGTTGAGCCAGACTCTGCCCCAGGTTATTGCGAGCCTCCTGCACAAAGAGACCGTCAATGATAGAATCGATACTGGCCGTATAGGCCCATTCAAAGGCACAGTGGGCCCTGCGGGGAGATTTAAGCTGTTGTAAGGTATGAAAGCCCTTCTGATCGATCAGGATGATTTCGCCGGGGCGGACATCCCTCACTACCTCCATATCCAGGTTTTCGAGAGCACGCGATTCTGAACTCACCGCATAGCGCACGGCATCCTGACCCAGGATGAGCGGGCGGAAACCATAGAGGTCCCTTGCGGCATAGATCCCCTCACGCGCAAGAATGATGAGGGAGTAAGCGCCTTTCACCTTTTTCGCTATGGATGCAATACCGGATACAATATCCCCTGCGTCTATAATGATCTGGGAGAGGATCTCAACATTATACCCCCGATAGAACGCTTTGCCCTGGTTTTTCAGCTCCTGTAGAAGCGTATCGGCATTCATGATATTCCCACTGAAGGCGAGGGCAATTTCCCCTAGTCTTGATTGCCAGGTAACGGGCTGACGTTCCCAGAGGCTCACATGACCAATGCCCATGTTGCCTTTCAGGTATCCCAGGTCCTGGTCATTGAAGGTCATGGCCACTTTGCCGTAGTGGGTCACCATGTGCATTTTACCGTCGACGGTCGCGATGCCGCAATATTCCTGACCCCGGTGCTGGAGAAAATCGAGGCCATTGTAAATATCATGCACGCACTCGGTGTTTGAAGATATTCCAAATACTCCACAATTGTCACGTATTTCGCTCATGGTGTATTTCCTTTTCTCAATTACTTTATATCCATATGATATGCCTGCAGAGATTTGGCACGGCTGCGTCCCTTGCGGTTTGCCGCAATCCCTTTTCCCGCCGCAACCGCCGCCGCGATCGTCGTGATGTAGGGAATCTTGTATTTAATTGCGTTTTTCCTTATATATGAATCGTCGTATTTTCCGAGCCTTCCGTTGGGTGTATTGATAACCAGTTGGATTTCCCTGTTCTTGATGCAGTCGACGATATTCGGTCGCCCCTCATGCATCTTGAGAATAGGCTCTGCCTTGAGTCCCTGCTTAAGGAGGAACTGGCAGGTACCTTCGGTGGCCCTGATCTGGAAGCCGAGGTTTTGAAATTCTC
>Ga0209668_10001223_pt1 | contig 10917 bp, 10 predicted proteins | sample FrelakmetPLP11PL_FD_187150 | JGI IMG/M metagenome (GOLD analysis project Ga0209668, IMG submission 187150) | Freshwater lake sediment microbial communities from the University of Notre Dame, USA, for methane emissions studies - PLP11 PL (SPAdes)... | ecosystem: Environmental > Aquatic >... | reverse complement strand
ATCGATCCTGTGGTTATGTATGATAATATGATGAACAAATATAAATGGGGCAATGCAGCTGATTCATCAGTCTATCTCGACGAAAATAACAAACGGATGCTCAGCAATTTCCGGCGTCTTTTCGGTAATCTGGGAAAAGCCCTTCTTGTTACCGGTGATACAACAAGGGCTGTAGAAGCAGCCCGCAGAGGCTTGGATATTGTACCCGCAGAAAAGATGCCATATGATTTCTTTGTTCTGGGCCTTGCTGAAGTCCTGATCAGGGCTGGACAAATGGAAGAGGGCATTGGAATCGTTGACAATGTGATGAAGTATTCGAAGGAATATCTTGATTATGCGGTCAGCCTGGATCCCGAAAAACAGTTTGGAATGGATTTCCCTGTCGGCATCAATATGCAATCGCTGCTCGATATTAATAATATGGCAATCAACCTGAAGTTAGATCAGCTGGTAAATTCAGTATCATCAGATGTAAATAAATATTACAGTATTTTATACTCAGACAAATAAAAAGATTATGCGGCTTTGCAGGCCAGTTATCTTTTGGAAGTGGCTATATCCCGGGGCACTTTTCCGTATAAAAACAAATAGTAAGAAATTATATCTGACATTTGATGACGGACCCTCGCCCGATTCTACTCCTCTGATACTTGATATTCTTGAAAAACATGATGTCTCAGCAACATTTTTCTGCAATGGCCAGGAGGCAGAAAAATATCCTGAGCTGTTCACACTTATAAATTCAAAAGGACATACGATCGGAAATCATGGATATCTTCACCTTAACGGTTGTAAGACCGCAATAAATGAGTATATCCAAAATGCTTTCAGGGCTGATGAACTTACCTCTGCAGTTTTATTCCGGCCACCTTATGGATGCCTCAGAATGAGACAATACCGGAGACTTATGCGAAAATATAAAATAGTGTTCTGGGACCTGATGCCTTATGATTTTGACAGAAATATCAGCAGTATAAAAGTTCTGAACATCCTGAGGAAAAAAATACGGGCAGGTTCAATAATTGTTCTTCATGACAAGCCATCATCGTCAGCTGTCAATATACTTGCCCCATTCATTAAATACGCTGAAAATGGAGGTTATAGTTTTTCAATTTTGATTTAGGAAGAAAGGACGGGACCTATCCCTGATTAAAAGTTTCAACTATTTTTGACCTCAGATTCAATTCTTTCTGTAACAAGAATTGTCAGGTTTTATTTATCGGAATGAAATACTATTTTTGATTGATCTTTATTTTCTACCAGATGAATATTCTCATTCTTGGATCGGGTGGCAGGGAACATGCTTTGACATGGAAACTGGCTCAAAGTAATAAAATTAGCAGGATATTTATAGCTCCTGGGAATGCCGGTACCGGTTTACTGGGAACAAACCTGAAAGTTGATCCTGAGGATTTTCAGGAGGTGAAAAAAGCTGTTGCAGTAAACATGATCAATATGGTTATTGTTGGCCCTGAGGCGCCTCTTGTGGCAGGGATACATGATTATTTTATCCAGGATGACTTTCTTAAGTTTGTTCCCGTTATAGGTCCGCAGAAATCAGCTGCAATGCTCGAGGGCAGCAAGGATTTTGCAAAGACTTTTATGATGAGACATGATATCCCGACAGCAAAATACAGAAGTTTTGACAGGACAAATGTGGCTGAGACAGATCAGTTCTTAAAGATGCTTGATCCGCCATATGTTATTAAGGCTGATGGCCTTGCAGCTGGGAAAGGAGTGGTAATTCTGGATAGCTTTACCGAAGCGCAGGAAGAGATAAATGCAATAATCAACGGAAAATTTGGCACTGCCGGGAATAAAGTAGTAATTGAGCAGTTTCTTAAGGGAATTGAATTATCAGTTTTTATAATAACGGACGGGAAATCCTACAAACTTCTTCCTGATGCAAAGGATTATAAACGAGCCGGAGAGGGTGATACAGGCCTGAATACCGGCGGAATGGGTGCAATATCACCTGTTCCGTTCGCTGATCCGGTATTTATGGAGAAAGTGAAAACACTAATTATTAATCCTACAATCAAAGGCTTGAAGGAAGATGGCATTGAATACAAAGGTTTTATTTTCTTTGGACTTATAAATGTAGCAGGTGAACCATATCTGATTGAATACAATGCAAGGCTTGGAGATCCTGAATCAGAAGTCATTATTCCCAGGATACAATCAGACCTGTTCGACCTTGTAGAGGGTGTGGCAAACGGAGATCTGGAAAGCAGAGACCTTGTTATTGATGACAGATTTGCAGCAACTGTGATGCTTGTTTCGGGAGGTTATCCGGGTCACTATGAAAAAGGGTTTGAAATTTCCGGGCTTGAAAGCACAAATGAATGTATCGTTTTTCATGCAGGAACAAAATCTGTTTTTGATAAGACAATTACTTCCGGAGGACGTGTAATTGCAGTAAGCGCTTTGGGAAAAACAATGAAAGAAGCGCTGGCAGCCTCATACAGGAATGCTGGAGTGATAGGATTCCGGGATATTTATTTTAGAAAAGATATTGGTTTTGATTTATAAAATCTATGCTTTTTAAGAAATTCAGGGAAACAGGTCCGGATGCTATCTTTTTGATATTTATTGTTCTTGTATTAACCTGGACAGGTTCTTTTCTGCAGCCTCATTCACCAGCTGAATTATACTTCGATATTAAACCAATGCCTCTTTTTGGATTGCTGCTTGCTTTAACAGGGTCCAATCCTCTTATAAGCGTTCTTTTTGCTTTTGTTTTAGTAGTTCTGATATCTTTCATGTTAGTAAATTTCAATACAAGTGTTTTTTTTATAAGCGAAAGAACTTTTCTGCCAGCATTGATTTTCGGATTGCTGACAAGCTTCTTCCCACAGCAGCAGGTTCTAAATCCGGTTCTTCCAGCTTCTGTTTTTCTGATTCTGGCCATAAGGAGAATTATGGATTCATATAGGATTCAGGGTACGGCATTCTCCTTTTATGATGCAGGAATGCTGATCAGCATTGGCAGTCTCTTTTATGCCACCTTTGTCTGGTTTGGCCTTCTTCTTATTATAGGAATAGTCATACTCAGAACCGGAAATATTAAAGAGATATTAATTTCAGTTTTTGGATTGTTGACACCCCTCTTTATTCTTTATGGATTCTTCTACGTAACCGGTAAAGACATGCATCTACTGCTTGCAGCCGTGACTTATAATCTTTTTACAAAGGTGTCTAATTTCGATATCCCGCCAGAAACACTTGTAGCAGGTATAATTTCGGGTTCTATCATCCTTATAAGTGCATCTCATCTTTTGACGGTTATCAATGCAAAAAAAATAAAATCACGCAAGACTTTTGTCCTTCTGTTCTGGATTGTAATTATAACTATTGTCCTCTATTTGCTGTTTAAGTCTGTTTCGGTCGAAATAATCTGGCTGACAGCAATTCCTGCATGCTATTTTTTGTCACACTATTTTGTTTTTGCTAAAAGGAAGAGAATACCCGCTATTCTTCTTGCAATACTTTTTATTCTGTCGGGTTTTGTTCAACTTTTAAGATTTATGCATTAAAGCTATTGAATCTTTGAGACAATACTTACTCCTGATCCTGACTTTCCCTCAGTGAAGTCGAAATAGATCTTATAGAGACCGCTTTTCTGGCAGGTAAAATCCACATAGGGTAAAATTGTATAGGTTTTCGGATCATATGATGAGACGACCAGGTTATCTGAATTATCCTTTATATTTAGTATAAGCTGGCCTTTCGAGTTTTCCGCAGTACACATTGTAAATCTGTAAATTGTACTTTCCCTCAGCGACATTGTTGCTTTGTACCTGAATTCATTTTGTGAATACTGATCCCCAAGCTGAATATTGAAATCCTTGATGTACTTTGCTTCAGAACCTGAATTTGATATGCATTTTTTCATAAGAGGATCATTAGGCTGACCTGATAAAATACAAAAAGTTACGTTAAACAGTAAAAAAAAGATCAAGTGCTTTTTCATATTGTTAAATTTTCTTAGGTTTTTTTAATGGACTGATAAAATTTCTCTCGATCCAGCCAGGAACTATTGAAACACCTATAATCAGATATGGATAATAACTGATAATTCTCCAGATTATGGCAACAGCGAGGGCAAGACTTCCGACATAAGCAGCATCAGCAGGTATCGTATCAGAGATATATCTGCCCAGGATCAGCTCTGCGAAACCGCTGCCCCCCGGAGTTGGGCTGATGATCATCATTATCCATGTAACAAGCTGCCTGGCAAATATAAGAAAATGGTCATTTATTGCAAAAAAAGCAACCAGGATTGCATTAACTACCCAGTATCTCGAGGTCCATGAAAGAAATGTTGCTGTAAATGCTTTTACCCAGAATGAAAATTTCTGTCTTTTAAGCTCATGTGAACTTTCTACTATATCATCCCCGGCCTTTACTGCTGATTCTTTCCATCGTCTTAAGAGAGGAAGCCTGAAAATATAAATCAGAGTTTTTTTAATCTTTTCCGGATCAATGAACAAGCCATAACCAACTAAGAGCACCCACGCAAATATTATTATATAGCCGATAACCGCAACAAAAACCAGATTATTCAATAATGCAACCCCGGTTCCCTGAAGAGAAGTCGTAAAGAGTATTTTCCCCCCTACCATTAACAGAATAATAGGAAACATTATCACGAAATAAAGTTCATCAAGAAATGATGTGGCAAGAACAATTGCTGTACTTCTTCCGACTGAGATCCCTTCCTTATGTATAAATACGACAGCAACTGCAGTGCCACCAACTGTTGAAGGAGTAATTGCGGAAGTAAATTCCCATAACATAATTACCCTGAAAGCCTGACGCCATTTAAGATCTTTTTCTGAAAGAATTCTAATCCTTATGATATAACCTAGATCGCGTCCTATCATACAGCACCAGGCAATAAAGAGCCAAAAGACAGATCTCCAGGTAAATGTAAGTTTGTTCAGAACTGAGGTGTCAATCTCCTTCAGTATAAACCAGGCTACAACTCCAAGACCTATAAGCAGAGGTAAAATGATTCTCCCCGGTTTTAATTTACTTACTAGATTATAGTGGCTTTCCTCCGTCATCAATCATTTCATTATTACAGCTAAAGATGAGACAATTTTGTTAAATTCCGTCTTTCTGGATGTCGGTTTTTGCAAAGTTATTTGAAGTCAGAAGGTAATACCTGCTCTACTTTTCCTGAACAATAGCCTAAGATTTTTACAACCACCTGCGATTAATTCATCAAATTCTGCGATTCAATAACCTTTTTCCCCTGTTCCGCATGTTTTATTTTTATAAGGTGAATTTCTGATATTTCTTTGAATCAGATATTTTAATTAGCCATAAATACCAGAAAAAATGGAAAAGAAATTATTTTCAGCATTGACAGCGATCTTATTCACTTCAGGGATAATAATACCTGGTGAGAGTTACAGTCAGAATCAGAAGGCTGTGATCAGAAACTTCCTTACAGAACTTCCAAAATCGGAACAGGCAGTAAACAAATCATTGCAAAAATACAGGATGACTGCTGTTTACACAAACAGAGACCTTTACGGTAACTTCACATCAAAAACCAGAGTTACCGGTGAGTATACCACTGGATATGCCGGAGATAGTGTTGAGTGGAATAATGTTTACATTTCCGGTTCCAAGAAATATGAAGATCCATTTTCTCAGGGAGCAAAACAGGATTATATGGAAAATTTCAGGTATGTTCCATCCGAAAAGATGGTTTTAAATGAAAATGAATTTTCAAAATTTTCACTAAATCCTGAAAATGTGTTCGCCAGAAACCTGATATGGGATATGATGACTTTTGAAATAAATGCATGGAATTACTGGGATTCCTTAAAGCTGAATTCTTCTTATCTCGTCCCCGACATAAAAGGTGAATTCAATATGGCTGGTATAGGCACCTATTTTCATAATAAGGTAGTTATATTATGGAAAGGAATATCTCAGTTTAATAATGAATTGTGTGCTGTAATAGATTTCTCTGCTCTGGATAATATAATAGAATTAAAAATGGGTCAGATTAAAACAAAAGGAACAGAACAATACTGGGGTACAATTATGGTTTCTCTCAGTACTAAGAATATTGAACAGGCAGAAATGTATGGAGGAACAATACAGGAGGTGGAAGTTGCTGGAATTAAAGACAAGTTTCTTGTAAAGACAATAAGGGAACTCACTCTTGATAAAATTCAGTAATAAACTCTTAATTTTGTTGGTATGGCAGGAATTGTTATTGAAAAATTGGTAGAGAAAAGAGGGTTACTTTTTCATTTAATTGTGATTCTGTTTTCCTTAACAATAATTCTAGTATTCTCTCTTTTCAATCATGGTGAGTCTGTCCAGGGAAGTCAGCTTAGCTTTTTTATTTTGCTTTTTATCCAGCTGGAGGTTTTCCTTTTTATCGCACGCAAAATTTTTATCGGGCTGAAACCCGGATTAACAAGAAATGAATTTACAAAATCTGTACTGTTGCACTTTGCTTTGTTTATTTCAATCTGCTTCCTGGCTGCTTTGATTATTTATATTGTCTTCATAACTATCCAAAGTGCGATCCAGGGAGAAGATGTAACTTCTGCAGTTATGGGTTTTTTTAATGACACCTTCAAAGAATGGCTTAAACCAACGCTGGGAGGACTACTTTTCGGAGCTGCTATTTTTATTTTCATCCAGTGGCAGGATGCTCTTAAGAGGGAACAAATGTTTCGTGAGGAGAGCCTCATTTTTCAGAACGAAACACTTAAAAGCCAGGTAAATCCTCATTTCCTTTTCAACAGCCTGAATACGGTATCGTCTCTTATCCAGTCCGATCCGGGGAAAGCGGAGGAATTTATAAATAATCTTTCATCTGTATACAGGTATATTCTTGAAAATGGAAAGAAAGACAAAGTCCTGCTTCAGTCTGAACTGGATTTTATGGCAAGGTATTTTGATCTTCACCGGGTGAGGGATGAAGAAAAAATAGTGTTAAGTATTGATTACACCGGTGCAGACAGTTATCAGATTTTGCCTGTATCGTTACAGATCCTTCTGGAAAATGCAATTAAACACAACACTGCAACAAGAGAAAATCCCCTGAAGATTTCAGTCTATTTTGAAGGCCAGTATATTGTTGTAAAAAATAATATACAGAAAAAAGCCTCTCAGCTTAAATCGACAGGGATTGGTCTTAAAAATCTCTCCGAACGCGTCAGACTAATTTCCGGGAAAAGCCTTATAATAGAAGAGACTAATGATTTCTTCATTGTTAAATTGCCATTACTAAAATGAATATCCTGATCGTTGAAAATGAATTGCCGGCAGCCGACAAGCTTGTTAAGATGCTGAAAAAAACCGATAAATCAATAACTGTAACGGGTGTGGTCGAAACTGTCGAAGAGGCAATTAATCTGTTACAGGTGAGCCCTCAGCCTGATCTCATTCTTATGGATATTCAGCTGGATGACGGTCTCTGTTTTGAGATTTTTGAAACAATCAATGTTGAAACACCTGTGATTTTCACAACCGCTTATGATGAATATACGCTTAAAGCTTTCAAGGTGAACAGTGTCGATTATCTCCTTAAGCCGATTGACGAAAAATCCCTTGTAGCAGCACTGGGCAAATTTAAAAAGCTTTATTACGATGATAAAGACCCCTTCAAAAAGGATTTCAGGCAGCTTATTAACGAGTTCAGGAACCAGTATAAATCGAGGTTCCTGATTAAAATCGGTGAAAAATTCAGGTCAGTGATTACCGGTGAAATAAGCCATTTTCATATAAATGAAAGAAATGTTTTTCTCAGTGATTATCAAGGCAGAGACTATGGAGTTGATTATTCGCTTGATCAGTTGCAGAGCATCCTTGATCCGAGAAAATTCTTCAGAATCAACAGGGAATGTATCATCAACATCGATTCCATTGCGCTTATGTACAGTTACTCCTCCAGCAGGTTGCAGCTTACTTTGAAAAACATGGAAAAAAGTGATCTTTTTGTTGTAAGCAGAGATAAGGTTGCAGATTTTAAAAAATGGATTGACAAATAATGATTCCCATACCTATTGCCGGGTTACAATTTTAAAACACTGTTCATGTAAAGTTTATCCACCTGTTAATCTCTCAGAAAAAAGCATACGCAAAGGCATTGTTAAGCAGACAGGCATCTTCAGTAATCTGCAATAAATATTCTGCTTTAAAGGTATTTAGATAAAAAAAATATATTTTTGATTGAGCCAATAAGACAGGTCAGAAGTTACAATTGCAAAGAATTGAAGAGATCATTTAATCATTACAATGGCGCACCATAATACTATAAAACAGAACAGTTATTACAGGCTTGCTGAACGTATCAACAGATTTCCACAGGGTGCAACACCATCTGATCTGCTTTTTGAGATATTGAAAATACTCTTTTCCGAGAGAGAGGCAGATCTTGTTTCCAGGTTACCTATCAGGCAGTTTAATACGCGGAAAGCTTCAAAAATCTGGAAGATGAGAGAAGAGGATGCAAGAATAATTCTTAATGATCTTGCTGACCGTGGACTGCTGGTCGATGCTGAGGATAAAGATGATATTGTCTATTCAATGCCTCCTCCGATGGCCGGTTTCTTTGAGTTCTCGCTTATGAGGTACAGGGATGATATTGACCAGAAAACCCTTTCAGAACTCTTTTACCAGTATATGAATGTCGAAGAGGATTTCATAAAAAGTCTCTTCACTGAAGGAGAGACTCAGCTGGGCAGGATATTTGTAAATGAATCAGTGCTGTCGGAGCAGAATTCACTTCACGTTCTTGATTATGAGAGAGCGTCTGAAGTGATTAAAACAGCTACTCACATAGGAGTTGGAGTATGTTACTGCCGGCATAAAATGCTTCATGCAGGAAAGAATTGTGATGCTGAAATGGATATCTGCATGACATTTAACAGGAGTGCAGATTCCCTGACACGACACGGAATTGCCAGAAAAGTTGATGCAGCTGAAGGACTTGATCTTTTACAGAAAGCAAGAGAAACAAACCTTATTCAGTTTGGAGAAAATGTTAAGGAACAGGTGAACTATATCTGTAACTGTTGTGGTTGCTGCTGCGAAGCATTAATTGCTGCACGGAGATTCGGATTTTTACATCCTGTTCATACAACTGCATTTATCCCTGTTATTAATGATAAAGAGTGCAATGGCTGCGGTAAATGTGTATCGTTATGTCCTGTTGAGGCTATGACACTGGTTTCTTCAAATGATCCTGTAAAGCCACAGGGCAAGAAAGCAAAGTTGGAGCAGGATATCTGCCTCGGTTGCGGCGTATGTCTTAAAAGCTGCAACAAAAATGCAATTCAGCTAAGATTAAGAAAAGAACGGGTGATAACTCCCGTCAATTCGGCTCACAGGGTTGTAATGATGGCAATAGAAAGAGGCAAACTTCACAACCTGATCTTTGACAATCAGGTCTTGCTAAGTCACAGGGCTCTCGCTGCAGTTCTTGGTGTAATTCTGAAGCTTCCTCCACTTAAACAGGTTATTGCAAGCCGGCAATTTAAATCCAGATATCTTGAAGGACTTATAAAAAGACAAAATATCAAATGATGATCTATTCAGTTTTGATACTCATTTCATTCCAATTATCCGCCAGTACATTAAAGTCTTTTGTATAATTACTAATCTTTATTCCGATAATTTTTCGCTATAGCTGCAATTTCATTTTCATTGTATGATTAAAAGATATCTTCAAAAGGGTCCATTAGAAATAGTTTTTAGCGGATGGCTGGTGTTGAAAATGAGGGAGGAACTATTTTAATTTCAGCCTGTTGGTCCAGCAATTTCAAAGCTTCCTTGACAGCTCTCTCCAATTGAGGATCGAGCCCTTTGGAAAGAGAGAGTGCATCCTGCCGTACTTCAATATCTGGTGGAACTCCTTCATTTTCGGCTATCCACCTGTTATTTAAGGGATCAAAGACTGCATTATCCGGAGCGGTGAGAGCTCCTCCGTCAATCAGTTGATAATGGACAGATGATTTTACAAGTCCGCCCCAGGTTCTTGTTCCGATGAGTGGTCCAATCTTTTGCTGCCGGAACACCCACGGAAAGAAGTCACCACCTGAGCCTGACAATTCATTAATCAGCAGTACTTTAGGACCAAGGATCCCGGCCGGAAGACGAAATGTTATTCCTTTCGGCACTTCATTTGTTATCGCTGCCCTTAATTTGCGGTTCATCAAATCGACCATATAATCATCTAAAAGACCACCTCCGTTAAACCGCTCATCAATCACTGCTCCTTTTTTATCCTGTTGTGCAAAATAATACCGGTTGAAAGAGATAAAACCACTATTGCCAGTATTTGGCACCCAGACATAGGCTAATTTGCCATTCGATAATCTGTCTACCATTCGTCTGTTATCCTCCACCCATGCCCTCTGACGTAAATTAGATTCACTGGAAATGGGCTTTACAACTTCCTGCCATGAACCTGCAAAATCGGGGGTCTTATTAATGTGAAGCGTTGTCTGAACATCCAATGTACCATCGAGGAACTGAAAAGGATCATCCGCATCGATTACTGGGTCAGTCCCGACGGAAGGACACAATCACGCTGCCCGTTCTACCAAAAGGCCCCTGACGGAAAAGTATACTGTGGCATCCATACCGTCAAACCGAGGGTCTGTATCGTCTTCACTCCCTGGAATGAAGGGATCCGTGATTATGCGCTGAACTGCCCGGCATGCCGGAATACCGCACCGTAATACATTAACAGGGTCGATATACCCGGGCATCAGGGATACAAAAAAAATCAGCGGTTGATATGCACAACCTTTGCCGGGGGGAAACCATTAAAGTACGTGGATGAAGCATGTGAATAGGCACCGATGTTTTCAGAATAGACCAAATCGCCGATTTCAAGGTCCGGCAGGTCGGCAGAGAGGGTGATGGTATCAAAGG
>Ga0209668_10001222_pt1 | contig 10919 bp, 6 predicted proteins | sample FrelakmetPLP11PL_FD_187150 | JGI IMG/M metagenome (GOLD analysis project Ga0209668, IMG submission 187150) | Freshwater lake sediment microbial communities from the University of Notre Dame, USA, for methane emissions studies - PLP11 PL (SPAdes)... | ecosystem: Environmental > Aquatic >... | reverse complement strand
AACGAGGACGGCTATCGGGTCCGTTGAAACGTTGCGTAGCTGGAACCAGGTTCGCATTGTAATAATTGATATTACTGAGCGACTGCGTATAAATGAATTCAGCTGTAGCAACGATGTCTCTGCCCAATTTCTGGTCGATAGCAAAGTTGGAACGCAATACCTGAGGGAATTTGAATTCCTTCTCAGTAGTAGCAATATTATAAGAAGAAGCTGGTGTACCCGGAGTAGGCAGGAAATTAGGATAGTTGGATGGAACAGTTGGCTTAAATGGATAAGCAGCCGTATTATTTACGTTTACACCTCCATTTAACACACCATTGTTACCCACCTGGTTGCTGATAAACACAAAGGAAGGACGACCGGTAAACAAGCCAATACCTCCGCGGATTTGTGTTTTCTTGTCGCCATTCAAATCATAATTGAAACCAATTCTTGGACTAATCATCAACTTAGCACTTGGTAATTGAGAAGTGCTCAATTTAGTGGATTGGCCCATATTGTCTATAAAAGAAAAACCATCAACTTCATTGTTTACATAGCCAGAACCAACGAAGTAAGGAACTTCAAAACGGATACCATAGGTTACGTTGAAATTATCTTCTACATTCACTTCATCTTGAACATAAGCAGCAAGCTGACGAGCTTTGGTAGTTACTAACCAAGGTCCGCCACCTTCCAGGTTGCTAAAGTTAGCACGGTAGTTTCTCATGAAAACCGGGCTGTAAGTAGCGCTAGATGAGGTTGTGTTGGCAGCTGTATAAAAATCAGCTAAACTGTTAAAAGTATAGATACCATTAATTAATGGAGTGAATCCATTGGTGAAAGTGAAACTTTCATAAGATAAACCCGCACTAATGGTATGTTTCCCGGAGTAGATGGTAAGATTATCGCTAAACTGCCAGGTATCTGTATTCAACAGGTTATTGGGTGTAAAAGGATCATTACCAAATGAAATATAGTTCACACTTTGGTTAGCCTGTGCGGTTGGTACAGTTGAAGTTCCTGAAGTAGGAACAGCTGTTAATGGACTGCTTCCATCCTGAATATCTACCATTGGGAATTCGCCACCTTTAACAGCACGGAAATCGCGGTTGGCAGTGTAGCCAAAGGTGATTTCGTTACTCACTTTATTACTGTAACGGCTGTTCAATTGAGCAATTACACCATAGATGTTGTTATTAATTTCATAAGCTGAATTAGAGAACGCCAATGAATTAGCATTTCCACCTCTAGATCCACTGGTAGTATTACTACTACTTACACCTACATCTCTTTTAGAAAGTAATAAGTTACCCCGAATACTGAATTTATGACGATCATTAATGTTCCAGTCGAAACGTGCAACCGCCTTATCGCTTCTTGTTACAAAGGGATAACCTTGATATTCTCCCGGATCGTAATTATACTTTTGCTTTAAAAAGTCTCTTAAATCAATCAAATCTTTTTCTTTAACGCGAGTTGTATTACCGCTAATGGCTGCACTACCATTGCTGGCGTCTGCAGTCCATAAAGTACCAATATCATTTCTGCGCTCAGCCTCATAGTTCAAAAAGTAGAATAATTTATTTTTCTTCAAAGCACCGCCTATGCTCACACCATATTGTTTAACATCGAATGCATTGGTAATTACATCCTGCTTTCCGGCTGCACCTGCTTTGGTACCTACCAGACTTTCATTACGCACATTGTAAAAACCAGTTCCATGAGTAGTGTTGGTACCACTCTTGGTTACGGCATTGATGCTGGCACCTGTAAATCCTGCATCACGCAGGTTGTAAGGTGAAACGTTGATTTGAATTTCCTGAATGGCATCCAAAGAAATGGGAGCTGAGTTGGTTTGTCCGCCATTTAAAGCACTTAAACCAAATGAGTTATTAAAGATAGAACCATCTAAAGTAAGGTTGATGGCACGACCATCCTGACCGGCAAAAGATGTACCGTTTCCAGCCTGAGGAACCAGACGGGTTAAATCGGTAATGTTTCTGCTAATAGTAGGTAAGGATCCAATTAAGCGGGAGTTAATGTTGGTGGCTGCACCTTTTCTGTCTTTAGAAATCAAGGCAGCTTTTTTAGAAACCGTTCCGCTAACAGTAACTTCTTTCAGTTCTGCAGCAGCATCGTTTAATACCACATCAATAATGGAAGGCTCTCCCAACTGAACAGTAACATCGGTTACTACTTCAGTTTTCAAACCTACATAGGTGAAGGTGATTTTGTAAGGTCCGCCAATCCGCAAACCGGGAACTGTGAATTTACCCGAAGCAGTTGAAACAGATTTGTACTTAGATCCGGAGGGCTCGTGAATAACTTCCACGGCTGCTCCCGTAAGTCCGGCACCCTTAATGTCTTTTACAAATCCGGTAATAGTACCGGTTGTAACTTGTGCCATAGACATTGTCGCCATAAAGAGGGCAGACAATAAAATGGTCAAACTTTTTACGATTCGCATAATAGCTAGTTTTTGAAGTGCAAATATGCAGCTAAATTGCGGTTTTCAGCGAATTTGAGTCGAATTAATGGTAAAATAATTTAGCGTTTCAGGTATTTTGTTAATTATTTGGTGATAAGAATAGGTAGTTTCATAAAACAAATAACCAAAATTGCTAAGTAGTTAATTTGAAATACATAAAGACATTCAATTTATTTATAATATTAAATTATATTTTAATGTTATTTGAATGTTATTTTGATACCCGGTTGAATTATCCATCTCGATAACCGAGAACCCGAAAATCCACCCGACGCTTCTAATGGTGAAATAAAAATTTTATCTGGGTCAACCCGATAAGTCGGTAAAAGACTGTTTTCATCCCGATAGCCTAAAAATTCCGGCCCCGGCCACCTACCATCCGGCAACTCCCATTTTTGTCCGGCAGTTTTACTAAAAATTGCCAGCAAGTTCAAAATTTCAATGCTTAGTTCAATTGTTCCGCTCGTGCTGCCTATTCGAAAATCGTTTTCCCACTGCCATTTCAAGTTGCATTGGTAACTGGCAGGAAGCCGATCTCCATTTCTTTCAGCAAAACTCCCCCGGTGTTTGGTTAAATAGGGCCTTGACTGAATCCATCTTTCTAAAGCTTCCATTTGTTCGGCGGCACTAACCGGTCTATATCCATTATAAAAGGGCTGAAAATACATAGCGGTAACTTCATCACGAGTAGGTATATACATCAATTCGTTGTATCCGTTGATGCCTGCATCCCTTACCATACTTTTTCCTTCATATACATAACTGATATTTGCCCCGGATTTGACTACACAAACAAAACTGATGCGCATCATTCGATTCGATTGGTAGCCTGCAAACGTTTTTACCATTCCTAATACCATTTTGTTTTTTCTGCTGAAATCTGAAATAGATAAATCAGGATCATTTTTTCCTTGAATCGTTTCGGTTTGTTGCCAAACACTTCCTAACCAGCTTCCCGTTCCATCTCTTACCGACTTTATATCTTGATAGCCATAAGCCGCTTCCACACTAAGTTGCGGCATCAACTGAATCCGGCTGCTCAGGCTAAGCTGCCAGCCTCCTGCACCAGAATTTTTGCGTGAATGCAATAAAATTGCATGATCATAAGGATTATTACCAGCAGCATCCAGTGGAATGCGTCCACCACCTTCAATCGGATACACATTCCTTGCTCCTGCTCCAGCAGATTGTTTGATGGGAGGGAGTATGTTTACTTGTGTAAAGGCAGGTTCACGAATCGCCTGGGTATACATAGCACTCACTTGCACCTGCATCATTGGTTGCTGATAGCTTACTTGCCAATGTAATCGACCACTTACAGGTAAATTCAACTTGGATGCTGCCAAATGCAAGGGAATCGCATTGGGTGTAATCAGCTGACTTTGAATTAGATTACCAGTTTGCACTAACTTCTGTAGCCGAAGATATTTTCTTTCACTTTCTCCGGCTACCCATCCAACTATATTTTCTCCTTGCTGACTATACACCGACCCTGGCCAAACAATGGGCATTCTTCCTATAAGATAACCCGCTATCATTTCCATCTTCCATCGGGCAGATATCATCCACTGTGCCGAAATTCGGGGAGCAATTGACCATTGCAGGATGGGTGTTTTGCCAGTGATTGCTCCTTCCAGCGAACGATATTTTTCGAGTGCAGGGATTACGTTGTTATTTACATATTGATTGGCAACCGGTTTATTCCAAAACCAACTTTTTTGAATCGTTCCTCCCAACCAAATCACCCATTTTGGATGCAACCGAATCCGGTCGCTAAAGAAAATACTCAGGTCACTGGTTGCATATTTTGTAGGTACCCGATTGAATAGGGAGGCTGGCTGGTTTGGCTGATAATTTATTTTATAATAAACCGGCGCTTTTTCTAAAATAAAATCGGCAGGTTGGGCATAGATTGCATATCCCAATCCTCCGGGTACAAACAGACTGGAAAAATGCGCATAGGTGCACTCAATACCAGCACTTAGCAAATGTTTACCCTGGTTCCATTGTGTTAATTGCCTCAGAAAAAATATTTGTTGTGTTGTTGCATTCAAGCCACTGTATATATCGCTACCCAGCATTAGACTGCCATCTCCATCTATTATTTTGATGCTTGGAAATGGCTTGCCAATTGGTTTTCGGATATCACCAGCATACGTATAATTTGCAAACCATTGAACGGAAATATTTTTTGGAGTCATTTTTCTGTTCTCCAGCTGCACTGCATAATTTTCAGCGTATAGCAAATAACCACTGTTGGCAAAATGGATTTCATTCGCATTTCCTATACCCGGCTTTTGTTGCATGGCATTGAAATATCTGACACTCAAAATGAGTTGCGCATTATTTTTTACATGAGCATCCACTCTGAAGAATAATTTTTTTGCCAGCAAAGTTTCATTCGACTCCCGAAAACTTCCGGCATCATAACCATACGTTGATTGCAACTGGTTGCGAATGATGGGTAATAAATCTAATCTAAAGGCAGATCCTGCATACCTTTCAAGTGGTTGCGTTTCGGGAATTTGTTTTTCTTGCTGTTCGAGATTTATAAAATAAAAAATGCGATTTTTTTTGAAAGCCCCTCCTGCATTCATTCCCCGAATCACACTTTGATACCCGGAGGGGTAGATATGATTATTGATTTCGAAAGCTGTTCTTCCGGTGAGTGCTGCATCCTGCAAATACTGATACCAGGTTTGGAATGGATGATTTGTTCCTTTTCGGGTTATCGACTGAATGGCACCCCCGGTAAAATGCCCCTGCCGAACATCGGATGGGTTGAAAACAATTTTACAATATTCTAATGCCTCTAAAGGAAGAGGAGCAGTTCCGGTTACTCCACCAAATGTTCCGGAAGGAGAAATGCCAAATTGATCGTGGGTTTGCGCCCCATCTGTATACACAGCATTGTACCGATAATTTTCACCCCCAATCGAAATACTGCCGGCGCCACCAGCATCCGTCAACACCCCTGGTAAGTAATTCAATACATCCTGCAAATTTTTTTCTCCGCTTGCATACTGGTTTAATCGCGGTCTGGTAAATAGATAAGAGCCAAAATCATTACTGTATTTTCCTTCTTTTCCAATACTGGTTTGTACCGTAACTTCTTTCAGAATAGCAGCTTTCTCTTTCATTATTAAATTTATTTCAGTAACTGTTCCAGTTTCAATCTCAATGTTATGTAATTGAAGCGGTTTGCACTGAATATGGGTTGCGTGCAGGGTATAGGTATTGCCCGGATGGATTCCTGCAAGATAAAATCTCCCATTTCTATCTGTGAGAGTTTGAAATCGAATGCCGGTTGCCCTATGCATCAGGCTGATGGTTACTCCAGCGATTGGATTATTTTCATTTGTTTTAATGTTACCAATTAGTTCACCTGATGTGGATTGACCATTGCCTTGTATTTGACTAACAATTAACAGCCATGTCCAAATGATGCTTTTCATACCGGCAAACTAGCGATGTAGCTTCTGAAAGCGTTTGCGTATTAAGTGCAATTTTTCCGTTGAAAAAACGGAATCTGCAGTAGAATGCTATTGCCCAATCCTTTTTCCGCTTTTTATAATTTCAATTGTAACTTTGCAACCTAAATAAACGGTATGTTAGGTAAAATTGAAGAGGCTATTGAAGATATCAGAAATGGTAAGCTGGTAATCGTTGTGGATGATGAAGACCGTGAAAATGAGGGTGACTTTATTGTTGCTGCGGAATTCGCAACGCCTGAAGTAATCAATTTTATGAGCAAGGAAGGGAGGGGGTTGATTTGTGTTGCTTTAACGGAAGATAGATGTGCGCAATTGAATTTGGCTCCCATGGTTTCTTCCAATACTTCTTTACATGAAACTGCATTCACTGTTTCAGTTGATTGGATTGGAGCGGGAACAACTACCGGTATTTCTGCACACGACAGATCGAAAACAGTAATGGCATTGGTGAATCCCAATACCCGTCCTGAAGAACTGGGAAGGCCTGGTCATATTTTCCCACTCAAAGCAGTATCTGGTGGAGTGCTTCGGAGAACCGGACATACGGAAGCTACCGTTGATTTGGCCCGTTTGGCTGGCTTACAACCGGCTGGCGTGTTGGTAGAAGTTATGAATGAGGATGGAAGCATGGCAAGATTACCCCAATTGCAGGAAATTGGAGCCCGACTTGGCATCAAGGTTATTTCAATTAAAGATTTGATTGACTTTCGACTGAAAACCGATTCATTAATTGAGGAAATCGTTCGGGTAGATATGCCAACAGCATTTGGTCATTTTACTTTGGTTGCATTCAAAGAAAAATTAACAGGAGCAGAGCATCTTGCACTAATAAAAGGAACCTGGGATAAAGAAGAACCGGTACTTACCCGTGTACACAGTAGTTGTTTCACAGGGGATATTTTATCGAGTATGCGTTGCGATTGCGGGGAGCAATTGCACAATGCGATGCGAATGATTGAGCAAGAGGGTAAAGGGGTGATTGTGTATATGAATCAGGAGGGTAGGGGTATTGGATTAATCAATAAATTGAAAGCTTACCAATTACAGGAGCAGGGATTAGATACCGTTGAAGCTAATTTGCAATTAGGTTTTGGAATGGATGACCGGAACTATGGAGTGGGTGCTCAAATACTGCGCTATTTGGGAGTATCCCGCCTTCGGTTATTGAGCAATAATCCCAGAAAACGAGTAGGTTTAAAAGGTTACGGATTGGAAGTTACCGAAGTGCTTCCCATAGAAACCACGCCGAATAGTTACAATCTAAAATATCTTCAAACCAAAAGGGATAAGCTGGGGCATGATATTTTAAACAAAAGCTAATTCGGGCATTAACCGATTAGCGATATTTACCCTCGCTTTCTTCTTTCTCGTTCTCCCGTTCGTATGCTTTAATGATGGCTTTCACCAGTCGATGCCTTACAACATCTTCTTCGGTAAGTTCTATATGAGCAATGCCCTCGATGGATTTCAAAATTCGGGTAGATTTTTCTAGTCCGCTGCGCATATTTCTGGGTAAATCTACCTGCGTGGGATCTCCGGTAATAATCGCTTTTGCGTTGGCTCCAATTCGGGTTAAAAACATTTTCAATTGTAAATCGTTCGTGTTTTGGGCTTCATCTAAAATGATGAATGCATTGTCGAGCGTTCTACCCCGCATATATGCCAGTGGAGCAATTTCAATGGTGCGGGTACTCATATAATATCCGAGCTTATCGGCTGGAATCATATCATCTAACGCATCATATAATGGACGCAGATAGGGATCGATTTTCTCTTTTAAATCTCCCGGTAAAAAACCCAGACTTTCTCCGGCCTCAACTGCAGGTCGGGTTAAAATGATTTTCTTTACCAGCTTATTCTTTAAGGCACGAACAGCCAATGCAACGGCTGTATAGGTTTTACCGGTACCGGCTGGCCCAATCGCAAATACAATATCATTCCTGTCTACCGCATGAACCATTTTTTTCTGATTCTGGGTTCTGGCACGAACGGTTTTACCATTTGGACCGAACACCAATATATCATTTGGGTGATGTTCAATAAAATTGTCGATGGTTTCAGGATCGTCACCCCCAATGATTTGCTCAAAATAGTTTTCACTGAGGTGTCCGTTTCTTTGCAGATACTGAACAATCAAATCAATTTTTTCCCGGGCAGTTTCTATCTGTTCGGGGGCACCACTAATTTTTAACTGCGTGCCTCTCGACAAAATTTTTAACAGGGGGAATTTTTTTCTAAGAATGTCCAGCTTACCGTTATTCACTCCGAAAAATTCAATCGGGTTAACGGATTCGAGGTTGATGATGGTGTCTGTCAATCTGTTTTTCTTTAGGTGGATACAAAATAGGGCATTTCCTATACGCCCTTCTCAAATTTAATTCTCAAACTATCAATATTCCTAAATAATCTTATGCACACATGTGGAAACAAAGTACACAACGGAAAGTTGGGAATTCAAAAAAATAATAACTGATTAGATGGCTTTAGAACTGCTTAAGTTTTGCAATGGTTGCTAAAGGATCGGCTGAACGGAAAACAGTATTTCCCGCAACCAGAACATGAGCGCCTGCAGCTAATATGTTGGCTGCATTTTCTAACGTAACACCACCATCTATTTCAATGAGTGCTCTGGATCCAGTGCTTTCAATCAGGCTGGAAAGCTGTTGTATTTTTTGAATGGTTCCGGGAATAAATTGTTGTCCGCCAAAACCCGGATTTACACTCATTACACAAACCACATCTACATCCGGAAGTATGTTTTCCAGCAAATGAACAGGGGTATGCGGATTAATAGCCACACCTGCCTTCATTCCCAGCCCTTTTATCTGCTGAATATTTCTGTGCAAATGGATGCAGGCTTCATAATGAACTGTTAGGATATCTGCCCCTGCTTTATGAAATGCTTCGGTGAGTAATTCCGGATGCTGTATCATCAGGTGAACATCGCAAACCTTATGGGTTGCTTTTCTAATTTGCTCTATTACAGGTATTCCAAAACTGATGTTGGGAACAAAACTCCCATCCATCACGTCTAAATGATACCAATCCGCTTCACTGCGATTGAGCATATCGCACGCTTGCTGCAATTGTAAAAAGTTAGCACTCAGTAGGGAGGGGGCTATGATTGGCATGTGGCAAAATTATTAAATATTACCGGGAAATGAAATTTTCAGATTGTAATGCTTGCTCAACTGAATGTTTTGGATTCATAATTGCTTATCGCAAATTGGCAAAATCTGGAATTGGCATAGCTGGATCTAACTGTTTAGCCTGCCGGTAATGCGAAATGGAATGAGCGGTATCGCGCAGGGCAGCTTCGGTTTTCGCCAACCAGTAATATCCATCCGGATAAATGGATTTTAATTGAACCACCATTTCGAATATCTTTTTTGCCTTGCTATAATTGCCTGCATCCCAAAACAAAAATCCTTTTTCCATATAGGCTTCCAGATAATGATAATCAATAGCAATGCACTGATCTAGCCATTGATGAGCCGCAGCAGATTGTCCTTTTCTGGCATAATACACACCTTTAATAAATGCCACATGCGACTGATAGCTGCGATCGTTCCATTCATTCGATATAGATTTCAAAATCAAGAGAGTTGTATCATTTTTTTGTTCTGCCATTAAATTGGCTGTCCGAAGCATCAAATCGGGATTGGGATTTATCCGGCTGGCAAACCGATAACTGCGAAGTGCCCCTGCAGTATCACCTAGTTTTTCATGAATTTCCCCTTTTCTTGTCCAATAACCTGCATGTAAACTATCCCTTTTTATCAGTTCATCTACTTGCGCCATCGCCAATGTTAGTTTTCCTAAACTATCGAAGGTTTCAATGGCCTCAACCCGCAAAGAAGTACTATCGGGAAATTGATTGATTTGATTCAATTTCCGGGTAACATCCGGTGAATTAAGGTCAGGCGCAGGGGTAACTTGTTTTGCTTTTTCAGCAGGTTCCTGGCAGGCTATACTGCATCCTAATAAAATCCATACCCAATATTGCTTCATTCAGCAAAATTACAGGGTATATGAACTCCTGACACTATTTTGACAAATTCAGCCATTATGTTTAGTAATTTTGTACACTTTTTAACTATAAACCGTTCGCTATGTATCGCATGTTTGGAGTAGTATGCTTATTCATCGCGCTTGCCACTCAGGCGCAGGCCCCGCTCGATAAAAAAGATTCACTTCGATTTGAGGGGGAAAAACATTTTAAAAATATCCAACAGCTAACATTTGGCGGTGATAATGCAGAAGCTTACTGGAGTTACGATGGAAAGTATATAACATTTCAGCGCACCAATCCGAAGGAAGGAATTAACTGTGATAGAATATTTATAGGAAAATTGCCAGCTCCTGGTGAACCCTTTTCTTTTCAACCCTTGAGCAGCGGTAAAGGAAGAACAACCTGTTCTTATTTTTTACCCGATGGCAAACGGGTATTATACGCTTCTACCCTCAAGGGAGGAGATGATTGCCCGCCCGTTCCCGATAGAGCCAAGTATGGCAACAAATACATCTGGCCTTTGTACAACACTTACGATATTTTTATTTCCGATCTGCAGGGGAATATCCTTGAACAACTTACCCAAGCTAAAGGATATGATGCGGAAGCCACCCTTTCTGCCGATGGCACTAAAATGATTTATTGTTCCGATAAAGGGGGCGATTTAGACTTATATGTGATGGATTTGAAAACGAAAAAAGAAATTCAGGTAACCAAACAGTTAGGATACGATGGCGGTGCCTGGTTTAGTCCTGATGGAAAAAAAATTGTTTGGCGCGCCAGCCGGCCCTCCACTCCGGAAGCAATTGCAGAATATAAATCGCTGTTGGCCGAAGGCATGGTTGCCCCCACGCAGATGGAGGTTTGGATTGCAGATACCGATGGAAAAAATGCAAAGCAAATCACTCATTTAGGACAAGCCAATTGGGCACCCAACTAGATC
>Ga0209668_10001221_pt1 | contig 10920 bp, 7 predicted proteins | sample FrelakmetPLP11PL_FD_187150 | JGI IMG/M metagenome (GOLD analysis project Ga0209668, IMG submission 187150) | Freshwater lake sediment microbial communities from the University of Notre Dame, USA, for methane emissions studies - PLP11 PL (SPAdes)... | ecosystem: Environmental > Aquatic >... | reverse complement strand
GTCGAAGTACACCTGCCAGTAGTGGTCCGTGTGGCAGAACGGCCGCACGGCGATCACCGTGCCCATCGGGTTGAACGTCAGGATCTCGACGCTGGGTGCCGGGTCGGCCAGGACGTTCGGGATCTTGGCGACACGGTCGCGCAGGCGCCGGATCGCGTCGGCCGGCTTCACGCTATGCGCGATCTGCGCCGTCAGCTCGACGCGGCGGAACGGGTTGGTGGTGAAGTTCTGGATCGTGTCCGAGAAGAGCTTGGCGTTGCCGACGAAGGTCCGCACGTTGTCCGGCGTGTCGATGGCCGTCACGAACAGGCCGATCTCCCTCACCGTGCCGAGCATGCCGCCGCCCTGGATGAAGTCGCCCACCTTGAACGGCCGCAGGACCATCAGGAAGATGCCGGCGGCGAAGTTCGAGAGCAGGCCGGCCCACGCGGCGCCGATGGCCACGCCGACCGCGGCGAGCAGGGCGGCGAACGAGGTGGTCTCGATGCCCAGCACGCCGAGCACGCCGATGAGCACCAGGACCCGCATCAGGACGTTCGCGCTCGCATCCAGATACCGGATGAGCGTGGCGTCAACCTGGCGCGACACCAGGAACCGGCCGAGGGCGGCGCGCACGAGACGCACGATCCATCCCCCGACGATCCACACGGCGAGGGCGCCCAGCAGCTTCCAGCCGAACGGCACGAGGTAGGTATTGAACAACGTCTCGAGTTGGGAAGACAGTTCCTGCGTCACTGTGTCTGGTCCTTTCGTCGCGTCATGGGGTCAGCGTCAATTCTGACCCCAGGTTCACAAACAGCGTCATGGGGTCAGAGTCGAGTGTGACCCCACCCGGTCCGCGCTAGAAACGCAGGCCGAGTGCCACCACGCCGGTGGGCCGGCTCGCGTCGGGGTTGAAGACGTACGCCGTCACGTCCGCGCGTTTGTACGAAACACCCGCAAAGAAACCCCGCTGGATATCGAAATCCGTCTCGTAGGCCTTCGTTCGCTGAACCACCGCGCCTACGCGGCACCACTCCGCCGGCGCCCATGCCAGTTCCGACCAGGTGTAGAGGAAGCTGGCGGCCGAATCAGTGGTGTCGAACACGTACTCGGTCTCGCTCGACAGATCGAGCGATCGCCAGCTCAGCGATCCCTTGTAGCCCGGCGCGACGCCGGTGGTGTTGCCGAAGACGGCCCCGATCATCGGCGTGATTTCCAGCGTGACCGTCTCGCCGACGCTGAAGTTGTAGCCAAACCATGCCGACCCGGTGTCGAGGTCCTCGTAGTTGAAGCGCCCCTCGAGGTGCAGCCAGCCGCGGTCAACGGCGATCGCCGGCTGCACGTAGTTCGGGTCGTCCGGCAGGACATAGGTGTAGGCGGACGCGTAGAAGGACCAGGCCTTGTCAGCCGCGGCCGCAGGGGCGGGCGACCCGGTCGCCGTGGCGGTCGGCACGCCCACCCTCGCCTGAGCCCGGGCAGGACCGTCCGCGAGGACAGCGACGAACGCGGAGGCGAGCGCCGCGAGGACCACAACCCTCATGTGCGTCATCCTCCGAGCGCCATGGTGATGCCGACGAGGGCGGACCCGAGCACGACCATCGAGATCCCCATCCCGACCGGGCGGTGCCCGATGAGGCGTCCGTATGTGTAGCCCGTCATGAACAGCATCGCGACGGCAATGGCGTTGGAGACGCGCAGGGCCGGCATTGCGCTGCGCATGACGACGAACGGGATCACCACCGGGAAGGTGGACAGGAACACCAGCAGGAACACGCCTGCCGCGCCGCGCCAGTCGTCCCGCGTCATGTGCGCGCGCGCCGGCGGCTCGGGCAGTTGCATCAACCGCGCGCGCATCGCGTCGAGCTCCGCCGGTTCGACGACGGACGCGATGGCCGGCGGCAGCGCGTCCGCGAGCACGAGCCGTGCCTGCTCGTGGCTCGCGGTGGTGCGCACGGCCCGGAGGGTCATGAGCTGCCGGGCTCGTTCGGCCCGGCAGCCCATGAGATACAGGATGGCGTCGATGATGCCCCAGGCCAGGTTGCAGCCCAGCGCGCCGACGAGCATCGCGCGCACGTCGTCGCGGCCCGCCTCGGCGACGCTGAGCGAGCCGGTAAAGGTGAGGACCATGATCAGCCCGAACAGCACTTCGGACACGCGGTCAATCGGGTCCAGCGCGCGCCTGGAGGGTGCCGGGTGGTCCTGAGCGATCGACGTCGTCAACATGCGGACGGCTCCGTTGCTGCAGGTGTCCGCGTCACAGCGCTCGGGGCGGCAGCAGGTAGAGCGCCATGGCGAACACCGTGTACACCATCAGCAGGAGCGCCCCGACGAACCACGCCGAGCGGCCGCTGTTCGTCAGCAGCGCCGCAGTCATCGTGGCGATGAACACCATCACCACGGCGCCCGGCCAGAACAGCAGGTCCATCGGTGCCGGGCCGATGACGTAGCTGAGCAGCACGAGCACCGGGGCGACGAAGAGCGCAATCTGGGCCGCGCTGCCCAGGGCGATGCTCACGCTCAGGTCCAGCCGGTTCTTGCGCGCCCCGGAGAATGCGGAGGCCATCTCGGCCGCCCCGCCGACCAGCGCCACCACGACGAAGCCCACGAACGCGGGCGTCATCCCCATCTCCAGCGCGGCTCCCTGCACCGACTCGACGAAGATCTCGCTGACGAGGGCGACCAGCACCGTGACACCGGCCAGCGTGGCCAGGGCCAGGCCCAGCGGCCAAGACGCCTCGCCGGTGTCCCCGTGTTCGGCGCTCGCGAAGAACTCGCGGTGCGTTTTGAGCGAGAACAGGAGACCGAGCCCATAGGCGGCAATGAGCAGGACCGACAGGCCCACGCTCAACTGGTGCATGAACACCGTCAGGTCCCGGGAGTCGGCGACGGCGACGGCCGACGGTACGAGCAGCGCCACGGTGGCTAGGAACAGCAAGCTGGCTTGGAGGCGGGCGCCGGCCAGGTTGTACTCCTGCACGTGGTGCTTGAGGCCGCCAAGCAGGAACGACGCGCCCAGCAGGAACAAGGTGTTGGCGACAATCGCGCCCGCGATCGACGCTTTCACCAGCATGTACTGCCCGGCGCGGAGGGCGGCAAGGGCGATGACGAGCTCCGTCAGGTTCCCCAGCGTGGCGTTGAGCAAACCGCCAGCCGCGTCGCCCGTCTTCGCCGCCACCGATTCAGTCGCGTGGCTCAGCAGCGCCGCGAGCGGCACGATCGCCAGGACCGACAGCGCGAAGAGGAGTGTATCCGCTTCGGGCAGGAGCCGGCTGGCCGCGAACACCACGGGCACGAAGATCAGCAGCCAGAGCAATGGATTGTCGCGGATCTCTTTGAGCAGTGGGGTCATGGGGACATGCTCCTTACCTGCCGGCCGGCTCCTGCCGGGACGTCTGGCGTCGCGCCCGGAAATCCCGCGACGGTGTGGGCGAGGGAGGTGATGGTGGAAGGCCCGGCCGGCAGTGCCTCACCGCCTCGGACGAGCTTCACCGGGGCCGCGCCGAGGCCGTGTTGCAGGGCCAGGGCTTCGGACGTCCGGCCGGCGAGACTCGTGTTGGTGATCACGATGTCCGGAGCTGCCGCGGGTAGGTCGAGCAACGTCTTGTCCGAAGCCTCGCAGCCGGACTCGCGCCTGTCCACGACAGGGCCGGGGCCGACATCGGCCCCAGCCCTGCCTTGTCGGATGCTTTGCTTCTCGAGAAACCTAGAACCGGAACGAAAGCCCGCCGACGAACTCGAACTGGTTCGCGTACTGGGCATCGCCAATCACGTAGCAGCCCCACCACGGGTCGCACCACCAGCCCGCCGCATCGGACTTGATGTAGGTCGGCGTCCACTGGACGCCGAACTTCATTCCGACGTTCGGCGACGCGTTCACCTTCAGGCCCGCTCCCCAGGTCGTTGAGAACTGCGTGTTGCTGGCGGTCGTGGCCGACGCGCCGCCCGTCTTGGTGAAGGACACGCTGCCGTAGTTGGTCGCTCCGAGGCCGCCCATGATGTACGGGCGGGCCTTCTTGTCGGGGTCACCGAAGTAGTACGCCCCGTACCCGTGGTAGCCGTCGATGTTCATGTCGCCGAGTGTGGTGACGGTCGTGCCGGCGAGATCCACCTTCGTCGCCTGCCGGCGCCACATGAACCCGATTTCCGCCGACGGGCTGACAAAGAACCCGACCGAGAAACCGAAGTTCATCGAGTCCTGCGGGTCCGCCCGGTCGTACGTCTGCCCGTTGGCCGCCTTGAACGGATCGCCGCTCACGCCGTCAGCCATCGTCCATCCGACGATCCCTGTGAACTCGACCTTGGGCGTCTGGGCCCATGCGGCCGAGGTCGCGGCCAGAACGAGAAACGCGCTGATGAGTACCTTCCTGAACATCCTGAAACTCCTCTGCTTATTCATACCAATCACAATAACATAACGGGCCAGCACTGGTCCCTGAACCGACCGGACGATCGGGAACATGCCGCTGTAGGACGACGATTCGGCGACATTGGTTCCCGAGCGCCAGACGGCTATCCTGCTATTAAAAAGCCAGATTCGTGCCAGACCGAATCTCAACCCGATCGACTGTACGTAATCAACTGATTTGTAGAGGATTAGCAGCACTGCACGGCAGAGCGTCAAGAATAAGGATGTCCACCGGAGTGGACGAAATGACGTCCAAGGGTCGGAATGTCGTCCGCAAGGTGCTTCACTCGTGGCGAGTTGGAGAGATAATGGCCCGATGAATTCTGAAGGCGCCGATCTCCATCTGGACCCCGACACGCATCTGCGATTCGTGATGCTGCTTGCGGAACTCTCGTCCCGGTTCATCAATCTGGCTCCAGGCGAGGTCGACCGTGAGATTGAGGACGCTCTGGGCCGTGTCTGCGAGCTTCTCGGGATCGATATGGCGGTGCTGTGGCAGTGGTCGACTGCGGCTCCGGGTGTCATCGTTCCCACCCACGCCTACCCCTCTTTGGCAGGTCCGGGAAGCCCCGGGCTGAACGCTGAAGAGCACTTCCCATGGGTCCGGCAGGAGATGTTGGCTGGCCGCGTGGTTGTCCTTCCGTCGGTGGAGGAGTCGTTGCCGGCCGAGGCCGTCGCTGACCGGGAAAACGCCCTCCGTCTCGGCATCAAGTCGAGTCTGACGCTCCCGCTCTCGGTTGGGGGCGAACCGCTCGTTGGCGCTGTGGCCTTCAATAACCTTCGCGTACAACGCTACTGGCCGGACGCGCTCGTAGCGCAACTGCAACTGGTCGCGCAGGTGTTCACCAACGCGCTCGCGCGGAGGCGCCACGACCTGAACCTGCGGGAGAGCGAGGCTCGACTGATGTCGGGAGCCGACCTCGCCGGCCTCGGCTTCTACGAGGTGGACTTTGACAAGGGCGCCATCTACCTGGACGAACGGTTTCGTGGTCTTTGCGGTGTTCCCCCTGACCGGGAACAGGGCCTCCAGGCCCTGCAGTTCTGGATCGAGCAACTGCATCCGGACGACCGCTCACGGGTCATGGACACACGCGCGCGGCTGCAAGGCGGGGAGATCGATCGGCTCTCTCTCGAGTATCGCTTCCTCCATCCGGCCCAGGGGCAGAAATGGATTCAGCACCTCGCTTGCGTCGCCGCGCGCGACGCCGCCGGTCGCGCGGTCAGAACATACGGCGTCCTCCGCGACATCACGACGCGGAAACAGGCCGAGGAGGCGCTGCGCCAGTCGTACGCCGAAATCGAGCAGTTGAAGGACCGGCTCCAGGCAGAAAGCGATTACCTCAAGGCCGAAATCGGCGTGGTGCTCGCCCATCACGAAGTCGCCGGGCAGAGCGCCGTCATCCGGAAAGTCCTGCGCCAGGTCGAGCAGGTCGCGCCCACGGAGTCGTCGGTGCTCATTCACGGCGAGACCGGCACGGGCAAGGAGCTCATCGCGCAGGCCATCCACCGGCTCAGCCCTCGCGGGCGCCACGTGATGGTCAAGGTCAACTGTGCCGCGCTGCCGTCCGGGCTTGTGGAAAGCGAACTGTTCGGCAGGGAGAAAGGGGCCTTCACCGGGGCCTTGACGCGCCAGGTCGGACGCTTCGAGGTGGCGGACGGCTCGACCCTCTTCCTCGACGAAGTCGGCGAGTTGCCGCCCGACGTGCAGGTAAAGCTCTTGCGCGTGCTGCAGGAGGGCGAGTTCGAGCGCCTCGGGAGCCCCCGGACCATCAAGGTCAACGTGCGGGTAATCGCGGCCACCAATCGTGACCTCACCGACGAGGTCCGCAAGGGACGCTTCCGGGAAGACCTCTACTACCGCCTCAACGTCTTCCCCATCCGCATGCCGCCGCTGCGCGAGCGGACGGAGGACATTCCCCTGCTGGTGTGGACCTTCCTCGAGGATCTCTCCTCGCGGATGGGCAAGAAGATCACCCAGGTGCCCCGCACGACGATGGACGTGCTCCAGCGTCATCCCTGGCCGGGCAACGTCCGCGAGTTGCGGAATGTGATCGAGCACGGGGCCATCATCACCACGGGCAATACGCTGAAGGTGCCGATGTTGGATGATGCTGCGCGGGCAGTGGTGTTGCCGCAGACCCTCGCCGACGCCGAGCGCGAGCACATCCTCCGGGCGGTCGAGGCGACTGGCTGGCGCATCAAGGGGCCGAAGGGCGCGGCCGCCGGGCTCGGGCTCAACCCCGCCACCCTCTACAGCCGCATGAAAAAGCTGGGCATCCGGCCCCGCGGGCAGACGGGGGACGGGGCGACGTCGAGGCCGTGAAATGACTTCCCTTAGCCTCGACGCCCTCTACGCGCGGTGGGTTCGCGCTGCGGACTGGGCACAGGCGCATCGTGCGGTCGTCTGGGCAGCCGGCGCGCCCCTTGTGGCACTCGCGCTGGTGGCCATCAACCGATGGGTGCTGCTCGACTTCCCGAATTCCGGCGACGAGTACGTCTACCTGTATCAGGCGCAGACGATGGCCGCGGGCCGGCTGTGGAATGCGCCGATTGAGCCAGCCGAGGTCTTCGCCGTCAACTACGTCGTCCAGGAGCCGGGCCGCGTGTTCGGGAGCTTTCCAGTGGGGTGGCCGCTGGCGCTGGCGGCGGCAATCCGGATGGGCGTTCCTCCCTGGCTACTGAACCCGAGCCTGGGCGCACTGACGCTTGGGCTGGTGTGGCAACTGGGCTCGCGGCTTTACAGCCCGCGGGTAGGAGTGTCCGCCGCCGCGCTGGTCGCGGTCTCGCCCTTCTTCCTGTACAACGGCGCCTCGTATTTCTCGCACACGTTCTGCGGAGCGCTTCTGCTCGGCGCGGCCTGCCTGTCTGCGCGCGAGAATCGGACGCCGGCGTGGGTGCCGATGGCGGCGGGCCTGCTCGTCGGGTGGGCGGTGCTCGCCCGGTACTTCACGGGGGTCGTCTGCGCGGTGCCGATCGCGTGGTGGCTGCTGCGGCCGGGCGCGTCCCGTCTGCGGACAGCGGCGCTGTTTCTCCTGGGCGGCCTTCCCTGGGTGCTGCTGCTGGCGTGGTACAACACCATGTTCAGCGGCAACCCCTGGCAGCTCACGACCCGGCCGCTGACGGTGTCGCTGTGGTTCGCGGATCGATTCATGCTTCGGGGCGCGGACATGCTGTCGACACACCTGCTTCGCCACCTGACGTGGACGCCTCCGGCACTCATCGTCGCGTATGTCGTCTACCTGCGTCGAGCGCCGCGGGAGACGCGCCGCGGCCTCTTCGACTGGATGCTGGTGGTGGTCGCCGGGTGCCTGTATTTCTACGTCGAGCGCGGCGGCAATCAATACGGACCTCGGTTCCACTACGAGGCGTTTCTCTTCATGGTCGTCTTCGTGGCGGCGAACCTGTTCGGCGGTGTGCGCCTCGAGGAACGGCCCAGGCGTGAGCGCGTGCTGTTCGGGTTGACCGCCGCCAGTGTGGCCATCATGCCGCTGGTGATCGTCGGGCATGCCGTGACCGAGCAGCGGGTGATCCGGGAGCGCATGGATCCTTACACGATGATGGCGCGCGCTGAGGCGCGGCGGGCCCTCGTGATGATTCACGGACGCGTCGGGACCGCCCGTTCCATGGCGGCGACCGACCTCACGCGCAACGGGATCGACTACGACGGCGGCGTGCTGTACGGACTCGACCTTGGCGAAGGCGCCCGCTGCGGGATTGCCGCACGTTTTCCGGACAGGGAGACCTTTCTATATCGATGGAACAGTGCCAGCAGGCGAGGCGAGTTGGTGGCGGTCAGTTGTCGATAGGGGGGTCTGTCATCACAACGGCCTCAACCCCGCGACCCTCTGCGGCCGCATGAAGAAGCTGGGCATCCGGTCGCGCGGACAAACGGAGGACGTGGCGGTTTGAGTCGCGGCCTCCAACAGTCCCGCTTCAGGGCGTGACGGCATCGCCGGTCCAGTCGAAGTCCTTGATGCGGTTCCAGGGAAGCACGCGGCATTCCTGGCGGTGCTCACTCCGGTCGCCGCCGTAGGCGACGACCCTGACGACGGGGCCTCGCCGCTGCTGTTGACCAATCGACGCGTCAAACCGCGCGAGCGGCGGGAAGAAATCCGCCGCCACCGTCTGTCCCGACTTGGCTTCGACAGCCACGAGCCCGTCACCGCGATCCAGCACCGCGTCAATCTCATCGCCTTTGCGGTCGCGATAGTGGAACAGGGACGGGGAGAGGCCCCGGTGCAGGCGGGCCTTGGCGATTTCCGACACGACCCATGTCTCGAACACCGCGCCGCGAAGCGGGTGCTGGCGGAGTTGGTCGGGATTGAGGATGCCCAGCAGGTAGCAGAGGAGGCCGGTGTCGTAGAAGTGCAGCTTCGGCGCCCTGACGAGCCGCTTCCTGACGTTCGCGTGCAGCGCGGGAAGTCTGAACGCGACGTAGCTGGCCTCGAGCACCGACAGCCACGCCCTCGCGGTGTTGTGCGTGATACCAGCGTCGGCCGCCAGGGCCGACAGGTTGAGCAACTGGGCGGACCGGCCGGCGCACAGCCGGAGGAAATTCTGAAAGGCCAGGAGGTCCGTCACGTTCAGGATCTGCCGAACATCGCGCTCGACGTAGGTGGCGACATAGCTGCCAAGCCAGTCCGCGGGCTCCGGGCGTCTGTCGTAGATCGCCGGGTAACCGCCGCGCCACAGCGTGGCGAAGAAGTCGCCGGGTGCATCGGGGAACCGCAGGACCTCGTCGTGTCCAAGCGGAAGAAGCGTCAGCACCGCGGTTCGACCGGCCAGGGATTGGGAGACATTGCCCAAAAGCGCCAGATTCGCAGATCCCGTCAGGATGAAGCGACCCGGGGTCGGCCGCGCGTCGACCTCGCCCTGCAGATAGGACAGGAGATCCGGCACCCGCTGCACCTCGTCGAAAATGGCGCCCGAGGCATGTTGGGCGAGGAATCCGCGCGGGTCCTGTTGTGCGTAGGCGCGAACATCCGGCGCCTCGAGCGACACGTACGTCTTGGCCGGAAACACCATCCGGCACAGCGTGGTCTTGCCGGACTGGCGCGGGCCGGTTACGGTCACCATGGGGAACTGCCTGGCCAGCTGGCGCAACTTGCGGTGAAGTGTCCGCGGGATCACCAGAGTCAGTATAGGCGGATGGTGCTAAGTGTCAATTGAATTGACAAGTAGCACTACTCTCGCCGCTTGCCGAGAAGGCTCCGCCACCTGAAGACGCCGAAGTCCGGCGGGACCGCCAGGCGGACGACGGCTCGCCGTGAACGAGCCGTCCAGGACCGCCGATCCCTGCAGACCGCCGAGCCCTCTCTCCCGCGGGCGGAGCGACTGGGTATACTCTGGCAACGTGCCCACCAGCGATCAGCCCACGCTCTCCGCCGAGCGTCGCCGCCGCCGCCTCGGGTTCGAGACGCTGCTCGCCGACCTGTCCTCCCGGTTCATCAACCTGTCTCCGGTTGATGTGGACCGCGAGATCGAAGATGCGTTGCGCCGGGTGTGCGAGTTGGTCGGGATCGACATGGCGGTGCTCTGGCAGTGGACGGCTGCGGCGCCGGGTGTTATCACGCCCACTCACGCGTACCCCGTCTCGGCAGGGCTGACAACGAGCGGACTCGACGCCGAAGAGCAGTTCCCATGGACCCTGCAGCAGATGATGGCCGGACACATGGTTGCGATCGCTTCCCTGGGGGACCTGCCGCCGGAAGCCGGTGTTGACCGGGAGACCGCCCGCCACAGCGGCATCAAGTCGAGTCTGATCCTCCCCCTTTCGCTGAGCGGCGAGCTGCCCGTTGGCGCCCTGGCGTTGAACACCCTGCGGGCGGAGCGCGCGTGGCCGGACGCGGTGATCAAGCGGCTGCAGCTGGCCGCGCAGGTCTTCACCAACGCGCTCGCCCGGAGGCGTTCGGATCAGGCCTTGCGCGAGAGTGAGGCTCGCCTGGCGGCGGGCGCCGACCTCGCCGGCCTCGCGTTCTACGAAGTGGAATTCGGCACAGGCGTCATCTACGTCGACAACCGGCTTCGCGACATCTGCGGTGTTCCTCCCGAGCGGGACACGGGCCTCGGAGCCCTGGAGTTCTGGCTGGAGCACCTGCACCCCGACGACCGCCCTCGGGTGCTGGACGAACGCGAGCAGATGCACGGCGGGAGGAAGGAGCGGATCTCGGTCGAGTACCGCTTTCTCAACCCCGCCCGCGGCGCGCGGTGGATTCACCACGCGGCCGGTGTCGCCGCGCGCGACGAGGCCGGGCGCCGCCCCGTCTACGGCGGGAACCGCACGTTCCAGGACGATCCGCACTGGCGCGACTACATCCTGTCCTACGAGTACTTCCACGGCGACAACGGCGCCGGGCTCGGGGCTTCCCACCAGACCGGGTGGACGCGGCCGACGCGCTGCAGAGCGCGAAGGAGCGGATCGAGGAGCGCCTCGTGCGCGAACAGGTGGGAGGGAAAGCGTAGAGCGCGGAGAAGCGGGCGCCGTTCAGTTCGACGGGCCGAGCAGCACGCACACCGGCGCCGAGACCGTGACC
>Ga0209668_10001220_pt1 | contig 10926 bp, 7 predicted proteins | sample FrelakmetPLP11PL_FD_187150 | JGI IMG/M metagenome (GOLD analysis project Ga0209668, IMG submission 187150) | Freshwater lake sediment microbial communities from the University of Notre Dame, USA, for methane emissions studies - PLP11 PL (SPAdes)... | ecosystem: Environmental > Aquatic >... | reverse complement strand
TCACCCCCACGAGGAGAATCGCGCGGATCGCGACCCATCGCCTGAAGTACGCGTTCTAGAGCGTTGCTGAAAATGCGGCGACCTCCGGAGGACGGGTCCCCCGGGGGTCGTGCAGATGCAATCTTCCGAGCATGACCCAAGGCTTGCGAAGAGTTGGGATGAGGTCGCCGAGCAGATCAAGGCCGAGTTCAGCGACGAGGACCGAGCCGCTGTCCAACGGTGGGCGTACGCGCACCCCCTCGACCGCCGGCCCTTCACCCGAACCTCGCTGCTCGCGGACGTGGTCACGACCCTGAGGTCCCCGTCGGGATCGATCGGGGCGGCGTTCGGCGGCATCCAGGGCACGCTCAATCGACTCGAGTACCGTGTCAGCCTGCTGAACGAATACGCTGTCAAGCTGGGCATGTGGATCCCCGTCAGGCGTAGACTGCGCGGGTCCGCGAAGCGCCCCCGCCGCCCACGAGGCGGCTCCTTCCCACACTCACTCCGAGGTCTCGATGTTCCCTCTCATCGTCGGCGCCGTCCTGCTTCTCGTCCTTCTCTCGGGACTTCGCGTCGCGCAGGAATACCAGCGCGGCGTCCTCTTCCGCCTCGGACGCTTCCGCGGGCTGCGCGGACCCGGTCTGTTCTGGATCATTCCCCTCGGCATCGAGCGCGCCGTGATCGTCGACATCCGGACGCGCACGGTCTCGGCCGAGCAGCAGGAGACGATCACGCGCGACAGCGTCACCATCAAGGTCAACGCCGTCCTCTGGTACCGGATCGTCGACGCCGGCAAGTCGGTCATCGCCGTGTCCGAGGCGGCGAGCGCCGTCTACCAGCTGGCGCTGACGGGCCTGCGCAACATCATCGGCCAGCACGACCTCGACGAGGTCCTGCAGGAGCGCGACAAGATCAACGAGCTCCTGCGGGCGGGCATCCTGGGGTCGACCAGCCAGTGGGGCATCGAGGTCGAGCGCTTCGAGATGAAGGACGTCGAGCTGCCCGAGGCCATGCAGCAGGTCATGGCGATGCAGGCCGAGGCCATCCGCGAGAAGCGCGCGCGCATCATCAAGGCCGAGGCGGAACTGGAGGCCTCGGAGAAGCTTGCGGCCGCGTCGCTCAACATGGCGGGCAACCCCGCGGCGCTCGAGCTGCGGCGGATGCAGATGATCGCGGAGGTCGGGGCCGAGAACAACAGCACCACCGTCCTCATGATCCCGTCGGAGTTCGTCACCCTGTCGCAGTCGTTGACCGACTACCTGCGGGAGCGCAAGACCGGCGGGAAGTAACGTTGGCGGGTTTCGAGCCCGCTCGATTCAACCACTCTCGCACTTCTCCACGGTCGTTTCTAACATCATGCGCGGCAACGCTCAATCTGGAGGCCGCTGGAATCAGCAGGCATGAAAGAAAGGTCCCAAGGACCGCACTGCTCCCTCGATCTTCCTGGAAAACACGTGTTTGCTGTGATCACCCTTGCTCCCGAACCGAGCTCTCCAGTCTTCCCGCACGAGGAATTACTGCGACCCGCTGATGAACTCACAAGACCATGTGGAGCCATGGCCAGGACTGACCTACAACGATCGACGCGGCGTCTTGGAGCCCGAACGGTCCGCCCTCGGCCACCAGTCCCCTGAGAGCGCTATTCCCGCCGCGATAGTTGAACCAGCGCCCGATCTCATCCCTTGCCGATCCGTTCCGCGCGTTGGAGCAACTGCCTGGCCTTGCGTTCGTCACCCAGCTTCTTCCACGCGAACGCCATGTTCCTCAGAACGGTCGCCACGTCGGGATAGTCGGGCCCGTGGACCGCCTCGAAGATCTGCAGCGCGCTCTCGAACTGAGGAATCGCCTCCTCGTATCGCGCTCGTGCAACGTAGACAAGGCCCAATCCGTTGCGTGCGATTGCGGAGTTAGAGCCTTTGGAAGGATCCTCGTTTGCGAACAATCGAAGGGCTTCCTCGAACAGCGACTCCGCCTCGGGCACCTTCTGTTGGTCCACGCAGAACCGGCCAAGGTTCAGAATTATCTGCCCTCTCAATGGATCACTGGAAGGACCACCCTCAAGAGCGGCACGGGCCTTCCGGAGCGCTGCTTCTGCCTCCCCGAGGTTTGCGAGGCGCTCGCACGCGAACCCCAGCAGCAGCAGCGCCACAGCGAGTTGGTGCTGAAGGCCAGCCCCTTCGCACAGTTCTGCTGCGTGTGCCAGCGCGGCCTTGGCACGAGCAGAGTCTTCCTGCGTCAACAGCACTCGGCCAAGCTCGGTAGCGGCGTCGGCGCCCTGCGGGCTCGCCGCGCCGAACATCTTCTCGGCTTCCTGCATCGACTGGTTGAGAATCCGCACCGCCTCCTGATTCCGCCCCACCTTCGCGTAGAGCGTACCCAGCGCCGTGGACGACAGCGGGCGCTTCGCGCGATCACACCCGCTCATCTCTACGTTAGCAGGGAGTGCAGACGGTCCAGTGGACGGCGACTTCTCCGCGCGTAGCGCCGCGTCGACACTCAGGCTCTTCGCGACCTCCACCAGGACCCTTCGCACCTTCGAGAGCGGGTGCTTCGGGAACAACGCGTCGAGCCTCTCGTCGTCGGAGAGCGAGTGAAGTGTCGGCCCCCGATAGCTATCCAGATATGGATCAAGAAACCAGCCCACGGGCTCGCCCGCTTTCGCCCCGGGTACCTTGTGGAGAGAGAGATCTCCCCGCTCCGCCAGGTGCGCCGTGACGATGGCTTCCCGCACGCCGGTCGTACCTCGTTCGATTGACTCGACATTGAAAACGCAATGCGCATCCCGCAGCTCGAGTGCCAGGACGCCTTCGTAGACATACGCGGGTCGCCGCTCGAACTTCTTGATTGCCTCGACGCAGGGAAGGCCTTGGATTGAGCACAGCTCCACGGAGACGATGCCGCCCCCGGCAGCCGCTGCCTCCTGCCGGTAGTGCTCGCGGACAGCGTCGATCTCAGAACTACTGAAAGAGTGGGGGGCTACAACACTCGAATGGCAAAGGCGCAGGGTGTCGCCGTCGACGTCACGCCACTCGGCGGCGCCGTTCGACGACTTGGCCGCCTTCCAGCCTGCGGTGTCGAAGCGGATCGGCCAGGCGCCAAACCCGGCGCTCGCCGCCTTGTCGTTCCCCACTAGGCGTTTGAGCCACCCCATTGGGTCCTCCCGAGTTCAGGTATCAGGTTGTCCGACGCGGCTCCGCGGATCGTACCTTCGCCGCTGCCTCGTCGGAACCCTGCCACCAGACGTGCCACCAGACGTGGAGCAGCGCCCGGACCGAAGCGCGGCTTGCCGCCGCACGAGGCGCGGAAAACCACCCTTGCGAGCGCCGCGTATGAGCCGAGCACCGAGTAACTCTCGCGTACCAGTCGACCCGGTTCAACCCATGGTGTGACCACTCTGTGACGGCATCCGTGCCCTAACGTGTCCGCGCCCATCCGCTCGGGTCACACTGCAGGGCGGATGGCGGTCACAGACAAGCGCATGGTGTAACGGATAACGCATTGGCGGACGCGGGGTTCGGCTCGCAGGCTCAGCCTGAGCCATTCTGGGCGAAGTCGTCTTTCGAGACCGCCCGCACTCCAAGCCTTCATGGCGAGAGAACAAGCCCCATTCGGGGGAAAGATCCGGCCACGGACGGCCGAGGCGGACGCGGCGTGCACCAGGCCCGCAGGAAAGGAGAATCGCATTGAGTCGGCTCGCCGGCGTCGTCATCGGCTCGTTTGCATTCGTGATGCTGGCACATGCTACAAACGCCGCGGCCAGCAAGGCCGTCTATGCGATTGACAACCGCAGCGATGACCACATCTTCGGTACCCGCTACCTGGTCCGGTACGAATCCGGTGGCGAGGACTCCCTCCAGCTCAGGATCGGAAGGTGGAGTCGTATTGCTCCGGGTGGCAGAGGCCGCCGTATGAGCTTCACTAACCTGGCTGTGCTGGCGCGGGGCTCGAGCGACGCGCTCCTGGGAGGGCCCCCGGGAATCAGCGAACCAGCACCGCCCGCTTCGTCACGCGCTCGCCGCCGGCCCGGAGCTCGATGAAGTAGATGCCCGCCGGCACGGTCGTGCCGCGGACCCCGCGGCGATCCCAGCGCACCGCATGCTCACCTGCGGAGAACGCGCCCCCGTCGAGTGTCCGCACCAGGCGGCCCGTCGTGTCGTAGATGCGGATCGTCGCCGCGGCGGGGCGTGGCAGCGCGAACTCGATGGCGAGGTCGCCGTGCGCGGGAGTGGGATGGATGCGAGCGGAGAGGAGCGGCTGCGGCGCGGGCGCAGGCGGGGCGCCGACCACCGAAACGCCAGAGTTCAGCAGCACCGAGATCGAGTTCGCGTTGGCATTCGCTGCCGCCACATCGAGGCGGCCGTCGACATCGAGATCTCCGATCGCGAGTGATCCGGGGCCCTGCGCGGCGCCGTAGTCGACGCGCGGCCCGAACGTGCCGCCAGCATCGCCGAGCAACACCGAGACGACGGCCCCCGATGAGAGGCCGCTCGCCGCCGCGAGGTCGAGATTGCCGTCGCCGTCCAGATCCACCATCGCGACGTCCGCCGCGCTCGTGATCAGCCCCACATCGCTGCGGGGTCCGAACGTTCCATCGTCACTCCCACGAAACACCGCCAGCCGGCCGAGCGCCACGACGAGATCCTGCTTTCCATCCAGGTCCAGGTCCCCGATCGCCACCGCCTGGGGTCGGCTGCCCGCCCCGGTCAGGACATCCGTCTTCGGGCCGAACGTCCCGTCGCCGTTGCCGAGCAGGATCGAGAGCGACCCGATGTAGAACGGCGTGTTCCCCGAGTTCGCGGTGACCAGGTCCGGCTTGCCGTCGCCGTCGAGATCCGCCACGGCGACCGACGCACAATGATCCCCGGTCGCGTAGTCGGTGCTTGGCGCAAACGTTCCATCGCCCTGTCCGAGCAGCACCGACACCGCGTGCAGCGTGTCCGCCACCGCGAGATCCGGCGCCCCGTCCCCGTCGAGATCGGCAACCGCTATGGAAGCGGGACCGACGCCGGTGGCGAGATCGAGGCCAGCCCCGAACGTCCCGTCGCCGTTGCCCAGCCGCACGGTCACGGTATTCGAACCCAGGTTGGCCACCAGCAGGTCCCGCTTCGCGTCGGCGTTCAGGTCTTCGAGCGCCACGCAACTGGGATGGAGTCCGGCCGCAAGATCGACCTTCGGCCCGAACGTCGCGGGCCCGGTGGCGAGCAGCACCGACGCGGTGTTCGCGTTCTCGTTCGCGCTCGCGAGATCCGGCAGGCCGTCGCCATTGAGGTCGCCGATCGCGACCGCCCGCGGCCTCGTTCCGGTTTCGTGCTGACGATCGAACCCGAACGTCCCGTCTCCATTCCCGAGGTGCACGGTCACGGTGCCGGACAGCCGGTTGGCGATCGCAAGATCCGGGCGCCCGTCCCCATCGAGCTCGCCGATGGTCACGCCCATGGGCTGGCTTCCGGTCTGGAATCCCGCCGCGGGCCCGAACGCGCCTGCGCCGTCCCCGAGGAGCACCGACAACCTGCCGACGTACCCGGCGTCGACCGCAGCCAGGTCCGGCTTCGCATCGCCGTTCAAGTCGCCGATGGCCGCGAATCGGCCGCCCACCGGGTAGCTGCTCGGCGCTCCGAGCGTCCCATCCCCGCTGCCGAGCAGCACCGCCGTCGAGCCGGGGCTGATCGCCGCCACGAGATCGAGGATCCCGTCGCTGTCGACGTCGCCGGGCGCCAACGACTGCGCGGGCCCGGCAGTCCCGGTGTAGGTCGCGGGCAGGAACGTCCCGCTGCCCGTGCCCTTGAGGACCGCGATCATGTTGACGCCCGCAACCGACACGACCAGGTCGCGCGCGCCGTCGCCGTTCATGTCGGCGATCGCCACGCAGTTGCCGCCCGGGCCGACGAAGATGTCGGTCTTCGGGGCGAACGTGCCGTCGCCGTTGCCGAGCAGCACGGACACGTGGTTCGAACCGTAGTTGGCCGTGGCCAGGTCGGGCTTGCCGTCGCCGTTCAGGTCGCCGAGCGCCACCGAAAGCGGCGTGGACCCGACCGGGAAGTCGGTCTTCGCTCCGAAGGTTCCGTCGCCGTTTCCGAGCAGCACGGACACCGCGCCGGCGGACCAGCAGGCCAGCGCCAGGTCGAGCTTGCCGTCGCCGTTCAGGTCGCCCATCGCCACGGAGTAGGACTGTCCGGCCGTGACGTACTTGACCTGGGGTTCGAACACGCCGCCGCCGCTGCCCAGCAGGACCGACACCGTGGACTCCTGCTCGTTGGCGACGGCCAGGTCGGGCTTTCCGTCGCCGTCGAGATCGCCGATCGCCACGCAGTACGGGAACGTGCCGGCGTCGAACGCGAGGTAGGGCGCGGCGAGGAGCGGGTTCGCGGACGCCGGGCGCGCGGCGAGCGCGGCGAGCGCGAGGAGCGCGAGGAGACACAGGCCGGCGAGGATTCGCAACGGGGAGGACACGGGCAACTCCTTCACGACCGGCGAGAACCTGCCGTCGGTCGCCACACGGACGCGTCGAGTCTACTCCTCGGAGACGCCCGCGTCAGGCCCCGGCGCTTGCCCTTGCCGCAGGTGCCCGAAGCCCGAATCCTCCCCGAGCATCTGCTCGTCGAGCCAGCGGTCGATGACCGACCGGCGGAAGCGCCACTCCTTCCCCAGCTTGGCAGCCGGGATGCGCTTCTCCTGCGCCCACTTGTAGATGGTCTGGGGCTTGAGCCGCAGATACTGCGCCACCTCCTCGAGAGTCAGGATCTCGTGCTGCGCCGATGGTGTCGGTCCGCTCATCGGGGCGCCGCTCCCAGGCTATCGGTGGCGGACGGATGGGTGCCCTCGATCATGCGCCGGACGTCGATCTCCCTCTTCTTCATGCTCGGATCCTCGGGCGCCCGATTCTCCTTCCCCTGCGCGAGCCGCTCGAGCGAGTAGACGATGGCGGTGTAGAAGTTCCCCTCGCTGTGCCGGAACAGCTGGAACGGCGCGCCCCGGTCGCCGACGAACGGTTGCAGGTTCCACGCCATCTGGATGCCGACGAAGGCGAAGAGGACGGCCCACACCTTCATGATCGCCATGGCCTTCTTCGGGTAGACGCCGCGCTGCTCGCACGCGAAGGCGAGACCCTCGTGCAGCGTGACCATGCCGACGAGCCCGGCGCCGAGCACGATCACGACGTGCAGCAGCGTGAGGAAGTAGTAATTCGCGCCGGTGAGCAGGAAGAACACGGTGACCGGCACGACGGCGGCGAGCAGGATCGCACTCAACGCGAGCGCCCCGAGGACGAGCGCGAGCACCTGCGCCAGCCGCAGCCGCGAGCCGACGAGCACCTGGACGACGAAGAAGCCGGGAAAGCAGATCGCCAGCGTGCCGAGGAACAGCAGCGGCAGCTTGATCGCGGTCGAGAGGGCCTGCGTGGCTCCCGCGTAGGCGCCGGCGGCTGCGCCATAGAGCGCGCACAGGACGAGGAGCGTGGCCCCGGCGGCCTGGAGCTTGGCGGGCAGGCCCTCGCCGGCGGCGACCTCGGTGAAGAAGCGGTCCCGGTCGCTCAGGATCTGGGTCAGGAACGATCCGGGACCCGAGCGGCCCGGCTCGGCCTGAATGTGTGGCGCGGACGTGGCGGACATGGGTGCGGCCCTCCTTTCACAGCGAGCCAAGGATGGGCCGGAGGTGATCGCGTGTCAATGTTTAATATTGTTTCTTGCTGTTTTATATTGTCTACGCAGGCCACATCCCGGAGTGATCCCCGCGAGAACGAAGGCCTGGCCCCGGGGTGAACGGGGTTGCGGCGGGTCTGATAAACTCATGCGGCTGCAGGCACGGTGCCCGTACGCGCCTTCTCCCCCCGCCATGTCGCAGGAGCCCACCCCAGTGCGCACGATGCCCGAGTACGACGCCGTCATCGTGGGCGGCTGCGCGGTGGGGCACTGATGGCGAAGTCGCGCGCCATTCCGCGGGCACTCTGGGTGGCGCTCGCGATTCTCTTTCTCGCGCCGCGCCTCACGGCGCTGGTCCTGCAGCTTGGACGACCGCTCGCGGGCGACGAACTCTCCTACAACCAGATCGCACGAAATGTCTCCGCAGGCCATGGCTTTGCGGCGGGGGAAGGATCGGAAATCCGCGTTCCGACCGCCGCCCGCGGACCGTCCTACGTCCTCCTTGTCGCCAGTTTCGACGCACTGTTCGGCGCGGATCGCTCCCCGCTCTTCGCCTTCCAGATTCTCCTTGATGCAGTTTCGCTGCTCCTCCTCGTCCGCCTCGCTCACCGTTGGTTTCGCTCCTGGTGGGTCGCGTGGCTGGCCGGAGTCCTCTACGCGACCTATCCGCCGATCATATTGAACACGGTCTTCGTCCTGACCGAGACGATGACCCAGTTGACGATCCTCATCTGGGTCACGTTGTTCGTCGAGTACTACGAGCGCGGCCGGATGCGTGACCTCGTCTTCGCCTCCATCGCCCTGGGAGTCTGCGCGCTCGGCAAGCCCCACCTCGCGCTGTTCGGACCAGTCGCATGCCTCGCGGCGCTCCCTCGGCTCCAACTTGCCGCGGCGGCACGTGCGACCGTCGTCGTCACTGCCGTCGTGTGCCTCACGATGTCTCCGTGGATCGTCCGCAATGCGGTCGTCTTCCACGCCTTTGTCCCGGGTGTTTCGATCGGAGGGATGGGAGTCCTCTTCGGCTCGGGAGCATTCAATGGTCACACCGTCGGTGCCCTCGATCACCCGGCCGTTCCCGACAGCATCCGGAGCCTGGTCGCAACGATGGACGAGATCGAGGCGAATCGTTGGGCCGGCCGCGAGGCGATGCGGGCCATCCGTGAGCATCCCGGGCGCTACGCGAAGCTCTCGATCCTCAAGGTTCCCCGCCTCTGGCTGAATCTCGGGTTCGATGAAGGCCGGCCGTCGCGCGCAAGTCTCTTCATCGCCGCCTTCAATCTCCTGGTCCTCGGCCTCGCGTTCGTCGGCGCCCGTGTCGCGGTCGACAAGGTGGCTCCGCGGTTGGTTGGATTCGGCGCGGTCTACTGGACGATCGTGCACATTCCGTTCTTCGCGAACGTTCGCTACGCCGTCCCCTTCCTCGTGCTTGGCTTCGCCTTCACCGCCGCGGGAATCGTCGAATCGACCCGGGGCTTCCGAAGGCCTCAGTCCCTCTGATAGACTTGGGTCGGCTGCTGGCATGCTGCCGGCACGCGCCTTGTCCCCCCGTCCCGCCGCAGGAGCCCGCCATCGTGCACAGGACCCCCGAGTACGACGCCGTCATCGTGGGCGGTGGGTTCTTCGGCGCGAGCCTGGCCTCCCACCTGGCGCAGGATCGGGGGCTCCGGGTCGTGCTCTTCGAGCAGGCCGATGCGCTGCTCGAGCGGGCCAGCTACGCCAACCAGGCCCGGGTCCACAACGGGTACCACTACCCGCGATCGCTCCTGACGGCGCTGCGCTGCCGGATCAACTTCCCGCACTTCGTCGACGAGTTTTCCGACTGCATCTTCGACGACTTCGAGAAGACGTACGCCATCGCGCGCACGTTCTCCAAGGTGACCGCCGAGCAGTTCCGCACCTTCTGCCAGCGCATCGGCGCGCCGCTGTCCCCGGCGCCGCCCGCGGTGAAGCGCCTGTTCGACGCGGATCGCATCGAGGAGGTCTTCACCGCCCGGGAGATCTGCTTCGACGCCGTCCGCCTGCGCGATCGGATGATCACGCGGCTCGACGACGCCGCGGTCACCGTCGAGCTCGGCGCCGAGGTGCTCGCCGTGCGCGAGTCCGCGCCGCGCGAGATCGAGGTCACCTGGCGCCGGGCGGGCGAGGAGCGCCGCACGACGACGGCGACGGTGTTCAACTGCACCTACTCACGGCTCAACCGGCTGCTCGTCGGCTCGGGCCTGACGCCGCTGCGCCTCAAGCACGAGCTGACCGAGATGCCGCTGGTCGAGGTTCCCCCCGAGCTGGCGAACCGCGGCGTGACGGTCATGTGCGGCCCGTACTTCTCGCTCATGCCGTTCCCGCCGCGCGGGTTGCACACGCTCTCGCACGTCCGCTACACGCCCCACTGCGCGTGGAACGACGGCCCGGACGAGCCGTGGCTCGATCCGGACGTGGTGCTGCGGGAGCGCCCGCGCCACTCGCACTTCCCGCACATGGTGCGCGACGCCGCGCGCTACATGCCGGCGATCGCCGAGTGCAAGCAGGTGGACTCGATCTGGGAGGTGAAGACCGTGCTACCCCGCAGCGAGGTCGACGACAGTCGGCCGGTGCTCTACAAGGCCGATCGCGGACTGCCGGGGCTCACCTCCGTGCTCGGCGCCAAGATCGACAACATCTACGACGTCATGGAGGTCGCCGCGGGCGCCCTCGACCGGTTCGTCGCGTGAGCGCGCCCACGGTCTCGACGGACTGCTTCGTCTCGGTCGTCGCGCCGCTGCACGACGACGCCGACATCGTCGCGGCATTCGTCGGCGAAGTCGTCGCCCTGCTCAAGAGCCGCTACGACAACTACGAGCTCGTCCTCGTCGACGACGGCTCGACCGACCCCACCTGGGACGTCGCCTCGGCGATCCTGCGCGACGAGCCCTGCATCCGCCTGCTGCGGCTGTCCCGGCGCTTCGGGCGCGACGTCGCGATCTCGGCCGGGCTCGACACGGTGATCGGCGACTTCGTCGTCGTGCTGCTGCCCGAGAGCGACCCGCCCGAGCTGATCCCCCAGGTCGTCGAGATGTGCCGCGCCGGGGCCGGGATCGCCTACGGCATCCGCGCCCGCCGCCCCGTCGAGTCGCCGCTGCTCTCGCTGGGCGCCCCGGTGTTCTACTGGTACTTCAACAAGGTGCTCGGCATCGACCTGCCGCGCAACTCGACCGACTTCCGCGGCTACAGCCGGCAGAGCGTCAACGCGATCACGCGCATCAAGGATCGCCTGCGCTACCTGCGGACGTTCGGCACCTACGTCGGGTTCGCCGCCAGGCCGGAGGTCGTG